>Ga0123328_1005024_pt1 | contig 10527 bp, 8 predicted proteins | sample BioC12SIPDNA_2_FD_89702 | JGI IMG/M metagenome (GOLD analysis project Ga0123328, IMG submission 89702) | Anaerobic biogas reactor microbial communites from Washington, USA - Biogas_R1_A C12 SIP DNA | ecosystem: Engineered > Bioreactor > Anaerobic > Unclassified | place: Washington, USA...
GCCGCTTTTCACCCCCGGCCAGGCCGACCTCCTGCTCTCCTTTGAGCCCTTGGAGGCGCTGCGCTACCTGCACTGGCTGAAGAAGGACGGCCTGCTGGTCTACAACACGGTGCGTGTCAACCCCTCAACTGTCTCCTCGGGGGCGGCCGAGTACCCGGAGGGCGTGGAGGAGCGCATCGGCCGGAGCTTCGGCCGGGTGGTGGGCCTGAACGCCGTAGCCATCGCTGCCCAGGCCGGCACCGCCCGGGCCGCCAACCTGGTGCTTCTGGGCGCGGCCTCGCCCTCGCTCCCCTTCTCACGTGAGATGTGGGACGCCGTGCTGAAGCGCGAGCTGGCCTCCAACGTCTTGGAGTTCAACCTGAAGGCCTTCCAGCTGGGGAGGGCAGCGGTGGAGGGATAGGGGAACGACCCCGATGGCCCTCTACGGCGGGAGACTGCGGATGGTTCGGGCGGCGCCCCTGAAGGGGCGCCGCCCTCCTCATTCCAGGGGTGCGGTTGATGCGTCTTCCCGCCCAGCACTCCCTGACCGTCGATTTCCGCGCGGTTCCTTCAGAAGTCGAATACACTGGAAGGAAGGGAACCGAGGGTGAGACGGTCGGCAGGTCGGAATACGGTGGTGCGGACCGGCGCGCTGGACGTTCCCACATAGTCAGAGGGCGAGCGGCGGGGGGACGCCGGCCGCTCAGACAAGAGAAGGGGGGGATGCCTCGTGGAGGCAGGCAACGTCGCGCGTGACCCGGTACCCATCGAACCCAAGATGCTTCTGGAGCTGTATCGGCGCATGGTACTGGTGCGGATGGCGGAAACCATCCACAAGGAGATGCTGGACCGGCAGGAATTCTACCTCATGGGCCACTTCGGCACGGGCCAGGAGGCCGTCGGCATCGGCATGACGGCGGCATTACTGCCCACCGACTACCTGTTCGCCACCCACCGCGGTATCGCCGAGTTCGTGGGGAAAGGCATGAGCCAAGAGGACATCTGGGCAGAGTACTACTGTCGCTCGGTTGGGCCGGCCAAAGGCAAGGGCGGTTTGCACCTCTCGGACTACAAGGTGGGATTGGTGGGTTTGGTGGGAAGCCTGGGGGCGGACTACTCCATCGCCGTGGGCGCGGCTCTTTCCTCAAAGATCCAGAAGGATGGGCGCGTCACTCTCTATTCCTTCGGCGAGGGGACCTCCAGCCAATCAGATTTCGGCTCCACCCTCAACGCGGCGGCGCTCTGGAAGCTGCCGCTGGTGTTCGGTATGGCCAACAACCAGTGGTGTGAATTTGCTCATTACAGCGACCATGTGGCCACCGGGGACGTGGCCCCGCGGGCGGAGGGTTACGGCATACCCTGGAGCATCGCGGATGGACAGGACGTGGCTGCAGCGTATGCGGCCACCCAGGAGGCTGTCGACAGAGCCCGGAGGGGCGAGGGGCCTTCCTTCGTCGAGTTCAAGACGTACCGCGCCGGCCCGCACTTCAGCGGGGAACCGGGAGCCTATATGGCTGAGGAGGACCTCTGTCGCTGGCGCGAGCGCGATCCGCTGCTCGTGGCCGAGCAGCGCCTGCTGGCGGAGGGCGTCGCCACCCGCGACGAGATGGACAAGATAGCCGAGGCGGCGCGGGCAGAAGTCACCTCGGCCGTTGAGCGGGCGCGCAGCCTTCCAGATGTGACGTACGAAGAGATGATCTCGGGTGTCTACGCGGGCGAGGTGAAGTGATGGCGGAGATCCCATTCACGGCGGCTCTGAACCGGGCGATGGCCGAGGAGATGAAGCAGGACGAGCGCGTGGTGGTGCTGGGCGAGGATGTCCGGGCCGGCTTTTTCGGGGCCACGTCAGGGCTGGTGGACATATTCGGCCCGGAGAGGGTGCTCAACACACCCATCTGGGAGTCAGGGATCGCGGGTATGGCGCTGGGCCTGGCTGTCACCGGCCTTCGCCCGGTGGCCGAACTCATGTTCGCTGACTTCTTCTATCTCGCCGCGGACGAGATCGCCAACCAGATGGCGTCCTGGCACTATGTGACCGGTGGCCAGACACCCGTGCCCATTGTGGTTCGCACCGCGGCCGGCGGCGGCTTCGCCATCGGCTACAACCACTCGCAATGCACCGAAGCCTCTTTCCTCAACCCACCGGGGCTCAAGATCGTGGCGCCCTCCACCGCTCATGATGCCTATGGCCTTCTGAAGAGCGCCATCCGTGATGACAACCCGGTGCTCTTCATTGAGCACAAGCTGCTCTATGGGGTGCCGGGGGAGGTCCCGGACGAGGAGTACCTGATCCCGTTGGGTGAGGCAGCGGTCAGGCGGGAGGGCAAAGACGTGACTGTGCTGGCCTGGTCCACCATGGTCGGCAAGGCGCTGCAGGCTTCCGAGGAACTGGAGAAGCAAGGTGTCTCCGTCGAGGTCATTGACGCGCGCACTCTGGTCCCGCTGGACGAAGCCACGCTGCTGGCCTCCGTGGCCAAGACCGGGCGTCTGGTGACGGTGGAGGAAGGGCGCAAGCGCGGTGGCGTGGGCGCGGAGATAGCGGCCACAGTCATGGAAAAGGCGTTTGGCTCGCTCAAAGCACCGGTGGTGCGGGTGGCCGCTCCCAACATCCCGGTCCCGTCCGGGCCGGCGGCGGAAGCCATGCACGTGCCTTCCGTGCCAAGCATCATTGGCGGCGTGAGGACTGCGCTGGCCTGAGCTCATGGGGCCGTGGGCCGCGAGGGGTGCGCCGTCCCTTGCGGCCCACACTACTGCGCGTGGCTGCGTCGGACCATGTACAGGCGCAGCGACCTCGCTGACCACGCTCCCTTCATGACCCCAGCCTGGTAGCCGGCGTGTTCGAGGATGTAGAGTCCGAGGAAACGCACAGGGTCGAGGGGGGGTCGCTTGGTCGTGTAGTCCACGGCCGCGCTCACCAGCAGCGCTGCCCCGGCCAGCCCCCAGGCCATCCGCTTCCAGAACCCGAGTGCAAGCAAGAGGACGAGGTAGTAGCGCACCAGGTGGAAGGATAGAAAATAGGCCAGAGAGAGATGGCGGCGTATGGCTCCGGCCAGGGCCGCCGCCGGTTCCCGGGGCATTCCCACCCTCAGCGCGCGTCTGCTCTTCATCATGGCATCCAGGGCCAAAGCCACCCCCGCGGGGACGAGGGGAGACGGGTTCGCGGCCGCCAGGGCGCCGAGCAGGCCCACCGCGCCCACCGCCGGCAGCAGCGGGAGCGGCAGCGTCTTGGACTTCTCCGGATGGACGCGGTGCAGGAGCGCTTCGGAGGAACCGTACTGAGCCCTGCGGCGAACCATGGCTCTCACGTTGGCTCTGTGCCTGTGCTTCACCTCACCCCAAGGAAAGTACGCCAGCAGGCTGCCGCTGTGGCGGAGCCGCCAGCACAAGTCCACGTCCTCACCCACCCGCATATCTTCTCGCAGTCCACCGAGCGCCCGGTACGCGGAGCGGCGCACCAGCATGTTGCACGTGGGCACGTAGAAGGTGCTCGGTCCCGGGCCCTGTATGATGGCGTTACTCCCGAGCTGCAGGGAAGAGAATGCCGACTCGTATCTGTCGAGGGCGGTGGCGTGATAGTAGCTCTCCACGCGTCCGCCCACCGCCCCCACCCGCGCCCACGAGAAAGCCGGCACCAGTTGTTCCAGCCAGTCGGGCGCGGCCACGCAGTCTGCATCGATGAAGGCGAGGATGTCTCCGGCCGCCTCCTGTGCAGCCCGATTTCTCGCCCACGACTGACCACGGTTGGTCCCGGCGCTGATGATCCGGCAGCCGGCCTCTGCGGCTATGTGCGCGGTTCGGTCTCGTGAGCCGTCGTCCACGACCATGAGTTCCAGAGAGCGGGCGGGGTAGCGCTGGGCCAGGATGGAGGTGAGGCAGTCGCGCAGCACGGCCTCGCCGTCCTTGACGGGGACGATGACGGTGACCGATGGAGGCGACGCAGATGAGGACAGCCCCTCGAGTGTCACCAATCCCCGCTGCCGCAGGTTCTCGCACGTCCGAAAGACGCTCTCCTCCTCCAGGTGCTCAGCGTAGGCGATCGCCGATACGTTGGTGAGCCCGTCGCAGCGACGCAGGAGTCTCACCATGGCTCTGTTGACGAGAAGGACGGTCTGCGGCTGGTGCGCAGTGAGCAGCACGCGGCCCCCGTGTTCCTGCAGCCGTGCGCCGGAACGCAGGCGGTAGCGGAGGGGGATCACCTGTCGGAGGCCCTGCTCGGTCGGAGGTGATCCAACCATCCCTCCCGCTGCAATAGCTCGAACAGCTCGCGCGCCGCATGCGGTGGCGGGCTCGTGCTCAGACTGCCTTTCTTGCGGCTCACGGTTCCCTGAACCAGTATCTGGATCCGCTTGAAGGCCGGCAGGGCCGAATCGGGGGTTGGGGTGACAAGACCCCGCGGCTTCGGGAAGCGCAGCGGCCCCGGCACCACCACCCGATCGGCCTGTTTGACCAGGGCAGCCGGCACTCCGAGCTCGGCGAGGTCCCACACCTCAATCCGCGCTCTCTGTGCCGCGAGCATCTCCGGATAGGAGGGAAAGCGGGGGGCAACCTCTCGCGGCTGCACCGCCAGCACCACCGGGCACTCTGCTTCCACGACTTCCTGATAGCCGTGCGCCAAGGCCCGCACGATACAGAGCCTTCGCTCTGTCTGCGATTCCACCCACTCAGCCGACAGCACCTGGCCCACGAAGGTGACGCCCAAGCGGGCGGCCAGGGTGGCGGCCAGCTGGCCTCCCGCCGTATCAGCGCTGCAGGTCCCGGCCAGCAGCACATCGAAGCCGGCTGTGCGGCACGCTTCTGCCAGCACCACCGACTTGCCGTACGTGCGGACCTGGTCCAATCCGCTTTCCCAGCCCTCAGGCGATTCCTCCCAGATGCGGATGGCACGGTTCGCTCCTGCGGCCAGCGCATCTCGCAGCACGCCTTCTTCACTGACCGGCCCCAGGGTGATCGCCGTGAGGTCGGCCCTGCCGCTTGGAGGACCGACGAGGCCTCGTCCCGTCTCCCAGGCCGCCGCCGCGGCCGCGTCGAGCTGCATCACCTGCCGCTGCGCATCGATGCGCCCGCTGCCGGCTTCACGCTCGAGTGGGATGCGCACATCAGGGGATCGCTTCAGGAGCACGCAAATGCTCATGTCAGACGATACCTCACGCCGCACCCGCCTCTGGGGTAGTGCCAGGTCACTGCCCCGGCCTCGCACACCAGGAGACACGTTCCGCACTCCAGGCAGGCTTCATGGGCAAAATCGAGCTGGCCTCGGCCCTGGTTCCACTCGTAGCAGCGGGCAGGGCAGGCGAACGTGCAGGCACGATTGGCGCAGGATGCGCATTTGGCTTGGTCCACACGTATATGGGGTTCCTCGTCGATGCGATAACTGACCAGATTGAACAGGATATCGGTGATCATCAGATTGCCCTCACTCCCTCCCAGAGGTCCCGCGCCAACCTTGGGAGAGAGCCCTGGCCCTTCAGTTCCTGCCGTGCGATGGCGCGCACAGATGGGCGCGGGTTTCCGTCGGAGGCGTACATCCGCTGCAGTATCTGCCCCACCAGCGTCGGGTACACGGAATACAGGCGCTCATTGCGCATCATCTCCGGGGCTCGGCCGTAGGTGGCCATGTCGCGAAGCACGAAGCTCTCCTTGAGGCGGTCATCATACGAGGCCAGGCTGTCCCCTCCCGTGTCATTGGTCCCCAAGGCTTCGAGAGCCGTCTCGCCTGCCAGCAGTCCCGAGGTCATCGCCAAGTTCATGCCTTCCTGTATAAGCCCGTTGGTGTAGCAGAGCGCCGCGGCGTCCCCGGCTATCATCAGACCTGCGCGGGAGAGCCTGGGTACCATCTGCACCCCTCCTTCGGGCAGGAGGTGGGCTGAGTACTCCACCAAGCGGGCGCCGCGCAGCAGTCCTGCGACCAAGGGACGGGCCAAGAAGCGCTCCAGGATCTCGTAGGGGGCCAGCCCACGGCTCTGGAGTGAATCCAGGTGCAGCACCAGCCCTGCACTGACCGTCTCCAGTTGCGTGTAAAGGAACCCGCCTCCTCGCACGCCCTCGGTGGCACCCAGGAACTCCCAGGTGGTGCCCTGCCGGCGCACGAGGTCAAACCGGCGGTTGATCTCCCGTTCACCGACATGGAAGAGGGCTTTGACTCCCAGCGCCATCTGGCTGGTGTTGAATGCTCTGCGCAGCCCTGCCTGCTCCGCCAAGAAGGAGAGCACGCCGTCACAGGCGATCACCACCGGGGCACGGATCTGGCCCTGCGGGCCATCCACGACAACACCCACCACGCGGTCGGCCTGATCCTTCAGAAGCTCACGGGCCACGACTCCGGTGAGCAGCGTGGCGCCCGCCTTGCAGGCCTGTTCCGCGAGCCAGCGATCAAAAAGCGGTCGAAAGACGGTGACGCCGGCATAGGGGGGAGAGTCGAAGCTGTCGGCTTCGAAGGACATGGTGGTGGACGTCCCCTCGCCTATGAGAGACAGCGATCTCCGCACCACATGGCGTTCCCACGGCGCCTCGTCCCAGAAGCCCGGCACCAGCCGCTCGGCGGCGGGGCAGTAAGGGAGCATGCCTCCAAACATGCTCTTGCTCCCGGCGGTTGCACCCCGCTCCAATAGGAGCACGCTGGCGCCGCGTTGCGCCATGCACAGCGCGGCACTGGCTCCGGCCGGACCGGCGCCCACCACCACCGCGTCGAATGGTGCGGAGCGTGCGCGCGGCTCAGGTGCTTTCATGCCGTTCGCTCCCCGGCTCGCCCGCATTGCGGTGTTGCGTGATCAGGTCAATGAGGTGCGGTAGGACATCGCGTAGGTCCGCGACCCAGCCGGCGTCGGCGAACCCAAAGATGGGAGCTCTCTGGTCCATGTTGACGGCCAGCACTCTGCCCGCGCCCTGGAAACCGGCAACATGATGGGGGGACCCGGACAGCCCCAGAGCCAGGTAGAGTTCTGGGGTCACGGACTTGCCGGTCCGGCCGATCATCCTCTCTTTGGGCAGGATTCCGTCGTCGACCATGGGACGGGTGGCTCCCAGGGAAGCCTCCAGCAACTTCGCCAGTTCATGGACCTGCCTGAAAACCTCCGTATCCTGTGCGCCCAGCCCGGCCGCAACGAGGCGGCGGGCGTGCACGATATCCACAGTGCGGAAGTCTGGGGCAATCACGGCCACGCGTGCTTTGCGTCGCCCTCCCGGTTTTGTACCGGGACTGCACACCTCCGCCACCTTCCCCACCGAGTCGCCGGGGGGCAGCCCTCGCTCTGCTTCGGAGATCAGGGCACTCCGCGCCATTGTCACCAGTTCCAGGCTCCCCTCGCGGTAGTTGAGCTCCTGCTCGAGCTGACCGCCGCACACGGGTTTGACGTATGTGATGCCGATACAGGGCCGGGCCTCTGACGAGCCGCCGGCCTGCCCCACCAGGATGTCGGTCACTCCCACCACGGCCTGCGTTCCCGCTCGATGAGCCAGGAACGGGGCCAACTCCCGACCGCGGTCCGTGTCGGCCAAGATGACCAAGCGCGGACGTCCCTCCGCCTCAAGGAGCGTTGCCGCGCGCTCGGCCACTTCCTCCACGGGCGGTTCATCTCCGCTTCTCCGCAGCGCCCGCAGCTCCCCTCCCAAGGCCCGGCTGATGCGCAGGCCCTCCAGGACCAGCCCCCTGTTGAGCAGTTCCCTGTCCTCGTCGACCATATCCAGGAAGACGGCCACATCTCGTTCGGTGTCGCTCATACGCGCCTGCCTGCCATGTAGCCCTCAAAAACTGCACTGTCCACCTTGCGGGGTGCTACGCAGTCACCCACTCGGTAGAGCTCCGGCCCCCGGCCCTTGAGAGCGAAGTACAGGGTCTCATCGGCGTCGTTCCCCATGGCTGTGACCACGGTGTCGAAGCCTTCAAAGGCCCGCCACTCGTTCGAGTAGACATCGAAGCCATGTGCGGACGTGCCCTTGATCTCCATCACTGCGAAATCGGGGGTGAAGGTGGCCCCTTTCTGCAGCAGCCTCTGGCGCGAGAGGTAGAGGTCTTGTGTGGGGCCCAACTCGGCTCCCACGAACAGCGCTGAGGTGATGATGTGAACGGTCTTCCCCAGCTCGCATAGATACTCAGCGGTGCTGGTGGCCTGGTGATGCCCGTCGTAGTCTATGAACAGGATCCTCTCGCCCAACTCAGCATCTCCATTGAGCACCTGCCAGACGTTGTAGATCCCCGGCCCTGCGCAGCCGTTGACAGGGCAGGGCTTGGGCTTCGACCCGGTGGCCACGATGACGGCATCCGGTCGCATGTCGAGGACATCCTCTGCGCTGAGCTCAATGCCGGTTTCCACAGGCACGCCCAACCGCTGCAACTGATTGCGTTCATTCCGGAGGATCACCCCGAATTCGTCTCGTCCCGCACCCTTCATGGCAATGAGCACCTGCCCGCCCAGCTGGGGCGCCTTCTCGTAGAGCGTGACGTCGTGGCCGCGCAGCGTGGCGATCTTCGCGGCCCACATGCCGCCTGGGCCACCGCCCACGATCACCACCCGCTTCTTGTGTCTGGTGGGGGTCAGGTGGTGCTCACCCTCCTCCTTCTCCATGCCCACGGCCGGGTTCTGAATGCAGCCGATGGTGCGGTTGATGCCGATTCGCCCGTAGCACATCTGATTGTCCGCCACGCAGAAGCGGATCTCATCCAGTCTTCCCTCTCTGGCCTTGCGGGCCATATCCGGGTCGCAGATCTGCGACCTCACCATACCGATCATGTCCGCGTGGCCTTCGGCCAGCACCCGTTCCGCCAGTGCCGGGTCGTTGATGCGGCCTGTGGCGAAGACAGGCAGTCTCACCACCTCCTTGATGCCGGCCGACAGGGGGATGGCATAGCCCAGGGGCATGTGCATGGTTCCACCCACCAGGTACAGGTTGTAGAAGGTGGAGAGGCTGAGATCCATGAAGTCGAGACAGCCGGTGTCCTCCAGCTCCTTGGCGATGACCTTGGCGTCGTCCAGGGTGATGCCGCCGGGGATCATCTCATCCGCGCAGAGGCGGATGCCGAGCGTCCAGTCCCGGCCCACCGGGGTTCTCACCGCTCGCACCAGCTCCAAGGCAAAGCGCATCCGGTTGTCGAAGCTGCCGCCGTACTCGTCACTCCGGTAGTTTGTGAGCGGGGACATGAACTGCCGGACCAGAGAGCTGTGGCCGAACTGCAACTCGGCGCCGTCGAAGCCTCCGTCACGGGCATGCTGGGCGGAGCGGCAGAAGTACTCGATAACCTCCTGGATATCCTCGATCTCCATGGCCTTGGGCACTTCCCGCGCCATGACGTCGGGGACGGGCGAGGGGGCCCATACCGGAAGGCGGGAGAGGGCGCCGCTGCACTGCTGCCCATTGTGGTTGAGCTGGGCGAAGATCTTGGTCTCATGCTGGTGGACGGCGCGAGTGATGGCTCGATAGCCGGGGATCACGTCGGGGCGGAAGGCCTCTATGAGCTTCTCGTAGGCCCGGTCCGTGGGGTGAACCGACTGCTCTTCGGTGATGATGAGGCCGGTTCCGCCTTGCGCCCGCGCTGCCAGGTAGTGGACGTGGCGTTCCGAGGGCAGATGATTCTCGGCGAAGTTGGTGAGGTGAGCGGAGAAAGAAATACGATTGGGCACTTCCACCCGCCCGATGGTCAGAGGCGAGAAGAGGAACGTGAACGTCATGCGCTTCTCCCTAGTGATCCGTCATGTCGCACGCGGGGTGGCCGGCCGTGATGCCGCGGGCTGCAGGCACTCTGGATCCGCGTACCCCAGTTCCGAGGTCATGAAGTAGGCGACCGCCGGACAGCCGCCGTGACAGAGCGAGAAGCGGCTGCAGGCGCGGCAGCTGTTGATGTCCCTCTCACGCAGTTCCCCGAGAACGGGGGCCGACCGCCAGGCCCTCTGCAGACTCCCGTCGTCCAGCACATGACCCGCCAGGAAGCGGGCCTCTGTGAGGAAGGCGCAGGGGTAGATGGACCCATCCGGGGCGATGGAGCACGTCATCTTGGCGGCACCGCACATGTTCAGACCCAGGTGGCGGCGATCATCGGCGCTGATGGCAAAGAAGGAGTCGCCCGTCTTGATGTCCGGCCGCGCGCTCAGCAGCTCGGACAAGCGTTCCATGAGGTCTCTGCTCAGTCGGAGCTCCTCCCAGCATTCCCGGGCGCCTCCCGAGGGGCGGAAGCGCGACAGCCGGCTTCTCGCCCCATAGTCCTCGGCAAGTCTCAGCAGGTCGGGGATATCCATGAAGTTGGCTCGGGTGACCACGGTGTTGATGCTGAAGTCGGGGTAGCTGCGCTGAGACAGCAGGCGGATGGCGGCCATGATGCGTTCGAAGCTGCCTGCCCCGCGGATGGCGTCATTCGTGCGCGCTGTTGCTCCGTCCAGGCTGACCTGAAGGTAGACGGGCTGAATCTGCACGAGCTCATCCACCACTGACGGGGTCAGCGCCAGCCCATTGGTGCTGACGCAGGAGGTGAAGCCTCTGCTCCTGGCCAGCGTCAGTATCGTCGGGAAGTCCGGCCTGAGGAACGGCTCGCCCCCTCCGAAGTTCAGCTGGAAGACGCCC
>Ga0123328_1005028_pt1 | contig 10523 bp, 8 predicted proteins | sample BioC12SIPDNA_2_FD_89702 | JGI IMG/M metagenome (GOLD analysis project Ga0123328, IMG submission 89702) | Anaerobic biogas reactor microbial communites from Washington, USA - Biogas_R1_A C12 SIP DNA | ecosystem: Engineered > Bioreactor > Anaerobic > Unclassified | place: Washington, USA...
AGGAGCATCGCCACGGGCAGGCCGACGATGTTGGAGCGGCCGACGACGACGGCGTTCGCGCCGCTGATCTTCACGCCCGATCTCTCCAGCAGGACCATGACGCCGTGGGGCGTGCAGGGGATGAAGAGCGGCTCGCGCCCCTTCATCGCCAGCCGGCCGATGTTCACCGGGTGGAAGCCGTCTACGTCCTTTTCCAGGTCGATGGAATTGAGCACCGGCTCTTCTTCCAGATGGCCGGGCAGGGGAAGCTGGACGAGGATGCCGTTTACGTCGGGATCGGCGTTCAGCTCGCGCACCAGCCCTTCAACCTCTTCCTGGGTAGCGTCTGCGGGCAGGGTGTGGCCGATGGAACGGATGCCCAACTCCTGGCACATCCGTTGTTTCATACCCACGTACGACTGCGAAGCCGGGTCTTCGCCGACGAGGACAGTCGCCAGTCCGGGTGTATAGCCGTAGCGCTCCTGCATGGCCTTGACGCCGGCGCGGATCTCCTCGCGTACGTCGGCGGCAATCTTGGTGCCGTCAATAATCTTGGCTGTCATGTTTGTACCTCTTCCTGCATCAGTGTTAATCAGAGTGGGACACTCTCTCCGCCGGGACAAAGAAAGACCTTCACCAAATTGGGAAGGTCAGAGATAACCGGAACAAAAACCTGCGTCTCCCGGCCGGCGAGCTTACTCCGGCAGCAGCCCTGTGCCCATGAACTTGTCGAGCCAGACGCCGAAGAAAGCGCCAAAGAAGAAGCTCGTCAGGCCGAAGTAGAGACCTCCGTATTCGGCCACGCTGGTGTCCAGCACAAACCTGATGATAAGCCAGGTGACGCCGGCGCCCAACACAAGCGCGATGACGAACAAAAGCAGGCGTTTTACCAACATCGTGTGTACATCCTCCTGATCTACGTGCGAAATGCGAACCGGCGGTTGCGCTGCTTAAGAAGACGCGGCTTCAGCCAGAACCGAGCGCACCTGCCGGGCCAGCTCGTCGGGCGAGATGGGCTTGGTCAGATACTTGTTGGCCCCGGCGCGCAGGCCCCGGTTCACACTGTCCAGATCCGTCTTGGCGCTGAGCATGATCACCGGCAGATGGGCCGTCAGCGCGCTCTCGCGCACGGCGCGGCACACGGAGAAACCGTCGAGGCCGGGCATCATCACGTCGAGGATGACGAGGTCCGGGATCTCCTCCTGGATCTTCTCCAGCGCATCGTAGCCATCTTCTGCTTCCGATACGTCAAAGCCGGCGCGAACAAGCATCAGGCGGAGAAGCGTGCGCGCCATGGGCTCATCGTCAACGACCAATACGGACTGACTCAAGTGGTCCTCGGGAAGATTTTGATGACGGCTTTCCATCGAATAGACACTTGCGTAATTGTAAACGATTCTGGATTTACGGCAATTCTATCCTGTGGCTTCTTCAAGTATAGCCATCGGAATCTCGATAGCCATACCTTCGCGCGTCAGAAAGGTGTTGGGGAATAGGTCGCGAGCTTGCGGCAAAATCTCCTGTTCCAGCTGTTCGTCGGTGGCATCGGGCGCATAGTGGAAGAGGCCGAGAAAGCGGACGTTGGCGGCCTGGGCCGCACGCACCGCTTCCAGCCAGCTGCTGTGGCCCCAGCTGGCAAACTCCTGCCGCCCTTCAGGCGTGAAGAAAGCGTCGTGAATCAGCAGGTCGGCGTCCTGGGCCAGCCGGACGATGCTTGGCTCAACGCCGCCGTCGGGATGCGTCGTGTCGGTGCAATAGGCGACGGAGGCGCCGTTGTTTTCGATGCGAAAGCCGAGGCTGCCGCCCGGGTGGTTGAGAGCGGCGACGCGTACGAGCGTCTCGTCGCCAATGACTATCGTCTCTCCGTCGTCCACCTCCTTGACGTGGAGGTCGGCCGAAAGCGTCTTATAGTCGAAAGGCAGAAACGGCTCGACAATCTGGCGCGCCAGGACTTCCTCCAGCCGCTGCTCGACCCGCCTCTGCCCGACGATCACAATGCGGTTATTGCGCTCAAAGACAGGCTCGAAGTAGGGAAAGCCCTGGATGTGATCCCAATGGGTATGGCTGATGAGCAGGGTGCCGACGATGCGGCGCGACCGGTTGCGCATCAGATCGCGACCCAGCCGGCGGATGCCCGAGCCGGCATCGAGGATGACGATCTGCTGGTCTGACGTTTGTATGGTGACACAGGCCGTGTTGCCGCCCATACGCAACGTCTCCGGTCCCGGCACGGGAATTGTTCCGCGTACGCCCCAAAAACGAACGAGCAAGGGACTTACCTCCTCCTCGGCAGTCGCTACAAGAGCCTAAGCATATAACAAAAAGGCCCACCAGGGTAACGGTGGGCCAGAAATGCGCAAAACAGGCGTCAGGCGGCTTCACTGCCGTCCGGTTTTGGCTCCAGCTTCTCCTTGCTCATGACCCTTTGGACGCTCTCCAGCAGCTCTTGCGGGCCGAACGGCTTGGTAATGTAGTCGTCTACGCGGGCGATGTGCAGGCCCAGTACACGGTCAATGCTCTGCGCTTTGGCCGTGACGACAATGACCGGGATGTCGCGCATCTCCTCGGTAGATTTCATCTTCTGGTAGACTTCCCAGCCATCCATCTCTGGCATCATTAGATCGAGAAGCACCAGATCGGGCTTGACTTCGGAGATCTTCTGCAGCCCTTCGGCTCCCCCTAACGCGCCCACAACCTCTATTTTCTGCCTGCTGAGAATGAGCCTGACAAGCTCGATCATCTCTTGCTCGTCTTCGATGCAGACTACTCTTCTCACACGCTCGCTCATCCTATCGTCACCCCCTGTGAAGTGAGCTGCTCCCTGCTTTGCCCTGTTGCAAGCGGAGCGGGCTAAAGTTTCCCAAGCTTACCATAAGGATCTGAGGTTGTAAAGAAACCATGAGTCCTACCTCTGTTTGACATCACCCCGGCTATCTGGCATAATCAGGCAACCTGTATCCTCAGGTGGCTTGTTCTGCCTGGGACTATCCCATATAGATAACGGCCATGATGGAGACGAGTAGGCCAGGCACCCCGGACAGCGAGCCTGAGACGGTGAAAGTCAGGCAACAGCCAGGCCGAAAATCACTCCGGAGCCGCCACCCGAACGGCGCGCATGCCCAGTAGGCCTGGCCGGACTCATCCCACGTTACCGGGAGTGCAATGATGCCCGTGCGGGCGTCGTTGACCGAGTGCCTGGTGCTGCCAGGGAAGCGGCGCCGGGAAGTTGGGTGGTACCGCGAAGCGCGCCTTCGTCCCAGTGGGATGGAGGCGTTTTTGTTCTGTCTGGAGGTACGATGACAGATCTGCTCTATCTGACAGACGCCTATCTGCAGACGTTTCCCGCGAACGTGATTGCCCACGTGGACGGCGGGGTAGTGCTCGACCGCACGGCGTTCTATCCCGGCGGCGGCGGGCAGCCCCACGATGTGGGCAGCTTCAACAGCGGCGAGCAGCTCTGGCCCGTGCGGTTGGTGAAGCGCGTACAGGGCGAGGTCATCCATTATCTGGAGGGCGACGAGCTGCCGGCCGTCGGCACGACCGTGACCGGCAGCCTCGACTGGCGGCGACGCTACCAGCTCATGCGCACCCATACTGCCATGCACATCCTTTGCGGCGTGATCTGGCGCGACTACGGCGCCTCGGTCACCGGAGGCAACATGGACCCCTTGCAGGGTCGCATGGACTTTGAATTTGAGACGATGCGGGCCGAACTGGTTGGCGAGATCGAACAGGCGATCAATGCGGAAGTTGTCGCGGCGCGCCCGGTCAGGGTCCGCATCCTGCCGCGCGACGAGGCGTTTCAGATACCGGACCTGATCCGCACGAAGATCAACCTGCTCCCGGAAGGGATCGAGGAAGTGCGCACCGTCGAGCTGGAGGGTCTGGATCTGCAGGCCGACGGCGGCACGCACGTGGCTAACACGCGTGAAGTCGGCCCTATTCGTATCGCAGACTACAAGAGCAAGGGTAAGATTAACAAGCGAATCTACATCGAGCTGGACGAGATGGTGAGCGATTGATGCGTAGCCTGATCCGGGAGCTACCGTACGAGCGCCCGCTGGTTGGCGGCCTCTACCTTTATCGGCATGGCGGGATGCCTGCCGGCGTTTTCGAGCGCTGGCGGCTGTCGGCGGCGCCGGACGGCTACCGCTTCCTGCGCGTCGATCTGAACGCGGAGGCGAGCGAAGGAGAACACAGCACGCTTTACCATCTGGTGCTGAACGCCGACGGCGAGCCCGAACGGCTGTCGTTCCGCCATTTCCGGCGCGGGCGCGACCTGAAGGGAACCTTGCTCTTTGAAGGCCCCTATGTGACGCTGACGCGCCAGTTCAACGCCGAGCGGCGTGAGGTGACGCTGGAACAGCCGGCCGGGACACGCTTCTGGTTTCCGTCGGCGGCAGCGCTGGGTCTCGTCGCCGCCCCCGGCGCCGGCCCGGGCCTGACCCTGAACCGGGAGGACGACTTCAACCTCTGGCCCACCTATCTGGAGGTCAGCTCAGGGCCGGCGGCGACGATCACGGTGATGGGCCGGCCGGTCGCTGCGCAGACGTTGAACGTGGCCTGGGCCGGTCAGCGGCGTGCCATCGCGGTTGATGCGGAGCCGTGGCCCCTGCAGGTTGATCGCGGCGAGCTCGTGGCCGTGGAAACGCGCCGGCTGCACTATCAGGGGCGGCCCGGAAAGAAGATTGTGAGCGAAATAGGTGATGACCATGGCATTTAGGGATGTATCGAACAAAGTTGACTTTGTAGCGCTGGAAAAGGATATCCTCCAGCTCTGGGAAGAGAGTGGCGCTTTCCGCACGCTGCAGCAGCTGCGCCGGAGCGCCGGCCGGCACTGGAGCTTCCTCGACGGCCCGATCACGGCGAACAATCCGATGGGCGTGCACCACGCCTGGGGCCGGACCTACAAAGACCTCTACCAGCGCTTCAAGGCCATGCAGGGCTACAACCAGCGCTGGCAAAACGGGTTCGATTGCCAGGGGCTGTGGGTCGAAGTCAACGTCGAAAAAGAGCTGGGCTTCACCACCAAACAAGACATCGAGAAGATGGGCATCGCCGAGTTCGTCAAGTATTGCAAGATGTCGGTGCTCAAATGGGCCGCCGTGCAGACGGAGCAATCGATCCGCCTGGGCTACTGGATGGAGTGGGACGACCCGGACCGGCTGCGCGAGCTGCGCGCCGCGCTGGAAGCCGATCCCCAGCAGACTGTGACCTACGAGGGGCCGGCCGGCCCAATCACGGCGACGGCGGAACAGGTCGTCGGCCGGCTCGGCATGCCGGAAGTGGGCGGCTCTTACTTTACCTTTAGCGACGAGAACAACTACATGATCTGGTCCTTCTTGAAGACCTGTTTCGAGAAGGGCTGGATCTACAAGGGTCGCGACGTCATGCCCTGGTGCAGCCGCTGCGAGACCGGCATCAGCCAGCACGAGATCGTCACGGACGGCTACCGGGAAGTGACGCATGATTCCGTCTTCCTGCGCTTCCCGCTGCGCGGGCGCGAGCGTGAAGCGCTGCTCGTCTGGACGACGACGCCCTGGACGCTGACCAGCAACGTCGCCGCGGCCATCGGCCCGGAGCTAACCTACGTAAAGGTCCACCAGAAGGACGACGGCTGGACCTACTACCTGGCCAAAGAGGCCATGACCAACGCCCTCACCGGCGACTACGAGGTGGTCGGCGAGCTGCGGGGCGCCGAGATGGTCGGCTGGGAGTACGACGGGCCGTTCGACGAGCTACCTGAGCCACAGCATGAGATGTTGGGCTACACCCATCGCGTCATCGACTGGAAGGAGGTGGGCGCAGAAGAAGGGACGGGCATCGTGCACATCGCCCCTGGCGCGGGCGCCGAAGACTTCGCGCTGTCCAAAGAGCACGATCTGCCCGTCATCGCCCCCCTGCTCAGCAATGGCGTCTATCGGGACGGCTTTGGCTGGCTCACGGGCCGGCATGTGAGCGAAGTGACCGGCGAGATATTCGACAACCTGCGCGAGAAGGGACTGCTCTACCGCAAGCAGCGCTACTCGCACCGCTACCCACACTGCTGGCGCTGCGGGCAGGAGCTGGTCTACCGGCTGGTCGACGAATGGTTCATCAACACCGGCCCGCTCTACGACAAGCCGCGAGAAGAATTGACGCCGGAAGAAAAGGCTGCCAGCCTGCGTTACCAGATCATGGACGTGGTCGATCAGATCCGCTGGATCCCGTCCTTTGGCTACGACCGCGAGATGGATTGGCTGCGCAACATGCACGACTGGATGATCAGTAAGAAGCGCTATTACGGTCTGGCGCTTCCGATCTGGGTTTGCGAGGATCCCGACTGCGGCCATTTCCATGTGGTCGGCAGCAAGGAAGAGCTGCAGGAGCTGGCCGTCGAGGGGTGGGAGGTCTTTGAGGGCCATTCACCGCACCGGCCCTACGTAGACGCGGTGAAGATCGCCTGCCCGCAGTGCGGCGGGCGCGCCAGCCGCATCGCCGACGTGGGCAACCCGTGGCTCGACGCGGGCATCGTCGCCTACAGCACGTTGCAATACCGGACGAATCGCGACTACTGGGAGCAGTGGTTCCCGGCCGACTTCATTACGGAGAGCTTCCCCGGCCAGTTCCGCAACTGGTTCTACAGCCTGCTGGCGCAGAGCACGGCGCTGACCAACCGCCCGCCCTTCCAGACGATCTTCGGCTACGCCACCCTGCTCGCCGAAGATGGGCGCGAGATGCACAAGTCGTGGGGCAACTCCATCGAGTTCAACGAAGCGGCGGACACGATGGGCGCCGACGTTATGCGCTGGCTCTACCTGAGCCAGAAACCCGAGCAGAATCTCCTGTTCGGCTACAACCGCGGCGACGAGACCCGGCGGCGCTTCCACATCCCGCTGTGGAACGTCTATAGCTTCTTCACCACCTATGCCAGCCTCGACGGCTGGACGCCGCAGCACGCGTCGGGTGAGAGCGACGGAGGCCGCACGCTGCTTGATACCCGCGACCTGCTGGGGCAGGTGGTGTCGCCGGTGGAGGCCAACGCCCAGCTTGACCGCTGGATCGTCGCCCGTCTGGACGAGACGGTTCTTGGGGTGACGGAACAGCTGGAGGCCTTCCGCGCGGAGAACGCCACGCAGCAGCTGGAGGCCTTTCTCGACGACCTGTCCAACTGGTATGTACGCCGCTCGCGCCGCCGCTTCTGGCAGAGCGAGATGAACGACGACAAGCAGGCGGCCTACAATACGCTCTATCATGTACTGGTCAGCTACATCCGCCTGCTGGCGCCCTTTATTCCGTTCCTCACGGAGGCGATGTACCAGAACCTGGTGCGCAACGTCGATCCTTACGCGCCTGCCAGCGTGCACCACACGCTCTGGCCTGAGGCGGATGCGGCGGCGCTCGATCGCGCCCTGCTGGAGAAGATGCGTCTCGGCGTAACCGTCGCCAGCCTCGGGCGGGCGGCGCGCAGCGCGGCGGACGTCAAGCTCCGCCAGCCGCTCGCCCGCGCCCGCGTCAACGTCGGCAGCGAGCAGGCCCGGGAAGACATTCTGGCCCTGGGTGACGTGCTGGCCGACGAGCTGAACGTGAAGGAGATCGAAGTCGTCTCGGAGGTAGGCGAGCTGGTTGACTACCGCCTGCTGCCCAACAACCGCCTGCTGGGACCGCGCTTCGGGGCGGACTTCCCTCGCGTGCGGCAGGCGCTGGCGGCGCTCGACCCGGCCCGCGCGGCGGCGGAGCTGCAGGAGACCGGCCGGCTGCAGGTCGAATTGAACGGCTCGGCGGTCACGCTGGAAGCCGAAGAGGTGCTGGTGCAGACGGAGTCGCGCGGCGGGCTCGCCGTCGCCAGCGACCAGGGCGTCACTGTAGCGGTAGACGTGACCATCACGCCCGAGCTGGAGCAGGAAGGCTATGCGCGTGACCTGGTGCGCGCCGTTAACACGATGCGTAAGGACGCCGGTCTGGAGATCAGCGACCGCATCCATCTGTTCTACCTGGCCGACGAGGCCATCGACGCGGCGATGAAGCGTTTTGCCGACTACGTGAAGCAGGAGACGCTCGCCGTGACGCTGGAAAGCGGGCAACCGGGCGACGCCACCGGCTACCGCGAGGAGACGATAGCCGTCGGCGACCATAGCGTGACGCTCTTCTGGCGAAAGGCGGGCTGAACCCGCGCCTGAGTGATCCTTCAGGACAGGACAGGTCGCCCAGACCTGTCCTGTCTTGCTTCTTAGGCGTGCGGTTAACAAAACGGGCGGCGTTTTCTCGTTCCCCTTTAATTTTCACTGATAGCAGGTACAATCAGCACCGCTTACTGGGAGGAAACCTATGGGCCGCTCGCTAATGCTGTTGCTCGTCCTGCTCATGGGGAGTGTACTGCTCGTCTACGCCGAGGAAGATCCGCCGGCCGACGGCGAGCCGATTACGGCTCCCCGCGATCCCGACGAGCCAGGCCTGTTCGGTCCTCTCCAGGGCGTCTGGCAGATGGAGATGGTCGAGGCCGAAAGGGTGGCGGAGCCGGTGTTTCCATCCTCGCCCACCGACCACGGCAGCGACCTCTGTGAAAACGCCGCGCCCCTCGACCTCAGCCTGGGCGCGGCGGGCGACTTCCTGGCGACCAATAACATGACTGAGTCGCCGACTGATCCGGTGCTGCCATGTATGTTTGGCACCCCTGCCAACCCGCGCGGCTTCCGCACGGTCTGGTACAGGTTTGTCGCCCCGGCGAGCGGCGAGTTGGTGGCCTTTACCGACTTCAACCCCGGCCAGTATGAGGATAGCTACGACACGGTGCTGGCCCTCTACGAGAGCACCGGCGAAAGCTGCGATACCCTGCGGATGATGGCCTGCAGTGATGATTACCACGGCTTCTTCTCCCAGGTCAGCCAGTTCGTCATCGAGGGCCGCACCTACTATATCGAGGTTGCCGACTGGTCCTTTGCCGCGCAGCAGGCCAACTACCTGCGGCTGGCCGTCGTGCTGGCTCAGGGACCGAGCTTCTGGTCCGGGCAGGGCGAGATGTGGCTTCCGGTCAGCCGCCACGCGGTCGTCACCGACGGCACCTACATCTACGTCGTCGGCGGCGAAGAGGCCGTGAACCCATTCCCCAACCGCACGGGCCGGTTGTTGCGCTTCAATCCGGCGACAGGGGAGTGGGTAGAGCTATACGAGATGCCGAACAGCTACGACGACGAAGGCTACTCGCGCACCGACGCCGCCTACCTGAACGGAAAGATCTACCTGCCTTCCGGCTACGTGGGTAACAACAACGCCTATGCCGGCTCCCACTTCACCTACATCGTCAATGGCGACTACTGGCAGGAGAACGTCGATCCCCCGGTTCCCTGGGCGACCGCTTCGCCGTCGGGCCAGCCATACGGCTGGATACAGACCGTTGCAGTCCCCCAACAAAACGGCTATTACGTCGTCGGCGGCCTGCTTTCCGGCGATCCCGATCCCTCGCCGCCCTCTGACGCCCAGCCGACCAGCAACCTGCTATTTTACAACGCCGGCAACAGAAGCTGGACGACCAACCTGCCGGATATGGCGACGGCGCGTTATGCGCACGTAGCCGCTCTTGTGCCCACGCCGCGCGGTCCGGAGGTTTGCGTTGCCGGCGGCGTGAGCAAGATTGACGAAGAGACGGCGGCGGCGCTGCGTACCACCGAGTGTTACAATATCAACAGCCGGACGTGGAGCCAGCGGGCGCCGCTCAATTTCGCCCGCTTCGCCGCCGACAGCGCAGTGGGGCCGGACGGGCGCTGGTACGTCTTTGGGGGCATCAATGCCCAGCGCACGCCGGTCACGCTCACCGAGGTCTACAATCCCGCAACGGATACCTGGCAGGTGCTTGATTCCCGCTACGCTATTACCCGTCCAGGCCGGGCGCTGGCGCAGGGCGTTTTCGTCGGCACCACCCTCTGGGTCTTTGGCGGCGAGACTGTGCCGGGGGCGGACGTGGTGCCGCTGATGCAGCATCTACAGCAGCCCCAATTGCAGGGCTTCATGCCCTTTTTCATGACGGCCTTGACTGAGCCTGGCGACACCATGGCCGACGCCTGGCCCATTGCCCTCCATCAGGAGCAGTGGCATGACTTTGCCGGGCAGGAAGATTACTTCGACATTTTCCGCTGGGAAATTCCGGCCCAGGGACGTTACGAGGTTGAGATCAGCGATATTCCGCCCGACCACAATTACGACGTCTATCTGTATGACAGCAACAAACATCCGGTCGGCTCCGGCACTGCAATAGGCAACCTGAACGAGCTGGCGGTGACCCGGCCGCTCGTCACGGGCCGGTCTTATTATGCCGTCGTCGTTCGCGTCTTTGGCGAGCCGACAGCGGATACCTACCGCATTGTCGTCCGCCCGCATACGCCCTGAGCCAATGGAGGGAGCCTCGTGAGTTCCAGGCCACTGAAGCTGTTACATTTCGCCGACGCCCACATCGATATTGCCAACTACGGGCGCCACGACCCGGAAACGGGGCTGCCCGTGCGAGTCGTCGATTTCCTCAATGCACTGGACCAGATAGTGGAGCGGGCCATCGCCGAGCAGGTTGACCT
>Ga0123328_1005029_pt1 | contig 10523 bp, 14 predicted proteins | sample BioC12SIPDNA_2_FD_89702 | JGI IMG/M metagenome (GOLD analysis project Ga0123328, IMG submission 89702) | Anaerobic biogas reactor microbial communites from Washington, USA - Biogas_R1_A C12 SIP DNA | ecosystem: Engineered > Bioreactor > Anaerobic > Unclassified | place: Washington, USA...
ACACCCGGTCGCCGTGGCGCAGGTAGCTGGCGAGGATGCCGAAGTGGCGCCCGGCGATCAGCCGTTCCACCGAGCCCTCCGGCACCGAGTACCACGGCATCGGCCAGTCCATGAACGCGTGGTAGCGCGAGCTGACCTCGTACGCCCCCTCGCAGAAGACCGCGAAGGTCACGCCGCGGCTGTGCAGGTAGGAGAGCTCCGTGACGTGGGTGGTCGAGAAGGTGCAGCCCTCGCACTGGCCGGCGGCGGGCTTGCCCTCGTGCCACATGTGGTAGTAGGCGATCAGCTGGTCACGGCCCTCGAAGGCGTCGAGCAGCGTGACCTCGCCGGCGGCGCCCACCAGCGGCGTGCGCGCGTCGACCTCGGCCATGGGGAGGCGGCGGCGCTCGGAGGCCAGCGCGTCCCCGGCGCGGGTGTGCGCCTTCTCCTTCACCCTGAGGGCGTCGATCTGCGCCCGCCAGGTAACGCGGTCCGTGACCGGCGGCAGGGGCAGCGTCCTGGCGCCTTCCGTCTCGCGGCGTTCCTCCAGCATCGTCTTCCTCCATGGTCGGCCTGCACGACACCCGGCAGGGGCCTCCTGGGCCCCTCGGTGTGCGGCCTGAGCTCGCGCGTCCTCGCGAGCTTGTCATACGCAAGCACGTTGCGTCAAGGCAAGCGCGCGGTATCATCCGAAGCGATGTCACGGCGAAGCTACGGACAGTTCTGTGGCCTCGTGCGCGCGGCGGAGCTGGTGGCCGAGCGCTGGGCCCTGCTCATCGTCCGCGACCTGCTGGTCAGCCCGAAGCGCTACACCGACCTGCTGAACGGCCTCCCCGGGATACCCACCAACGTGCTCGCCGCCCGCCTCAAGCAGCTCGAGGAGGGGGGCGTGGTCCGGCGCCGGCTCGACGACCGCGCCGTGCTCTACGAGCTCACCGAGTACGGTCAGGAGCTCGAGGCGGCGGTGCTGGCGCTCGGGCGCTGGGGGGCTCGCATGCTCACCGAGCCGGCGCCCGACGAGGTCGTCACCCCCGACTCGATGGTCATGGCGTTCCGCTCGACGTTCCGCCCGGAGGCCGCCCAGGGGCTCACGGCCAGCTTCGAGGTCAGGCTGGGCGAGATCGCGCTGCACGTGCACGTGGAGGACGGCGAGGCCCACGTCGACGCGGGGGCGGCGCCGGCCCCCGACCTGGTCATCGAGACCGGCCCCGCGATCAAGGCGCTGATGGCCGGCGAGCTCACCCCCGCCGAGGCACGCGCCAACGGGAGCGTGAGGCTGACCGGCGACCCGCGGCTGCTCGACCGCTTCGCCGCGCTGTTCCGCATCTAGGCGGCCGGGCCACCCCACGGTCGCTCGAGCGATAGGCTGGTGCGGTGACGACCCGGAGCCCCGCCACCGTCCCGCCGCCGTCGCTCGCCACCCTCACCACCCTGAAGGTCGGCGGCCCCGCGCGCCGCCTCGTGCGGGCCGCGGACGAGGCCGAGATCGTGAGCGCCGTGCGCGCGGCCGACGCGGCCGGCGAGCCGCTGCTCATCGTGGGCGGCGGCTCGAACCTGCTGGTGGCCGACGCGGGCTTCGACGGCGCCGTGCTCCTGATCGAGCAGGCCGAGGCGGCGCTGACGCCGCACGCCGCCGGCCCGGGCCACGTGGACCTGCGCGTGCCTGCCGGCCAGCCGTGGGACGCGCTGGTGGCGGCCACGCTGCGGCGCGGCTGGGCGGGGCTGGAGGCGCTCTCCGGCATCCCCGGTCTCACCGGCGCCACGCCCGTGCAGAACGTGGGCGCCTACGGCGTCGAGGTGGCGCAGCTCCTGCTGTCGGTGCGCGCCCTCGACCGCGAGACGGGCGAGGTCGTGACCTTAAGCCGCGAGGCGCTGGCGTTCGGCTACCGCGACTCGCTGCTCAAGCGCACCACCGTGGGCGCCTCGCCGCGCTACGTGGTCCTGAGCGTCGACCTGCGCCTGCGCGAGAGCCCGCTTAGCGAGCCCGTGCGCTACGCCGAGCTGGCGCGCGCCCTGGGCGTGGCGGTGGGCGAGCGCGCGCCCGCGGCGCAGGTGCGGCGCGCGGTGCTGGCGCTCAGGGCGGCCAAGGGCATGGTCTTAGACCCGGCGGACGCCGACACCACCAGCGCCGGCTCCTTCTTCACCAACCCGGTGGTCGACGCCGCCGCGGCCGCCCGCCTGCCCGAGGGGGCCCCGCGCTGGCCCGTAGGGACGGGGCCGGACGCCCGCGTGAAGCTCAGCGCCGCCTGGCTGATCGAGCACGCCGGCTTCGGCAAGGGCTTCGGCCTGCCCGGCAGCCAGGGCCCCGACGGCGTGAGCGGCTTCGACGTGGCCCAGGGGCGCGCCTCGCTGTCGACCAAGCACGCCCTGGCGCTCACCAACCGCGGCGGCGCCAGCGCCGCCGACCTGCTGGCCCTGGCGCGCACGGTGCGCGACGGCGTCGAGCGGCGCTTCGGCGTGCGCCTGGAGCCCGAGCCGCTGCTCGTGGGGTGCCGCCTCTAACAGCACCGTCGCCCTCGCTAGCGTTCGTGACGAAACAGAACGGCGCGCGCCCGTCAGGTGCTACCTTCCAGAGGTACACCGCTGCCGGTAGTCGACCCATGGACACCACCTGGAGGGCTCGATATGGCGAACACCGACAAGGAGCTCGAAGACCTGCGCAAGGACCTCGACGGCCTCAAGGCGCAGCTCAAGGCGCTGGCGAACGACGGGGGCGACGTGCTGGCGTCGGCGCGCAGCAAGCTCGAGGCCGAGGCCGAGCGGCTCATGGAGGGCCTGAAGAGCGCCGGCTCCTCCGCCGCGCGCACGGGCGAACGCCTCATGCACAAGACCGAGGACCAGATCGAGGAGCACCCCTGGGGCGCCACCATGCTCGCCCTGGGCGTGGGCGTCGTCCTCGGCATGATGCTCCGGCGCAGGTGAGCCGCGGCGGTGCTCAAGCGCGTCACCGACTACCTGATCGCCCTGCTCGACCTGCTTGAAGCCGAAGCGAGCGGCCTGCGGGTCGGCCTGTTGCGCACGGGCACGGCCCTGACGCTGGTGTTCGCCGGCATCGCGCTGTTCACGGCCGCGGCCGCCGTGTTCGGGTGGGCGCTCTACCTCACCCTTCTCCCCTACTGGGGCCGCGCGGGCGCGGCGGCCGCCTGCGGCGGGCTGCTCGTGCTGATCGGAGGGGGGTTCCTGTGGGCCGCGAGGTCACGCGGCAGGAACTGAGCCGCTCGAAGGCGCGCGCTCGCGAGCTCGCGGCCCAGCTCGACCAGCGGCTGGCGCGCGACCGTCGCGTCGGCGCGTTCGTGCTCGGCCGGCTGCGCCGACGGCCGCGCGGGCTCGTCGTCGCCTCCGCGGGCGCCCTGGCGGGGCTGCTGCTCTGGCGGGCGCTGAGCGGACGCAGGCGCTGAGCGGCGCCCGGGCCGCGCCGAGCGGCTGGGTCGGGAGGCTACGGTGGTGAGGTCGGCGAGAACCGCTCCGAGCGCGTAGAACAGCAGCGCCGACACGACCCACGACACGCCCAGGCTTGGGGCTGCGCCACCTGGCAGGGCTGGGGCGCCTAAGCGGACCTGACGGTCAGGAGGCCGTAGACGGGTAGGGCGAGCACACCCAAGCGGATCCGAGCGGTCGTGCGCGCGGCCATGATGCGCTCCTCGTCACCGCTCGAAGGGGTCGCAGGGACCTGGGGACGACGCGACCCGCGGAAGCGGCCTGGACAGCGCCCGACCAGCGTCTGAGATGACCGAGGTCCGAGGTACGGGGGCGCGGACCCTGGCGGCATGGCGGATGGGCGCGGGGCGCCGAGGCGGGTCCGCTTCAGCAGGTGAACACCGACCAACAGATCTCGTTGCGTGCTCGCTGGTCGTCTAGGACGAGCTCGCGGATCTCGTCGGGGAGCTGCTCGCGCTGCCAGCGGCACTCGCGTCGCCCAGCGCTCTCCGCGTCCCGAGTGGCGGCCGCGCGCGCGGCCTTGATGGCGTAGGCTGCGGCCCCGAGCTCATGGGCAGCGACGTGGGCGACCAGCGCCGCCTGAGCGGCCGCGTAGGCCGCGTACCGCGGCGCGCCCTTCAGGGGTCGCGCGGCGGTGTTGGCGGCGCCGCCCACGGCCCGCGCCTCCATCATCTTGACCTCGCCGCGGACCCACGCCCGCGCCGCCTCGATGGCCTGTCTGGGCCGCAGGTCGTCCGGTCGCTCCGCCTCGAAGAGGTGGAGCACGTGCTCCGCGCAGACCGCCGCCCACTCCGCCAGTTGCCGATGGTGGGGGTCGGTGAGCGTGCCTCCGCGCCGAACGGTGATGAACCGGGGGTCTCGGACCTTCGGGAGGATCACTCTCGGCCCGCCGTCAGGCCGCCCGGTCGGTCACGCGGTGCCGTTCGGGTTGTCGATGAGGAAGCGCCAGCCGTGCTCGTCGTCGTGGACGGCGACGTCGGCGGTCGCGCCCGACATCGCCACGTCCGAGCCGTCGGGCCCCTCGCCGGTGATGCTCCAGTCGGCGACGGTGAGGCCGTGGTCACCGGACTGGTAGACGTGCCGCACGTTCATCTCGATGGGCAGGTTCACGCCCAGGAACCGCTCGAGGCCCGAGCGAACGTTCGCCTCGCCGGTGAGCGCCTGGCCCGGCGCCGGCACGAACACCACGCCGGGAGCCATGAGCGCCATCAGGCCGTCCACGTCACGCGCGTTGAAGCGCTCCGCGAAAGCCAGGTTCAGCTCGTTGAGTTCGGTGACCTTGTCCGCCATGGTTAGGCCCTCCTCGCATCATCGGCGGTGGCGTGGGGCCGGCGCGGTGATGGGGGTGGGGGACCCGCAGCGTCCTAGGCGTCGCCGTTCGCTGCGCGCTGGCGTCTCACGATGATGCACGGCAGGCCGGCCGTGACGTTCAGGAACCGGTCGACGGTCGCGATCTCCGTTCCGTCGCAGCCCAGCAGCAGCTTCAGCTCCGCGTCGCGCTTGAACAGGTCGAGCGTGCAGGCGACGGCCGTCACCGTCCGCCCGCCGCCGCCCAGCCACACGTCGATGCCGGCGCCGTCCCCCGCGGTGGTGCCGACCAGGTAGCCGTAGTCCAGCGGGTAGATCAGCTCCGGCCTCCGCGGGTGGGGCGTGCCGGCTGGCCGGTCGACGTGGACGGCGCTGCTACGCACGAGCGCGTCGCAGGCGTCCCAGAAGGCTTCGTCGAAGGTCGGCATGGACTGCATCCTAAGCGTGACGCTGCTGCAGGCCTACGGAGCCGTGACCTAGGGCGCCGGTCGGTACCTGACGACCGCTTCCACGCGCTCGGGGTCGAGCGCCATCGGTACCAGCCAGCGCACGCTCGGCACGGTGGCCGCGGTAGGGACGTCGCTCACGGGCACCAGGCGAACGACCTCGTCCTCCATGGTCCGGGCGGCCTGGGCGTCCCCGAACGCGCGGGAGCAGTGCACCACGCCCCAGGCTACGTCGGCATCTCCCGGCGACCGGCGGAAGCCCGAGCGCGTGCAGGAGCCGGCGTAGCTGCCAGCAGCCGCTCGCTTGGCGAGACGCGTCACCCACGCATGCCCGCTCGACTTGTAGTAACGTGCCGCAAGAGCATCCCCAACCGCTCCCACATCACAACCAGAGGTTGGCCGTGAGCGCTGGAAGCGCCGTGGCGGCAGGAGGAACGAGCTGATGCGCAAGTTGCACCTTCGCTACGGCGTGCCCATGGTCGTGCTAGCCTTCCTGGCCGCGTGCGGCTCCAACGGCTCCACCCCGCCGCCGCCCAAGTTCGAGGTCGAGTTCCCTCAACCCAGGCCGCTGACCGTCAGCGCCACCCAGGACGCCGACCGCACCGTCAGCGAGCTCATCCCCCTCGGCGGCGGCGTGCTCGAGGTCGTCGGCGCCGACGGTACCGGCTACCGCCTCACCGTCCCGGCCACGGCGCTCCTGGCCCCCACCACCGTCTCCATGACGCCGCTCGCGAGCGTCGAAGGCGCTCCGGTGACCGGAAGCATGCACGGCGTGGCCCTGATGCCGGCCGAGCTGCGCCTCTACGACGCGGCCACGCTCGAGATCACCCCCGCCAGCGGCGACGCCACCAGCGCCATCGGCTTCGCCGCCCGCAGCGACGGCAGCGACTTCCACCTCGCGCCGCCGGCGCGCACCGGCGGCGCCGGCAGCGTGACGTTCGACCTGTTCCACTTCTCGCTGCACGGCGCCTACCTCGGCACCGATGCGGCGCCTTACGCCATCCACGGCTCGCCGAGCGACTTCATGCCCCTCGACTGGGAGGGCTGGCTCTCGCAGTGGCTCAGCGACCTGCTGGCCAAGGAGCGCACCGCTGAGCTCCTGGGCGAGGCGGGCGACCCCGAGCTGGCGGAGAAGCTCGAGGCGATCCTCGACTACCTCTTCGAGCTCGCGATCGCGCCGCATCTCGAGGAGATGGCCAACAACTGCGCCGGCGTCGAGCAGCACGGCAGCAAGGCGCTCGGCTGGCTCAGGACCACGCAGCTGGTGGGCATGGGCGCCACCTTCGCCGCCAAGGCGCAGGAGGTGGAGGGCGCCGTGCGGAGCGGCGCCCACGACTGCTGGGAGCGGGCCATCCAGCCCTGCATCCCGCGAACCGGCGCCGGCCCGCAGGTGCTGAAGGCGGCGCGCCTCAACCTGCTCCTGGGCGGCAGCAGCGACCTCTACGACCCCGCCCGGGAGGACCTCACGTGCGAGACCGATCCCGAGTGCGTCCGCGTGCCGGACGTCACCTCCCTCCGGGTCGACCTCGGCTTCGACCACCAGATCGGGTGCCGTGTGGGGCCGATCGGGCCCCACCGGTAGGCTCGGTTGCGCTTCGTTACCTGAGGCATGGTTCGCGGCTGTCGGCCCAGCGCGAGGTCCGATGCAAGGCATCAGGCAAGAGGGTACCGGCACCAGTCGCGTCGCTCCCGCGCAGAGGCGCGCTCCGTGGCAGGTAGCATGAGCGTTCGCAGGCCGCGCTCGCGGGGTGCGTTGCACCGCGAGTCGCTTCCTGCGAGAGCGGGGCATCGTGAAGCTCGAAGACCGCATGGCCACGTCCGACCCCGACGGCCCCGCGCTAGCCGAGCTCGGCGACTGGTTGTTCAGCGCCGGCGGCGACGAGCTGGCGAAGGTGAGGACCGCGCGGGAGGCGTTCACCAGGTTCTTCCAGCCGAGCCCAGCGCTCAGCGGGCAGGAAGAGGACCGGATCGAAGCGTTCGGAACGCTGGTCGACGGCTTCTCCAGGAACGCGGAGCTCGACCGGGCGGCCGTCGACGGCAGCATCCGCAACGGCGGCCTGCTGATCGATACGCCGCGAGCGACGCACGAACGGTACTACGTATTCTCCGTAGCGGAGAGCGGAACGCCGCGGCAGGTGCTACGGCCCGGCTACGTCCACCTCCTCGAGCGGGAAGGGTTCGTGACCAGCGACGCCCCCGTGCGCTTCGACGAGTGGCACCGGCAGGAGCCGGTCCGCGTCGTGAAACGCCTGCCGGTCTCGACCGAGGACTTCCTCTTCCGCGACGCCATCGCGAGGCACCCGGACGAGCCGACGTCGGCCACGTGGTGGAACTACCGGAAGCGGATCTCGGCCCTCTGAGCGACCCTACCGACCGGTGGCGTAGCACGCCGCTACCTCACGCGTGACGCGGGTTCACGAACGGGGCACGGGCCCGCTCGCGAGCGACCATCAAAGCGCGGACGCGAGGGCGTCGTCGGCGGGGAAGCCTGGCGAGCACCGCGTGAGACCGCGAGGGCCGCCGGCGCCGCGCTCTAGCGCTATCGTGAGCCGAGATGTTCCGGGACAGACGCGTCCTAACCATCCTCAACCCCGCCAGTGGCGGCGGGTCGCGAGAGGACCTGGTCGGCTCCGTCGAGCTTAGCCTCCGTGCTCACGGTGCCGCTCGTACCGAGTCGCGCATCACGCAGGGGCCCGAGGACGCGTTCGCCTGGGCGGGTGCTGCCGCAGACGAGGGCTTCGATGTCGTCGTCGTGGGCGGCGGCGACGGCACCGTGACGGCGGCCAGCCACGGAGCGCTCCGCTCGGGCGGAGGCATCCCCATCGGCATCCTGCCGCTAGGCACCGGTAACGGCCTGGCTCGGGTCCTCGGGTTGCCCCTCGAGCCCGCCCGAACCCTCGACGCGCTCGCCAGCGGACGCATCGTTACGATCGACGCTATCGACCTCCCGACCCACGACACCATCTCCCTGCTCTTCTTCGGGGCGGGCCTCGACGCCAAGATCAACCGCGACGCCGACGAGGGAGAGAAGACGAGGCTCGGACCGTTCGCCTACCTCAAGGCGGCCGCCAAGAACCTGCGCCGGACCCGCAACTGCGACCTGACACTCGTGGTCGATAGCGAGGAACGCCGCCTCCGCGGTCACAGCGTCAGCGGCTTCAACGCGACCCGGCTGGACGTGGCGGGCATCCCAGTGGGGCCGGACGCCGATCCGCACTACGGCCGCCTGAACCTGACGGTGTTCGAGTCGCGCAGCTACTGGCGCACCCTGGGGCAGGTCCTGCGGCTCACCAACCGCGCTGCCAGCCGCGGCGACCTCGAGCTCGTCCGCAGCCTGCGTCTCGAGTCGGTACCGCCGTTGCCGGTCCAGGCCGATGGCGACGTAGTCGGCGAGACCCCCTTGGAAGCGCAGGTGCTCCCTCGCGCCTTGCGCTTCATCGCGGCGGCAGAGTACGCGGGCGATCGGGGTGGTGCGGCTAGCTAGAACCGCGGCTCGCGCCGGCCCCGGGCGGACCGGCGCTAGGGCTCCTGCCCCGGTCGGTGATGGTCGAGGGCGCCCGCGAGGTGGTGGTCCCGGGGCGCCCTCGAGGGGTCGTGGGTGCGGCCGTCTCGGTTGGGGTGGCTGCGCCGAGGCTCGGGGGTGGTCAGTACCTGGAGGGGAAGAGGCCTTCGGTGCAGATGACGTAGTTGAGGGCGGCGCCGTAGCGGCTGCGGGGAGCGGCGTCGCGAAGGTCGGGGAGCGCGAAGGTCGTTATGCCGTCGCCGCCGTACCGGGTGCCCATGAGGGAGAAGAGGGCCTGGTTCTGGGAGATGCTGAGGAGGCGGCCGTCGGCGATGATGGCGCCGCCAACGGAGCCGGCGGTGAGCCAGACGTCACCGAGGACGCACTCGGCGATCGGCCTGCCGTCGACTTGGGTGAGGTAGTCGCCGGGGTCGGTACCGAAGGCGGGGCCGCACGTCCACTCGCCGTAGGCGTTGGTCTTGGGTACGGAGTGGTCGCCGCACCAGGGGAGGACCTGGTGCTCTTGAAGGCTGATGGTGGTGCCGTCTACGCGGATGCCGGTACCACCGTTGTACGTGGGGCCGGGTGCGCCGGGCTCGCCTTGGGGGCCTTGGGGGCCGACGAGGCTGGTGCCGGGGCCCCAGGCGCCGTCGCGTTTGGGGCCGAAGATCTGCCAGGTGCCGGTGTGGATGTAGAAGTCGCCGTCTTCGCCGAACGAGTCATGGGGGTAGAGGCTGTCGTGGGTGTGGATGGTGCGGCCGTCGGCGCCGGGGGTGCCTACGGGGCCTTGGGGTCCGGCAGGGCCGGCGGGTCCGGGCTCGCCCTGTTCGCCTCGGGGGCCTTGGGGGCCTAGCGGGCCCTGTGGGCCGGCGAGGTCGACGTACTCGTACTCGTCTTCTCCTGCGACGCGGACGCCGAGTCGGGTGCCGGTCCAGGTGAACTCGAGGTCGCGGCCGTCTGCCCCGGGTTCGCCTTGGTCGCCTTGCGCCCCGCGCTCGCCTTGGGGTCCGGCGGGGCCTTCAGGGCCGCGGAGGTCGACGAAGGTGAAGTCGGCTTCGCCGGCGATGCGGACGCCGAGCTTAGTGCCGTCCCAGGCGTACTCGAGGCCGGGCCCGGCTTCGCCCTGGGGTCCGGCGGGGCCGAGTAGCTCGACGTAGGTGAACTCTTCGTCGCTGTCGCGCTTGACGCCGAGCCTAGTGCCGTCCCAGGCGTACTCGAGGCTGGTGCCGTGGAGCTCGCCGGATTCGGCGAGGGCTTGGATCTGCGCGACGAGCGCGGCGACCTCCTCGAGGTCCTCGCCGGTGATATCGGCGAGGCCGAGGGCCTTGGTGATGTGGTCGAGGAGGAGCTGGAAGTTGGCGTTCATCTCGTCGGCCTTGATGGGCGTGCCTGGCTTGAAGATGAAGAGGTCGGGGTTGGTCTGCGCGAGGGTGGAAGCCGTGAGGAGGAAGGCGAGTAGGGCGATGAGGCTTCGCTTCAACGTGATCACTCCCAGTTGACGTCGTCCCACTCGCTGCCGTCCCAGGTGGCGACGGTCGGCTTGGGGATCAGGGTGTTGGCGTTCGGGTCTTGGCAGCCAGCGAGCACCAGGGCCGTGGCCAGCAGGAGCGCGAGGGTGCGGACGCGTCTCATCGCAGCTCGAGCGCCCAAGTACCGACCTTGCCGCCCGGGCAGGCGGTCGGCTGGAAGACGCCCGTGAGGCTGGTGCCGGTGAGCGTGCCCTCGAAGGTGTAAGCGCAGTCAGGCGCGGGGATCAGGTCGGCGGTCACGGCCTCTCCAGCCGCCTGGCCGCGGAAGGCGCCCGCGACGGCGCGGATTCGATACTCGCCGACGAGGCGATCGCCGCGGCG
>Ga0123328_1005032_pt1 | contig 10519 bp, 10 predicted proteins | sample BioC12SIPDNA_2_FD_89702 | JGI IMG/M metagenome (GOLD analysis project Ga0123328, IMG submission 89702) | Anaerobic biogas reactor microbial communites from Washington, USA - Biogas_R1_A C12 SIP DNA | ecosystem: Engineered > Bioreactor > Anaerobic > Unclassified | place: Washington, USA...
GGCCATGTTCTTTGCCGCCGGCGCCGACATGAAGCAGCTGCTGCTGGGGTTCCTGGTGGGGGGCGTGGCGCTGGCCGTGGTGGGGATCGCGGCGCCCTACCGCTCGTCGCGGATCGACCTGTGGCTGAAAAGCCCCTTCAGCGACGCGCTGGGGCGTGGCTTCCAGGTGATCCAGTCGCTCGCGGCGCTCAACAAGGGGGGGCTGGTGGGGATCGGCCTCGGGCAGAGCCAGCAAAAGTTCGCCATCTATGCCCCGCACACCGACGGCATCTTTGCCGTCATCGGCGAGGAATTGGGGTTCGTGGGCACCGCGGCGGTGATCGGGCTCTATGCCGTCTGGACGTGGCGGGGGATGCGGATCGCGTGGTATGCGCCCGACACGTATGGCATGCTCCTGGCGGTAGGGATCGTCTCCTGGGTGGTGTTCCAGGCGATCCTGCACATCGCGGTGATCACCGCGTCGGTGCCGTTCACGGGCACGGTGCTCCCCTTTGTGAGCTATGGCGGGTCGTCGCTGGTGGCGACGCTGGCCTCTACGGGGATCCTGCTCAACATCTCCCGAAGCGGTCGCGCTTCTGAGGGGCAGGGGGCACCATGAGGCTGCTGGTGACCGGAGGCGGCACGGGGGGACACGTGTACCCGGCCCTGGCGGTGATCGAAGCGCTACGGTCGGACCCCGCCCAGCCCCTCGTCTCGGAGGACGTCGCCTGGGTGGGCGAGCGGAACAGCGTCGAGGAGGGGATCGTGACGCGCGATGGGGCTGGCGGGGACGGCCCGCTGGCATTCCACGCCATCGAGGCGGGGGCGCTGCGGGGCGCCAACCCGTTCAAGGCGGTTCGCAGCCTGGCGCGCCTGGCGCGGGGCTACCGGCAGGCGCGGCGCATCGTCGACGCGTTCCGGCCCCAGGTAGTCCTGGCCACCGGCGGATACGTATCGGTGCCGCTGGCCCTGGCGGCTCGCCAGGCGGGGTGTGGCGTGCTGATCTATCTGCCCGACATGGAGCCGGGCCTGGCGGTGCGCTGGCTCGCGCGCCACGCTGATCGCGTGGCGGTGTCGTTCGATTCCGTAGCGCGGCACCTGCCCGGGGCTAACGTGGTGGTGACGGGCTATCCCGTGCGGCGGGCCCTGTTCGAGACACCGCGAGACGCCGCCCGGCGGGCATTGCGGCTGCCGGAGGATGGCGCCGTGCTGCTGATCTTTGGGGGGAGCCGTGGCGCGCACGCCATCAATCGCGCCACGCGGGGCGCGCTGCGCGGGCTCCTCGAGCGGGCCGACGTGGTGCACGTGACGGGCTCGGGCGACTATGCCGCGATGGAGGCGTTTCGCCAGGCGCTCGATCCGGCGCTGCGGGAGCGCTACCACCCCTACGCCTACCTGCACGGCCGCATGGCCGATGCGTTGGTGGCGAGCGACCTGGTAGTGGCGCGAGCCGGGGCGGCGACGCTGGGCGAGTTTCCGGCGGTGGGCGTGCCCGAGGTGTTGGTGCCCTACCACTACGCGGGGCAGCACCAGCACGTGAACGCCGACTATCTCGCCAGCCGGGGGGCGGCGGTGGTCGTGGAGGACGCCGCCCTGGACGGCCGGCTGCTTCCGGTGGTGGGCGAGTTGCTGGATGACGGCCCGCGGCTGCAGGCCATGGCCCAAGCGGCGCGGCGCCTGGCGGTACGCGGGGCGGCGGGCGCCATCGCGCGCCATCTGGTGGAACTGGCTGCGGCGCGAGGCGTCGAGACGGCCTGACGAACGTTCGATACGTGAACCGGCCCCGCCGGGGCGTGCACTATCACATCGAGGGAGTACCATGGAGGGCGCGGTTACCTGGACCATCGACCAATACGCCATTGTAGGTGCGGCGCTGGTGGCATTCGGCTTCATCGGGCTGCAGCGCGGCATTCACCGCGAGCTGTATTCCATGGTCGGCATCGGCGTCGGGGCGCTGCTGTCGGGCTGGCTGGCCCGTACCCTCACGCCACAGATCAATCGCACGCACAAGCTGGTCCGCTTTGCGCTGGAGGGTGGGCTCTCGGGCGAGGACCCCAGCGCGGCCTGGCGGCGGATCGGCGCTCTTCCCGACCTCGTGAGGTCGCCCGAGGATGTGGCATTCGTGTCGGTGGCAATCTTTATCCTGTTCGTGCTGGTGGCCTGCCTGTGGGGCCAGCGGCGGGCGCCGGCGCCCTTGGCGCTGCTGCCCCGGCTGCTGGGCATGTTGGCGGGGGCCCTCAATGGGTTTCTGGTGTGCTATCACCTGGTGCCGCTGGTGTTCCCCGCGCCTCGCGCCATCATCGCAGTGTCGAGCGGGGACGTACGCGGCGTGTTGGCCAGCGGCCAGACCCTGGGCCTGGTGGCGGTGTCGCTGGTGGCGATCCTGATCGCCTTTGGTCTCCATAGCGCGTCTGGGCCAGGACCGGAGAGACGGCAGTAGCCCTTCATTGCGCTCCACGAGGAGGATCTCTTGGCCCCCATCGAGGTGTTCTTTGGCGCGATCGTCCTGATCTTTGCCCTGATCGGGCTGGTGCGGGGCTTTTTGCGGGAACTCGGCGTGACGACGGTGCTCATGTTCCTGCTGTTCTTCCTGAGCCGCTTTGAGCCGCAGCTCGACAAGGGCATGGTCAAGCTCATGAGCACTAGTTCGCTGCCCGCCGTTGAGAGGGACCTGTGGCAGTGCATCGTGTTCGTGTTTGCCATCTCGGCGGCGGCGTTCGTGTCGTACCAGGGGGAGACGCTCTCGTTCGGCGGCCAGCCGCCGCGCGGCGCACAGGCGGTGATCCTCGGACTGGTAACCGGGCTGCTGAACGGCTACCTCATCGCGGGGTCGATCTGGTTCTACATGCACAAGTTCGGCTATCCCATCGCCTTCATGGGCTTCTCGGCCGCCACGCTGTCGGGGTTCGCCCAGGGGCTGATCGATTATCTGCCCATGTCGTTTCTCGGGCAGCCGGTGCTGCTGGGGCAGAGCCTGCTGCTGTACCTGAGCGGGCTGCTCATCATGGCAAGGGTGATTCGCTAGGTGGAAAACACCATGGCAACGGTGAACGCGCCAACGGGCGACATGCCTTCGCTCCCACGCCACGTGCACTTGGTCGGCATCGGCGGCGCCGGGCTGTCGGCCATCGCCCGCGTGCTGGCGATGCGCGGCCACCGTGTGACGGGGTCGGATCTGGCGGCCTCCCCCTTGACGCGGGCGCTGAACGAACTGGGGGTCGCCACGTACGTGGGGCACGCCGCCGAGCATGTGCACGGCGCGGGTGTGGTCGTGGCGTCGTCGGCGGTGCCGGACAGCAACCCAGAGGTGGCGGCGGCGCGCGCCGCGGGCATCCCTGTGTTGCGCCGGCAAGAGCTGATGCCGCGGTTGATGGCGGGGAGCATCGGGGTCGCCGTGGCGGGTACCCATGGCAAGACCACCACGGCCGCCATGCTGGCCCTCATCCTGGAGCGGCTGGGCCGCTCGCCGAGCTTTATCGTGGGCGGTGTGATCCACGACCTCGGCGCGAATGCCGCGGCGGGGTCGGGGCCACACTTTGTCATCGAGGCGGACGAATACGACGGCATGTTCCTGGGCCTGAACCCGCAGGTGGCGGTGGTCACCAACGTAGAGATGGACCATCCCGACTGCTACCCGACCCTCGACTCCCTACGTGAGGCGTTCCGGCGCTTCCTGGAGCGGGTGTCGCCCGACGGCGCTATCGTGGCCTGCGGCGACAGCGTCGAGGTGATGCGCCTCCTGTCGGAGCGGGGATCGGGCGGCGCTGACGTGGTTACGTACGGCCTGGGGGAAGGCTGCGACTATCGCGTCGAGGCAGTGCAGCCGACGCCCGAGGGCGGCGTGAGCTTTTGCGTGGTGCGGGGGACGGCGCGCACAGCGTGCGCGCCCTACAACAAGTCGCAAGGAGGGGCAGCGCGCACGGCGTGCGCGCCCTCCAGGGAGCCGCAGGGGGCGGCGGCGCGCGCGCCCAATGGGGGGTGGCGAGGCCGGTGCTCTCGGGCGTGGGGCGCGTTCCGCCTGGCTGTGCCGGGCGCCCACAACGCGTTGAATGCCACGGCGGCCCTCGTGGCGGCGGAGCGCCTCGGCGTGGAGCCGCGCGCTGCGGGAGAGGTGCTGTTAGGGTTCCGAGGAGCGTTACGACGATTCGAGGTCAAGGGAGAGCGCGGCGGGGTCACCGTCGTCGACGACTATGCCCACCACCCCACCGAGATCCGCGCCACGTTGGCGGCCGCGAGGGGGCGTTACGCCGGTCGCCGCATCTGGGCGGTGTGGGAGCCCCACACCTTCAGTCGGATCGAGGTCTTGAGGGACGAGTTCGACACCTGTTTCGGCGATGCCGATCAGGTCATCGTGACGGACGTGTATGCTGCACGTTCTCGTGAGCGTGCCACCATCCAACCGGAAACGATTGCAGCTTCCATTGATCACCCCAACGCGCACTATGTTGGCGGCACGGAGCAGGTGGTCGCGTACCTGCTCGATCGGCTGGAACACGGAGACGTGCTGCTGACGCTGGGTGCCGGCGATGGTTATCGCATTGGTGAGGGCGTGCTGGCGCGGTTAGCGAGGTAAGGGACGTGAAGGCAAACGGGATCGGGCGGCTGGTCGAGGAACTCACCGTCAGGGGATACGGCAGGCGGCTGCAATTCGACGAGCCGATGGCGCGCCACACCTCGTTCGCCATCGGCGGGCCGGCGGATATCCTCGTGGTGGTGGATGCTCTGCAGGATCTGGTGAATATGGTCGAGGTGGCCCAGGCATGCGGCGTGCCATGCGTGGTGCTTGGCGGCGGCACGAACATCCTGGTGGCCGACGCCGGCGTGCGTGGCCTGGTGGTGGTGAACCGCTGCCGCGGCTATCGCATTGACGACGAGGGGATGGTGACCGCCGAGTCGGGCGTGCTGCTGCACGAGCTGGCGCACTGGGCCGTGAAGAAGGGCTGGGCCGGGCTCGAGTGGGCCGTCGGCATCCCTGGCACCCTCGGCGGGGCGGTGGTGGGCAACGCCGGCGCCTATGGCGGGACGGTAGCCGAGCGCCTCCGCTGGGCGCGGCTCTTGCGGTCCAACGGCCTCGACGAAACGGTCGAGACGCGACACCTGGATTACGGCTATCGCACCAGCGCGCTGAAGCGCGAAGCGGGTAACGGGCGCCGCTCGGTGGTGCTGGAGGTGGCGCTGCAGCTCGAGTGTGGCGACGCGCAGGAGTTGGCCGTTCGCGCCGCCCACGTCGTCGAGCAGCGCCGAGTGCGCACGCCCCGCGGGAGCTGCGCGGGGAGCGTGTTCAAGCGCACGCCGCAATACCCGGCGGGCTTTCTCATCGAGCAGGCGGGCCTCAAGGGGAAGCGCATCGGCGGGGCGGTGGTGTCGGAAAAGCACGCGAACTTTTTGCTGAACACGGATCGCGCCACGGCGGCCGACATGCGCGCCCTCATCAAGCTGGTACAGGATGAGGTATGGTCGGCGTTCGGCCAGCGGCTGGAGCCCGAGATCGAGTTCATCGGCGATTGGTCACGCGCGAGTTCGCGCGTGGCCGAGGGATTTGAGCCTAACGGCCGGTACAATGCCGCTGTGGGTTCGTGAGGAGACTATGTCGCAGCACGCATCGAACCATCGCATTCGAGTGGCGGTCCTCTTTGGCGGGCGGTCGGGTGAGCACGAGGTCTCGCTGGCCTCGGCGCGATCCGTCATGAGCGCCCTCGACCCGACCAAGTACGAGATCTATTCGGTAGGCATCAGCCGCTCGGGCCGCTGGCTCACCGAGGGGGACCCGCTGCAGCTGCTGGCGTCCGGCGAGGAGCCGCCTGCCGCGCCGGGGCAGCATCTCCCGGCGGCGCGAGACGGCCGGGAGCTGATCCCGGGCACGCAGGGGGCGCGTTTCCCGCAGGTGGACGTGGTCTTTCCGGTGCTGCACGGCACCTACGGCGAGGACGGCACGGTGCAGGGGCTGCTAGAGTTGGCCGGCCTGCCCTACGTGGGGTCAGGGGTGCTCGGGTCTGCCCTGGGGATGGACAAGGTGGCCATGAAGGCCGTGTTCCGGGCGAACGGGCTGCCGGTGGGCGACTATCTGCCGGTGTTGCGCAGCCACTGGCGCTCCCGGCCCGACGCGATCGTGGCCGAGGTGGAGGCGAGTCTGGGCTACCCGGTGTTCACCAAACCGGCGAACCTGGGCTCCAGCGTGGGTGTCGCCAAGGCGCACGACGCGGACGAGCTGCGTCGCGGGCTCAATCTGGCGGCGCGCTTTGACAGGCGTCTGCTGGTGGAGGCGGCCATCAACGCGCGCGAGATCGAGTGCAGCGTGCTGGGCAACGACGACCCCATCGCGTCGGTTCCGGGCGAGGTGGTGCCGTCCAACGAGTTCTATGATTACCATGCCAAGTACATCGACAACGCCTCGGAACTCATCATCCCGGCCCAGCTTTCCGCCGAGACGACGGCGCAGGTGCGCGAGGTGGCGGTGAGGGCCTTTCAGTGCCTCGACTGCGCCGGCATGGCGCGCGTCGACTTTTTCCTGTGCAAGGATAGCGGGCGGGTGTACGTCAACGAGGTGAACACGATCCCCGGCTTTACCGCCATCAGCATGTATCCCAAGCTGTGGGCGGCGAGCGGGGTGCCCTATTGCGCTCTGTTGGATCGCCTGATCGCGTTGGCCCTGGAGCGGCACGAGGACCGCCGCGCCACCGAGACGAGTTACCAAGACGATCACTGAGGCCAGGCCCGGACCATGCCCGCATCCAAGATAACTGCCGGCTACGAGGGGCGCCGCTCGGAGACGCGCCTCGGCGCTGCGGAGAACACGGCCCAGACGGAGGGCGTGGCGACGGCGCGCGTGCCCTCCGTAGGATGGGCCAAGGTGCCAGCCTGGGTGCTGCTGGCCGGTAGCGTGTGGGTCTTGATGAGCCTGTTCACCAACGCGCGCTTTCGCGTGGCAGAGGTGGCCATCGAGGGGGCGCGGCTCGTGCGGCGCGAGGACGTGCTCCGCGCGGCGAGCGTCGTGGGGCGCAGTATCTTTGACATCCGCGCGCGCCAGATCGAGAGGAGCCTGGTGGAGGGCTCGGGGCTGATCGAGGAGGCGGTGGTGCGCTGCCGCCTGCCCAACCAGGTGTCCATCGCCCTGGTGGAGCGCGAGGCGGCGCTCATCTGGGAGAGCGGCGGCCGGTACTGGTGGATCGATGACGAGGGGGCCGTCTTGGGAGCCACGGACGGCCCTGGGACGATGCCGGTGCTCCACGATATCGGCGGCTTTGCGCTCGATCCCGGTGGGCACATCCCGGGGGTGCCCTGGGGGCTGGCCCACGAGCTGTGGGCGGCGTTGCCCGCGATTCAGGCCTTCGATTACACCAGGGAGCAGGGCCTGGTGCTTTACGTGACTTCCGGCGAGTGGCCGGTGTACCTCGGTCACCAGGGCGACGCTCGTCTCAAGGTGGCCCTCCTGTGGACGCTGGTGGAGGAACTTACCGCCATGGGAGTGGACGTGGAGTACATCGACTTGCGGAATGAGGAACGCCCCACCTACAAGGTGCGATAGACACGGGTGGGAGGAGGATAGTCCGTTGGACCGAACGATCGTTGGGATCGACGTGGGCACCACCAAGGTGTGTACCCTGGTCGGCCAGGTGGGCGATGCGGGCACGCTGCGCGTGATCGGCGTGGGCGTGGTGCCCTCGCGTGGGCTGCACAAGGGCGTCATCACGGACGTCGAGGATGCCGCCAGGGCGATCGGCGAGTCGGTGCGCAAGGCGGAGCGCGTATCGGGGCTCACCATCACTGAGGCCTACGTGGGGGTGGGGGGGAGCCACATCTCGTCCCAGAACAGCCGTGGGTTGGCCGCCATTGGCAAGGGGGACCGTCCCATCGATCGCGACGACATCGAGCGTGCCATGGAGGCGGCGCTGGCAGTCGCGGTGCCGCACAACCGGCGCATCATCCACTCCATCGCGCGCGAGTTCCTGATCGACGGGCAAGACGGCGTGCGCAACCCCCTGGGGCTGATGGGGTACCGGCTGGAGGTCGAGGCGCACATCGTCACCGGCGCTGTGACATCGATCCAGAACCTGGTACGATGCGTCGAGATGAACCAGATCCAGATCAACGATCTGGTTCTGCAGCCGCTCGCGTCCGCCGAGGCGGTACTCACGGAGGAGGAGCGCAACGTGGGCGTGGCCCTGATCGACATGGGCGGCGGCACCACCGACCTGGCGATCTATGTCGAGGGCAGCATCTGGGACACGCAGGTCTTTGCCGTGGGGGGCAACCACCTCACGAACGACGTGGCGGTGGGCCTCCGGGCCCCACTACCAACGGCGGAGGACATCAAGATCCGCTACGCGCACGCCGTCCCCTCGACCATCGACGAACACGAGATGATCGAGATCGCCACCTTTGGCGACGAGAACCTCCGCACCATCTCGCGCCGCGAGCTGTGCGAGATCGTCTCGGTGCGCGCCGAGGAGATGTTTGAGCTGATCGCCCGGGAGATCAAACGGTCGGGGTTCGACGGCCTCCTGCCGGCGGGCGTCGTGATCACGGGGGGCACGGCCAGTCTGCCGGGGCTGCGCGACCTGGCCGCCCAGACGCTGGCGCTACCCGTGCGCGTCGGGCTGCCCCGGCGCCTGCACGGGCTGGTCGAGACGATCAGCAGCCCCGCGTATGCCACCAGCGTAGGGCTCCTGCTATGGGGGTGGGGGCAGCAATCCACAACAGTAGAGATCGGGCACCGAGCCACGGCGGGCGGCGACTGGTACGATCGCGTCAGGCGCTGGCTGAGGGTGTTCTTGCCCGGGTAAACCAACCTAGAACGCCATGACGAGGCTGCAGCGGAAAGGATGCCGGACAGATGGATGATCAGATCGCGATGGCGAACGGAGCCCAGATCAAAGTAGTGGGGATCGGCGGCGGCGGGTCAAACGCCGTGGACCGCATGATCGACGTGGGCGTGCAGGGGGTCGAGTTCATGGCCCTCAATACCGACGCGCAGGCCCTCTCCCGCTCCACAGCGCCCATCCGCCTGCGCATAGGTGACAAGCTCACCCGTGGGCTGGGGTGTGGCGGCGATCCCGCGCTGGGCGAAAAGGCGACGCAGGAGTCGGTGGAAGAGATCACCGAGCTGCTGCGCGGCGCCGATATGGTGTTCGTCACCGCGGGTATGGGGGGCGGCACCGGCACGGGGGGCGCGGCGCTGGTGGCCAAAGCGGCCCGTGGACTCGGCGCGTTGACGGTTGGCGTGGTGACCAAGCCGTTCAGCTTTGAGGGGGGGCGCCGCACCAAGCTGGCCCTGGCCGGTATAGACCGTCTGCGCGAGCAGGTGGACACGCTCATCGTCATCCCTAACGACCGCCTGCTGCAGGTTGTGGATCGGAAGGCATCGATGCGCGAGGCCTTCTTGGCGGCCGACGAGTTCTTGCGCCAGGGCATCCAGGGGATCTCGGATCTGATCACCGGCACCGGCCTCGTGAACGTGGACTTTAACGACGTGCGCTCCATCATGGGGAGTGGCGGGTCGGCGCTGATGGCCATCGGCCGGGGTAAGGGCGAGACGCGCGCCGTGGACGCGGCCATGCAGGCCATCAATAGCCATCTGCTCGACGTGAGCATCGATGGCGCCAAGGGCGTGCTGTTCAACGTCAAGGGCAGCGACACGCTCACGCTGTTCGAGGTGAACGAAGCCGCCGAGATGATCCGCCAGATGGTGGATCCTGAGGCCAACATCATCTTTGGCGCCGCGATCGATGATTCGCTCTCCGATGAGGTACAGATGACCGTCATCGCCACCGGCTTTGATGCCGACAAGGCCGCGCAGCAAAAGGCGGTCGGGTCGCAGCGCCCGGTGCAGCAGGCTCAGGCGCCGCGACAGCAGCCCGTACAGCAGCCGGCGCCGCAGCAGCAGCAGAGCAAGACGATCGAGTTTCCATTGAGGACCTTTGATAAGGACGATCTCGACATCCCGTCCTTCCTGCGTCGCTCATAGCCCAACATCACGCCCTCGCGGCGTACGCACGACGCGCGCCGCCCAACGACACACGGAGTTACAGCACCATGCGATGTCCTTTCTGCGGCTCAGCCGAGTCCCGCGTCGTCGATACGCGGGAGGTTGGCGACGGCATCCGGCGGCGGCGCGAATGCCAGGAGTGCGCCCAGCGGTTCACGACCTATGAGCAGATCGCCAAGGTGAACCTGCTCGTCATCAAGCGTGACGGCCGCCGCGAGACGTTCGATAGGCAAAAGCTGTTCGACGGCATCTGGCGGGCGTGCGCCAAGCGGCCCATCGCCAGCGAGGACATCGAGAACATGGTGGGCGAGGTGGAGGCGGCGCTCTATAGCCTGGGACAGAACGAGGTGCCGAGCCGCGTCGTGGGGGAGATGGTGATGGAGCGGCTCAAAGGGCTGGACGGCGTCGCCTATGTGCGGTTCGCGTCGGTGTACCGCTCGTTCGCCGACTTGGAGACGCTCAAGCGAGAGGTGGACGAGATGCTCGATCGTGGGGCGTCCACCGCGCCCGCCTGAGTGCGCCGCTACGCCGCATCCCGCACCGGCAGCCGAACAC
>Ga0123328_1005035_pt1 | contig 10515 bp, 7 predicted proteins | sample BioC12SIPDNA_2_FD_89702 | JGI IMG/M metagenome (GOLD analysis project Ga0123328, IMG submission 89702) | Anaerobic biogas reactor microbial communites from Washington, USA - Biogas_R1_A C12 SIP DNA | ecosystem: Engineered > Bioreactor > Anaerobic > Unclassified | place: Washington, USA...
GCTGTGGGGGGGGGGGGGGGGGGGGGGGGGGGGGGGGGGTTTCGGGTCCCGGGGAAAGAGTTCCAGTTGTTCGGGGTGTTCATTCACGGCGGCACACTTCTTCTGGTTGCCCGGACAGCACGCTCCTGACCATCCTGCATGGGACAGAAAGCGGAGACGCGGTCACGGGCGGAGCGTGAACACCACCTCCGCGAACACCGCCGGGTGGTCGGACGCCCGCAGCTGCTCCGGTCCGTAGCCGCGGCGGTCCACAATCCACCGGGTCACCTTCTTGTCCCAGTCTCCGCCGAGGAGGATGTGGTCAATGATGTGGTCCAGGTTCTCCAGCGGGGTGCCCGTCTGGGCGGGGGTCATGCCCTCGGCCGGCGGGAGTTCCTCCCTCACCGGGGCGAGGTCGGCGGCGTTCACGAACTCGGCCGTCGTGTCGCCGCCCGTCAGCAGGTTGCGGTAGCGGTCCGTCTCGTGGGAGGTGTTGAAATCCCCCGTGAAAATGACCGGAAGGCGCGCGGCGTGGAGACCGAAGGTCTTGTTGGCCAGCAGCGCGGCCGCCTCCTTGTTGGGCGGGTTGTTGTCAAAATGCGTGTTGAGAAACAGGAACTCGAAGCCGTCGGCCTTCTGGCGCAGGTGGGCCCAGCTGACATACCGGGGCATGGCGAGGGTCTGCCACCCAAACGCGAAGGGCAGGGAGGGGTCCGGGGCGAGCCAGAACTGCCCCGAGTCCACGAGATCGAAGCGCTCGCGGTTGTAGAGCAGTACCGCGTCCGCGTAAGCCCAGGGACCGAAACTGTGGGTGACGGGGGCGTATTTCTCCGGTGCGATGTTCAGCTCGAGGATGTCCTTCCAGCCGCCGACCTCCTGGTGGCCGATGAGGTCGGGGGCGTAGTCCACGATCAGGGCGCGCAGGTGGGGCAGCCGCCCGTACCAGTCCTCGTGCCCGGGCTTGTTGTCGCCGCTCGTGCAGACGCGGCACAGGATGTTGTAGGTGAGGACCCTGATGGGGCCGCTGCCGCAGGGGGAGGCGCCGCCGCAGTTTTGCTCGGGCAGGATGCGGGAGGAGTCGAAGTGGGGGTTGCTCCAGGACCAGGTGGCGAAGGCCAGGGTGTATTGGATCCCCTGAACCCACACGAACCCGGTGAAGGCCGCCAGAACGACCAGCACCAGCCCGAGCGTCTTCAGGAAGACCATGAGGTACCTTTTCATTGTCGGAACTCCGGAATCCGAACCGCACGGCGCCGGAAGGCGGAGCCTCAGGCCCCTGTCTCCCCGGCAATCCGGCGGAGCACCTCGATGCCCCGCTTGAGCGTCTCGTCCTTGTTGGCGAAGGAGATGCGGAAATGGGTCTTCTTCTCGGAGAACACGCTCCCCGGAATGATCAGCACGTTGTTCTCAATGGCCTTCCGCACAAAGGCGTCGCCGTCGCCGTCCGGCGCCTGCGGGAAGATGTAGAACGCGCCGCCGGGCCGGGTGACCGGGAAGAGGTCCTTCAGCCCCTCAAAGATGATGTCGCGCTTGGTGCGGTAGGCATCCACCTTCGCCGTCATGTCCGCCTCCAGCGCGAGCACCGCCGCCTTCTGGGCGAAGGACGGCGCGCACACGAAGGTGTACTGCTGGAGCGTGTTCATTGCCTGGATGATCTCGTCCGGCCCCGCCGCGAAGCCCACGCGCCACCCCGTCATGGCGGCGTTTTTCGAGAAACCGTTCAGGCAGACAACGTTGTCGTACATTCCCGCGATGGACGCCGGAGTCCCGTCATAGGACAGGGACTCGTAGATCTCGTCGCTGATGACCAGCAGGTTGTGCCTGCGCGCCAGGGCGGCCACGGCCTGCAGCTCTTCGCCGTTCATCATGACCCCCGTGGGGTTCGCCGGGCTGCTGATGATGAGGGCCTTGGTCCGCGGCGTGATCGCCCCGGCGATCCGGTCCGCCGTCAGTTTGAAGTCCGGGTAGGTGTCCACGGGCACCGACGTGCCGCCCAGCAGGTTCACCAGGTGCTTGTACATCACGAAATACGGGTCCGCGCAGATCACCTCGTCCCCCGGGCCAACGGTCGCCATCAGCGCCAGAAACAAGCCGCCGGACACGCCCGACGTGATCATGACGTTCTTCAGCGGGAACCCGAAGCGCCGCTCGTAGTACGCCGAGCACGCCTCGCGGAGTTCCTGGATGCCCCAGGTCTGCGTGTACGAGTTGAACCCGGCGCGGATCTGGCGCACCGCCTCGTCCTTGCACAGCTCATCCACGTCATAGTCCGGCTGGCCGATGCTCAGGTTGATCGGGTCCTTCATCTGCGCGGCCAGCGCGAAAATCTTGCGGATGCCGCTGGCGTCAATCTGGTTCATCCGTTCCGCGATGAAACTCATGGAAAAAGTCTCCTGTGTCAAGGCTGCCAAGGTTCCGCCGATTGTACACGCGCCGCCGCAAAGGGGGCAAATGGCGGCAGGCAACGGCCATTTTCACCGCGACGCCGCAAAGGACACAGGGAAGACCGGAAAGGGAAGGGAAAGAGAAGATGAGCGGCGAGGTCGGGAAGAAAAACCCTGAGGTCCCGCCCCCCTGGGACTGCCAGGCTTCCCCCCGGCTCTCGGGGGAATCTGCGAAAGACAGTTCCGCGCGCGCGGAAGGACCGCCGGCTTTCTCCATGGCCCAAGAGCCGCACCGTGCTGCGCCCCTTGGAGTGCGGTGGCTTGCTGCCGCCGTCATTCCCGCAGGCTTGCCTGCGGGAGGCCACAGCGCAGGACGACAGACGGCCCCCGCCTGCTGTCACCACTCCGCTTTCCCTCCTCCGCGCCTCTGCGTTGAGTCGCCTCCATCCCTAAGCCGCGCCCCCCCCTGCCGCGACGCGCGGGCAAGCCCGCACGAAGAAAGGCGGCGGCAAGCCACCACGGCGACCGGACGCGCCCCGCACAAGCGTCGTCCGCAGCCGCCTGTTGCGGCAATCTGCGCGATCTGCGGACTGTCCCCGAATCGCCGGATAAGGAATGACCGATAATTCACGTGAGAGAAAACGTGCCTTGTGAATTCGCGCCGAATGCCTCTGGGGCGGCGCGCATGCCCGTTCACCCACGGGATGCGACAGACTTGGGGTGTTCCGGCACGAGATTGCTTCACTTCGTTCGCAATGACGTGTGTTTCCGCGTCATTGCGAACGAAGTGAAGCAATCTCGTGCCCGCCACCGCTCCGGCTCGCGTCCATCTTATCCGTCTATCAGGACTGTCCCCCTGATTTGACCCCGGCGCGTTTCTGTGGTAGACTCTTGGAGACTGTTAGCACTCTCGCGCACTGAGTGCCAAACCGTGCCGCCGGCGACGGTTGCCGCGCGGGCGGAGTGCGTGCGCAACAGGATGCGGGCCGCGCCATGCAAAAACACCCGGAACTGACGGATCGGGAGCGGGAAATCCTGCATGCCGTGGTGAACAGCTACATCATCTCGGCGGAGGCGGTGGGTTCCCGGACCGTGGTGAAGCGCTTCGGCATGGAGCTCAGCCCGGCCACGGTGCGCAACGTGATGTCCGACCTGGAGGAGATGGGGCTGCTGGAGCAGCTCCATACCAGCTCGGGCCGCGTGCCGACGGGCGCGGGCTACCAGTACTACATTGACCATCTGATGCGCGTGCAGGAGCTTACGCTGCGCGAGCGGCGGCGGATTGAGGAGGAGTTGTCGGAGCGCCTGGACGACGCGGACGGCGTGCTCCGTCGGGCGAGCCACCTGCTGGCGCTGGTGTCGCACCATGCGGGCCTCGCGGAGACCCCCGCGGACAAGGCCGCGGTGGCGATGCGCGTGGACCTCGTGCGCGTGGGGCCGGCGAAGCTGGCCATGCTGGTGGTGGACAATTTCGGGCGCGTGCGCTCGGTGATGGCCCAGGTGGCCAGCCCGATGGAGGACACGGAGCTCGAACAGTTGAACCGGTTCATGAACGAGCACCTGCACGGCGCCCCGGTGGACCAGCTTTCGGTCCGCGTGGAGGAGCGCCTGCGGCTGTACCTCGACGAGCAGCGGCGGCTGGCCCAGCGCGCGCTGGAGGTGCTGGAGCTGCTGCCCCGGCGCCCCCAGGGCATGCTCATCGTGGAGGGCACCTCGCAGCTTTTGGAGCAGCCCGAGTTCCAGGACATGCGCCAGGCCCGCGACGTGTTCAACCTCCTGGAGGAGCGCGAGGAGCTGCTGGGGCTGCTGCGGTCCGCCTCCGACGAGGGCGGGCGCAGCGCGGTGTTCCTAGGCGGCGGCGCGCGCAAGCTGGAGGGCCTGGGCCTCGTGGCCGCGCCCTACGAGGTGGACGGCCGGAAGGCGGGCATGATCGGCGTGCTCGGGCCGCGCCGGATGCACTACTCGAAACTGACCGCCGTGGTCGAGTACACGGCCGGACTGGTCGGCCGGATCCTCACCCGGCTTTCGGGCTGAAACGGCCCGCGGAAAGACCGCGAAAAGGAATGTGATGGCGGACGAAAAGGACGAAAGAGAGCTTGCGGACAACGCCCCCGTAGAGGACGCGCCCGAGGCGTTTCCCGGCAGCTGCGGCTGCGACTGCGACTGTTCCGGGGCCTGCGCGGACTGCGCCGCCCCCCCGGAGGAGCCGGACCCCCTGGATGTGCTCGCGGGCGCCCTGGCGGCCTCGGAAAAGGAGCGCGTCCTGTACAAGGACCAGCTCCTGCGCGCGCGCGCCGAGTTCGACAACTACCGCAAGCGCGTGGCGCGCGACGCGGAGCAGCTGCGCCGCACGGCGGCCCAGGACCTGCTGCGCGACCTGCTCGCCGTGGCGGACAATCTGGAGCGCGCCCTGGAGCACGCCGGCGTCTCCGACGACGGCGGGGTGGCCGAGGGCGTGCGGATGGTTCTGCGCCAGATGCAGGACCTGATGGCGTCGCGCGGCGTCGCCGGCATTCCGGCGGCGGGCGAGGCTTTCGACCCGAACCTGCACGAGGCGCTGGCCATGCAGCCCTCGGACGACTGCCCCGCCGGCATGGTGCTGGTGGAGTTTCTAAAGGGATACACCCTGGACGGCGCGGTGCTCCGCCCGGCCAAGGTCGTGGTCAGCAGCGGACCCGCGGAGGCGGCGGACACGCCGCCCGCCGGAGACGCGTCCGCTGAGACTCAAGAGACAAACAACTAGAGGAGCAAGATAAGCATGAGCAAGGTAATCGGCATTGACCTGGGAACCACCAACTCCTGCGTGGCCGTGATGGAGGGCGGCGAGCCCGTCGTCATCGCGAACGCCGAGGGCAACCGCACCACCCCGTCCGTCGTGGCCTTCGCCAAGGACGGCGAGCGCCTCGTGGGCGCGGTGGCGAAGCGCCAGGCGGTGACCAACCCGCAGAACACCGTTTTCTCCATCAAGCGCTTCATGGGCCGCCAGCACGGCGAGGTCGGCTCCGAGGAGAAGCTGGTGCCCTACCGGGTCACCTCGAGCCCGTCGGGCGACGTGCAGGTGGAGGTCGGCGGCCGCACCCACCGTCCTCCGGAAATCTCCGCCATGATCCTCCAGAAGATGAAGGAGACGGCGGAGTCCTATCTGGGCCACCCGGTGACCCAGGCCGTGGTCACCGTGCCCGCCTACTTCAACGACTCGCAGCGCCAGGCCACCAAGGATGCCGGCCGCATCGCCGGGCTGGAGGTCCTGCGCATCATCAACGAGCCCACGGCGGCGGCGCTGGCCTACGGCCTGGAGAAGAAGCGCGACGAGAAAGTCGCCGTCTACGACCTGGGCGGCGGCACCTTCGACGTGTCCATCCTCGCCATCGGCGACGACAGTTTCGAGGTGCTCAGCACGAACGGCGACACCCACCTGGGCGGCGACGACTTCGACCAGCGGATCATTGACTGGCTGGCGGAGGAGTTCATGAAGGACCAGGGCATTGACCTTCGGAAGGACCCCATGGCCCTCCAGCGCCTGAAAGAGGGGGCGGAAAAGGCGAAGTGCGAGCTGTCCTCCGCCATGACCACGGACATCAACCTGCCCTTCATCACGGCGGACCAGAGCGGCCCGAAGCACATGAACTACACCCTCACCCGCGCCAAACTGGAGCAGCTCTGCGACGACCTGCTCCAGCGCACGAAGAAGCCCTGCTTCCGCGCCCTGGAGGACGCCGGCCTCACGGCGGCCCAGGTGGACGAGGTCATCCTCGTTGGCGGCATGACCCGCATGCCCGCCGTCGGCCGCATCGTGAAGGACACCTTCGGGAAGGAGCCCCACCGCGGCGTGAACCCCGACGAGGTCGTCGCCATCGGCGCGGCCATCCAGGGCGGCGTGCTTTCCGGCGAGGTGAAGGACGTGCTCCTGCTCGACGTGACGCCGCTCTCCCTGGGCATCGAGACCCTCGGCGGCGTCTGCACCAAGCTCATCGAGCGCAACACGACGATCCCGGTGACCAAGCGCCAGGTCTTCTCCACCGCCGCCGACGGCCAGACCGCCGTGACCATCCACGTGCTCCAGGGCGAGCGCGAGATGGCCTCCGACAACCGCACCCTCGGCAAGTTCGACCTCCTCGGCATCCCCCCCGCGCCGCGCGGCGTGCCCCAGGTGGAGGTCTCCTTCGACATTGACGCGAACGGCATCGTCCACGTCTCCGCCAAGGACCTAGGCACGGGCAAGGAGCAGGCCATCCGCATCGAGTCCTCCAGCGGCCTGTCGGAGGAGGAGATCAAGCGCATGGTCGGCGAGGCCGAGCGCCACGCCGGCGAGGACAAGCAGCGCCGCAGGCTGGTCGAGGCGAAGAACAACGCCGACGCCATGGTGTACCAGACCGAGAAGGGCCTGAAGGAGTACGGCGACAAGGTGGCCGACACGGACCGGAAAGCCGTCGAGGACGCCCTGGAGACGCTGCGCCAGGCCGCCAAGGGCGACGACGCCGACGCCATTGAGTCCGCCCTCAGCGGGCTGACCTCGGTGTCCCACAAGATGGCCGAGGCCATGTACGCCCAGGCCGCCCCGCAGGGCGCGCCCCAGCCCGAGCCGGGGCAGGGCGCCGGGGACGCCATGGACGCGGACTTCACGGTGAAGGACGGGGACGACAAGAACAACTGAGGCCCCGCCGGCCCACGGTGACGCAGCATGGCGAAGACGAGGGACCTGTACGAGATACTGGGCGTGGCCAAGGGTGCCAGCCAGGACGAGATACGCAAGGCGTATCTCAAGCTGGCGCACAAGTACCACCCGGACAAGACCGGCGGCGACAAGGCCGCCGAGGAGAAGCTCAAGGAGATCAACGGGGCCTACGATGTCCTGAAGAACCCCGAGAAGCGGGCCCAGTACGACCAGTTTGGCTCCGCCGACGGCCAGCCCTTCGGCGGCGGCGGATTCGGCGGGGCGGGCGGATTCGGCGGATTCGGCGGCGGCGAGGGCGGCGGGTTCGAGGACCTTTTCGACATGCTCTTCGGCCAGGGCGGCGGCCGCCGCGGCGCGGCAGACCGCACCCGGCGCGGGGCGGACCTCGAGGGCGCGGTGCGCGTCTCCCTCATGGAGGCGGCCCACGGCACGAAGAAGATTTTCTCCTTCAACCGGGCGGAGCCCTGCGCGGACTGCGGGGGCGCCGGCGCGGCCAAGGGTTCCAAGCCTGAAACCTGCCGCCAGTGCGGCGGCTCCGGGCAGATACGCGCGTCCCAGGGCATCTTCAGCGTCAGCCGCACCTGCCCGGTCTGCAACGGCCGCGGCCAGGTCATCGCGTCCCCCTGCCATGCCTGCGGCGGCGCGGGGGTCCGGCGCGCCCGGCGCGAGCTGAACGTGGACATTCCCCCCGGCGTGGACGACGGGCAGCGCCTGCGCGTGCAGGGCGAGGGCGAGGCCGGCCGGAACGGCGGCGGGCGCGGCGACCTCTACATCTCGATCCAGGTCGAATCCCACCCGCTTTTCACGCGCAAGGGCACCACGGTCTACTGCGAGGTGCCCGTCACCTTCGGCCAGGCCGCCCTTGGCGGGTCGGTGGACGTGCCCACCCTCCACGGCATGGTCTCCGTGAAAATCCCCGCCGGGGCCAAGACCGGCACCCAGCTCCGCATCCGCGGCAAGGGCATGCCCGACCTGCGCGGCTATAGCCACGGCGACCAGGTGGTCCTTGTCCGCGTAGAGGTCCCCGTCAAGCTCTCGCGGAAGCAGACCTCCCTCCTGGAGCAGTTCGAGGCCGAGGGCGACGCCAAGACCTACCCCGATGTGGATGCCTTCCACCGCGCCGCGCGCGACGCCATGAAGCCGGGGAAGTAGGACGCCCGGTTCAGTCCCTTCGTGACTTGAGGCGCGGAAGCCCGGTGGCGTACCATGTCCGCGTCCCCGTTTCCCGGGGACAAAACAAGGGCTGAGGCATGGTTCCGGATTCACGCATGACCCCCGCGGCGGTGGCGCCGTTTGTGGACCGCTTTCTCTCCGTCGCGGAGGGGAAATGCGCCCGCCTTGCGCGCAAATGGATGGACGGCCGCGGCGGCATGGGCGCGCCCGTGTTCACCCGCGCGGGCAAATACACCGCCCGCGGCTGGACCGAATGGACCCAGGGTTTCCTCTTCGGCGGCCCCCTGCTTGTCTTCGACGCCACGGGCGACCGCGCCTCCCTTGACGCCGGCATCCGGGGCACCCTGGACCGCATGGCCCCCCACGTCAGCCACACCGGCGTCCACGACCACGGCTTCAACAACGTCTCGACCTACGGCACCCTGCGGCGGCTGATCCTGGAGGGGAGGGTCCCGGACCACGGCGGCATGCTGGCGCAGTGCGAACTGGCCCTGAAGGTTTCGGGCGCGGTGCAGGCCGCCCGGTGGACCGCCACCACCGAGACCGGCGGCGGCTACGTCTACTCCTTCAACGGCCCCCACTCGCTTTTCTGCGACACCATCCGCTCGTGCCGGAGCCTTGTGCTCGCGCACCAGCTCGGCCACGCGCTCATGGGCGAGAACGACCGGCCCGTTTCCCTCCTTGACCGCGCCGCGGCGCACATCCGCAGCACCCTCGCGTGGAACGTCTTCCACGGCGAAGGGCGCGACCTCTACGACGTGCCGGGCCGGGTCGCCCACGAGAGCCTCTTCAACGTGAACGACGGGAAGTACCGCTGCCCCTCCACCCAGCAGGGCTATTCCCCCTTCTCCACCTGGACCCGGGGGCTGGCGTGGGTGCTCCTCGGCTGCGCCGAGCAGTTGGAGTGGTTCTCCCGGCCCTGCGTGCAGTTCGAGGGCAAGGCCGCCTTCCTCCGGGAAATGGAGCGCGCCGCCCGCGCCACGGCGGACTTCTACCTGTGCCACAGCTCCGCCGACGGCATCCCCTTCTGGGACACCGGCGCGCCGGGTCTGGCGGCGGGCGTCGCTGACTACGCGGGGCCTTCGGACCCGTGGGACGGGCCGGAGCCCGTGGACAGCTCCGCCGCCGCGATCTCGGCCCAGGGCCTGATCCGGCTCGGCCTGCGCCTGGGCAGCAGGGGAAGCGGCTATCTTCGGGCCGGTCTCGGCGTGTCCCGCACGCTGTTTTCGCCGCCCTACCTCTCCGAAGCCCCGAAACACGAGGGGCTCCTCCTCCACTCCGTCTATCACCGCCCGCGCGGCTGGGATTATGTTCCCAAAGGCCGGAGAATCCCCTGCGGCGAGTCCTCCCTGTGGGGGGATTATCACGCCCTCGAGCTGGCGGTTCTGGTCAAGCGGCTCGCCCGCCGGGAGCCCCCGGCCACGTTCTTCGCCGGAGGGTGAGCACCGGACGGGTGGGCATTAAGGAGTGCGGGAGATGAAGAGGTTCTTTGGGTGTCCCCTGCGCGCGGCGGCAGTCTCGGCCGCCGCCGTCCTGTTCGCCGCGGGGGCCGTGGCCGGCCCCATGTTCTCCAGGGACCTGCGGACCACCGCCGGCGTGTCGGAGTACCACGACGTGCCGATGACCGACGGCACGCCGCTGGCCACGGACGTCTATCTCCCGGACGCGGGCGGCGGCCCCTGGCCCGTCATTCTCCTCCGCAACACCTACACCCGCAACATGAACCTCAACCGCTATGTGAACGACGGCTATGCCGCCGTGGTCCAGGCCCCGCGCGGCCTCCACGGCAGCGGCGGCGAGGCCCACGCCTTCTATTACGACGGCTGGCGCGAGGGGCTCACGGACGGGGCGGACACCGTCGCCTGGGTGAAGAAGCAGCCCTGGTGCAACGGAAAGATCGCCACCACCGGGGAGTCCGCCCTGGCCATGGTCCAGATGCTCATGGCCCCCGTCACGCGCGATGTCGCCGCCCAGTACATCTACCTGACCCCGGCCAATTTCTACTTCGAGGTCGTCTATCCCGGCGGTGCCTTCCGCAAGAACCTGGTCGAGGGGTGGCTCACGCTTCTCGGGCAGTATGACGTCGCCGCCGTCTACCGGGGCCACCCGGTCTATGACGACTTCTGGTCCTACTACAACGTCGTCGCCCGCGCGAAGGACATCACCGCCCCCGCCGTCTTCATGGGCGGATGGTACGACATCTTCCAGCCGGGCACGGTGGACGCCTTCATCTCCCGCGAGACCGAAGGCGGCGAGGGCGCGCGCGGGAAGAACTACCTCGTCATGGGCTGGCGCACGCACAAC
>Ga0123328_1005037_pt1 | contig 10514 bp, 9 predicted proteins | sample BioC12SIPDNA_2_FD_89702 | JGI IMG/M metagenome (GOLD analysis project Ga0123328, IMG submission 89702) | Anaerobic biogas reactor microbial communites from Washington, USA - Biogas_R1_A C12 SIP DNA | ecosystem: Engineered > Bioreactor > Anaerobic > Unclassified | place: Washington, USA...
GTCAAGTCCATCCTCATAGACCGGCAGAGCCCCCGCCTGGAGTCCTACTGGTTCCCCTACTCCCCGGCCAAGTTCGCCCTGCTCATGGAGGTCTTCGAGTCCGCCTTCAAACCCGGCATCGGCGGCCTCCTCGGCATCGCCTGGACCGGCCTCAAGATGGAAATCCACTCCTGGAAAAACCGGCTGTAATCCCCCGGGCCAATCACTGACCGGCGCGATTCCTGACCGGTGGTTGCCGGACAGAGACCGATGACCTCATGTCCGCGCCAAGGCGCGGGTTGATGCACTGGAAGGTCACCGATCAGGGCGCAGCAAGCGGCTCCCCTACGGGAGTGAACGGGCGTCTTCGCGTGTGCCTTGGTCATGCGCGCGTGGGGCGCGGCAAGCGGCGCCCCACGGGAGTGAACGGGCGTCTTCGCGTGTGCCTTGGCCATGCGCGCGTAGGGCGCGTCAAGCGGCGCCCCTACGGGTGGTGATCCTGATCTCTTCGCGTATGCCCACGGCGCGCGCATGTAGGGGCGCCGCTTGCCGCGCCCTCTTCCCCGCGCCCTCTTTCCCGCGCTTGCAGACCGTGTTTCACCCCAACCGTCTATTTCCCGATGCAGAAGGAGGAGAAGATGCGGTCGAGAAGGTCTTCGGGGGTGGTTTCGCCGGTGATTTCGCCGAGGGCCTGGAGGGCGGCGCGGAGGTCGGCGGCGAGGCATTCGGGGGCGCCTTCGGGGGCGTGAAGGGCGCGCTCGACGTTTTCGAGGGTGCGGCGGAGGCTGTCTTCCTGGTGGAGGCGGGTGAGCTGGGGGCCGCCCTCGCGGGGGGCGGCGCCGCCGAGGAGGGCGGCGGCAAGGGCCTCCTCGAGTTCGCGGAGGCCCGCGCCGGTCTTGGCGGAGACGGCGAGGGGCGGGGCCAGGTCCCCGTGCCCCTCCGCCGGGGCGGGGGCGAGGTCGGTCTTGTTCGCCGCCAGAATCACGGGGACGGTGCCGGCGGTCTCGTCGGCGAGGAGGCGGTCCTCCAAGGTCCATCCGTCGGCGGCGTCGAGGACGAGCACAATCACCTGGGCGGAGCGGAGGGCGCGCCGGGCGAGGTCCACCCCCTGGCGTTCGATGTCGTTGTCGGCGTCGCGGATGCCGGCGGTGTCCGCGAGGCGGACGGGCACGCCGCCGAACTGGGCCTGCTCGCCGAGGACGTCGCGGGTGGTGCCGGGGGTGGGGGAGACGATGGCGCGGGCGTCGCGCAGGAGGGCGTTGAAGAGGCTGGACTTGCCGACATTGGGCCGTCCGATGACGGCGACCTCGGCGCCCTCGCGGTAGAGGCGTCCGGCGCGGGCGGTGCCGAGGAGCCGCCGCATGTCCTCCGCGGCCCCGCGGAGCCGGTCGAAAAACGCGGCGTCCACCAGTTCCGGCAGATCCTCGTCGGGGAAATCCACGGCGGCGTCGGCGCGGGCGAGGGCGTCGGCCAGGGTCTCGCGCAGGCGGCGCATCTCGGCGGAGAGTTCGCCGGAGGCGGCCGCGTTGGCGGCGCGGAGGGCGGCGTCGGTGCGGGCGCGGATGCGGTCAATGACGGCCTCGGCCTGCACGAGGTCGAGGCGGCCGTTAAGGAAGGCGCGCTGGGTGAACTCGCCGGGCCGGGCGAGGCGGCAGCCGCGCCGCAGGGCCTCTTCTAGGATGGCGCGCAGGGGCGCGGGGCCGCCGTGGGCGTTGATCTCGACGACGTCCTCGCGGGTATAGCTGCGGGGCGCGCGCATGACGTGGAGCAGCACCTCGTCCAGGACGCGGCCCGCCGCGTCGTGGATGTGGCCGTGAAACACGCGCTGGCGCGGGTGGGTGAGGGGGCTCCGTCCATGCGGGGAGACAAAAAGGGCCGAGGCGGTCCGCACCGCGCCCGGCCCGCTCAGCCGCACAATCCCCACGCTGCCCTCGCCGGGGGGCGTGGAGATCGCGGCGATGGTGTCGTTGGTCCCGGAGGACATGGGGTCAGTCCCCCAGGGTTCCCGGATCCTGCTCCTGAGGGCGTCGTTCGCCGGAGCGCTGTCCGCCTCCGCCGCCCCTGCGGCGGCGCGAACCGCCGTTTCCGGAGCGGTTGCCGCCGCCGCCGCCGCGCTGATCGCGGGCGGGCCGGGGCACCGCGCCGCCGGCGGGGGTGATGCTGACGACGCGGTAGAGGCTGTCCCCGTGGCTGGCCGTGGTGACGCCGTCGTCGCCGCGGAGGGTCATGTGGATGATGCGGCGCTCCTGGGGGCTGAGGGGCTTGAGGCGGACGATGCGGCCGCTTTCCTTGGCCCGCGAGGCCATGGTGCGGGCGAGGTCCTCCAGCGACTGGCGGCGCCGGTCCACATAGCCCTCAATGTCCACCACGAGGCGCTCGGTGTTCTCCGCCGTGTCGCCCTTGGTGAGCATCCGGTTGACGAGGTACTGGAGGGCGTTCAGGGTGTGGCCCTTGCGCCCGATCAGCATGGGGGTGTGCTCCGACTTGACGTCGAGGCGGGGCGTGCCGTCGTCGGAGCGCACAAAGGCGACCTCGCCCGGCAGGCCCATCTTGTCCAGCATCGCGCGCAGCAGCTCCGCCGCCTCCGCGCCCTGCTCGTCCGTGATGGGGTCCACGGGCTCCTCGGCCTGCGCCGGGGGAAGGGGGGCGCGGTCCTCGGCCGCCGTGTCCGGCGCGTCCGCGCCGCCGTCGGCCAGGGCCTGCTCGAACATCTCGGCGCGGCGCAGCGCGTCAAGCGCCTCGTCGTGCACGCTGGTGTGCTTCGTCGCCACGTCCTCCGACGGGGCGTTCTCCCGCGCGGGGGCTGCGGGAGCCTCCGCCCGGCGCTGCTGCTGGGGGCGGGCATTGCCGCCGCCCTGCTGGCCGCCGCCCTGCTGGCCGCCGCCGCGGTTGTCGCGTCCCCGGCCGCGGTTGGCGTCATTGCCGCCGCGGCTCTGTTCATTGCCGCCGCGTCCGCGGGACTGGCCGTCGCGGGACTGGCCGTCGCGGGACTGCTGGCCGCCGCCCTGGCGTCCGTCGCGGCGCTCCTGACCCTGCCCGCCCTGTCCACGCGGCGGCTGCTCGCCGCCGCGGTTGTCCCGGTCGCGGCCCCGGCCGCCTCTTCGTCCGCGGTCACGGTCGCGGTCGCCGCCGCGGTCGCCGCCGGACTCGGCGCGGGCGGGGGTGTCGTGCAGGTGCTGGCAGGTCAGCCGGACATGGGCGTCCCGGGCGCCGAAGCCGAAGAGGCCCCGGCTCCCCTCGTCCAGGATTTCGATCTTGTCCACTTCGTAGAGTTCGACGCCCAACTGTCTGAGGGCGCCCTGAATGGCTTCCTCGCGGGTTTTTCCGCGCGCTTCCACCGATTTCATAGGTTGTCACATCTCCATGCGCGCCCTTTGGGGGCGCGGGGAACGCGGACCGCCGGCCTAGGGCTTGTCCTTCCGGTTCCGGGAGCGCTTGTCTTCCTTTTCACGCCTGATTTCCTTGGCCATTTCGCGTTTCTTGGCCTGGGCGGCGTCGTAGAAGTGGCGCGCCTTTCTGGGGGTCCGCTTTTTTACGGGTTCAACGGAAACATTCGCGCCCTGAATCACAAAATTCTGGGCGATGCCCAGCAGCGTGCTCACGAGGATGTACAGGTTCAGCCCGGAGGCCAGGTTGTACATGAACACGGAGAAGATGAACGGCATGAGGTTCATCATCAGTTTCTGCTGGGGGTTTTGAACCGGCCCCGAGGGGGGCATGATCTTCTGGCTGGCGTACATGGCCACGGCGCTCAGAATGGGCAGCAGGTTCAGGCTGTCCACCGAAATGAACGGGATCGTGAACGGGAACGTGAACAGGCGGTCGGCCTCGGACAGGTCGGCGATCCAGAGGAACGGGGCGCTCCGCAGCTCAAAGGCGCTCCACAGCATGCGGTAGAGCGCGAAAAACACGGGCATCTGGAGGAACAGGGGCAGGCAGCCGCCCAGGGGGTTGACCCCGCGCTCCTTGTAGAGCTCCATGCTCCGCTTCTGGAACTCCTGCTGGTCCTCGCCGCACTCCGCCTTGAGGCGCTCCAGCTCCGGGGCGAGCTTCTGCATCCTCTTCATGCTGAGCATGCTCTTGTACGTGAGCGGGAACACCGCGATCCGCACGAGCAGGGTCAGCAGGATGATGGCGATGCCGTAGTTCGCCCAGACATGGTCGTGGCACCAGTTGAGGACCACGAGCAGGGCCTTGGCGAACTTGTCCATCAGGGTCACGCTGGTGAAGAAGCGCTGCACCGACGGCAGGGTCGGCCACCCCGCCGCCATGTCGCGCACCGCCGTGGACCCGATGTACACCTTGTAGGCCCAGGCGGCCTCCGCGCCGGGGGCCAGCTCCTCGCGCGGCGCGCCGACGCCCACGAGAAAATCCCCGGCCCGCCCCTCAATCCAGCCCTGGCCGCCCGCGAACTCCGGCTTGAGCCCCACGCAGAAGTAGGCGCTCCAGACGGCCACCCACTCGGGCGACATGATCCGCTCGACCGGATCCGCCGCGTCCAGTTTCGTGGTCGCCTTGTAGGTGTTGCCGTCCCCCACGCGCCACACGAAATGCTGGGACGCGCCCTTGGTCAGGTCACCCGAGGCCACATCCGGCCCCCAGAGAAGGGCCAGGGCGGGCTCGCGCGTGTCCAGACCGAGCAGCTGCGGCTCCGCCCCGAGGTTCGCAAACCCCACCCGCGTGTCCAGCGTGTGCCCCTCCGCACCGAGGCGGAAGGTCTTGGTCACCCGCGCCCGGCCGGGGGCCTCCAGCGTGAAGACCGCCTCCAGGCCGTCCGGCGAGACCGCCGCGTCCCATCGGCGGTCGTTGGCCGCGTCCCCCCAGAACTGCCCGCCAAACCGCAGTCCGAGAGGGTACTCGGCGGCGGTGTCGGGCGTGTCCGGCTTGGGCTGGGGCACCAGCTGGCGGGAGTCCTCCCCCTCTTTCCCCAGGATGACCGTGGCCCGCTTCAGCCGCGCGCCCACGCGGGTGAAGACAAGCTCCAACTGGTCGTTCTTGAGCGTCACCTCGTCGGCTGCGGGGTCCGCCGGCATGTCGGCGGCGGGGGGCAGCCACGACAGGGGGGAGGCGGGGTCCACCGCCGGGGCGTCGGCGGTTTCGGGGGTCTGCGCCGGATCTTCCGGCGCGGCCGGCATCTCGGCGGTGACAGGCGTCTGCGGGGCGGGCTTCTTCGGCGGGGCCGGCATGAAAAACTGCGTCCACACCAGCACCAGCGCGACCATCAGCACAATGGCCAGCAGCTGGTTCCGCTGCATCTTCCTGTCTTGCTCATCGTCGAACAATCGCTGTCTCCCTAAAATCCGCCCGTCTTCGTCCGGGCCCGCGGCGCGGGCACCGGGTCGTGTCCCCCCTTGCAGAAGGGCTGGCACCGCAGCAGCCGCCACGCGGCGTAGGCGGTGCCCCGGAACACCCCGTGGATCTGGAGGGCCTCCACCGCATACTGGGAACACGACGGGTAGAACCGGCAGTGGTTGCCCAGAAGGGGCGAAAGCGTCCGCTGGTAGATCCGGATGCAGGCCACCAGGAGCCTAGCCATCCAGCGCGCCCCCGCGGCGCAGCAGGCCTTCCAGTTCCCCAAAGAAGGCCCCGGAAGCCAGCTCGGCGCTTCCCGGACGCGCCACCACCACGACATGCGTCCCTGCGGCCATCCCCGCGCGCCGCCGCCGGAAGAGGTCCCGGATGCGGCGTTTGACCCGGTTGCGGGCCACCGCGTTGCCCACCTTGCGCGACACCGCCAGCCCCAGCCGGGGCTCCGGTGCGGGATCCGCCGCAAGATAGCAGATGAAGTGCGCGCCCACGCTTTTCCGGCCCTTCTTGAACACAAAATCGTATTCTTTGGGGCGCGTGATGCGCGCCGACCGGGGAAATCCCTCCCCGGACACCGCAGGGTCGGGGGGGCGCACCCCTAGACCGTCAGGCGGTACCGCCCCTTGCGACGACGCGCCGAAATGACGCGCCGCCCGCCCGGGGTGGCCATCCGGGCGCGGAACCCATGCGTCCGCTTGCGTTTAAGATTTGAAGGCTGAAACGTCCTTTTCACAACGAGTTCCTCATGTCATCCTGGGGGGAGTGACCCCGGCGGCCGCTGAAAACGCACACACTCCCACACCGTTCCTGATACTGCGCTTACGGAAAAATCCCGGGCATGCTCGCCGGGCATCCGTCCAAAAAGAGAGAAGCACCCTCCGCCGGGTCGGGCGATTGGACGGTGTAGTGTACCGTTTACCGCCGCCCAAGTCAAATAAATGGCGTCCGGGGGACAACGCTCCCCGGTCGGACCGGTCCGACAGGTCTGACCTGTCCGACGGTCCACCCCTTCCTTTTCCGCGTGTTGTCTTGGGCGGGGAAAGTGGGTATCCTTATGGCACGCCGGGGCGCGGGCCTTGGCAACCGCGGAGAAGAGCCATGACGGAACAGCACGGAACGGGCCGGTTGCGGGCGGGGGATCCCCGGCTGGTGGTGCGTTGGGCGCGGCGCTATGCCCAAAGCCGCACGATCTCCTTCCTGGTGCAGTGGGCGGTGATTGTGGTGATGGTGCTGGTGATCGGGCTGGCGGCCAACCTGACCAGCATGGCCCACCGGCAGGACAACATGGGCCTTTTCTACCTCTCCATCGCGCTGATGTGCCTGGTCATGCTGGCGCTGGCGTGGTTCTCCCTGTCCCGGTGGGGGGGCGAGTTCATCTGGAACGTGACCCAGTGGCTTTACGGCGGCGAGGGCTACGCCTCCTTTGACCCCGGGGCGGGGCGCGGCCTGCCGCGCTGGCTCACGGCGGCGGGCGGCGGGCTCGTGGTCTACCACCTCGTCATCGCCGTGCTCGTCAGTTTCGGGTATGTCTCCCTGCGCAACATGCAGCCCTTCTCGGCCCTGTACATGGCCCCCTACCTCTGCGCGCTGATCCTGTACCAGGGGCTGGGTGTCTGGGCCTGGGTCTGGCCGGGCCTCTACGCGGCCCACGCCGCGCTGCTGCTGTGCGGCGCGCCCATCCGGTTTCCCGGCCATTTTCCGCTGCTGGACATGATTGTGCCCGTCTTCGGCTACGGCCTCATCGCCATTCTCCTCGGCCACGCCTACAGCCGCTACGCCCTGTGGAACCTGAAAAAGCTCACGCGCTCCATTGCGTCGGACGTGCCCGAGGGGCAGGACGACCCGGACACGGAAGGGGGCGGCGCGAATGAGTGAACTGGACCGGCTCATCCACGAACCGGCGCGCCTGCGCATCCTGACCCTGCTTTCCGGGCTGGATGTGGCGGACTTCACTTTCCTGCTCAACACCGTGGGGCTGACCAAGGGCAACCTGTCCAGCCACATGGACAAGCTGGAGAAGGCCGGGTACGTGGAGGTGCTCAAGTCCTTCAACGGGCGCGTGCCCCACACGGACTTCCGCATCACGGCGGACGGCGCGCGGGCCCTGAAGGAGTACTGGGACGCCCTCGACACCATCCGCTCGCTGCGGGAGGCCCCGGAAACGGACCCGGACCGGAAATAGCGCGGCGCGCCGCCGCCAGGGAGGGTACGGCCAATGCGAAATGGAGGCTTCACCGGATGGGCCGCGGCGCTGCTGCTGGCCCTGCTGTCCGGGTTCCTGCTGATCCGGCTTCAGGAGCGGACCGGGGAATTGGCCAACCTGCGCGCCGAAATGGGCCGTCTCCAGGCCACCGCCCAGGAGACCGCCCAGTCCCTCGAATCCCTCCGCGCCGCCGTGGACCAGATCCAGAAACAGGCCGTCCCGCCGACGGGAGCCGCAGCCCCGGCTCCGGCCCCCGCGGAAGCCGCCACGGGCCCGGCAGACGCACCCGACCCGGATGACAAGCCGAGCATCGCCAAGCTCTTCTCCATGCTGGGGCAGGAGAAGGACGAAGGGGAAAAGAAAGAGGAGGGCTTCTCGCCCCTGTCCTTCATGAAGATGTTCGAGGGGGAAGGCGGCGAGGCGATGATTGCGGAAGTCGCCGAGATGACCATGGCGCAGATGTATGAGCCCTGGATGGATGAGATGGCATTTCCCCCGGAGGTGGAAGCGCAGGTGCGCGCGGTGTTCCTTGAGCACCAGAAGACCCTAATGCGGTCCGGGCAGCACTTTCTCGGCGGTGACTTCTCCGGCGTGACGGAGCTGCCGACGGACGACACCCTGCGGAACCAGCTTGCGGGAATGCTGACTCCGGAGGCGATGGCCGCCTATGACACGTACATGGCGGACCTTCCGGAACGCATGGCCGAGGAGGCCGTGGACATGCAACTGCTCACCCAGGCCCGCGGCCTGTCCCCCGAGGGGCGCGAGCTGTTCAAGGCCGTGTTGGTCGAGGAGCAGCTTGCATTCCAGCCGGGCAATCCGGCCGCCGCCCTCCAGGGGGGCGGGGATGCCGATGCGTTTATGGGGGACTACGCCGGGACCTACGGCCGCGCCCTGGAAAGGCTGCGGGAAGACTTGTCGGAAAGCGACCTGCGGATTCTCGAACGTTTCGTTGAGCGCAACCGCCGCATGCACGAAGTCTTCCAGGATGTTGCCATGCCTGACGCGCCCAAGCCGGAATAGGCGTCAGTTGCGCCCGTCGTTGCCGGGCGGGCACACGAGGACGCGCGCGGAGTGGGGGGGCATGTCGGGCAGCGTCACGGCGGCGTCCTTTACCTCCACTTCCTTTCCGGTCCAGAAGTCGGTGACCGGCCCCGGCGCCTCCAGGGTGACCTGCGCGGTCTTTGCCTCATCGGACCAGTTAAACACGCAGACCAGCGTCTTGTCGGGCAGCGCGATCCGGCCCGTGTCGAAGGCGCTTCCATCGAAGCGGGCGGCGACGCCCGACGGCGGCAGCAGTTTCTTGAGCATGGCGAGCCGTTCCGCCGAGAGGGCGGGCAGGTTGTCGCCCGAGAGCAGCATCCCGCCGGAGGCCAGGGCGACGGACGCATGGAAGAAGTACTCGTTCTCGGGCAGCTTTCCCGACAGGAGCACGCAGTCCGGGTCGTTCCACCAGAGCCGCCCGTTCTGCCAGTTCCGGTGGAAGTTCTCCCGCGCGATGCCCCGGTAGACGTCCCACGACCGCGTGATGTCGCCGGACGACCGCGCGCCGTGGACCACGCCGAGGGACGGCCACAGCGGGTGGTTGCACCCGAGGATGAAGGCGTCGCCCGCGCCGCGCAGCACGGCCTCCATGCCGCGCCGGTAGGCCTCCACTCGGGTGGCGGCGGGGTCGTGCAGTTTCCCGCCGTGCATGGCCCCCCAGAAGTTCGCGTCGAGCTTGAAGTAGGTGCAGCCCCACTCCTCGCGCAGGATGCGGAAAACGGACTCCAGATGCTCCCGCGCGCCGGGGTGCGTGCCGTCCAGGGCGTACCACGGGCCGTTGCGCCAGCCGCCGAAGGTGACCTTGTCCGAGCGCAGGGGCTGTCCCGTCTCGTCCTTCATGAACCATTCGGGATGCTCGCGGAAGACGCGGGAGTTCTCCTCGGCGATGAACGGGGCGACCCAGATGGCCGGCTCAAAGCCCGCCTTCCGGATTTCCGCCAGCAGGTCCTTGATCCCGCCCTTGAACGCCTTGCCCGTCTCCAGCCAGTCGCCCATGGCGGCCTGGTAGCCGTCGTCAATCTGGACGTAGCGGAGCTGGGGCAGCTCCGTCTTGATGAACTCCAGGTTGCGCATGACCTGCCGCGAGGTCACGCCCGGGCCGAAGCAGTACCACGAGCACCAGCCCGTGGGCGGCGCGGGGAAGGGAAGGCGCGGGTGGCTCTCCGACAGCTTTTCCGCGAAGGCCGCCAGCAGCGCCTCGCGGTCGGGGCCCGCGGCGAACCAGAAGCCCTCCAGGTCCAGCGCCGCGCCGGGGGCCAGCGGCAGCCCCTCCAAATCCAGCACCACCTCGAGCGAGTCAGGACGCAGCCGGAAACACCCCGCGAAGCGCCGGCACGAGGTGAAGCCCATCAGCAGATGCCCGCCCTCCGGCGGAGACAGCAGCAGCAGGTTGTACACCGTGGTCGCGTCGGCCGCCTGGGGGATGCGGTAATGGTCGCGGTCCGTGTAGCCGCCGATGTTCTCCGGCTTCCCCAGCGTGCCGCCGGTCTGGGAGAGCATGGAGAAGCCCTCGCCGTAGAGGCCCGTCTCCGGCGGCAGCGCGTGCGGCAGGCGGAACAGCACCGCCTCGCGCGGCGAGACCGGGGCATTGGAGACATTCTTCAGGCGGAGGGTGCAGGCGTTCCCCTGCCATTCGCGGGACAGCGCGATCTGCGCGGCGTCCACCCCCGGCACCTCCCACGCGGCGGACGAAAAGGCTTCCGCCGTGACGCCGAACCCGGCCTCCGCCCCGGCGGCGGAACAAACCAGGAACACGCACACAGCCAGGGACAACGTCGTCAAGCGGGTCATTCCTGAAATCTCCTCATGCAGGTTCAGCCGTCCGGCCCGTGCTCCCCGCATTGTACAGAATCGCCCGGGGGGAGGGCAGGACAACAGAATGGACGGAATGGACTGTATGGACGACATGGACAAGAAGGCCCGGACAAGCGTTTTGCCGGTGGGCTGGCTGTTTGCCCGTCCGTGTCGTCCATAAAGTCCA
>Ga0123328_1005047_pt1 | contig 10499 bp, 5 predicted proteins | sample BioC12SIPDNA_2_FD_89702 | JGI IMG/M metagenome (GOLD analysis project Ga0123328, IMG submission 89702) | Anaerobic biogas reactor microbial communites from Washington, USA - Biogas_R1_A C12 SIP DNA | ecosystem: Engineered > Bioreactor > Anaerobic > Unclassified | place: Washington, USA...
CCGCAGATGTGTATAACAACCAGGGATGAGCGTGAGGGTGAGTTGGCCGGCAGGGCGGAAGACCCTCACCCTAGCCCTCTGCCGCAACGCGGGAGAGGGGACCAAGCGTGGCCCGGTGTTCGGGTGCCGCAACGCGGCCACCTCACCGTAGCCTGGGGCATCGCCCCAGGAAATCGAAGCCATAGAACAGGTTTGGCTGAAGGCCAAACTCACCGACGGCAGCGGCGCCCACGTGTGAATATGGCCTTCGGCCAAACATTTCGTTGTGCTCCCATTCCTGGGGCGCTGCCCCAGGCTACGGTGAGAACTGGCCTTCGGCCAGACGACACCTACTTGAGCTTGCGGATATACTTCACGATGTCGACGGTGAGAGCTGACCTTCGGCCAGACGACACCTACCGCGGTACCGCACCCCTGGTGCAGGGTCGCCAACCTCGCAATCGCCGCGTTGCGGCTCGGGACGACTCAAGAAGTCAATAGACGTCGTCGTGTGTTCCAACGGTGAGCAGAATGCCGTAGTGCGGAGCAGTTCACGGTTCACGGCAAGCTTCATCCATGATCTGGGCCACCGTTGCGACGTGCGATTGACCGTTGGCATGTTCGGCGCGAGCAGCCCGTACGTCGTGAGCAAGCTCCGCGCGATTACGTGTGGCGATCCGACGGCGGAGGATCTCCAGCAGGGTTTCCTGCTCATCAACAGATAGTCTGTCCGCCGCGTCGACGATGTCGGCGAAAGTTGGCATCGATTGCTCCATGTCAAGGATCGTCTACCGAGACTGCGATACCGCAGGGTGAAGGTCGATGGTGCCAAGTGGCACTGATGAATTCTACCCAAGATCCTTCAAAGATGCCAGTTGTAAGGTTTTCCTACGGGTCAGCAACGACAAACCGGTGGCAGGGGATCGCGTCAGAAGACGCGTTTGTGAACTTGGAGCTGTTTGCTGGAACAGATCATGCGCGGTTCGATGTTGCGATCGATGTAGGTCATGGCGTCGATCAGGCAGTCATGCCCGATGCTCACGCCCTGAAACACGAAGGCGTTCGAGCCGATCAGCACGCGCTGGCCGACCGTGACATGCCCGGACAGACGGGCTCCCGGGTTGAGGAACGAGTGGCTGCCCACGACGCTGTCGTGGCCCACAGTGACGCTGTAGTTCACGATCACATGGTCGGCGATGGTCGCGCCGGCCGACACGACCGAATTGGCGGCCAGGTACACGCCCCGGCCGATGGTGGCGGTGTCCGACACATAGGCCGAAGGATGCACGACACTGCCAGGCACCAGCTGGAGGTCTTCCGCCAGCTGCAGCCATTCCCGCCGGACCCCTTGATCCCACATCGAGATGATGTAGCCTGCAGGTTCCGTGCTCCGGGCGACCCGCGCGCGCAGCTCCGGCAGGTGCAGTCGTGACGATCCGTCCGCGTCTTCGTCGTCCGGGACGGCCAGGAGCACCTGCGAGTACTCGTCGACCATGAACCTGCGTACCACTTCCGCAATTTCCAGTGCGGTGCTCTTTCCGCCGAATACGACCAGTGGCCTGGACATCGATCCCTGCTCCGTGGGCAGCGTGAAGGAGTGCTGTGAGGACTGCACACAGTATAGCCGACCGCGGCGTGCGCGTCTTGGCGGGGGGCGGAACGGCAGGCTGGGCTGACAGGATAAACGGGATGTACCGGGTGATCAAGCGAGTGCTGGACGTGGCGGGAGCGGGTTGTGCGCTGCTGGTGGGCGCGCCGCTGCTGGCCGCGATTGCCGGGGGGATCTGGTGGACGGTCGGCTGGCCGGTGTTGTTTCGGCAGGTCCGCCCCGGACTCCACGGGAAACCGTTCCGGATGGTCAAGTTCCGCACCATGGCCGACACGCGTGACGCAGCGGGCAGCCTGCTGCCGGACGCGGAGCGTCTGACCCGGTTCGGCCAGTTTCTGCGGCGGCTGAGCCTGGACGAATTGCCCGAGTTCTGGAACGTGCTCAGGGGCGATATGAGTCTGGTGGGGCCGCGGCCGCTGCTGATGCAGTACCTGGCGCGATACACGCCGGAGCAGGCGCGGCGGCATGACGTCAAGCCGGGGCTGACGGGCTGGGCGCAGATCAACGGCCGCAACGCGATCAGCTGGGAGAAGAAGTTCGAGTTGGATCTGTGGTATGTCGATCACCGGAGCCTGGCCCTGGATCTGAAGATCCTGCTGCTGACGATCTGGAAGACGCTCCGGCGCGAGGGCATCTCGGCATCGGCCCACGCCACAATGCCCGAGTTCCTGGGGTCGGACGATAAGCGAGAATAAGCGGTGGGTGCACAGCCGAAGGTCTATGTGTTGGGTTGTGGCGGGCACGCGAAGGTGGTCGTCCAGACGCTCCGCGCGCTCGACTTCGAAATCGCCGCCGTGTTTGACGACGACGGCCGGAAATGGGGCAAAGCGGTGATGGGTATCCCGGTCAACGGGCCCATTCCACGGGTCGTCGAGCACCCGCGTCTGCCCACCGTGATCGCCGTGGGGGACAATGCGGTGCGGGAGTCGGTGGCCGCGCAGTTCCAGCTGGATTGGCTCACGCTGGTGCACCCGCGCGCGTATGTCGATCCGTCGGTGGAACTGGGGCCGGGCACGGTGGTGTTCGCCGGCGCGGTGGTGCAGGCCGAGACCCGGATCGGCGCTCACGTGATCATCAATACGTCGGCCTCGGTGGATCATGACTGCACGGTTGGCAGCTGGGCGCACGTGGCGCCGGGCGCAAGACTGGCCGGGGGCGTGACTATCGGCGACGGAACGTTGCTGGGCATCGGGTCAGTCGTGCTTCCCGAACGCCGCGTCGGCCTCCGCACCACTGTGGGATCGGGGGCCGTGGTCACGCGCGATCTGCCCTCCGGCGTGACGGCGGTCGGCGTGCCGGCGCGGATCGTCCGCGAGGCCTGAATCCTGACCTGTGTGTGAACTGCGTGCTGGAACCGCCCGCCCTGGGGTGTGGCAGCGTGCCCGGAATGCAGGGAATGAACTGAGAAGAGTGACCATGGAATCGAGCAAGCCGGGATCCGGCAAGACGCAGCGCGTCTACTTATCACCACCGCACATGTCGGAGCGCGAGCGGGCGTTGCTGCTCGACGCGTTCGACTCGAACTGGGTGGCGCCTCTGGGGCCGCATGTGGATGCGTTCGAGCGGGAGTTCGCCGAGCAGATCGGCGTGCGGCATGCCGTGGCGCTGTCGAGTGGCACGGCGGCGATCCACATTGCCCTGCAGCTGCTGGAGGTGCAGGCGGGCGACGAAGTGATCACGTCGTCGCTGACGTTTGCCGCAACGGCCAATGCCATCACCTACCTGCGGGCGGTGCCCGTGTTTGTCGACAGCGAACCGCAGAGTTGGAACATGGACCCGCAGCTGCTGGCCGAGGCGGTCGACGCAGGAGCAGCACGCGGACGGCGGCCGAAGGCCGTGGTGGTAGTGGACATCTACGGCCAGTGCGCCGACTACGCAGCGCTGGGCGACGTGTGCCGCGCGGCGGACGTGCCGCTGGTGGAAGATGCCGCCGAGGCGCTCGGCGCGCAGTACCAGGGCCGCCCGGCCGGGACGTTTGGCGTGTTCGGCTGCTTTTCGTTCAACGGCAACAAGATCATCACGACCAGCGGCGGCGGGATGCTGGTGACGGCCGATGAACAGGCCGCGCGCCGAGCCCGGTTCCTGGCCACCCAGGCCCGGGATCCGGCGCCGCACTACGAGCACTCGCAGATCGGCTACAACTACCGGATGAGCAATCTGCTCGCCGCCGTCGGACGCGGGCAACTGTCAGTGCTTGAAAGCCGTGTGGCCAGGCGGCGGGAGAACTTCGAGTTCTACCGGCAGACGCTGGGCCAGCTGCCCGGCATCTCGTTCATGCCGGAACCGGCCAGCTGCCGGTCCACGCGGTGGCTGACCTGCATCGTCGTGGACCCGGCCAAGTTCGGCGCGACGCGCGAGGATATCCGGCTGGCGCTGGAGGCCGAGAACATCGAGGCCCGCCCGGTCTGGAAGCCCATGCACCTGCAGCCCGTGTTTCGCGACTGCCGATGCTATGGCGGAGCGATGTCGGCGCACCTGTTCGACAGCGGCCTGTGCCTGCCGAGCGGGTCGAGTCTGAACGCCACGGATCGCGCACGGGTCGTGGACGTCATCCGGAAGGTTGGCAGGGGCACATAGCAAAAAAAAGACATTCCGGGAATCCGGCGCATCCTGCGCTACCATCGGGGAGGCAGGATGGACGGGCGGAACCGGGCCAAGTGAGGGAGGGTTCGCAGAGTGATCAATCTGGCATGTGTGGTAGGTGCGCGTCCGAACTTCATGAAGATGGCGCCTTTGTTGCGGGCTCTGGAGAAGCACCCGGGCTGTACGGCGACGCTGATCCATACTGGCCAGCACTACGACAGCCAGCTGTCGGACGTGTTCTTCCAGGACCTCGGCATGCGGCGGCCCGATATCCATCTGGAGGTCGGGTCCGGAAAACACGGTGCGCAGACGGCCCGCGTGCTGGAGAAGATGGAAGAGGTGCTCGAACACGGTCCGGAGGGCGGCGGCCGCTACGACCGGCTGGTGGTCGTGGGCGACGTCAACTCAACGATGGCGGCCACCCTGGCGGCGGTCAAGTTGGGGGTGCCGGTCGCGCATGTCGAAGCGGGGCTCCGCAGCTTCGATCGCACGATGCCGGAGGAGATCAACCGGATCGTGACCGATTCGCTCAGTGACATGCTGCTGGTGTCGGAGCCGGCCGGGATCGAGAACTTGCGGCGTGAAGGGCACGCCGACGGCGACGTGCACCTGGTCGGGAACATCATGATCGACACGCTGATGTTGCAGCTGCCGGCGGCCCGCCAGCTGGACGTGCTGGCGCGGCTGGACCTGCAGCCGGGTGCCTATGGCGTCGTCACACTGCATCGGCCGTCGAACGTGGATCAGATCGAGACGCTGGGGCCACTGGTGGACGTGCTGGTCGAGATCTCGCAGCAACTCAAGCTCGTTTTTCCGGTGCATCCGCGTACGATCGGGCGTCTGGAGGCGTTCGGGTTGCGCGGGGCAATTCAGGCGGCGCCGGGCATTATCGAGCAGCCACCTCTGGGGTACCTGGAATTTCTGGCGCTGACCTCCCAGGCGAAGGTGATCGTCACCGATTCCGGCGGGCTGCAGGAAGAGTCCACCGCGCTGGGCATCCCGTGTCTGACGATGCGTGCCAACACGGAACGGCCGATCACGGTGGAGGTGGGGACCAGTACGCTGATCGGCCACGACGCGGACAAGTTGCGTGAGTGTCTTCAGCAGGTGGTGGACGGCTCATACAAGCAGGGGCGGTGCCCGGACCTGTGGGACGGCAAGGCGGCACAGCGGATTGCCGGCGTGCTGGCAGCCGGTGCGCCCGAGAAAGCCGGTTGAGCGGGATCTGCCGGATGCGGGGGCTGGTGGGGGCAGACGTGGGGGGGCCCCTCTGGCCGGCCGGAAATGGACGGTTGCCGGGGGCAGGAGTAGGATGGAACGATCCGGCTCCCGCTGCAGGACGTAGGTTTGAAGGCGGAGACGCTGTGCGCGGCGGGACACGGGAGTCAGAGCCGAGGGGTCAGGGCCGACGAGTCAGAGCCGAGGAATCAAATAACTAAGACGTGAGAGAGCGGAACGGGTGCCGTTCTGCGGCGACTGCGAGTCTGGGGAAAGCTATCGTGCGAACGTTCAATCTGCGGCTGGTATTGTGGTTGGCGGGCATCTTTCTGGTGCTGGCGGTGGTGGTGCATTTCGTGCACGGCTGGCAGGTGCGCAGGCATGCGGTGGTCTATCTGGAGCTGGCCCAGCAGCAGGATCAGCTGGCCCGGGAAAGCGTGCTGGGATCGCCCGAATGGAGCGAGGCGTCCAAGAGCGCGCTTCGGCACTACCGGCGCTACCTGTCGCTGCAGCCGCGAGACGTGGAATCGCGCGCCGAGTTGGCCCGGTTTCTGCTCTTTGTCGGTGATCTGAAAGGGACCTACACGCAGTGCGAACGGGTGCTGCGCGAGGATCCGGATAACGAAGAGATCCGGAATATGCAGGTGGACGTGACCATGGCGGGCGAGCTGTATCCGGACGCCGAGGCGCACTTGAAGCACCTGCTGGACAAGACCGACCCGCAGGACCGGGCCAGGCAGTCCGAGCTGCTGGAGAAACTCGGCCTCTGCCAGATGCTGAGTATCCGCTTCGATGACGCGAAAGCGACTTACGAGCAGGCGATCGAGTTGGCGCCGGAGCGGCCAACGACGTACATGCGATTGGCCACTCTGCTGCGCGGGCAGATGAACAGGCGCGACGAGGCCAATGCCGTTATCGACAAGATGCTCGCGCTCAGCCCGGATGACCCGTTTGTGCTGCATCTGCACGCGACGTACCTGATGCAGGACACCAACCTGCTGTCGCGGAGCGACAATCTGACGACCGCCAACGCGGACCTGGACAAGGCGGTAGCCATCCTGCGCCAGCGGCGGGACGAAGAGAAACAGACGCTGACGCCGGACGACGCCTACGTGTTTTATGTGGCTTATGGATGCAAGCTGCAACAACGCGAGCTGTTCGTTGCACGTGATCTGCTGAAGGAATCGATCGCCATCGACCCCACCGTCCCGGATCGATATCTGCAGCTGGCCAACCTGGAGGTTATGGCCGACCCCGAGAACGGTCTGGACACGGCGATCCAGCTCATTCGCGACAGCATCACGGCGATCCCCGGCAGAATGGTCAACTTCAAACTGCGTTGGAAGCTGGCCGATCTGCTGATGGACAAGCGACAGGGATTCACCGGCGAGATACAGCGGAAGGAACGGGAAATTGCCGCTCTGCAGCGCGCCAACAGCGATGCGACCGCGGCCGCGACGGAACGCGACCAGCTGCGCGCAGCGCTCGACACGGTCCAGCAGGAGCTGGCAGTCGTGCGATCGGAGCTGAAGAGTGAGGGGCCGAACTCACCGCAGACCGCCTTTCTGGACGCGCGGGAGCAATATGAGGAGCAGCGATGGTCGGATGCCAAGCAGATCCTCGAGCAGATCCGTCCGCAGATTGCCAGGTCCGACCGGCAGCTGCAGGCTCGTGTCGATCGAATGCTCGGCAACTGTTATACGCAGTTGAGCGATCCCGATCTGGCGCTCAGCACCTACCAGCGAATGCTGGCCGACAATGCGTCCAACCCGGAGATCCAGCGCGCGTATGCCCTGACGCTGGCGGCCATGAATCGACTGCCGGAGGCCGTCCGCGAGTTTGAACAGCTGATCAAGATGCTGGACTCCGAGGATGAGGCCACGCGGAGCCGCAATGCAGCGGCACGCATCGATGCACGCAAGGAGTACTGTCAACTGGTGGCGAGGGACATCCTGCGGCAGCCCGCCAGGGGCCAGGCGGCGCGCAACTGGGATCGGGTCACTGAGGCGTTGGCAGCTGTGGAGGATGAGATCCGCTCCGCGTACTCCGTGCCGGCAACCGAAGCGGTGAAGGACCCCTTCGTCTGGCTCATGCGGGCCGACCTGCTGACGTTGCAGGGCAAGGTGGCTGAAGCCAGAGAGCTGCTGGATCAAGCGTGCGCAGCGATGCCCAACGAGCAGGACGTGTGGCGAGCCCGCGCGCTGCTGGCGCAGCAAGTCGCGCCTTCCGAACCGGCTGGCAGTACCCCCGCGGTGCCGGAGGGCCAGCCGGAAGTGGCGGCGGAAGCGCAGCAGCAGGCATACGCGGAGTCGGCCAGACTCTTAGCGGAGATCGAAGCGAAATTCAGTGATTCGGCCGCTCTGCGTCTGAACCGCGCGCAGCTGTTGATTAAAGAAAAAGGGGCTGATGGTGTGGCTGATCTGGCGAAGTTCGTTGAGAACAGCGACAGGTTTTCCGCCGCTGAGCAGACGCAACTGAACCGCCAATTCGCCCTGTTCTGTATGGCCGTAGGAAGCAGGGAGGAAGCCGATAAAAAGGAAACCGCTAAAAAGGAAGCCGTTCAATACGGCAAGGCGGCAGCCCGCCTGTCACCCAACAGTCTGCGCGTTTGGACCACGCTGTTGCAGATTGCGCGTGTTTTCGAGGATCTGGAGCTGGCCGAGGAGGCGGTGAACGAGATCTCGCGGATTGAGAAGGGCAGCACGGCACAGCCAGACGCGGCGGCGCAGAACGGCCCGGTCACCTTGTATAGCCGGGCCATCTACGACGTGATGCGATATGAACTGGCCAGAAGAGAGAACAAGCCAGGCACGGACCCACGCGAGATACTCAACAGTGCGCGGCAGAAGCTGCTGCAGGCACAGGTCCTGCGCGAGAAGTGGGCGCACATCCCCGCATTGTTGGGAGACATCGCGGTTGAATTAAGAGATGAAGAATTGGCATTCAACCAATACCGGCGCGCCATTGAGCTGGGTAATCGCGATCCGCGGATCATCGACTATGTCGCCAAATCGCTGTTGCGGCGGAACCGAATTGATGAGGCGACCCAGATGCTGGGGCTGCTCAATGAAGACCCGTCGGAAGTGTCGGCCGACATCGCCTTGACTGCCAGCCGGGTGTCGTACTCTCGGAAGGACTTCGAGGACGCGTTGGAGTGGGCTGAAGTACCGGTGAAACGTGGTACCCAGGAGCTCAGCTACTATCTGTGGCTGGCCCAGGTATACCAGGCGATACCGGACTGGGACAAAGCCAAGCAGGTCATTCGGGACGGCATGGCGCTGGCGTCCGCGTCCGACGATCCACACTCGGGCAAGGACGTGGCTTACCCGGCCCTGATCCGCCTGCTGATGGACGAGGCAGCCGCGCGGGACAGAGCCGCCGGCGATGCAGAAGGCGAGGCCCTGGTGGCACGGACCGAGAGCGAATCAGCCGCCTCCCAAGGCAAGGCGGACGAGGCCGAGGTCGAGAGGACGCGAGCCCAGGAGAAGGAACAGGAGGCGGAAGCCCTGAAGCAGCACGCCAACCGGTTGCGAGAGGAGGCCCGACAGGCGATGGCTGAGGCCGAGGCGAGCGTTCCGCCCGAGCGCAAGGCGCTAACTGTGGCACAGTGTCTCGCAGAGCTCGGAGATGTCGCCGGGGCCTATGCCAAGTTCAAGGAGGCACGTAAAGACGCGCCCGGTGATCTTCCCCTGCGTGACGCCGCGGTGCGGTTCTACGTGATGTATTCCGACCGATATCCGGACCTGCGAAATGAGGCAAAGAAAATCCTGAAGCAGCTCGCCAAGACGAATGAAGATTCGCAGGGGCAATGGGCGCGGCAGCAACTGGCAAAAATCCAGGGGTTGTCCAGTAATTACCAGGAATTCCTGGAGGCGATGGTCGTACTCAACGCCAACCTGCAAGGCCAGTTTCCGACTCAGGGCAAGCCGATCGAAGCACTGGTGCCCGAGGACCTGCGTCTGACCCTGGACGATCTGCGGAAGAACGTCAATCAGCGGACTGAACTCGAGTTGCGCGCAAAACTCCTGGCCGGCCGCGGGTTGCTGTCGCTGCAGCGAGAAGCGGTCAAGATCCTGGAATGGCTGGCCACGTCGCCCGATCCGATGGATCTGAATACGAGGTTTTTCCTGGGACAGCTTTACCTGGCGGTGGGCGACTGGGGCAAAGGCAGCACCCAGATGGAGGCCGTGGTGCGGGACGCAGAGAAGAACAAGGCGGAAGAGCTGCGCGCGTATCTCGTCGTTTATGTCGATGCCCTGCTGGACCACTACGAAGTGGCGGCTGCCAAGCGGTGGGTGCGTGTGCTGAAACAGAAGATACCGCAGGTGTTCGATGCGTACGTTCGTGAGGCCCGTACGCTCGTGCCCAAGAAACGTCCCGGCACGGACGCGGCACCCCCGCCATGGCAGTTCGAAGAGGCCCTGCAGATCCTGCGGACGGCGGCAAAAGACAAGGCGATCCGCCAGCTGTCGACACGCGACGCCAATGAGCAGCAGGATGCGGACGCCAAGCAGGCCACCATCGTGCAGTGGCTGGAGGAGTTGCTGCAGGAGACCGTCGATTCACGGCCTGACGACGATCCGCAGCCGATCAGGGATCTCATTGAGCAGTATTATCGCGACATCGTGCAGGACAATCCGGCGCGCCAGTTGATGCAGGTTCCCTATCTGGTCCGCGAAGGGCGACGTGGTGAAGCGGTCAACCTGATCGTCAAGTACTGGGAGTCGACGCCGCTGGAGATGCTGGCGGCAATGTGCGGCACAACACTCTCCGTGTCGGACGCGGAGAAAGAGGACCTGTCGGCGGATCGGCGGGCCGAGTTGGACAAGCAGCTGACCGATGTGGAAGAGGTCCTGCAGCAGGTCCTGTTGAAGACGCAGGATGCGTGGAAGGGGGCGGCAGACGAGACAGCCAGGAGACGCTCGTTGCAGGAGTACCTGCTGGTCTTGTCCGTCACGGCGAACCACTACGTGAACACCCAGCGGTACCGGGAGGCCGTGGCGCTGTACACGGAGATCCTGAAACACCAGCCGGAGAACACGATAGCGCTCAACAACCGGGCGATGATCCTGGCCGCCCAGGCGTCAGATCTGAAAATGGCGCTGAAGGA
>Ga0123328_1005048_pt1 | contig 10495 bp, 6 predicted proteins | sample BioC12SIPDNA_2_FD_89702 | JGI IMG/M metagenome (GOLD analysis project Ga0123328, IMG submission 89702) | Anaerobic biogas reactor microbial communites from Washington, USA - Biogas_R1_A C12 SIP DNA | ecosystem: Engineered > Bioreactor > Anaerobic > Unclassified | place: Washington, USA...
CTGCCTTGTCTTTGGGTGCCCGTCCCCATTTCGGCTGCCCCGTTGGGGCATGATTCTTTCCGTCCGGGCAACCCAGGGCAGGCCTGGCCCTTTGGGCGGCGGCCTGCCCTGGGCTATATTCGGCAACGCTTTCAGCGTTGAAGAGGACAAGGAACAGGGAACGAAAGAACTCTTTGTCAGGAAGGGTGGACGGATCTTAGTGCGATTGCACGGCTTGTCCGGCGAGTTTCCCGAGAATATGGTAAAATCACTGTGGTAACGCCCAAGTGGGGCGTTTCTCCTTCCGCGGAGGCCTGGTGCAGCGATGTGTCAGGCCTCTTTTTTTGTCTAGGGGGCGGGGGCCGGTTCGGGGGGCGGGGCGGTCTGGGCGGGGTGGTGGGCGCGGAGGAAGGCGTCGAGCTGGCGCTGGAACTCGCGGGCGAGTTCGGGCTCTTTGGCGCGGGCGTCCGCGCCGGCCTTTTGGGCGCGGAACTGGTAGACGTCCATGAACTCGACGACGGAGGCCTCGCCGGCGGCGTCCAGGGTGAAGGGGTCGAGCCCGGACTGCCAGGTGAAGCGCCAGCGGCCGGACCGCACGGACAGCCCCATGGGGTTGCCCTGCACGGAGATGAGGTCGCGGAAGTCGCTCTGGAGCACGAGGTCGGCGCCGTCGAGGCCGGCGGGCGGGGTGATTCCGGCGCGGGCGAGCACGGTCGGCAGGACGTCGGCCAGGGAGGCGGGGGTCTTGCGGGTGCGGCCCGCCGTGCCGGGAATCCGCATCAGCAGGGGCACGCGCAGGGAGGGCTCGCGCAGGGAGGGCCTGCCCGCCGCGCCGCGCCGCCACGCGCCGCGGTCGGGCTCGGTGAAATCGAGGCCGTAGAGGGAGGTGACCACGACCATCAGCGGCCGGCCCTGGGCGGCGGCCTCCACCCGGCCGAGGAACGCGCCGATCTGGCGGTCCACGTCGAGCAGGGCGGTGTCATAGATGTCCACGGGCGCGGGGGTGCGCCCCTTGCCGAGGAAGCCCTCGCCGTAGCGGGCGAGGCGCACGGGGTCGCGCAGCTCGCGCAGGCGCAGGAACAGGAGGAAGGGGTCGCCGCCGCGCGCCTCGGCCCATTCGGCGGCGCGGTCGAGGGTGACGCGCGCCCCGGCGGGGCGGGGTTTGGGCGGGGCGTTGCTGCCGGGCTCGGGCGCGCCGGGGTCCATGGGGAACACGTCGTTGAACTGCATGAAGCCGCGGCTGAAGGCGGTGTCCACAGTGAGGTCGTCGCCGTCGGCGCCGCGGCCCTCGGTGAAGGCGGCGGTGTGGTAGCCGGCGGCGCGCAGGTGCTCCGCCAGCGTCCGGATGCCGGACGGCGGCGGGGCGGCCTGTCCGGCGACGGTGCCGTGGCGCAGGGGGTGCAGCCCCGTGAGAAGGGTCATGGCGGCGGCGGCGGCCTCGGGGGCGGGGGTGTAGGCCTGCTCGAAGATCATCCCGGGCTCCGCCCACTTCTTGAGGTTCGGCGTGGTGTCGCGGGAATAGCCCGCGAGGCTGGTGTTCTCCGCCGCCAGCCCCTCCACTGCCAGCAGCACCACGGACGGCCCCTCCGCGCCGCGCGCCACGCGCCACGGCCCGGCGACCAGGAGTTTCCGGCCCGTGTTGGAGGGCGGGTGCACGCCGAGCTGGCGCATCCATTCGGCGGCCGGCCGGCCGGTCCACGCCACCACCACCGCGCCCGCGTTCTCCGGCAGGGCGTCCCCGGGCAGGCGCACCTCGGTCCAGACGCCGGGCTCCAGGGGCACCTCGTGGGTGTGCACGGGCGTGATGTCCGCGCCCGCGTCCGCCGTGCCGGTTTCGGCGGCCGCGCTCTGCTCCACGCGGACGGTCATGTGGACCGTGGCGCCGCCGCGTTCGTCGTCGCCGTCGTCCGGCAGGGCGGCGTAGAGCACCAGGTCGCCGCCGCCGCCGTAGTCGCCGAAGATGCGCGCGCCGAGGCTCTCCGGCACCTCGCGCGCCTCGGCCCACGCGCCGCCGACGCGGGCCCAGGCGGCGTCGCCCGCCTGGGCCAACCCCGGGTCGGCGGCGGTGAAAGCGAAGGCCTGCTGGAACCCGGCGGCCCCGGCCAGCGCGATCCCGGCGCAGGCGAGCCATCCGAGGGCGCCGAGGCGCCCGGCGGGGCGCGCATCGAGGGCGGCGAAGAAGACGACCCCTTTCAGGAGCGCGTGGGCGCCCAGAAAGACGCCGAGGACGAGGAGGGGCTCCACCTTGTGGAGGACCGGCGGGAGCATGGGAAGGGAGACCCCCAGCAGCCAGGGGACCAGCACGAGGGCGCAGCACTGGGCGGCCATGTCGCACAGCAGGGGCACGGGGGACCGGGTCGGGGCGAGGAGGCGCACGGCGGCCATATAGGCGAACTGTCCGGCGGCCCAGGCCGCGCACACGGCGGCCACCAGCAGGATGCCCGACTCGAAGCCCGAAAGCCAGCCGAGGGACGCCAGCAGGCGCCGCGCCCACAGGCCTGTGAGCCCGCCGGCCAGCAGCACCGTCACCATGTGCAGCGGAACAAGCACGTCTTTGACACTCCCCGTCGGGTGGAAGAGGGGCCGCGGTTTGGGCCGCGCGCGGGCGCGGCGCGCACCATCATATCATCATGGGCGGCCCGCGCCGAAAGTGCGTGCGTTTCCACGCCGCGGCCGCCGCAACGTAGAAGCGGCTTCCAGCCGCTTTCTTCGGGGTTGCTCCCGCGACCAGGAACGCGCCTGGAAGGCGCGTCTACATTGGCCGGGGTTCCCGGACGGGGCGCGTCATTCCACCGCGCAGGAGAAGTCCTCGATCTCGAAGGCGCCGGTGCCGCCCCGGTTGCCGAAGCCGATCCGGGGATTGACCAGACCGTCGGGGGCGTCTGCGCCGGGGATGAAGACCAGCGTGTACTCCCGCCAGTCCGAGGAGCCCGTGGCGTACATCAGGTCCGTGAGGCTCCCCTGCCCCTCCAGCATCACGCGGAAGGTGCGCTTGGGGTTGCCCACGGGCCGGAGGTCTTTGGCGCGCAGGCGGAACCGGACCACATGCCGCGCGCCGCGCTCCAGGGCGCACTCGTCCACGTTGACGGCGGTGCACACGGGGAAGAAGAGGGTCGGCGTGCGGGGCTTCTCCGCGTCGTTGAGCACCAGGGTGACCGAATAGCGTTTGCGCGGTCCGCCGGGCCCGGTGACCTCCTCCACCCGCGCCTCCTCCGGCAGGACGGCCTCCGTCTCCGTTGCGGGGGGCTTCCAGGGGCCGGGCCCCGCCTGGGGGAGGTCGCCCATCGTCCAAAGGGAGGCGACGCCCAGGTCCGTGTGCAGCTTTCCGCCGCGCTCGGCGATGTGGTCGTTCAGCGCCGGGTCCGCGTTGTTGCCGTTGAAACTGACGATCCAGAAGGGGTCGCCCTGGAACGCGGCGAAGAGGGACTCGAAGTCGCCCCCGTTCGTGCAGAAGGACTCCTTTCCCGCGGACCCGGCCGTGGTCCAGTCCGGCACGAGGCGGCCCAGGTAATGCGGGATGAGGAGGTAGGAGAAGCGGCCCTTGTGGGGCTTGCAGTAGACGATTTTGTCCATGGCGGGCTCGACCTGCGTCGCGAGCGCCTCCGCGATCCGGCGCGCGCCCCAGTCGTTGTGCGACTGCGCGTTCTCCGCCCAGCCCGCCCGCAGGGGGCCGGGGCACGCGGCCAGCCAGAGGGCCAGCAGGATCACCGGCGCGGCGGGCCGCAGGCCCGGCAGCGTCCGCGCCGCCAGGGCGGCGAGCCCCCGCACCGCCGCGTCCGCCCCCAGCCCGAAGAGCAGCGCCGCCGCCACGGTCTGGAAGATGAAATAGCGGGGCGCCCAGAAATGGCCCACGGGGAGGAGGAAGAACGGCACGGCGGTCAGCAGGTTGGCCGCCAGCAGGAAGAAGAGGAGCCGGTGGCGGCGGAACGCGGCCGCGAGCCCCAAGAGCAGCAGGGGCGCGACGACCAGCGCGGCCGCAACCCCGTTGCAGGAGAGAAACCGCGCGGCCAGATAGTTCACCAGGTAGTTTCGCGCGGAGAGCACATGCTTTTCGCGGCCGCTTCCGCCGTCCACGGGGTCCTCGCCGGCGTCCTCCGCGTCCGCGGCGGGGTGCGCGGCGGACGGGGCCACGAGGCCGCGCAGACGGTCGAAATGGCCGGGGCTGCCCCCGGCCACCACGGCAAGGAAGACGCCCGCCGCGGCGGCGCACACGAGCCCCGCCCCCCCGAGACGGCGCAGCAGCACCGCGCGCGGCCGGGTGTGCAGGAGCGCGAACAGGCCGTAGCCCCCCACAGTGGCGACGGCCGCCAGGGCGAAGGACAGGTGGGTGAGCATGCCGAGGAGGAGTCCGGCGGCGGCCAGGGCCGCGCCCCGGCGCGTCCGGCCCGCCTCCAGCGCGAGAACCCCCCCAAGGAGCAGCGCGCCCGCGAGGCAGACAAGGCCGTAATAGCGGATTTCCACCGAATGGTAGGCGTGGAGCGGCGACACGGCCAGGAACATGCCCGCGAAAAGGGCGGCGGTCGTTTCGGCGCGCCGCCGCAGCAGCAGGAACACCCCCGCCACGGTCAGCAGCCCCGCGAGCAGAAAGGGCGCGCGCAGCGCCCACTCCGGGGCGTGCAGCGGCACCGACTCGTATTGCGGCGGCAGGAGGGAGGGAAACCGCACCGCGAGCGGTTCGGGAAAGACCCCCAGCACGGCCTTGGTCATCCAGAAGATCACCGGCGAGACGGTCTGCGCCAGCACGCCGCGCCAGGGCAGCGAGGCCGTGCGCAGCGTGTACAGCTCGTCCGCCCACAGACCCCGGAACAGCCCCGGCGCGCGCAGGGCCGCCGCGACCGCCAGCACGGCCAGCAGGCCCGCCGTGTCCGCGTGCAGCCGGAAACGGGCTGCGGGCCCGCCGACGTTCTTTCCGTCCTTTCGCGTCATCGCCGAAACACCCCGCGCGCCGTTGTTCGCGCGTGCCCGTCCCCGCCCCGCCGTCATTCTATCCGGCGGGTGCCCCCCAGTCAACGCGCGGCGGAGGAGTCCCGGCGCTTCTCACCCCAGCCGCGCGCGGAGGGTGACGATCTTTTTGGGGCCTACGTCGAAGGTGACGGTGCTGCCGCGCGGGGTCAGGCGCTCTTCGGTCACTTCCTCCAGGGTCACGCGCTCGGCGGAGGAAAGTCTCTTGCCGAAGGTGAGCTTGCCCTTGACCTTTTTCGCGTTGGGGTTGCAGACGCGGATGATCCAGCCGTCGCCGTCCTCGGCGCACTTGAGGGCCGTGAGGAGGAGGGTGTCGGGCTGGAGGTCGAGGAATCCGGCGGTGGGCGGGTTGCCGCCGGGGTGGGTGCCGGCCTGGACGGGCTCGAGGGGCGCGGCGAGGCGCTCGGCCTCGGCGAGGACGCCGCCCGCGGCGTAGTCCCCGGCGTGGGGGTAGATCAGCCAGGAGAATTCGTGGCGGCCGGGGCACTGGGTGAGTTTCATCTCGGGGTGGGTGTCCCACCGGCAACTCACGGTGGCCAGGTTGAGCTCGTAGGCGCGCATGAGCGTGACCGCGACGGCGCGCGCGGCGTCCTGGGTGACCTCGTACTCGCGCAGGCCGAGGGCGATGAAGGCGAGGCCGGCCGCGCCGTCGCTGACGTCCACGAAGCGCTGCATGGGGAAGGTGACGCCCTGGCAGCCGTGCCAGGGGCTCTCCTTGCCGAAGACGGTGTCGCGCTCGACGACGTCGAAGGCGCTCTCGGCGTGGCAGGTCTTGCCCGCGCGGCGCGTGGGCAGGAAAACGCGCAGGCGGTGGTCCTCCGCCGGGTTGTCGAATTCGACGGAGACCTCAACGCTTTTCGCGCCGCGCCGCAGGGTGATGCGGGTCGTGAGGACCATTTCCCGCCCGTCGTCGGAGCGTTTCGCGTGGTTGCCGATGCCGTCGAGGCGCTGCCACGCGTCGCCGCCGTTCTCGTCGAGCCGGGCGGGGACGCGCATGCGCGTCTCGACGCGGTAGCGCGCCAGGAGGGGACCGTCCTCCTCCAGTGCCACGGCGCAGGGGAATCCGCGGCTGTCCAGCGCGCGGTCAAAGGCGGGGTTGTGGTGCATCCACGCGTGGCCCGCCTCGCCGTTGTCCACATAGTAGTTCAGGCCGTCGTAGACCACGCCGGTGGCCTTATGGGTGAGGCTGAGCGTGCCGTTCTCGGCGATCACGACGCGCAGGTGCTCGTTCTCCATCGTGTTCGCGCCCGTGACCAGGGTGCCCCGGGCGAAGGCGCCGGAGCGGTCCACGACCCAGGTGGCGTAGCCGAGGCCGGGCACGGCCTCCGCCGGGAAATGGACGAGGAACTGCTCCGTGCGCACCATGGCCGGGGCGTCGCCCGCGTGGTTCACGATGGACCAGTTGGGCCGGCGCGCCGCGCACTGGACCTGCACGCGCCGCCTGGTGGCGGGGTCCACCAGCTCGAAGGCGCCGCGCGGCCCGGTGTGGGGCAGGTCCACCACCGCCGTGACCACCTCCGACCGCGCGGCCGGGTGCGGGTTGTGCACCGTGAGCACCACGCCGCCGGGGCCCTCGGCCCCCGTGTTGACCCCCTTCTGCACATGGGCCAGGGCGCGCGCCAGGAGCCCGTCGCCGAGGTGGCGCACCTGGGCGAGGCGGTTCATCATGTCCTCCTCGATGGCGTCCACGCCGCTGCCCGAGATGCTGTCGTGGGCGTGGCATTTGAGGAGGGTCTTCCACGCGAGGTCGAGGCAGGCCCCGGGCCATTCCGCGCCCAGCCACGCCGCCAGAACCGCGAAGGGCTCCACCCGCCGCTGGAGCAGGTACTCCGCGGCCGAGGCGCGGGCCTTCATGCGCGTGCGGCTGGAGAGCACGTCGCTGTACAGGTGCATGGTGACGGGCATGGGCTTGGGCACCCGCCGCTCGCCCCGGAGCACGGCGAGCTTCTTCCAGTCCACCTCCGCCCGCACCGCCGCCATCAGGTCTGGGTAGAACCCGTGTTTCACCTCGTCGTCCGGCAGCGCCTCGCGCGCCCACTGGAGCAGGACCGGCTCCGCCTCGTCCGGCACGCTGCTGTCGTGGCCCATCATGAAGGCCAGGTGGCGCGTGGTGGACACGGCGACCTCGCTCTCGCGCAGGCGGCGGATGTGCTCCACCGCCCGCTCGCGGTCGAGCCCGCGCCGGGGCGCGAGGAGGACATGGTGGTCGCGGGCGAAGGCCTGCCCGGCGCGGCGGAACGGGAGCCCGCACTCCTCCCAGGCGTACTCGCGGTCCGCGATGTTCTTGCCGAAGACCGCCGCGCGGTAGACGTTGTGGTAGAAGTTGTAGCGCGCGCCGCTGCTCATCTGGCTGCCCAGGGCCCGCGTGCCGTCGGCCCCCTCGAAGATGAACTCCGTGGCCACCTCGTCGTGGCTCACGCCGTGGTAGAAGAGGATGGTGTCAATGCCGAAGCCCGCGTAGAGCTGGGGCATCTGCGAGTTCTGGCCGTAGGAGAAGGGCGTGTGCCCGACCTTCATCACCCCGCCGAAGGCCCGCGCCGTCCTGTGGCCGTAGAGCAGGTTCCGCGCGAGGGACTCGCCGTTCACCTCGAAACCCTCCGGGCAGGTGTACCACGGGCCGATCAGCAGCCGCCCGTCGCGCACCGCCGCCTCGATCCGTTCCCGGTTCTCCGGCCGGATCTCCAGATAGTCCTCCACCGGCACCGCCTGCGAGTCCATCACAAAAGACCGGTACTCCGGGATCCGGTCAAAGAGGTCCAGCATCCCGTCGAACAGCTCCACCAGCATCAGCCGGGTCTCCTGGAAGGGATGCAGCCATTCCCGGTCCCAGTGGGTGTTGGAGATGAGGTGGATGACGCGTTTTTTCGGGGTTTTCACGGAAAGGCTCCTTCTGGGACGGCGGCACGCCGTGCATGGGCGGCTATTGTTGCCAAGGCGCGCCGGAAAGTCAACCCGGGCATGACCGCCGCGCGTTGACTCAAACCTCGCATTCTGCTAAAGTGTGGGGCGGCGTCCGCCGGGACGTCCCCCGGCGGCGTGCGCCGCAGGGCAGTGGGCGCGCGAGCGCGGGCAGTCAACCAACGGTATGGAGGAACAGGCAATGTCGGATGTGCGGAATTTCTTTGAGGGGCTTTCGGCGAAGGTGAACAAGGACCGGATCGCCGGGATGAACTCGACCTTTCAGTTCACCATCACCGGCGCGGACGCCCAGACGTGGAACATCAAGATCGCGGGCGGCGAGGTGGCGGTGAACGAGGGCGCCGCGGACGCCGTGAACGTGGAGATCATCATGGCGGACGCGGATTTCGCGGACCTCATCGCCGGGAAGCTGAACAGCATGGCGGCCTTCACGAGCGGCAAGCTCAAGGTGAAGGGCGACATGACCCTGTCGCTGAAGCTGGGCCCCATCTTCGGGATCAGCTGATTTTCCCCCCCCCACCGGGGGGGACGGCAAGGAGAACAGACCACTGCGGCGCGCCCGGCTGAAAAGGCCCGGCGCGCCGTTTTCATGTCCGTCGGCGGGGAGGGGGCGGGCCGAAAAACAAACGGGCCGCAGGGGCGTCCAAAAGCCCCTGCGGCCGCGAAAGAATCCTGGTGGAGCCGAGGAGGATCGAACTCCTGACCTCTTGAATGCCATTCAAGTTTTGGGGGTTTATCGGCGTATACCGCAGGGGACTGTCCATTACAAGTGGGGAGGTAAAAGCATTGAAAATAAAGGGTTTTCTGGCATCCATTCCCCCGCCCCTTGCTAACGCTTGTTAGCCGTGATATAATCCGCTTGTGCCAAATGTGTGCCAAAACTTTTGGAGGACTAGAAATGAGGGAGCGACTGACGGCTGCATTGGTCAAGGGGCTGGCTCCGGGCGAGCGGCTGGTCGAGGTCTGCGACACGGAGGTGCCGGGGCTGTCCGTGGTGGTTTCTCCTGGAGGAAGCAAGACCTTTTTCTTCCGGTACAGGGAGAGGGAATCCAGGTCCATGCGCAGGTATAAAATCGGTCGCGCCGATGTGTTGACCGTGCATCAGGCCCGCGCCCGCGCCCAGGAACTCCGCGCAGAAGTTGCCGCTGGGAGTGACCCGCAGCAGGAGCGCGCCGCCACCCGCGCCGGGTGCCTGGAGGACTACCTCGACGGACCTTATACAGAGAAGGTGGCGCACCTGAAAAGTCACGATGCAATCATTGCGACATTGCGGCGGGATTTCGCCGAATTTCTGAACCAGCCTCTTTCCGCAATCACGACGTGGAAATTGGAAAAGTGGCGCCGCGCCCGACTGGAGAAGAAGAAGTCTACCGCGTCCTGCAACAGGCCGCTGGCATACCTGGCCGCGATGATGAACCACGCGCAGAAGGCGGGGCTGGTGAAGGTGAACCCATGCACCGGAATCAAGCCCCTCCGCGAGGACAAGTCGCGTGTTCGTTTCCTGTCGCCGGAGGAGCGCGCGCGGCTCTTCGCCGTCCTGGAGGCCCGCGAGGCCCAGGCCCGTGTCGCGCGCATCAACCATAACAAGTGGCTGGCCGAGAGGGGCATCCCGCCCCGCCCGACACTGGATGGAAGATACTCCGACCACCTTCTGCCGCTGGTCCTGCTGGCCGTCAATACAGGACTTCGTCGTGGTGAACTGTTCGGCCTGATATGGGGCGACGTGGACCTCCCCCGGCGCATGCTGAGGGTGCGGGCGGATAGCGCGAAGTCTGGAAAGACGCGACACGTCCCCCTGAACGCCGCCGCGATGGACGCCCTGGACACCTGGCGCGCCCAGCATGGCACCGTGGCGGCCGGCGCGCTCATCTTTCCAGGCCGGGGTGGTGGTCGCCTGGACAATATCAACAAAGCGTGGAAGTCTGTCCGTGACGCGGCAGAACTCGACGGATTTCACTTTCACGACTTGCGGCATACTTTTGCCAGTGAGCTGATTATGCGCGGGGTATCACTTTCTATCATCCGCGACCTGCTGGGACATAGTAATTTTGCGATGACCCAACGATACGCCCACCTGTCACCGGAGGCCGCCGCCGCCGCCGTGGCGAAGCTCGACGACATAGGGCACGAGCTGGCGGTGGAGGAGGCGCAAGAGGAGGCGGGTTGAAAAGGCTTGACTTTTCATAGTGTACTAGCAGGGGTTGACGCCGCCGGGCGATTGTGGTATAATAGACGCATGAAGTCACGGATTGAAACCGATGAACACGGAAACGAGCGGGTTGTCTGGACTCTGGAGAGTAAGCAAGAGCTGGGCAATCTCGAATCCCAGAAGGGACTGCTTACCAAAGGCAAGGTTGATCCGAAGTACAAGGCGAGGGCGGTGAAGGGCTTTCAAAGCCTTCTGACAGCGGCTTACTTCCCCGGCGGGGATGAGCTGGCCGAGATACGGAAGGCCGACTAGACAGTTTAAGACCGTGCGTCCGCGCGGGACAGTTTCCCGCGCCGCTCCGACAGTCAACACAAGACACTCCCGGGCGTGCTCGCTAGAGATAGCGAGTGCGCCCGGTTTTTCTTTTCCCGCTACACGGAGAGAAAAACATGCAGTGTCGAACAGAACCCCCCCCCCCCCCCCCCC
>Ga0123328_1005050_pt1 | contig 10493 bp, 10 predicted proteins | sample BioC12SIPDNA_2_FD_89702 | JGI IMG/M metagenome (GOLD analysis project Ga0123328, IMG submission 89702) | Anaerobic biogas reactor microbial communites from Washington, USA - Biogas_R1_A C12 SIP DNA | ecosystem: Engineered > Bioreactor > Anaerobic > Unclassified | place: Washington, USA...
ACTCGTTATCGCCCCCATCAGTGCGGCCGTCATCCGCTCCGTGGGGAATCGATTCGCCGCAACAGGATCTGCCTTCGTGACCGTCAGTCGCATGGTGGGCATGACCGTGGGACTCTCGGCACTCAGTTCTTGGGGGCTGCGCCGCTTCAACGCCTTGATTGCCACCAGCCCGCTCCCCCTTCGAACGGCAGAGATGACCGACGCGGAGTACGCGGCGCAGAACGCCGCCTACCAGGACACGATCACCTCCGCGCTCCGCACCCTCTACGCGGACTACTTCCTGGTCGCCGCCGGAATTGCCGTCCTCGCGATCATGGCGGCCGCCTTCCTGGGCCGATCCGGCAGGCAATCCCACACGGGACACCCATTTCTGCCCCCACTCTGAGACGTCCCCAGCGATTGCTAGAATCACCCAGAGAGATTCGCCACGCGTGCGCCGGACATGGAGAGAGGGTCAGCATGGAGCAGTTCAATTTCGATCTGGGGGGGATGAGCCCCACTGAGGCGCGACCCGGCCGGGAGACTCCATCACGGCAATCTCCCGCGGGCAACCACGTGCATGTCCCGGCGGCAGAACTGGTCGTGGGCACCGAAGTGAGAGACATCTATCTTGTCTCCACCAAAGAAGTGCGCACTACGAAGGCGGGGAAGCCCTACCTGAAACTACGCATGTCTGACAGAAGCGGTGCCGTGGACTGCATGGTGTGGGAGAACGCCGAACGTGTGGGCGCCCGCTTCCAGGCAGGAGATCTGGTGGTGGTGTGCGCTCGGGTCTCGGAGTACGAGGGAAGGCCGCAGCTGGAGGCCTCCGTAATCGAGCCGGCCGCCTCCGGGGCAGCTGACCCGCGGGATTACCTGCCGTGCACCTATCGTGACATAGAAGAGCTCAAGGGGTTCCTTCGCTTCCACGTCGATTCCGTCTACGACCGTGACTACTCCACTCTCCTGCACAGCTTCTTCTCCGACCAGGCCTTTATGGACAGCTTTGCCACCGCTCCGGCAGCCAAGCACTTCCACCATGCCTACTTGGGTGGATTGCTTGAGCACACCGTGTCCGTCGCCAGCCTCTGCGAATCGTCGTCGCAGCAGTACTCTCGGGTCAATCGAGACCTACTTGTGACCTCAGCCTTGCTGCACGACATAGGCAAGGTGGAAGAGTTGACGTACGAAAAAGCCATCGACTACAGTGACGCGGGGCGTTTCCTGGGCCATGTCTTGTTGGGCGTGAGCATGGTGAGGGACCACATACGGCAGTCGCCCGGGTTCCCGGAAGAGAAGGAGCAACTGCTGCTGCACGCCATTGCCAGTCACCACGGTGAGCTCGAGTGGGGGTCACCCAAAAGGCCAAAGACCATCGAAGCGCTCATCCTGCACCACGTGGACAACCTGGACGCCAAGGCCAAGGGCTTCCTGGAGATCGTTGAGGGGTCCCGTAACGCCCAATGGACAGATCTCCGGAACCTCTTCCGCAGGCCCCTCCATATCCCGCGGGCCAGCCATCAGGAGGAGGGCTTCCTGCCCCCCTCGGAAGATGATTCGCTGAACGGCCCCATGTAAGGGAGACTGGGCTAGGTGTCTTCCGCAGACAACCCGGACTCGATGGTCTGATCCACATCCTCGTCCAGAGAGACCGGAGCAGGACCCGTCTGTCCCCCGTTGGTTCCCTCCGCCTGCGCCAGCAACGAGGTCTCCCCATTCATCATGGCATCGAACGCCTTCGCTTTGAGACGGCTGCGTGTCTCCTCGATGCGACGACGCATTGCCTCATAGTCAAACTCCCCTTGTTCAGCCGATGGTGCCGGTGTTGGTGTCGGGGCAACAGACTGTTCCGGAGCCATAGGCGCGGCTGCCGCCATGGGCGCCGGCTCAGACAGGCTCGGCGCAGTCGGAGCTTCATTCACGACAGGTGGAGCCGCCGGCGACGGAACGGGCTCCTCCCCCACCAGTTCCGCCACGTGGAAGGGCCGGTCGATCTCCTCTTGGATTCGGCGACGTGTCTCCTCGATTCGGGCGCGAAGATCCGTGCCCTCTGCGGCCGGTGGCGCCACCTCCTCCGCCGGAGGGGCCACTTCAGGTTCCACGGCCCGCTCCGGACCTACCTCGATCTCCTCCTCCAACAGGGCCTCAGATTCCACCGATACCGCCGTAATTGCCTGGTCTGCTGCCGACCAGGGCATGGGCTGGGACACAGCCTCGATCTCCGGCTCAAGCACCGGTTCCTCCGAAGGGTACGTTGGGGGCAGGGCTGCGGCCTCATCATGAGCAGCGGTCTCCCAGCCCGAGACGCCGGGAGACTCCTCTGCCATGGTCCCCGGCGCCTCCACGAGCGTGGCTTCCAACAGCGGGGCCGGCTCGGCAATGGGCTCAGATGGCTCACTCAGCTCAAGGGTTGCGGCGGCACCCGCCGGCGGCGATTCCGCCGGCGGCGTGAACATCGCCGGTGGAAGTGACCGCGGCGTTTCAGCGGACAGCGAGGGAGTCGATTCGCAGCCCAACAAAGCCTCGCGCACTTTCTGGGCTCGCTTGGGCGCCACCAAGAAGCCGAACGCGGCACCCACCAGGCCGCCCACCAAGTATTTGTACAGTCCCCTCACCGCAGAACCCTCCCTCCCGAAGTTGGGCCTGCTCTCAGGCCCTTCATTTCCTTTCACGAAAGCCGGCGAAGCGTGAGGCTTCCCCGTGGATCATCCCACGCCAGTACCGACCACGATTGTCCAAATCTCGCCGTGGCATGACCAACCACAACCCGAAGGGCATGATGCGCCCTGGGATCCAGCACGTACGACAGGGGGGTCAACGGCTTTGCCCCCAGTTGCACCTGCACCGTGCCCTGCTGGTCACAGGTCATGTAGACAGGAGCGTCCGCCACACCTGCCAACCCAACCCGGGCATCCGAAACCACCACCTCCCCGCCTGCCACGGCCGAGGTAGGGGATGCAGCCGGCTGGGCAGCAAGGGGAACCGGCTGGTTGACCGCAGTCGGTTCCTGGCCGAGCAACCTGTCGGTGCCGGTCTGGGCGGCCACCTCCTGATTGCGCACGAACTCCCGGAGGCGATCAGCGCTGGCGGCCGCCTGCCGCGAAGCCCGCGCCAGCCGAACACCGTAGTAGACCACCACCGCCAGGACAACGAGCAAGGCCACGACAAGCCCAGCCAAGAGGGCGGCTCCTGTCACAGCACACGACCTTTGCCCACGGCGCTACCCTTCCTCTTGATCCGCGTGCCGATCAGAGCTGAGCCGGCCGTCTTGGAATCTCAGTGTTCTCATCCTTTCTAAGAATTCGCGCATACGGTCCTCATATCCTCGGTTTCCCGGCGAATAGAAGGTGCGGTCCCGCAGCGATTCGGGCAGGTAGGCCTGTGTCACGTAGCCTCCGTGATCATGAGGGTAAACGTACGTCTCCTCAGAGCGAAACGCCCGTGCCTGGCCGGAGCGCGCATCCTGGAGGTAGATGGGGGGTGCAAGCGGTCCCGTGGACTCCACCTCGGCAAGCGCCTCCTGTATGGCCAGGTAGGAGGCGTTGGATTTGGGGGCGCAGCTCAAGTATGTGAACGCTTGAGCCAGGTTGATGCGGCACTCGGGCATACCCACCAACTCCACCGCACGTGACACTGCCACCGCCACTTCCAGCGCACGCGGATCAGCGTTCCCAATGTCTTCACTGGCGAAAACAACCAGCCGGCGGGCAATGAACTTCGGATCCTCACCTCCCGAAAGCAGCACGGCCAAATAGTAGAGCGCGGCGTCCGGATCGGAACCACGCAGGCTCTTGATGAAGGCCGAGGCGTAGTTGTAGTGAGCATCCCCCAGGCGGCCGTAGGCCACCAGCGGCCTTTGGACGCTCTCGGCCAGAGTCTCCGCGTCCAGCTTCTCCAGCCCTTTTGCGCGAGCCAACTGCAAGGCCGTCTCCAGGATGCTCAAGCTGCGACGGGCATCTCCTTGGCCCATGGACACAATGCTCTGCATCGGCCCTTTGCCCACGCCGGGCGAATCCGGGGGAAGGAAACCCTCTGTCAAGGCACGAGTGATAAGTGAAGCCGTCGCGTCTGGCTCCAGCGGTCTGAAGGGAAGAAGTCGGCACCGTGAGAGCAGCGCGGGGATAACCTCGAAATGAGGGTTCTCCGTCGTAGCGCCGATGAGAACCACCAGCCCGTCTTCCACGGCGTGGAGCAGCGCGTCCTGTTGCGCTTTGGAGAACCGATGTATCTCATCGATGAAGAGAACCGTGCGAAGGCCCCGCTCACCCAAGCGGCGGCGGGCGCGTTCCAGCACCCCCCTGACCTGCGCCACACCCGAATCCACAGCAGAGAGCTCCTCGAACTCGGCCCGCAACTGAGCCGCGACCAAGCGCGCCAGAGTAGTCTTGCCGGTGCCGGGGGGGCCATAGAAGACCATGGACCCAACCGATCCTGCTTCGAGTGCCTTGCGCAGCACACCGCGAGGGCCGACCAGATGGTCCTGGCCCACCACCTGCTGCAGAGTGCGTGGCCGCATCCGTGCAGCCAAGGGGGCGAGACGGTCGAGCCGCTCCTCCATTGAGGGGGTGAAGAGCTCCAGTGGTTCCATGTCCCCAGATTCTACCAATGCCGCTCACTCCGTCTCACGCGCCCGTCCCCTCTATTGAGCCATAGCTTCCCGTTCGCTACAATTCAGCGGACGGCAAGAGAGAGGTGCGTGTGCCCCGACACGTCTTGGTTCTGAACACCACGTACGAGCCCATCAACGTGTGCTCCCTCAAGCGGGCCCTCATCCTTGTACTGAAGGATCGAGCCGAAGTCCTGGAGTCAACTTCCCATCGCGTCCGGTCCGAGAAGCTCTCGCTGGCACGACCCACCGTTGTCCGACTGCGGACCTATGTCAAGATCCCCCCGGGCGAAAGGCGACGCATATCCCGGCGGGCGGTGATGGCCCGTGACGGCTTCCGCTGTCAGTACTGTGGAAGCACGCGCCAACTGACCCTCGATCACATCGTTCCCACAAGCCGAGGGGGCCGCACCACCTGGGAGAACCTGGTGACCTCCTGTGCGCCCTGCAACGTCAGGAAAGGAGCCAGATTGTTGGGAGAGATAGGGATGGCGCTCCACACCCGTCCCCGACCGCCGTCTCTCTCCGAGCTGCTGATGCCGGGCACTGGAGAGCTCCCGGATGACTGGATCACCTATTTGGCCCCCGCCACAACCTAGCCCGGCCTCAACCTACCCGGCGAAGACACCCAAGTTCAGGTAGCGCTGACGCCGTAAGCGGCGGCGTACTTCGGGCGGCACGGCCCCCAACTCCTCCAAGGAAGAAGACAGCGTCCGCTTGAGCCGCCGTGACATGACGCGGGCCTGCCCCGCCACCCCCCTGCGCGGTTCGGAGATGATGCCGTCAATGACGCCCAGAGTCAGCAGGTCAGGAGCCGTCAAGTGGAGTGCCTCGGCCGCTCGGGGCGCCTCCGACGCATCCCGCCAAACGAGGGCCGCACAGGCCTCAGGGCTGATGACGGAGTAGATGGCGGTCTCCAGCATGAAGACCCGGTCGCAGAGACCCAGGGCCAGCGCGCCCCCCGAACCACCCTCCCCTATGACAAAGGCCACCGTGGGTGACTGAAGACCTGCGAATACCTGCAGTGTGCGGGCGATGGCTCCCGCCTGGCCTCCACGTTCCGCCTCCACACCCGGGAACGCACCGGGCGTGTCAATGAGGCACACCACCGGGAGCGAATGCCGTTCGGCGAGGAGGGCGAGACGCTGAGCCTTGCGGTACCCTTCCGGACGGGCCATCCCGAAGTTCCGCTGCTGCCTCTCCTTGAGGTCGCGGCCCTTCTGGTGACCCAAGAAGACCATGGCCTTGCCCGCAACACTCCCAACGCCGCCGACGATGGCCGGATCGTCCCCCGCCAACCTATCGCCGTGTAGCTCGATGAAGTCGGGTGCCAGGTGGGAGAGGTACTCCAGCGTTTGCGGCCTGCCCTGCGCCCGTGCCGCCTGCACCGTTTTCCAGGCGACGGTTGGCGACTCCTCTCCCCGCAGCTCCTCCAGTCTCCGCTGTAACCTAGCTATCTCCTCGCCGTAGCCAACTCCGGGCAGGGCGGGCAAGCTCTTCAGCTCGCGCAGCTGTTCGACCAAGCGTTCCGCTTCTCCACCAGGGCCTTTTCTCATCCGATCCAACCTTCCGGATACGTGTTTCCTCACCTCCCTGCAACAACACGATGAGGGCCGCAATCCGCCGCTTCAGCTCGCTGCGCGGCACCACCATGTCCACCTGCCCATATGAGAGCGACTCCTCTGCCCTGCCGAAGCCTTCAGGGAGTTTCTCCCTGGTGGTCTGCTCGATCACACGCGGTCCCGCAAAAGAGAGAAAAGCGCCAGGCTCAGCGATGATCACGTCCGCCAACGTGGCAACACTGGCCAGCACCCCGCCCGTGGTGGGATCAGCCAGCACGGATATGAAGGGGAGACGACTCGCCCGTAGATCCTCCAGAGCCACTACCGTCTTGGCCATTTGCATGAGCGACAGAATGCCCTCCTGCATGCGCGCTCCTCCGGAGGAGGTCACCATGACCAGTGTGACCCTGTCGGCCACCGCTCGGTTCACCAGCCTGATAATGGCCTCCCCCACCACGGAGCCCATTGATCCACCCAGGAAGCGAAAATCGAACACCCCCAGGGCTGCCGGCTGCTGAAGTATGTTGCACCGCCCGCCCACGAAAGCCTCCCGCAGGCCGGTCGAAGCCTGGGCGGCACGAATCCGATCCCTGTAGGGGCGGAGATCTCGAAAACCCAATGGATCCAGTGGCTGGAGATCAGATCCCACCTCGTCCCACCCACCAAGGTCGGCCAGTTGGGCGATGCGCTCCAAGGCACTCAGAGGGCGATGATAGCCACACAGCGGGCAGACGTTGAGAGAAGCCTTGAGCACCTCCGGGAGCACCAGACGCTCGCAATGCGGACACGCTTCCACGCACACATCCGCCGGGCCATCCACCACCCGTGCCTCCCCCGAGTCGAGCATGCCTCCAGCCACCACTCCTTCCCGTGGGACTTCAGACTCAGTCACCGGGCGCCCCAAGAACCACGCTGGCGTTGATGCCGCCGAACCCGAAGCCATTGGAAGCCGCGTAGCGGACGGACGCACGCCGGGGAATCAGAGGCACGAAATCGAGATCACACCTGGGGTCCGGATGCACCAGGTTGATGGTGGGATGCACCACTCCCTCGGCGATGCTCATTACGGTAGCCACGGCCTCAATGGCGCCTGCCGCTCCCAGGCAGTGGCCGATCATGCTCTTGGTGGAACTGACCAGCACTCGATCCGCCGCCGCGCCCATGACCAGCCGAATGGCTCGCGTTTCCATGGCATCTCCCAGAGGAGTGGAGGTCCCATGGGCGTTGATGTAGTCGAGTTGTGACGGGGCGATCCCGGCCTTGGCCAGGGCCATGCGCATGGCGGCCGCGGGCGACTCGCCGGTCTCATCCGGTTCCGTAAGGTGGAAGGCGTCGGCCGACATACCGTAGCCTAGAAACTCAGCGTAGACGTGTGCTCCCCGCCGTATCGCCCGCCCCCTCTCCTCCAGAACCATGACCGCCGCGCCTTCACCCATCACGAACCCATCACGCTCGGCGTCGAAGGGACGACTGGCACCGGAAGGATCATCGTTGCGGGTCGAGAGCGCGCGAAGCGCCGCGAAACCCGCCACGCCGGTCTCAGTCACGGGAGCCTCGGCCCCCCCGGCCAGCATGATGTCCGCATCGCCGCGCCGGATGACCTCGAAAGCGTCCCCCAGTGCGTTGGTGCTGGCGGCGCAGGCAGTACAGGCAGCGCTGATGGGCCCCTTGAGCCCCAATGCCATCGACAGGTGGGCGGAGGCCATGTTGGGGATCATCATGGGGATGAAGAAAGGGCTCACCCGTGCCGGTCCGCGACGCAGCAGCGTGGCGGTCTGATCCTGGAAGGTTTGCAACCCACCTATCCCGGACCCGATCATCACTCCGCACTTCCGCGTCTCTTCAGCACTCAGAGAGAGGGAGGCGTCCCCGTATGCCATCATGCCGGCTGCCACCGCCAGTTGCGCGTAACGATCCATGCGCTTGACCGCCTTGCGGTCCGCAAACGCCGTGGGGTCAAAGCCCCTGACCTCCGCGGCTATGCGAACGGGGAAACCGGAAGCGTCGAAACGAGAAATGGTAACCACGCCCGACCTGCCCGCCAGGAGAGAATCGAAGAACTCGCGCTTCCCTTGGCCGACGGGGGAGACCACTCCCAGCCCCGTCACCACCACACGCCGTTCACAAGCACCCTGTGGTGCCGCCATTGGCCCTCCTCCCTACATGCCCAGACCACCGTCCACCGGGATCACGGCTCCGGTGATGAAGGAGGCCGCGTCTCCCGCCAGGAAGGCCACCAACTCCGCCACATCCACCGGGCGGCCCGCCCGACTCAAGGGCGTGGCTGTGATGATGGCTTCCTGGGCAGTCTCCGGCAAGGCCAGCGTCATCTCCGTCTCAATGAAGCCCGGGGCAACAGCGTTGACACGCACGTTGCGAGGAGCAAGCTCCCGGGCCAGGCTCTTGGTCAAGCCGATCAGACCCGCCTTGGCTGCCGCATAATTCGTCTGTCCCGCATTGCCCCGCATCCCCACCACGCTGCTCAGGTTCACGATGACGCCGTTACGGCGCTTCATCATGCCGCGGGTGACCGCTTTGCTCACCAAGAACGACCCCTTGAGGCTGACGGACATGACGCGGTCCCAGTCTTCTTCACTCATTCGGGCAAACATGCCATCCCTGGTGATGCCGGCGTTGTTCACGAGAATCTCGATGGGGCCAAGCGAACGCTCCACCGCCGCCACCATGGCGACAACAGCTTCCTCTTGCGTCACGTCGGCGAACTCACAGACAGCCTTGACGCCCAGTCCCTGCAAGGCACGGACTGTCTCCAGCGCTGCCACCTCCGCAGCCGCCACGTCGTTGACCGCCACATCGGCCCCCAGTTCGCCCAGACGAATGGCGATCGCCCTCCCGATCCCCCGAGCGGAGCCCGTTACCAACGCCACCCTGCCGGTCAAGCTCTTCCCTGCCGCATCGCTCACCGCCGCCCTCCTTGAGCCCTCAGATCACCCAGCGCCTCAGCCGCGGTGAGCAAAGACTTCTCGTCATTGGTGCTGATGACGGTGAGGCCGGGCGCGATCTTCTTCACCAGTCCGCCCAACACTCTCCCGGGACCCACTTCCACCACCAATTCCACCTGCTCCCGAACCGCCGCCACACTCTGTGCAAACCTGACCGGCGCCACCACCTGCCTCGCCATCACCCGCGCCACCTCTCCCGGTCTGACGAATGCCACCTCCGTGCTGGAGAAGAAGGAACCGCTCTCAGCCGTGTCGGACACCTCTATGTCCGCGAGTGCCTTGGCCACGGTTGCGGACGCTTGCGCCATCAATGGGCTGTGGAACGCCCCGGATACGGCCAAGCGAACCACCTTTCGTGCACCCGCCGCCAGAACGGCCGGCTGGAAACGCTGCAGCGCGGTCTCTGTCCCGGAAACAACCACTTGGCCCGGAGAGTTGTAGTTGGCAGGCCACAAACCGTCGATACCCCGACAGAGCTCGTCCACCACGGCGTCAGAACCGCCCAAAACTGCCATCATACCGCCGCGGCCGCCCTCCCCTGCCTCCTTCATGGCCCGGCCCCGTTGCACCACCACCTGCAGCGCCTGATCCGGCTGCAGAATGCCGGCGGCTACCACCGCCCCGTAGTCACCAAGCGAGTGGCCCATGAAGATGCTCCCAATCGCCGGGCGTGCCGTGTCCCAACGCGAGAGGTCGGTCAGCGCCGCCCAAGTGGCCATGCTGGTGGTGAAGATGGCCGGCTGGGCAATGTCCGTTCGGGTGAGCAGCTCAGGAGGTCCGTCCTCGCACACGGAGGCCAGATCAAAGGGCACAGCCGCCGCCGCGGCCACCAAGACGCGGGCGGCACCCTCGTACGAGGCAAGCCACCCCGTCATCCCTACGGACTGGCTTCCCTGGCCCGGGAACAAGAAGAGCACTCCGCTCACAATGCCTCCCCCCTGGAAAGCCCTCCCCAACGCAGCAGGCACGATCCCCAGCTCAGCCCGGCTCCAAATCCCAACAGCAGGACGAGATCCCCCGCCTGCACCCGCCCATGCTCATGCGCCTCCAATAGGCTCAGCGGGATGGACGCGCACGAAGTATTGCCGTAGCGATCCAAGTTGATGAACACCCGCTCCCAGGGAGCATGCAGCTTATGTGTCACGGCCTGGATGATCCTGGTGTTGGCCTGATGCGGCACGATCAGCGCCACGTCCTCGATCTGTGCACCCGCCCTGTTCAGGACCGCGCGCGCGGAGCGGGGGACCACGCGGGTGGCAAACCGGTAGACCTCGCGGCCGTTCATCTTCATGAAGTGCAGCCGGCCGTCCACAGTCGCATGGCTGGCCGGGAGCCGCGAACCTCCGGCAGGAATGCTCAGCAGGTCCGCCCCCGATCCGTCCG
>Ga0123328_1005055_pt1 | contig 10483 bp, 9 predicted proteins | sample BioC12SIPDNA_2_FD_89702 | JGI IMG/M metagenome (GOLD analysis project Ga0123328, IMG submission 89702) | Anaerobic biogas reactor microbial communites from Washington, USA - Biogas_R1_A C12 SIP DNA | ecosystem: Engineered > Bioreactor > Anaerobic > Unclassified | place: Washington, USA...
CAGGCTTTGGTGCGGAAGCCCTGGGCGTTGAGGGCCTTGGCCACCTTCATGCCCGAGCCAAGTTGCAGGAACAACCTGAAGATGCGCAGCACCAGGTCGGCCTCGGCGGGGTTCACGACCAGCCGCCGGTTCGGCGTGTCAATGTCGTAGCCGAGGATGGGCGGCCCGCCGGTGTGCTTTCCCTTCTTCTTGGCTGCGGCCACCTTGTCGCGGATGCGCTCGCCGATGATCTCCCGCTCGAACTGGGCGAACGAGAGCAGGATGTTCAGCGTCAGCCGCCCCATCGAGGTCGTGGTGTTGAACTGCTGAGTGACCGAGACGAACGACACGTTCTGCCTGTCGAACAGGCCGACCAACTGGCTGAAGTCCAGCAGCGACCGGCTCAGGCGGTCTACCTTGTAGACCACGACCGTGTCGATTCTCCCGGTCTCGATGTCCAAGAGCAGCCGCTTGAGGGCCGGCCGGTCCATGTTGCCGCCGGAGAAGCCGCCGTCGTCATACCGGTCCGGGAGGCACCGCCAGCCCTCTGCCCGTTGGCTGGCAATGTACGCCTCGGCGGCCTCACGCTGGGCGTCGAGGCTGTTGAACTGCATCTCCAACCCTTCCTCGGTGCTCTTGCGGGTGTAGATGGCGCAGCGGACCGTCTTCTGACCATTGCCTTCGTCACGTGCGATCATTCCGTCTCCTTGCCTGATGCCTTGAGTCCGAAGAATGCCGGGCCGCTGCGATGGGCCCCCGTGATGGCCTTGGCCACGGCCGAGAGCGACCGGTAGCGCCGGCCCTGGTAGTCGAAGCCGTCGCGAGTCACCAGCACCTCGTGCCGCTCGCCGTTCCAGTCACGAATGAGCCTTGTGCCTGCCACGGGCAGGTTCATCTCGCGTTTGCGGGACGAGGGCCTGCGGGCCGTGGCAGCATCTTCGTCTGCGACCTGTTTGAGCGTTGCCTTGGCACCCTCCGACAGCCCGCCGAAGGCCAATTCCTGAATCCGCCAGGCCAGCCGCCGGATCAGGTACTGCGACTTGTAGGAGCCCGGCGGCTCGGTGCCGTAGAGGCTTCGCCACCGCCCCCGCAGCTCGCCGATCGAGAGCGCGGGCAACTCCGCCAACTGCCTGAGAACCGTGTCGCTCATAAGTTACCGTCCTCCACTGAGTTCGGCTCCATTGGGGCGTTTTCGGGTACACCCGGCAAGGGTATTCCGGCTCGAAAACCGTCTCTTTTCCCCGGCCTGCCGTTGCATCCGCAGGAAGCCCACGGCCAGGATGCCGGCCAGTCCATCCAGCCGCTCCTCCGGTGTCATCTTCCGCGGATCGTAACCGCCGATGTTGGCCTCCTGCCCCAACTCCGTCTGTGTCGCGAACGCTACCATTGCCAACCCTCCTAGTGTTGTCTCCATGGAACCCCAGCCCGCCACGACCTTCCTCACACCTCTTGCTGCACCACCATCAACCATGATCACCGCCGCACCTTCTGCCGGCGGCGATAGGCCCGCTGCCGGCAGGCGGCGCGACAGTACGTGGCCTGCGGCCGCCCGGCGTAGAACACGATGCCACAGACGATGCACACCCGCCGGTAGCAGCCGCGATGATTGCCCCAACGCCGCCAGGCGGCCTCCAGCAGCCCTCGACGCGTCAGGATCATCAGCATGGCGGTACCTCCCTTCTTGGCCGGCGCGTTACGGCAGAAGTTACGCGCCCTGCAACAAACTCTGCCTGGGAACGCGACTGCTCCCGGACGCCTCGAAAAAGTTCCTCGCCTGGAAGGACCCGTAACGGCTTTCGTACCGTGAGAATGCTCAGGGGCCGCCTGCCGTTACGCGGCGGCGGTGCATGGCCTGGCGACACGCATTCGAGCAGTAGACGCCGTCGTTCCGCTTCGCCACGAAGACGATACCGCAGCGCGGGCACCGTCGCTGACGAGCTCGGCGCTGTCGTTCGTGTCGACGCCTGAGGATGGCGATCTGGTTGCACCGCTCCGAGCACAGGCTGGCCCGTGGCAGGCCGGCATAGAAGACCTTTCCGCAGACGCCACAGACGCGGCGATAGCAGCCACGATGATCGCCGCCCGCGTGGGCATGCCGTTCGGCCAGTTCCTGCTGTGTGACCCGGTTCTCTGCATAGCGCACGTTCATCATCAACCTCCTCCTTCCCGGCCGGCTATCGCCGGCCAGATTCCATGTTCGCTACTCCACACAAACAAAAACCAGCCGCCCGGCTGTTCCGCTGGCCCACGGCCGAAGGAATCGCCACGGAGAAACCGCGGCCGCCCAGGTTGGCCCACGTCGCGACGGGGTGGATGCGGTGGCATCGTGGCCGCCTCATCATGACCGCGGCGAACATGGGCCAACGTGTAGCGGCACGTGCGGCTGCTTATCCAACCTTCTGCGGCTCTGGCGCCATTCCCACACCCGTGCGTCGCGGCGCTTGATCAGGCCGGTAGTTGGCCCGAAGCAGCCGACAATCCCGCGCCGCCTCGGGTATGAGCTTCTCGGCGCATTTCAGGCACACAAACTCCCAAGTGCCCTCGACCGTGAGGCACGGGCCCACCGGCGGCGTGAACTGAAGCTCGCAGCACGAACAGAGCACGGGCTTGGCTACAGGGTTCCATTTGATGATGATGTCCGTCGGGTGCGGCTCGGGCCGTGGGTAGCACGACCCGGTGCGTCTGTCCCTGATCGCGTGCTGGCTGCACCCTGAGGAGGCGAGCACGGTCGGCCACTTGCCCACCGCGCGATCCCTGTGGCCCCCGTGGTAGCCCTCAGGGACGATGGGCGGGTCGCGTCTACACTCTCCGCCCAGTCCCAGGTGGCACTCAACTCTGGTGCTGCCGGCAAAATCCTCCAGCCTGTACTGGTGAAAGTGTTCGCAGTTCTGGCAGATCCCGATTCTCATCTGATATTCCCTTGCTCCGACCCCCAAACGTGACACCACGACAGCTGGCCGGAGGCCGTCGGTGGTTGGACGCACCTTTCAACCGTTGAAAGATGCGCTGTTGCTGCAGTGAGCTTCCGTCAGGCAGGCCCTGGTCCCTGGCAAAGCGGATTGCCGCGCGGCCCTATAGGCGCGCACGCTAAGAGGGAGGGGAGAAAGGGTATAGGTATGGGGGGGTATATTTATCGTTTATCTCTTTATTCACTCTCTATCCCCTCCTCCTTCTGCCACTTACGTCTCCCGAGAAAACCGCGCAGGCCCGCGCGGGAATCTCGGCGATCTCCCGCGCCCGGTGAGAATAGCTCCCGGTTTCGTGGGAATCTCTGGTATTCTCACTCCTCACAGCAGCCGGTAGCCCTGCCTGGGTTTGGTCTTGCCGGGCTCAGAGTCGAAGACCGCCTGGCGGCGCTGGTCGAGCTCGAACATCACGTCCTTGAAGGCCGTGGGGTGCAGGCTCAGCTGCCTGCGGAACTTCCACGCCGGCAGCAGCGCCTGCGGCCCCTCCTTGGCGTGCCACTGGCGAAGGGTGCGGATGGCCCGCTTGCAGAGGGCGTCGAAATCGTTGCTGCTGACGTACTGGCCGGCCATGAAGAGCATCCGGCGGGTCTGGTGCTCGACGAAGGCCATGGCCCACTCGATGGCGGCCTTGCTGATCTGCGGCAGGGCGTGGTTCTCGCTGCAGGCGTAGATCAGGGCCAGCTTGCGGGCGTTCTCGTTGGCCCGGCCCCAGACGGTGGTGGCCACCTCGTCGCCGCAGTCCTCGGCCTCGGAGTAGCGCTCGTCGGCGAAGCGGCGGAACTCATCGGCAGCGCGTTTGCCGTCGTCACTGTACGGGACAATGATCGGCTGGGGGCAGAAGTCGAGGAGGTTGCCGCGCCGCTCGCCGGGGCGGAACTCGGCCCACCAGCAGGCCGTGTCCACGAGCCGCCGGGGCATCTCCGAGACCGGCCGGGCGTCCTGGCCGGGGGCGCGTTTGCCGGTGTCGACGATGATCATGCGGGCGAAGAGGCCGTTGGTGAGCATGCGGTCCGACAGGGCCTCGTAGTAATGGCCCGGCGTGGCGGTGCCGAAGATCGTAAGGTGCGGCTGGTGGATGATGCTGGACGACTGCTTGCCGGCCTTGGAGCGCATCGGGTACATCATGTTGGCCGATGAGAACATGGTCAGCAGCGTGGTGATGATGGACTCGAAGCGGGCGTCTTTCGACTTGCTGATTGATTGGAGAATCCCGTCGATCTCGTCGGTCTGGTACATGGTCGAGGGGTGCTCCTCGAGGCGATCCTCGATGCCCTCGCCGCTGGCGAAGCGGATGCGGATGGTTTCGGCCAGGTCGGCGACCATGGCCAGGTGCGAGTTCATCTGCCGCGGGTAGTTCTTGCCGGCCGACGAGCTGGCCAGGGCCAGCAGGTAGAGGTTGGTCCGCAGGTCGCTGGGGTCGCGGACCTTGCGGCCGGTGAGGTGCCCGAGCATGGCCAGGGCTCCGCAGAAGGCCATGCCGAGGCTGGGGTACGGCGCTGCGGCCAGGCAAAAGTCGATCATCTCGCCGATGAAGCCCGGCACGTAGAGCAGGCGGTCGGGGACCGGACCGGGGTTGACGGCCGCCGGCTCGGTCGCCTCTTCGCGGGGCTCATCCTGGCCCATGATGCCGGACAGATCCACGTCGGCGCCCTCGGCCGACATCTCGGCGGCCGCCTTCCGGGCCCGCTCCAGCGTGCGGACCATGTAATCCCGTCGCAGCGCCTTCTCCGGCTTCTCGTTGTGCTTCCGCCGGGCGGCGATGACGAGGTCGGCCATCTCCTGGTCGGACCAGCCCAGAACGGCGGCGATCGTCGCCAGGCTCAGGTCATAGGCGGACTGCGACTGGTCGAGCAGGTCTGACCGCTTGCGATTCCAGGTTTCGACGAACTTGGTACTGACGGCGGCAGCCTCAATCATCCGCTGCGCCGGCGGCGAGGCATCGGGGCGGAGGATGAGGTCGCCGGCCACGACGGGGGGGGCCGCCTGTGGCGAGAGGTCGTCAACTGTAACGAACGGCTCGAAGTCGCTCGGATTGTAGCGCAGGGTGGCATCGTAGCGCAGGATTCGAACAGCAACGGGGTGGTCCGGCACCTTGTGGTTGACCGTGCCCGGCACCCGCAGCACGCGGGCCAGGTCGCTCAGGTTCTCGAGTTTCCAGCCCTTGGTCTCCGCCAGACGGCACACCAGGCCATGCCAGCCACGAGCAAGTGCCGCGGCCTTCTGCCGGTCGGCATCGTCTTCAAAGAGCCATACCTCACGAAAGAGCCAGTAGGCATGGGCACCGTGGCCGCTGTCGACGATGATCGACGGCGAGAGCGGCAGTTCGCTCAGCAGGCCCTCGACTTCCTCCATGGTCACCGGCAGCGGCTTGTCCGGGTGCGCGGGGCCGGCCCGGTCGATGTCGCACCACAAGCCACCGATGGCGGCCACGTCTTCCGCCGTGCCGCGGCCCTGGGGCGTCCCGCGCACCAGTCCGAGGCCGAAGAAGGTTTCCTGGCCTTGGTCGCTGGTGTGCTCGCAGTAGGCGTCGATGTCCGCGAGGTCGGCGAAGTGCCGCGTCCGCCGGTCCGGCAGGGTGAAGATCGCCAGCCGCCGCTCCGCCGAAACGGCCTCCCCGAAGACGTCCCCGAGGAAAGCGGACGGCCGCTTTTCGGTGACAGGCCCCCGGCAGTCATCGGCGACACGCCGGCCCCGATCCTCGCTGCAGCGGTCGAACGAGTTCTGCTCTGCAACCGACATGTTCACTGCAACCATCGTCCCTTCCTTTCGTTCGTGTGGCTGACTGGCGGATTCCGCCAGTCGGCATGCAGCGATTCCAGCCGCCCGGCGGCTGTGGTACTGTCGGAATCCGACAGTATGAGTCCGGACCAACCCCAAACCGTGTGTGCCTGTCTCAGGGCGTTACCCTCTACATCTGCACCAGAGGCGAAACTGCCGCGCGCTGCGTGGTGACCTTGTCAGAATCCTGACGAAGTTCCGTCCGAGCGTCGTGGCTGGCGAGACCGCTGCCAGAGGGCCGCTCGCCAACGTGGCCGACACGCCTTCCCCGGCACTCGGCTGACGTATCGCGGGGCTGTGCCCTCTATGTTTGCCCGTGGGCCGAATCTGCCGCGCCCGCAGGGAGAAGGTTCCCGACCTGATGTGTCCCCGCAGGCGGCTTTGTGATCACGCTCGATCCATGTGGCCACGTCGCATACTGCGGAGTTTCCGCAGTATGACCCGCTGACAAAGGCCCGTACTGCACACAGTGCGCAGTATCATGCTCTGGGGCGCAGGCGGTGGCCGTCGGCCTGCGCTGCTTGGTCCCCATCCGGGCCGGGGCTGCGGTTGACTTCTCGCGCGGGGCTCCGCCGCCGTAGCCTTTTCGACCGTGACGCGACAATGAGGTCCCGCAGAATCGAAAGCGGGTGAAATTGTGCCACTAATGTCATCCGCCCAGCACGTCAGGGCCCCGGGGGGGGCGACGGCGCGGCCGATTCGCGACTGTGCCCCTCCTCAACCGCTATATCCGCTGAAAAACAGTGAACTGCTGCGGCAACTCCTTGGGAATCTCGTGCCGCACCCCTTCACCATGTACCCGAGTGCAGGGCAATCTGTTCAGTCTCCGCCCGCCCAAGGCCAAGAGGCAAGAGAGCCATGCCAGCTATGGTCCGGCACCCTCGACATCTGCAGTCACGGCGCTTTTGTCGTGTAGATTCTGGGGATCTCATCCGTCAGCCGGGACTTCCAGCGCCCCCATTAAGCTACATCCGCTTGTTCGCCCAAATCGTCGCGCAGATTCTCCAGGAAATGCACCGGCGGCACCTGTGATTGCGGGGGCCGTTCGCCAGTCGCCATGCTGCCAGAAGCCTCGCCATGCCGGCCGTCCCTCCATCTCCCTACCGGCTATATCCGCGCGAGCGAGGGTATTGCCGCGCTGGTTGCCAGAAAAAGAGCTTCTGCTCCCGGCTGTCCCAATGCTTATTGCCGGACAGGGTCGATTTGGCACACGAAAACTGGCCGCTGCCGAAAAATCGTTACAGATCTGGTACATTTCTGAGCATGGCCAGCGACCAAGCCGGCTTCGGGCACCGTGCCACGCAATTGAGTTTCCGTGTACGCATTACCGCCTCCAGCTTCCGGCACCCTCTACATCTGCAGTCGGGCCGAATCTGTCGCGCTGATTCCGAGTTTGTCCCGCCGATCATGGTCACCGCCCCCCGACTACTACTTCTGGGCGCAGCCGTCCGATCTGTTGCGCGAATTCTGCTTCGCAGTCCCCCTATTCGTTACTTACCCCGTGGCGGCAGAAAGTGTCAACCCGCCCCGCATTCGCCCGCCCACCGGAGGCCGATAGAGGCGCCCCTGTTAGTTTCATACCCCGTGGCGGCCCAACGTGTAGGCAGGAATCCCAGACCTCTCTCGGAGTGTTGCATGTCTGGCATGCCGGGACACGCAGAAGACACGCTCCCCTACTGGTTATATACCCCGTCGCGACCAGAACCTTAGCAGGCAAGTGCCGGCGGTGACCCTGTAGCCAAAGAACGGGCGAAGAACGAAGCCTGACCGGCACCGGCATCCGGCGGAGCGCAGCATGAGTCCCTCCATAAGGTTATTTGCCGCTCGACACGGGGATTTGCCGGGAAATCCGGATTGTCTTTGGATGTTTTCGCCTGCGGAGTTGGAGTCTGTCTGCGTCCGGCCTTGATGTGGTCCTCTACTGATTAACATACCCGAACGGCGCGCGGTTTGGCGTAACTTGCCACGGGATTTGCAGAGAATCTTCCTCGGGCCCCGACGGACGTGCATTTGGCGGCGAAGCTGACCTGGGGTGCAACGGACGGATCGGTGATGGCCTCGCGGAGCGCTGACTCTATGGCGAGCAGACTCCGGGTGCGAGGCCCTCTTGGTAGCAGGCTCCCTTGCCGACAGCTGATCTTGCTGGTAGCCGAAGAGCACCCCGACCTTGAGCGGGGCCGGGGCGATGTGACGCGAGGCGGCGTGGGGTGGGCTACTTGCTGGCGGCCGCGAACTTGCCCTTGCCAACCTTGCGGAACCGGGCAGCGGCACCCTTGCTCTGGCACTCACGCAGCACGGCACTGTACAACGTAGCCGAAGGTGTCCGTCCCTTGGTCTGCCAGAGGCCCGTCGCCAGCACCTTCTCGACCATCTCTTTGCAGGTCATGGGCTCGCCCGCCTCGAACAGCACCTTGGCGGCGAGGTTGAGCAGGCTGTTGCGTACCTGTTTGCCACCCGTGGCGTCACGTTCGCCCGTGTCACGTCCGGATTCGCCGGTCGCGTCTCTTGCCGCCTCGCGGCTCTTCTTCGCCTCCGGCACGGTGACGCCCTCAGCCAGGTTGCCTTTCTCGACGGCGGCGACCGTCTCGGCCACGCCTTTGTCGTCGGCCTTTTCGGCGATGATCGGCATGGTCCGTTTCGGCCAGAGGCCCCGTAATCTTTGGGAGCTGCGAATTCTCACGGGCTTCCCGCTGCGGAGGTTCAGACCATCCCACCCGCCGCGGACGTTGACCTTGTCCAATCTGACGGGCACCACGTTCCCCGAGACTTTCGCTGCATACGTCTGGCCAACCTTCACATTGTCCTTCTTCATCTTCATCTCCTTCGTGTTAGGCCCGGCTCGCGGCCGGGCAGCCTGTCAAAGACTGGCCTCTTTCAAGAGGTCGTGGTATGCCTGTTCGCCGCCGACCAGTCTCACGAGGCGGTCGGCCAGCCACGCGAGCTGGTCGTGCACTTCGCGGTTGGTGCGGCGGCCGTTGAGATGCACCCGGACGGCGTTGGCCAGCGTGGCGACAGCCTCGGGGCTGAGGCTCTCCTTGAGGGCGTCGTCGAGCCAGTCCTCAGGACCGTCGTCCCCCGGCACGGTCACCCGGACCTTGCGGCCCTTGTGCTCCACCTCGTAGGTGCGCGGCGTCGCGTCGTCATGACGCGGCGGCTGGCAGAGGTGCGTATCCACCACCGGGTCCTTCTTGCGCTTGCTCATGGTTTCATCCTCCTTGGGTTCGAGTTGTCTGAGGAGCCATTCGGCCGTGGCCATGTCAGCGCCTCGGCCAGCCACCATTGCTTTGTGTTTCTGCGCCGCGTTCATTGCTGTCTCTCCTCAGTCCGCGAAGCGTTCGATCTCGCGGCGGTATTCCTCGACGTCGCCGTGGGTGCCTTCGCAACCTTCGAGTATCCGGTGGAGGTTGCGTGCGAAGCGCCGGCGGGCATTCTCGCCGTCGGCGTCGCTTCCGGCGGTGACTTCCAGCGTCGTGCCGTTTGGGCACCTCGGCGTGAGGATTACCACCTCGATGTCGGGGCTGCCGCGTCGGCTGCTGATGGTGGCGTAACGAACCTGGCGTCCTTCGATCTCGATTCGCGTGATTCGCATTCGTTTCTCCATCTTCTGGCCTGCGTTCCACACATTAAGCGGCCTGCATGCGACCGGAGCAAGGGCATTCCGGAAAGAAATGCCGAATGTCGCATGAGATCCTCCGGGGCCTGCAATGACCCCGTCTGACGCGGCACCGGCCGCCCGGTGGCTGTCGGTCGGCGGCCGCCAGGCAATGGGGGCCGAAGCCGGCCCCTGAGCGGTCTGAATGCCCGAGTGAGTATGCCGGGGGGGCATCACGGAGGCCGTGGGTCCCGGGTCGCTCATTCCGAAAGGTCTTGAATAGAGCACCCTTGTGCAGTATCCTCCCGGAGCTCGCATCGCCCCCAGGGGGCAGTCACGTCATGCGGGCTGACAACTGCGTGGCTGGCCGATTGCATCAAGGGAGTCGAGGCATGCCTCTGCCCATGTACCAGATCGAAGTGCGGCATCCGGGGCTGCACAAGTACCGGCTGATCCGCGGCCGAGACCGCCGCGTGGTCGAGGAGAAGGCCCGCGCCCAGATGGCTGTCTGGAACGAAATGTGGCAGCGCCGGGCGGACCGGGAAAACGCACGTCAACTGAAGCTGGCCAACAAGGAATGGGCCGCCGAGCGCACGTCCGAAGCGCGCCAGGCCGTCGAGGAGATGGGGCGCATCCTGGCCCGCGGTCTTGCCGGCAGCAAGGCGGTCAACTGGGATGCGTTGAAGGACCACAGCCCGTTCCCCAAGCCGCGGCCCAAACAGCCCGTCAAGCCGCAATTGCGTCACCAGCCCAAGGCCAATTCGCCGGAGTTCCGGGTACCGCGGGTATGGTTGCTCGATGATCTCTTTCCGGGGTGGCGGCTGCGGAAGGTGCGCGAGGGACGGGCTCGGTTCCGCACGGCGCATGCCTACTGGGAGCAGGAACGCCAGCAGCTGACCCAGCACTATGCGGCGGCGGTTCAGCAGTACCAGCGGGCCTCGACGCAGTGGACATCCGAGGAGCAGGCCTTTCGGGCGGTTCAAGCGGCCAGGAACGCGGACATCGACGACCAACGGCGACGTTACGAGAGCCATGAACCCGAGGCCGTGGTCGAGTATTGTGACACGGTCCTTTCGAATTCCCCGTACCCCGAGGGGTTTCCGCAGCAGGTCGACTTGGAATACGTCGCCGAAAGCAGGATGCTGATCGTCGACTGCGAGGTGCCGGC
>Ga0123328_1005056_pt1 | contig 10482 bp, 11 predicted proteins | sample BioC12SIPDNA_2_FD_89702 | JGI IMG/M metagenome (GOLD analysis project Ga0123328, IMG submission 89702) | Anaerobic biogas reactor microbial communites from Washington, USA - Biogas_R1_A C12 SIP DNA | ecosystem: Engineered > Bioreactor > Anaerobic > Unclassified | place: Washington, USA...
CCATCGTCGTTGCTGGTCAGGGTGCGGATTCGGTGGATGAGGGACATGGTTTTCTCCTTAGGTGAGTAACTGGGTTCCCAGGCTGATGACCACGGGGGCCAGGCCGAGGAGGAAGAAGGCGGGCAGGAAACAGGTGGCCAGGGGCAACGCGATGAGCACCCCGGCGCGTTCGGCCCGGGCGGTGGCGTCATCGGCCGCCCTGGCGCGCAGGCCGTCGGCGACCTGACCGCAGGCATCGGCCATCGCCGCCCCGGACCGGCCGGACATGCGTGCCAGGCCGGCGAGATCGGACAGTCCGGGGACGTCCGCGACCTCGGCCCACGCCCGGTCGGCGGGGACGCCGATGGCCAGCAGAGCTGCGACCTGCCGCCACCGGTGGACGGTCGCCCGGTCGGCGGCCGCCCCGGCCACCGCGGTGGCCGCGGCCGCCGTGGACAGGCCGGCGCGGATGCACGTGGCGAACAGGTCGATGTCCGCGGCCAGCGACAGCGGGTCCACGTCCGGGGTCGGCCCGGCGCGGGGTATGCGGGGCCCGTGGCGGTCGAGTCGCCCGGTGGGGCGTGGGGTGGCGATGAGCAGGGCCGCTGCCAGCAGCAGGAGTTTCATGGCGCCGCCTTCGTGATGATGTGGCGGGACCAGGCGAATCCGGCACTGGCCAGTCCGACGCCGGCGACGAGCAGGATGCCGCCGAGGCCACCGCCGAACAGGAAGCCGAGCGGATCCGCCCCCATGGCGGTGCCCATGCCCACGCCCGCGACGGGCAGCAGGGTGAGAATGACGGCGGTGGCCTGCGGGCCCTGCAGGGTGGCGGTGGTGGCGCCACGGTGACGGACGCGGGCGTCGATACCCGCCCTCGCCTGCTGCATGAGCGGAACCAGGGGCAGGCCCCGCCGGTCCGCCAGCTCCCAGAGGGAGCGCAGGGTGGCCAGTTCCGGAGGTCCGGGGTCGTCCCGGATGGCCCGGGGGTCGGCGGCGAGGAGCCGAAGGGTGCGGCTCAGCTCCGGCGGGGCACTGTCGGGGATCTCCGCGACGGCTCTGGTGAGTGCCTGCCCCGTCGGGGCTCCGGCCTGGAGCTCACCGATGAGATGGCCGAGGAAGGTCACGGTGGCGGTCTCGCGCCGACGGGTGCGGGCACGCCGCCGGGTGTCACGGACAGTCCACACCAGGGTAAGGCCCGCGGTGAGGGTGGCGACGGCGACGCTGAGTCGGCCCAGCAGGAGGAAGACGGTCAGCCCCGCACCGACGGAGAACGGAATGAGCCAGCGGGTCCACTGCATGGCAGCCGGGGGCAGGAGGCGCGTCCGCGGGGACGGGGCGGCGGTGACCACGCAGGCGGCGGCCAGGAGCAGGGCGGTCATGCCGGCCTCCGGTGGGCGGCGGCGAACTCGTCGAAACCGGCCAGCGGGCCGTGATCGGCGTCCCACACGGCACGGGCGGTGACGGGATGGCCGCTGAGCTCGCCGATCTGATGGATATGACGGCGGCCGGTGGGGTCTCGCCGCATGACGATGACCACGTCCACCGCAGCCGAGAGTTGGGTGGCCAACGCGTGCCGGTCGAGTCCGCCGAGGGCGGCGAGGGCCTCCATACGGGCAGGCACCTCTTCGAGGGAGTTGGCGTGGACCGTGCCGGCTCCACCGTCGTGGCCGGTGTTGAGGGCGGTGAGCAGGTCGACGACCTCCGGGCCGCGGATCTCGCCGACGACGATGCGGTCGGGTCGCATCCGCAGCGCCTGCCTCAGCAGGGTGGACATGGTGATCTCGCCGGAGCCCTCGATGTTGCGGGCGCGGGAAACCAGGGTCACCACGTGCGGGTGGGGCGGGTGCAGTTCGGCGGTGTCCTCGATGCACACGATGCGTTCGCGATGGTCGACCTCGGCGAGCAGTGCCGCGAGCATCGTCGTCTTGCCGGTGCCGGTTCCGCCGACGACGAGGAATGCCCGTCGCTGGTGGATGATGCCGCGGAGCAGGTCTGCGATCTCGGGGCTCACCGTCTCGCGGTCAGCCAGTTCCGTCAACGTCGTCGCCGCCTGGCGCAGGACCCGCAGGCTCAGGCAGGTGCCGCGTTCCGCCGGTGGGGACAGCAGGGCGTGGACGCGGATGATGCTGCCGTCGTCCCGGGTCAGGCGACCGTCCGCGAAGGGCTGGGCGTCATCGAGGCGGCGGCCGCAGGAGACCGCGAGCCGGGTGGCCAGCTGGCGGACCTCCGCGTCGTCGGTGAAGGTCAGGTCGGCGCGTTCCAGGCCGTGTCCGCGGTCGAAGAACACCCGGTCGGGGGCGTTGACGACGATGTCGGTGACCCCGTCCAGGCTGAGGATCTGTTCCAGTGGGCCGATCCCCGTCGAGTCGTGTCGCAGGCGCCGCAGCAGGGCGAGCACGTCGACGTCGGAGATGACCCCGGCCTCTTCCCGGATGAGTCGGGCCAGTTCGGCGGGGTCGGTCGCCGCGCCGGGCAGGTCGATGAGGCGCCGTTGCACCCGTTCCATGAGGGTGCTCATGACCGCGTTCCTGCCTCGGCCAGGGCTGCCCGCGCGCAGGTGAGCAGAGGTCGGGGAAGCTGGTCCGGGAGTCCGGACAGCTCCACGGTGCGGGCGAGACGGGTGATGGTCCCGAGTTCGGCGATGATGTCGCACTGGGTGATCTTCTCCAGGTCGTCGCTGCTCAGCCCGGCCCAGCCTCGGTGGCGCGCGATGCCGGCCACGCTGGTGCGGGTTCGTCGCAGGTCAGCCGTGATCCGGGCTGCGGCCGCCGCCGGGCGGACCTCGGCGGGGATGAGGAGGATCGCCTGGTCGGCGGCGTCGAGCACGGTCAGGGCGGTGTGGTGGTCGGCTGTGCTGGTGTCCACGATCGTCGTCCCACCCGCCCCACGGATACTGTCGAGGACCGGGGAAATGGTGTCCGGCCCGAGTCGGAAGGGGTCGGCGATGGTGCTGCGCGCCGCGGAGAGCACCGCGACGCCGTCCCGGGTGCCGGGCAGGGCGGCCCGCAGGTCGACAGCACTCACCGCCCCTTCGCCGAGTCGCAGGTCCGGCCAGCGGGCCCCCGGGGTGTCCTCGAGCCCGAGGAGCAGGTCGAGCCCGCCGGAGCCGCCGTCGGCGTCGATGAGCGTGACGGGAGCACCGGAGTCGGTGGCGCAGACGCGGGCCATCGCGGCGGCGAGGGTGGAGGTCCCCGCTCCCCCGGCGGCGCCGAGGACGGCGATGACGGTGGAGGCATGGTCCGCTCCACCGGATCCGGGATGGTCCGGGATCCGTGGGGCGGCGTCGGCGTGACCCAGTTCGGTGAGGAGTTCGGCCGCCTGGGCGGGAAGCACGTAGGCGTGTTCGGCGTGGCAGTTCAGGGCGGCCTGCCAGTCGACGGGGCCCGGGTCCGCGGCGAGGAAGTAGACGCCGGGGCGACGGGCGAGGGTGCTCACGTGGGCGGCGATGTCGGCGTCGACGAGGACGGCGCGGGCCCGGGTATGCAGGCGTGAGATCTCCCGCGGATCAGCCGAGTCCATGACGGCGTAGCCGGTGGCGGCCGCGACATGGGTGGCCTCGGGATGCAGGGCGGGGTCGCCGACGGCGACGAGGATGAAGTCACCGGTGGTGCGGCCGGCGGGTTGGGTCCACCTGGAATTCGACATGCCCCCACCATCGCGGGGCCGACGGGTGCGGACAATGCCCGATAGCGCAGATTGTGGACAACTCCGCCGGTTGTTGAGGTGTCCCCGTCTTTATGGGGATAAGACCGCTCCCCCGGCGACGGATTCGGTCGGACCCGGCCATACTGACGGTGTCCGGAAAATTAGGGACGGCCCGCGCCTCGGGGGGGGTGTGCGCGGGCCGTCAGTAACCCGGCTCGGGGGGGGTGTGCCGGGGCAGGCCACACGGTATATCGGGGCCTTGCAAGAGGAATTATGGCACATCTTTCTCACAGAGACAACAGTGGATCGACGAAATCTTCGAAAAATCTTTCGAGGGGGTTTCCGGATGTTACATATTGGCCCGTCACGCCGATAGTTCTTGAAGCACCACTCACATGCCCACGGACAACAGGGGGAAGGAGGACGGATGGACCACGTCATTCACAATGCACCCCTAACCACATTGGCAACATCAATCACTTACGTTTCACAGACTTCAGGTCTAGACTATGCATCCATGAGTTCCGGTCCCCTGTCCTCCCCTGAGGCACCTGAGGCCCCCGCGCGTCGCGTGGCGGCCTTCTTCGACCTGGACAAGACCATCATCGCCACCTCCTCCGCCTTCGCCTTCGGCCGCGAGTTCATGCACAGCGGCCTGATCACCCCGGCGGCGGCCCTGCAGCTGTCGCTGGCCAAGGCGACGTACATGATCGCCGGACAGTCGAGTGAACAGATGGACGCCACCCGTGACCAGCTCGCTGCGATGGTGGCCGGCTGGTCCGTGGAACAGGTCCGCGACATCGCCCGGGAGACCATGCACAACGTGGTCACCCCGGCCATCTACGCCGAGGCCCGGGAACTGATCACCTTCCACCGCAACGCCGGCCATGACGTGATCATCATCTCCGCCTCCGCCTCCCACCTGGTGGAACTCATCGCCGAGGAACTGGGCATCGACCAGGTCGTGGCCACCGAGCTCGAGGTCGCGGACGGCCGTTTCACCGGTGAGATCCTCTCCTACTGCAAGGGCGACGCCAAGGCCCAGGCCCTGCTCGACCTGGCAGCGAAGAACGACTACGACCTCGACGCCAGCTACGCCTACTCGGATTCAGCCACGGACATCCCGATGCTGGCGACGGTGGGTAACCCGGTGACGGTCAACCCGGACCGGGCGCTGAAGAAGCACGCCCTCGAACACGCCTGGGAGATCCGCACCTTCAAGGATCCGATCCCGCTGTTCCAGATGCCCTCGTCACGCGAGGTCGGCATCGGGGCCGGGGTTGTCGCCGCCGTCACGGCCGTGACCGTGGGCAGTCTGTGGTGGGCCCAGCGCGGCCGCCGCGGCACCGCCTGAGATCAGACAGCCCGGGCGATGGCCTCCGCCTCGTCCGCACCGGCGATCCACGCCCGCAGGGACAGTTCGAGGAAGTCCTCCCCGTAGCCCTCGGCAAGCGATTCCAGATAGTGGGCCCGGTGCCGGTTGAGGTGGGTCTCCGGCACCGCCAGGCCGCGGGGGTCAAATCCGGTGGTCACCGCAGTCAGTCGTGCCGCCGCCCGGGCGATGAGACCGGAACGCTCCCCGAAGATGCGGTGGCCGGCGATCTCGCCGTGCACCACCTGGGGCAGCAGCACATCGTGGGCGTGCCCACCGGTGATCAGACCGGCCAGTGCCTGCAGCCGGGCGGCCCCGTCCGCGGCCACCGGGAGGCCGTCCCCGCCGGCCAGGGTGTCCATGCGGGCGAGGATCTGGAGCGGCGCCCGGAGAAATGTCCGGGCGGAATGCTCGACCGTGCCGGGGGCCAGCAGGCCGTAGACGCTGATGGCCGCGCCGAGGGGCCCTGCGGGGGTGTCGAGGCGTCGGGTACGGGGGTCGTCGATAAGCGCGGAGGTGCGCGCACCACGGAGAACGGATTCGGAGCCGGTGACATCCGCCCGGCGCAGGGACACGGGCCGGCGGTGGACCGCGGCGACGGCTGCGGAGGCCTCACGGGCGAGGTCGGCGATCCCGCCCAGTTCCAGGAGGGGTTGCAGCGGGTCTGTCGCGGGCATATCCACTACGATAGCCGTCGAGGGTGTGCGCATTCATCATGAATCCGTGACACCATGGGCTGATAACGCTGGACAATGGAACCTAGGAAGGCACACCGTGAGCAACGACGGACTGTACACCGATGGACCGAAGGACTTCACTCCTCGGGTCAACTCCATCCCGCTGAGCGATGTCGACACCACCCGGGCCGGTGAGGGCTCGATCGGCGACCTGGTGTCGAACGCCACCGCCCAGATGTCGAGCCTGTTCCGCTCCGAGCTGGAGCTGGCCAAGACCGAGCTCGCGGGCGAGGCCAAGAAGGGTGCGATGGGTGGTGGCCTGTTCGGCGTCGCCGGCGTCATCGGCCTGTACAGCTCGTTCTTCTTTTTCTTCTTCCTCGCTGAGCTGCTGTCCACCTGGCTGGAGCGCTGGGCGTCGTTCCTCATCGTCTTCCTCATCATGGTCGTCCTCGCCGCGGTGCTCGCACTGTTCGGCTGGAAGAAGATCAAGAAGATGGGTGCACCGAAGAAGACGATCGACTCGGTCAACGAGCTGAAGAACCTCGTCCCCGGTCAGGCGGAGAAGAAGCTGGAGGCCCGCAACCGGGGCCTGTACAGCTAGTCTCCCCCGCTCTTCTCCTCCGCCCGGCGTCCCTGCGACCGGGCGGTCTTTCTGTTGTCCCCTCCCCGGAAGGAGCCCGACGTGGCGGACGCACCCCTGTCCCCCTCCGTGGTGGAGCTGCCCGGCCCCTTCGAGCACGTGCTCGTCCACACCCGCGGCCTGCGGCTGCATGCGGCGGTCGCCGGCGATCCGGCAGCCCCGCTCATCGTGCTGCTGCACGGCTCCTTCGGTGGCTGGTTCGACTATCTTGACGTCATCGCCCCGCTGGCGGAGGGGGGCTTCCATGTCGCGGCTGTGGACGCCCGCGGCTACGGCCTCTCCGACAAACCCCCGGCGGTGGCCGGTGACGACCTGCGCACCGCCGCCGGTGACATCGCGGGCCTCATCCTCGCCCTCGGGCATGACGACGCCGTGGTGGTCGGCTCCGACACCGGCGGCAGCGTCGCGTGGGCCCTGGCCTCCGCGTACCCGGAACGGGTGAGTGCGCTCGTCTCGGTCGCCGCGGCCTTCCCCAGCGACCTGCGCCAGGCGATGCTCACCCGTCCGTGGAGCTTCGCGTGGATGATCGCCCGCAGCCTCGTCTCCCGCGCACCGTCCTCCCTGCTCACTCGGATCCCCGGGCTGATGACGGTGACCTACCGCCGGCAGCTGCTGCTCAACACCACCGCGGCCTTCCACTCCTCCCGGAGTTTCGACGACACCCTGCACCTGCGCCGCCGGGCCGCCCGGATCGGACGCGCCCCGGCCGCCATCGTGCGCAACAACCGGTTGCTCACCTCCGCCGTCACCCCCCGGTGGGCGAGCGAGAAGGTCACCGCCCCCACCCTGCTGCTCGAGCCGGCGCTACCGGCCTGGCGTCACCTCAACGCCCTGTCCCGGGCGCGGGTGGCCGGCCCGGTGGAGGTCACCGGGGTCCCGGGGACGAAGAACCTGCCGCAGATCGAGGACCCGTCGGGGTTCGTCACCGCGGTGCTCGGTTTCCTCGGCCGTCACCTCTGACTGCTGCACTCACTGCCCTTATCGCACCACACACGCCTGCGTGTCCACTTCCGTGGACAGGGCGGTCACGTCCCCGATGTGCTTGCGCACCTCGGCGGCGGTGAGGGCGTAACCGGTGTCGGTCTGGTCGACGCTGGCGCCGAAGACGAGACCGAGGACGGCGCCGTCCCGGTCGACCAGCGGCCCGCCGGAATTGCCCTGCCGGATGGTGCCGCGGACGGTGTAGGCCTCCCGCTCGATGCGGCCCGAGGCGTAGATGTCCGGCCCGGCGATGATGAGCTTGTCGCGGACGCGGGCGGGGGCGGCCTCGAAGGGGCCGGAGTCGGGGAAGCCCATGACCAGGGCGTCCGCACCCGTGTCCGCGGGTTCCGCGGCCCAGTTCAGCGGAGCCAGCCCCAGGTCGGGGCTGTGGAGGACGGCGATGTCGATCTCGGGGTTGTAGTAGACCACCTCGGCGTCCTTGACCCCCAGGACGGTGTCCAGGCGCACGGTCTCGGTGCCGGCGACGACATGGGCGTTGGTGACCACGTAATCGGGGGCGGTGACGAAGCCGGAGCCCATGAGACGGCGACGGCAGGTGCTGGAGTCACCCATGACGTGGATGACGGAGGGGCGCAGCGCCTCGACGAGCCCGGGGTCGCCGACGTCCATGTTGGGTGCCTCGACCTCGCGGGCCACCGGCTCGTCGAAGGGCGAGAACAGCGGCGGCAGGCCGGAGTCGTTGAGCATGACCGAGATGCGCGAGGGCAGCTGGTCGAGGCCGGGCGGGGTGGCGGAGTCGACGGCGCTGAGGATGGTGGAGTTGCGGATGCCGTTGCTCACCGGGCCGGTGAGGCCGGCGGCGAGCGGGATGGAGATGAGCCAGATGACGATCATCGTCGCGGCCGCCGAGAACAGCGCGCCGATGGCGGAGTCGATGGTCTGGGAGGTGCGCATGCGCATCCGGTCACGCACCGAACCGCCGAGCATGCCGCCGATGAGGTTGCCCAGGCCGACGAGCAGGATGATGGTGCCCAGCCCCAGCAGGAAGCGCAGGGCGGTCGACTCGGTGAGCTGCATGACCGGCGGGGCGACGGCGGCACCGATGATGAGGCCGGCGACGATGCCGATGGTGGACAGGACCGACGAGAAGGCACCCTGCCGCCACCCGCTGACGATCGCCAGCAGGAGTGCGAGGACGATGAGTCCGTCGACGATGAGGGCGGATGTCACGTGGGTGGTCACCTTTCCGGATGGGTTATCGGAGGAATCTTATCTGGTTGAGCTGTGGCTCATTGTTGCGTGACTTTTCCAGCGTGGCGGACAGGTCGAGGGTGGTATCCCGGTCCCAGGGCTGTTCCCAGCCGGCCTGGTGGATGAGGGCGGAGATGAGGCCGGCGGTGAAGCCCCACACGAGGTAGCCGTGGGAGGTGAAGGCGGGCCCGGACCAGCCGGACCAGCCGACCATGAGGCGGTTGCGGGGATCGATGAGGTCGTGGAGCCGGGCGTGGAAGACGTCGTCGGTCTCGGCGGGGCTGGCCACCCCGACCCGGGAGGGGCTGTGGCGGTGGGCGAGGACGGGATGGACGGGGTAGCCGGAGGCGCGGATGTGCACGGGGTCGAGGGCGGCGACGGGGGTGACGGCGGCGCGGTCGAGGCCGGTCTCCTCCCAGGCCTCCCGCAGGGCGGCGTCGACGGCGTTGACGTCGTCGGGGTCGATGCGGCCGCCGGGGAAGGCGATCTGGCCGGAGTGCGAGCGCATCGTCGGGGTGCGGTGGGTGAGCAGGATCGTCGCGTCCTCTGGCAGGGAGTCGGAGAGGCTGCCGGTGCCGGACATGAGCATGAGGACGGCGGCACTGCGGCCGTCGGCACGCGGGTTGGTCAGCCCCCGGGCGTCCACTCCGCGGATGTCACGGTGGCTGCGGGCCATGGGGACGTCGTCGACAAGGCGCCGCATCCACCGGGGCGCGCGTTCGGGTCGCAGGTCGGTGTTGATGCCCGGCTGATCCTGCACGTACGGGTCGGTTGAGCCGGTCACCTGGCCAACGCCTCCGTGACGGCGTCGTTGATCTCGTCCGCCGAGGTGAAGGGCTTCGCGTACATGCCGACCTGCTCGTCGCCGTCGAAGACCACGGTGACGGGGATGACCCCGGGCAGTCCGAGGGTGCCGGCGAAGGTGTTGTCGTCGTCCTGGTAGCTGGGCAGCTCGATCCCCAGCTCGGTGAGCATGGCGGCACCGTTGGCGGGGTTGGCGTCCGCGTGCACGCCCACGACCTCGTACTCGGGGTGTTCGGCGGCGAACTCGTCGAAGTGCGGCAGCTCGTCGCGGCAGGGACCGCACCACCAGGCCCACACGTTGACCACGGTCGGTTTGCCCGTCCCGGGCCCGGTCTCCCCGCCGAGACAGGCCAGGTCGATGCCTCCCGCACCGTCACCGGGGCAGTCCGGGCGGGCGACGATCTCGGCGTCGCTTGCCGACGCCTCCCCTCCCGCGCCCTCCGCACTCTCCTGCGGGGCGTTGACCTCACGCAGCAGAAACACCGCGCCTGCGACGACGGCGATCGTGGCGAGGACTCCGGCGGCGGTCATCCACAGCAGCTGCCGGGTCATGCGAACTCCCCTCGGGAGGGGCAGTCCCGGGCGATCGGACACCGCCCGCACTCGGGCCGGCGCGCATGGCAGATCCGGCGGCCGTGGAAGATCAGCCGGTGGGAGAACATGGTCCACTCCTTCTTCTCGATCAGTTCCGCGATCGCGTACTCGATCTTCACCGGATCCGTCTCACCGGTCAGCCGCAGCCGTCCGACGAGTCGCTTGAAGTGCGTGTCCACCGTCAGCCCCGGTAGCCCGAAGGCGTTGCCGCGGACCACGTGCGCGGTCTTGCGGCCCACCCCGGGCAGGGAGACCAGGTCGTCGAGGCCCTCGGGCACGCGGCCGTCGAAACGCCCCACGAGCGCCTGCCCCAGGCCGATGAGGTGACCTGCCTTGGCCCGGAAGAACCCGGTGGGGCGGATGATCTCCTCGATGTCGGCGGGGTCCGCGGCGGCGTAGTCCGCGGCCGTCGGAAAGCGCCGGAACAGTTCCGGGGTGACCTGATTGACGCGCACGTCGGTGCACTGCGCGGACAGGACCGTCGCTACCGTCAGCTCCAGCGGATCCGAGAAATCCAGCTCACAATGCGCGTCCGGATACGCCTGCGCCAGGGTCCGGTTGATGCGACGGGCCCGACG
>Ga0123328_1005059_pt1 | contig 10481 bp, 3 predicted proteins | sample BioC12SIPDNA_2_FD_89702 | JGI IMG/M metagenome (GOLD analysis project Ga0123328, IMG submission 89702) | Anaerobic biogas reactor microbial communites from Washington, USA - Biogas_R1_A C12 SIP DNA | ecosystem: Engineered > Bioreactor > Anaerobic > Unclassified | place: Washington, USA...
AAGAGGCGGAATACACCGTTTCGTTTGCCGGCATGCCCGAACCGTTGCCGGGCGAGGTTGCCCCCTCGCGCCAAGCTCTGGCGATTGGCCGCGTTGAGCCGAGCGCCCGGCAGGTCGCCCAGTACGGGCGGCTCGAGCTGGCCGTGGACCTCCGCGCCACCTACGACAACCCATACAATCCGGACGATGTCCGGCTCGACGCGGTGTTCACCGCCCCCTCGGGAAAGCAACTGGCCGTGCCCGGCTTCTTTCTGGTCAAGCACCGGCGCGAAGTCCGCGATGGAAACGAGATCATGACCGCGGAGGACAACGGCACGTGGAAGGTCCGCTTTGCTCCCCGGGAGACGGGCCCGCACCGCTGGAAATTGAAGCTGAAGGATCGCACGGGCGAGGTCGAGGGGGGAGTGGGACGGTTCCAGGCGGTCGCCGGCGCGAGCCCCGGTTTCATTGGCAAGAGCGCTGCCGATCCGCACTACTTGGCGTTTGACAATGGCCAAGGCTATTTCGCCATCGGGCACAACTTGCCGATTTACCACACCACGGGCCAACTGGGCGTGGAGGCGATGAGGAAGTTCGCGGCGGCCGGCGAGAACTTCAACCGCTGGTGGATGTCTTCCCGGGGCCTCGGCATCGAGTGGATGGACAAGCTCGGCTGGTATCGCCAGGACGTGGCCGCGCGGATCGACACGGTGCTGGACCTTGCCGAAGAGCTGGGCCTCTACTACATGATGTGCATGGACACGCATCAGGACTTCCGCGAAGGCGGCTGGCAGAAGAACCCCTTCAATGCGGCAAACGGCGGCCCGTGCGCCTCGCCGGCGGACTGGTTCACCAACCAGGAAGCGCGGAGGCTCTACCGAAACCGCTTGCGCTACACGGTCGCACGCTGGGGATACAGCCCGCACGTCCTCTGCTGGGAGTTCGGCAACGAGTTCGAGGGCTGGGCCGACTCTCCCAACGAGATCAAGCTCCCCTGGCACAAGGAGATGGCCGACTGCCTCCGCCGGATCGATCCCTTCGGGCACTTGATCACCACCAGCTTCTGGGGGCACACCGGGCCGGAAGAGTTCTGGAGCCTGGAGAATATCGACATCGTCCAGACGCACTGTTACACCAACAACGATGGGAACGTGGCCGAACCGGTGCGGCGGTTCTGCCTCCACCAGTGGTAGCGATTCCAGAAGCCCCACATCTTCGGCGAGTTCGGCATCCGCAGCCACACGACGACGGCCGACAAGGACCCGCAAGGCTGGGCGATCCACAATTCGCTCTGGGCCGGGCTGTTCAGCTTCTCCGCCGGCGGGCCGATGCCCTGGTGGCACGAGCAGTATATCGACAAGCTGGACCTGTACTTCCATTTCACCGCCCTGGCCAACTTCACCCGCGAGCTGCCGCTGGGCACGGCGCGCTGGCAGCCGCTCGCCACCGCAGCACCGGAGTTCGTCGACAAGGACCGTACGCCCGAGATCCGCGACGCGGTCGTTGTTCCCATCAATCGCTGGGGAAAACCCGAACAGGACGAGTTCACGATTCTGCCGGACGGGACGGTCGCCGATGGCCGGGCACCGCAGCGGTTGCTCCACGGAGCAGGCCATAGGGACTTGAAGAATCCATCCACGTTTGTCGTGAACTACCCCCGGCAGGGCCGGTTCGTGGTCCACGTGGACAAGGTTTCCCACTCGGGTCTGCTGCGCATCTGGATCGACGGCGATCTGGCTCTCCAGCGCGAGCTGCCTTGTGCGGAGGGTCTCGGCAAGGCGAGTGTCTGGCGGGCGCAATGGAGGCTTTGGGAGACGACGTACGACGAAGACATCGCCATCGGCGTCCCGGCCGGCGAACATCGCATCCGCATCGAGAACTCCGGCAAGGATTGGGTGGCCGTGAACAAGTACACGTTCACCGGCTGCCGGATCGTCGACAGGCCGGATGTGTTGGTCTGCGGCATGAAGACCGGCGAGCTGGCCATGTTATGGCTGCAAAACAGGAGCAGCTCGTGGTACAACCATGCGGGCGGCGGACCGGTGGGCCGCCTCGACCCGTTCGAACTTACCGCCAAGGGACTCGGCGACGGCAAACACCGCCTCGAGTGGTGGGAGACCTGGAAGGGCCGGCTCGAGCGGGCCGAAGAGATCGAAGTCCGCCAGGGACAATGCACACTTGTCGTACCCGGTCTGGCCACGGACGTGGCCCTGAAAATCAAGCCCATCCGGTGATAACCATGAGACAGTGGATGCTCGTTTGCTGGACAGTTTTGCTCCTTGCGCCGCCGGCGCTGGCCGGCCGCGTGCAATTGACGGTCGAGGAACCCTCCGGGGTCGATCGCGAGCAGTGGCCGGTCACCTCCGGCGTCCCGCTGGCGGCGGGAGAATTGCGCGAGGCGCGCCAGGCGGCGCTTGAGGCGGCCGATGGGCGCGCGGTGCCGCTGCAAACCGAGGTCCTCGCGCGCTGGCCCGACGGCTCGATCCGCTGGCTGCTCCTCGACTTCCAGCTCGATCTGGCCGCCGGGGAGAAGAAGCGTTTCACGCTCCGTTACGGGCCGGGCGCGGCGCCCGCGATGGTTGAGCGGCCGATCCGCGTCGAACGCACCGGCGGCAACGTGGCGATCGAGACGGGGCCACTTCGCCTGGCCGGCGGCGTGTGGCTCGATTTGGACGGCGACGGACAGTTCTCGGCTGCGGAGCAACTGGCCGGCGGCGGCCCGGGTTTTGTGCTCACCGACGCCGAGGGCCGCCGGTTCACCGCCTCCGACCCCGACGCCGCACTGGAAGTGGAGCAATCCGGGCCGATCCGCGCGTGCCTCCGCGTGTCGGGGTCGCACGTTTCGGAGCACGGGCGGCGGTTCCGCTACGTCGCGCGGATTCATGCCTACCGCGGCAAGCCGTGGGTGCGGATCTGCTACACGTTCATCAACGACGATCCCGACGCGCTGCTGGCGAAGATCCGCTCGTTGGAACTGGTCGTGCGGCCGGGTTGGGGCCAGCCGGACGGCGGCGCGGTCCTTCTCGACGGCAAGCCCGGCGGTGGAGAACGGCTGTTCCAGATTGACGAGCGCCAGTACGAGGTTGATGGCCGGCCGGCTGGCCGCCGCGGCTGCGGCTGGGCGGCCCTCTCGGGTGAACAGGCCGGGCTGGCCGTTGGCCTCCGCGAGTTCTGGCAGAACTGGCCCAAGAGCATCGAGGCCGCCCCGGGCGAGTTGCGTCTGGGCATCTGTCCCGCCTTGCCTCCGGGCTTGTATGACGGCAAGCCGCTGGAGGAAGAGAACAAGCTGTACTACGCGCTTCGCGGCGGCGTGCACACGTTCAAGGTGGGGGTGGCGCGGACGCACGAGTTGTGGGCGACGTTCTTCCCAGGCCCGGCCGATCCGGCCCGTCTTGCCCGGTTCTTCCGGGCGGCGGAGGAGCCGCTTCTGGCCACGCCCGAGCCGCGGCACGTTTCGGCGAGCCGGGCGCTGGGCGATTTCCCGCCCGCCGATCCGGACCGTCCGGAAAAGTACTGCGGCTACGACGCCTGGCTCGGCCGCGCCCTGGACGCGCATCTGGAGCGCCGCGAGAAGGACCGCGAGTTCGGGATGCTCAATTTCGGCGACTGGTACGGAGAGCGCCGCGTGAACTGGGGCAACCTCGAGTACGACTTGCAGCATGGTCTCTTCCTGCAATATGTCCGTACCGGCCAGCGCCGCTTCTTCCTCCGCGCCGAGCAGGCGGCGCGGCATCACATCGACGTCGACGTGGTCCACGCGACGAATGCGCAGCTCAAGAACCCGTGGGGCGAACCGCCCCAGGTCGGCGACATCTGGCTCCACGCCTGCAATCATACGGGCGGCTACTATGAGAATGCGCCGCTGCCGGTCGAGCGGACCTACCAGATGGGCCACAGCACGAATTTCGGCCATGTCTGGGTGGCCGGCGATCTGGAGTACTACTACCTGACCGGCGACCGCCGCGCCCGCGAAGTCGCCATCGAGATCGCCGACGCGATGGCGCGGCACTGCCCGACGAGCTACGGCACGCACATCCGCAGTCTTGGCTGGCCGATGATCCTGCTGTTGGCGGCGTACGAGGCGACCGGGGACGAGAAGTACCTCGACGCGACGCGACAGGAGTGGGAAGTTCTCAAGCAGAACATCGACTGGCAGCGCGGCTGGGTCGTGCGGTTGGCTGGAGACCACTGCGCTCACGGCGACCGCCGCTGCTACGGAAACGTGCCGTTCATGGAGGGACTGACCGTCAGCGCGCTGGCCCGCTACCACCGGCTGACCAAGGACCCCGAAGTCCTCCGGGCGATCACGGTGGGCATCGACCAGATGATCCGCGAGTGCTGGCAGGAGGAGAAGAAGGTCCTCCGCTACACGGCTTGCCCGAAGATCGGCGACGCCCCAATGGCCCTGTTCCTCGCCGCCGAGGCGATTGCCTACGAGGCGGCCCTGACGGGCAACCAGGAGCACCTGCGGATTCTCCGCGAGGGCGTCCCGGCGGCGCTGCCCAAGGGGAGCGGCGGCGACATCGGCAAGAGCATGGCCCAATTCATCCATTTCGCGCCGTACGCACTCGGCGTTCTGAAAGCAGAGTAGGCGGCGGGCCGGCCCCGCCCCGCGCGGACGGTGGGGGGGGGATTCCGGATGAACGAGAACGCTCAGCGGCTGGCGAGCGGCCGGCGACGGAAGATTCCATTCCTCGCGAATCATCCGAACATCCCGCACCGGCCGGAAAATTTCCAGAAAAGCGCGGGCTCCGTGCCGCGCCCAGCGTGACATTCGTGGGTCCTGGTCGGCCTGACAGCATAGCAGACTGATTCGGCAGTCGACTGCCTCAGGATTCTCCTTCGGGGATAGGACGATGCTTGTCTTGAGTCGCAAAATGGGCGAACGGATCCAGATCGGCCCGGAAATCGAGGTGACCGTGCTCTCGGCGCGAAAGGGCCTCGTCAAGCTCGGCCTGACCGCACCGCAATCGATGAGAATCCGCAGGCACGAGTTGGACGACGCCCGGCCGGCAGGTCACGATCTGGCGTCCCGCTGTCGGGGGGTGCCGGCGGCGACGCCATGAGGCGGTGGCGATCTTCAGACAACGGAAGTCAGCCCCCGCCTGAAGAGCTGCTCTCGCCCAGGTCTGCTGCGTGCCGCTCCGCTGAGTCGGAGCCGGATTGTGCCCGCCCCCGAAGGTGGCAATTCGGCGCGCCGTCCCCTCGTGGCGTCGGGGCCGTTCGAGGGCACCGAGGGCAGACGGTCGGCCCAAGGGGAACCCGTCCGGCCCGCACCCGCTCAGCGCGTGGATTATCACCTATGGTATACTAGAGGATTACCAAAGTCTGAGAAGAATGCGTGACATTTGCGGCTCATTCTCTTCCTAAAAAGGTAGGGGACTCGCCTGGCGTGTCTCGCACCGTGCGCTTTTCATCCCCGAACCCTGTCTGGCCGCCATGTTTGACCAACGCTCGCAGAGAAGATCCATTCGCCGTTTCTGGGACCGCCTCCGCTCACGTCCGGGCAGCTATCGTTATCGGCGTCCGAGCTTCGAGACGCTCGAATCCCGGCAGTTGCTGGCGATCACGTTTCCGGCAATCGCCGACCAGACGGTTTTGGCCGGCGCCCCGCTCCATATCGCCCTCAACGGCGTCGAGAGCGAAGACCACGATCTGGTCTACACGGTGGCCGTCAGCGACGCCAACCTGACCAACGCAACAGTGACCAACCCGCAGCTCGCCGCGGCAATCCCCACGGGCAACCCGAGCATGCGGATCGTGGTCAACGACGCGGACGAGGGGATTGTCGACGGGACGATGGTCTTGGAGTTGTTCGAGGACCTTGTTCCGGAAACGGTCGGCCAGATCACAAGTCTCGTGGACGAGGGGTTCTACGACGGGCTGACGTTCCACCGCGTGATCTCCAATTTCATGATCCAGGGCGGCGACCCCGATGGAGACGGCAGCGGCGGTCCCGGATTCAAGTTCGATGACCAGTTCGACCCTTCCCTCCAGTTCACCAGCGCCGGTGTGCTGGCGATGGCCAACAGCGGCCCGGACACGAACGGCTCGCAGTTCTTCATCACCACCGTACCCACCCGGTGGCTGGACTTTCGCTACACGATCTTCGGCTTCCTGACCGAGGGGAGCGACGTTCTGGAGAGCATCGAGGCGGTCGAGACCGGCTCGAACGACAGGCCGCTCCAGACCGTGACGATGACCAGCGCGACAACCTTCACGGACACCCAGAACGGGGTCTTGCGGCTTTCCGCGCCGAACGGAACGACCGGCACGGCCGAGGTGACCGTCACCGCCACCGACAGCGCCACCGGCGAGACGGCCACGCAGACATTTCAAGTGACCGTGGCGGCCGACAGCACGGCGGAGCCACCGTACCTCGGCGAGATCGAGCCGATCGAGACGACCGCGGGCGTGCCGGTCACCTTCACCATTCCGGTGGTCAACGTGGATGGAGTCCCGCTGACCTACGCCGGCAGCGTCAGCCCGGCCAGCGCGGACCTGGCGCTGACGGTGAACAGTTCGACGGGCGTGGCGACCCTGACGCCCTCGGCCGGCGCGTCGGGCGTCTACAGCATCCAGCTCGGCGTGGTCAGCGGCAGCGCGGCCAACACCACCCCGGACACCCAGTTGGTGCCCGTCTACATCAAGCCCGCCGCGCCGGCCGGCATCGATCTCCTGCCCGCCTACGATACCGGCGCGAGCAACTCCGACAATCTGACGAATCTCAACAACACCGCGGACAAGACGCTCCAGTTCGAGGTCAGCGGCGTTACGTCGGGCGCGACGGTTGAACTGTTCGCCGACGGGGTGTTGATCGGCAGCGCGACGGCCTCCGGCACAACCGTCGTGATTCCCACCAACGGCACGGCAGCACTCGACGACGGCGAAATCGCGATTACGGCCAAGCAGACCCTGGAGGACCAGCAGGTCAGCGTCGGCAACTTGAGCACCACGGTGGACCTGGCGAGCGAGGCCTCGGCGGCCCTGTCGATCGTGGTCGCCACCGCCGGCCCGGAATTCAATTTCACGCCGATCACGACGGCCCGGGAGGGTGTTGAATACACCTGCCAGGTGACAACCGCGACCGCCGCGGGCGGCGCGGTCGCCTACACGCTCACCGAGGCGCCGACCGGGATGATGATCGACGCAAGCACGGGCTTGATCACGTGGACGCCGGCCGAAGGGGAGGAGGCGACCGTGGACGTGACGGTCGCGGCCACCGACGCGGCGGGCAACTCCTCCAGCAAGAGCTACACGATCAGCGTGGCGGGCGCCAACACGGCCGCTCCGGTCCTCACGCCGGCCGCCCCCTCGCTGGGAACCACCGACGAAGACACCGCCAAAACGATCCCCCTCCCGACGTTCATCAACGGCGGCGCCGGAACGACGACAATTACCGATGCCGATGGGGACGCCGTGCTCGGCGGCATCGCCTTGACCTCCGCCACCGGCAACGGCGTCTGGGCTTATGCGACGGACGGCGCGACCTTCACGCCGATCGGCACGGTCTCGCCCACCTCGGCGCTGCTCCTGCCGGCCGGGACCACGCTCCGCTACACGCCGGACGGCAAGAACGGCGAAACGCCCCGGATCACGTACCGCGCTTGGGACGCGACCAGCGGCGCAAGCGGCGACAAGGTGGACACTACGACCAGCGGCGGCGCGACGGCGTTCAGCACTGCCACGGACACCGCGTCCCTAACCGTGGCGAGCGTCAACGACGCGCCGCTGCTCACGCCCGCCAACCCCTCGCTGGGAACGATCGCTCCCGGCGCCGCCAAGACGATCGCCCTTGCGGCGTTCATCAACGGCGGCACGGGAACGACGACGATCGCCGACGCGGACACCGGCGCCGTCGTGGGCGGCATCGCTCTGACCGCCACGACCGGCAGCGGGAGCTGGGCCTACTCGACGGACGGCGCGACCTTTACGTCCGTGGGGACGGTCTCGGCCAGCGCGGCGCTGCTCCTGCCGGCCGGCGCCACGCTCCGCTATACGCCCAGCGGATCGAGCAGCGAGACGGCCACGATCACCTACCGCGCCTGGGATGCGACCACGGGGACGAGCGGCAGCAAGCTCGCCACGACCGCCCACGGCGGCACGACGGCGTTCAGCACCGCCACCGACACGGCGTCGCTCTCGGTCGGCGCCGCGAGTCTCTCCGGTTTCGTCTACATCGACAACAACAACGACGGCCTGCGGACGAGGCCCGATGGCCAGACGCACCTGGGCCTTGCGGGCGTGGCGATCCGGCTGCTGCAAAAGGGGAGCGACGGCACATGGACGGAGGTGGCCGGGAAGTCGCCCGTTCTGACCGGTCCCGACGGATCGTACTCGTTCACGGAGCTTGCCGCGGGGACGTACCGCATTACGGAGGACGGGCCGGCCAATTTCCTCGACGGCATCGATAGCCTGGGAACCGTCGGCGGCACGGCCAGGGGGACGGTCGGCGAAGACTCGTTCGAGGTCGTGCTCGCCGCGGGCGAAAGCGGCAGCGAGTACAACTTCGGCGAGCGCGGGTTGCGCCCCGGGGCCGGCTTCCTGCGGTTCTTCCTGGCCTCCTCCGGTTCGGCCTCCCAGATCATCACGCAACTGAATGCCGCGCCCGCGGTCGATCTGGCCGCCTCCGCCGCGGGAACCGGTCGCCTCACGACCTATCCGATCGGCAGCGCGGCGGTTGCCATCGCCGCCGCGGACGCCGCGATCACCGATGCCGACAGCACGGTGCTGGCATCGATGACGGTCACGATCACCAATCGCCCAGACGGCGACGCGGAAGTCCTCGCGGCCGACACGTCGGGCACGTCGCTCGCCTCCGCGTACAGCAACGGAGTCCTGACGATCACCGGCGCGGCCGACCTGGCCGACTATCAAGCGGTGCTGAAGACCGTCCAATACAGCAACACGGCCTCCTCGCCCCGGACCGGAAACCGCACGATCGAGGTCGTCGTCAACGACGGCGTCGCCAACAGCGCGCCGGCGATCGCCACGGTCGCGGTCACCACGGCCCCGGCCGGCTACTCGATCACCGCCGGCGACAGCCTGATCAGCGCCAGCGAGGCAACCTCGACCCGCTTCACGTTCGCCGGCGCCGAGGTCGGCGCGACCTACAACTACACCGTCACCAGCAGCGGCGGCGGAACTCCCGTGACCGGCAGCGGCACCGTCTCCTCGGCGACCCAGCAGGTTACGGGGATTAACGTCTCCTCGCTCCCCGACGGGACGCTCACCTACAGCGTCACGCTAACCGACAAGAGCGGCCAGACGGGCACCGCGGCGACCGCCACCGCGACCCTGGACAAGACCGCGGCGGCCGGCTACTCGATCACCGCCGGCGCGAGCCAGGTCAGCGCCAGCGAGGCAACCTCGACCCGCTTCACGTTCGCCGGCGCCGAAGTCGGCGCAACCTACAGCTACACCGTCACCAGCAGCGGCGGCGGCGCGGTGCTGACCGGCAGCGGCACGATCGCCTCGGCGGCCCAGCAGGTCAGCGGCATCGACGTCTCCTCGCTCCCCGACGGGACGCTCACCTATAGCGTGGTGCTCATCGATCCGGCCGGCAACACCGGCAGCCCGGCAAAGGCCACCGCCACACTCGACACGATCGCGCCGGCCGACTACTCGATCACCGCCGACGACAGCCAGATCAGCGCCAGCGAGGCCGCGGCAACCAGCTTCACCTTCGCGGGCGCGGAAATCGGCACGATGTACAGTTTCACCGTCACCAGCAGCGGCGGCGGAACGGCCGTGACCGGCAGCGGAACGGTCTCCTCCGCAACCCAGCGGGTGACCGGCATCGATGTCTCGTCCCTCGCCGGCGGAACGCTCACCTATAGCGTGACGCTGACCGACAAGGCCGGCAACGCCGGCAGCCCGGCCACGGCCACCGCCACGCTCGAGGGCGCCCCGCTAGACTACGCAATCACCGCCAACGACAGCCTCGTCAATGCCACCGAGGCCGTGGCGACCGGTTTCACATTTGCGGGCGCGGAAGTCGGCGCAACGTACAGCTACACCGTCACCAGCAGCGGCGGCAGCGCCGTGATTTCGGGCAGCGGGACGATCGCCTCGGCAACCGAGCAGGTCAGCGGCATCGACGTCTCCTCGCTCCCCGACGGGACACTCACCTTCAGCGCAACGCTCACCGATACAAACGGCAACACCGGCAGCATCGTGACCGCCACCGCGACGCTCGACAAGACCGCCCCGGCCGGCTATTCGATCACCGCCGACGACAGCCTGATCGGCGCGAGCGAGGCCGCGGCCACCAGCTTCACCTTCGCCGATGCCGAAATCGGCGCTACCTACAGCTACACGATCACCAGCGACGCCGGCGGAGCGGAGGTGACCGGCGGCGGGACGATCGCCTCGGCAAGCGAGCAGGTCAGCGGCATCGACGTCTCCTCGCTCCCCGACGGGACACTCACCTTCAGCGTCACGCTGACCGACACGGCCGGAAATGCCGGCAGCGCTGTGACCGCCACCGCGACGCTCGATGC
>Ga0123328_1005061_pt1 | contig 10476 bp, 6 predicted proteins | sample BioC12SIPDNA_2_FD_89702 | JGI IMG/M metagenome (GOLD analysis project Ga0123328, IMG submission 89702) | Anaerobic biogas reactor microbial communites from Washington, USA - Biogas_R1_A C12 SIP DNA | ecosystem: Engineered > Bioreactor > Anaerobic > Unclassified | place: Washington, USA...
GTCACGACGGACGCGGGCGGAGTGGCCGAGGTGGTGGTGGACGGAGAGACCGGCTATGTGGTGAGTAGAGACCAGGAGCGGGGCGCGCTCGCCGCTGCGCTGGCCGAGCGCGCCGCCGCCCTGTTGAGCGACCCGGGCCTGCGCGCACGCATGGGCGCCGTGGGCGCCCGGCGCGTGCGCGCCCGCTTCACGGTGGACCAGACGGCTGCCCTGGTGCGCCGGGCCTATGAGCGGTGCCTGGCGGCTCGGGGCTGGTTCTCCTAGCTAGGCAGGAAGGGTCCGGCATGCTGCGTGGACAAGACATCGTCTGCATCTCGTCGCTCGACTGGGACGCGATGTGGACGAGCAAGCACCAGATCATGCACCGGTTGGCGCAGACCAACCGGGTCCTCTATGTCGAGGAGCCGGTCACCATGCTCGCCCCTTTCAAAGTGCCGCGGCGCTGGCGCCGCTGGACGGCCGCGGCTCCCACGGTGAGGCGTATCGACGCCGGACTTTGGACGCTCACGCCCCCGCCGGTGCTCCCTTTCGGCAATATGCGACCCGGCGTGAATGCGGCGAACCAGGCCGTATTGGCCCGCTATGTCGAGTGGGCCATGGACCGTTTGTACTTCGACGAGGAGTACATCTTCTGGACCTACCTTCCCGCCGCCGCCGGGCTGCTCGACCGTCTCGACACACCGACGAAAGCGCGCCGCCCGTCGCTCGCGATCTACCACTGCGCCGACGAGTATTCGGAATTCCCCGGCTTCATCTCCCCGCGTGTTGTCAAGGGCTACGACGACGAGATCACCCGGCGGGCGGACCTGGTCATCACCACGGCCGACAACCTGCGGCGATCCAGGGAAGCTCTGAACCCGAACGTCCGCACCGTCTATAACGCCGCCGACGTGGAGATCTTCAACCGGGCTCTCGCCCCCGACCTGGCCGTCCCGGACGATCTGGCCGTCATCCCGACTCCGCGCCTGGGAGTGGTGGGCATGCACGATTTCCGGCTGGACCTCGACGCTCTGGAGGCCCTTGGCCGGTACGACCCCTCTTGGCGGATAGTCCTCATCGGGCCTCTGAAGGCAGGCCAGATCGACGAGGGCCGCCTGCGGCGGCAGCCCAACATCCATCTGCTGGGCCAGAAGGCTCGGGAAGAGCTCCCGGCCTACATCAAGGGCCTGGCCGTCGCGCTCGTGCCCTACACCGCAAGCGAACTGACCCGCAACATCTTCCCTCTCAAGCTGTTCGAGTACCTTGCCGCGGGAGTGCCGGTAGTCGTCGGGGGCCTCCCCGAGTTGGAGCGTTTCCGCGGGATCATCGGGGTGGCCGGCAGCCCCGAGGACTATCCCCGACTGGTCCGTGAAGCCTTGGCTGGGGACTCGCCGGAGAAGCGGGCGGAGAGGGTGGCTCTGGCCGCGGAGAACACCTGGGACCATCGGGTGGAGGAGATATCCGCGCTTGTGGAGGAAGCGCTCGCACGCAAAGAAAGGGCGGTGGAGAGATGAGGGTGCTTCTGCCGACCATGCGCGACCCCGGGCAGATAGGCGGTACCAGCACGCACCTTGCCATGTTGGCCCGGGGGCTCGAGGCCCTGGGGCACGAGGCCCATACCCTCTATCTCGGGGGGACCATGCCGGGGGTCGTACGCAAGACGAGCCTCATCTGGCCGGCCGGGGCGCTCAATCGGGTGAGGGCCGGCTGGGGCATGATGTACGCGGCTGAGGCGCGGGCGCGACTGCTGGCCGCGGCGACGGCACGCGAGCTCGTCCGAGCGGCCAAGGCTTCCGGCGGGCAGGGCGGTGGCGGTGCGGCAGGAACCGCCCCCTGGGACGTGTTGAACGCCCAGGAGGTCTACTCCATCCCCTATCTCCGCCCCGTGGCCGACGAGTTCGGGATACCCCTGGTGCTCACTCTGCACGGATACCCGCTCTACGAGTCGGTCTCCGAGGGATTCACCTCCGGCTCTCGCATGGGCCATCACTATCTGATGCGGGCCGAGATGCGGGCCCTGCGGCTGGCGGACGCCGTGGTGACCGTCGACACGCGCCTCTACCGTCATGCTCTGGGCCTTGCCCCCGAGCAGGCCGCCGCGACCTATACCCTCATGAACTTCGTGGACACTTCGGTCCTGACCCCCCTTGGCGATTCCGCCGAGGACGACGAGCGGCGCCGTGCCCTGCGGAGGGAGTGGGACGTCCCAGAGGGCAAGTGCGTCCTCTTCTGCCCTCGCCGCCTGGTCAAGAAGAACGGGGTGATCTATCCGTCGCTGGCGCTGTCGACCATGAGCGGCCCCGACCGGGAGCGGTTCTTGCTGCTGCACGCCGGCGAAGGCGGTGAGCGGGCCGAGATCGAGCGGATCATCCGGGAGAACGGTCTGGAGAAGCACGTGCGCCTTCTGGGGGGGCAGGGTCCGGAGACCGTGCGCGACCTCTATCACATGGCCGACATCGTGCTGGTCCCGTCGGTGCACTCGGAGAACGTGGAGGAGGCCACCTCGCTCTCGGCGTTGGAGGCCATGGCCTGCGGTCGCCCACTCGTGGCGGGCAATGTCGGGGGTCTGGCCGAGATGGTCGTGGACGGCGAGACCGGCCTTCTGGTGCAGGCCGACGGCGAGATACTGGCGGCGGCCATCCTGCGGCTGGCCGCCTCCCCCCAACTGAGAGCCAGGCTGGCCGCGGCGGCCCGCCGCTACGTGGTCGAGAACCACTCGCACCTCCGAGCCGCGGCGGCCTATGTTGAGGTCTACCGCCGGACGGCGGCCACCCGAGGGACGCAGGACGCCGATGCCGCTTCGACGATCGCGGGCTACGCGGCAGCGGAGGCGCCCTCCGCGCCTGCAGCGCCGGCCGCCGCCACGGAGCGGGCAGACGCGCCGCCCGGCGATCCGCTGGCCGCGGCACAGCCGGCCGGAGTGCTGGCGATGGAGTGGCCGACCATCTCGGTCCTGGGCTTCCCGCTCGATGTCGTCACTCTCGAACAGGCGGCGCAATGGACCATCGGGGCGGTTGGGGGCGCCGCGCCGCCCGCCCGCCGCACCGCCTTCGCCGTGTCGTTCAACCCGGAGCTGGTGATGCGGGCCCAGGCCGACCCCGCGGCCGCCGAGGTCATGTGGGAAGCCGACCTGTCGTATCCGGACGGTGTCGGCGCTGCCTGGGCGGCTGCCCGGCAGGGGGCCCGCACCCCGGCCTCGGACTCAGGTCAGCCGGAGCGGGTAGCCGGCATCGAGCTCGCGGAGCGGGTGCTCGAGTTGGCGGCGGAGCGAGGGTTGGCCGTGTTCTTCCTGGGTGCAGCCGAAGGCGTGGCGGAGGAAGCCGCCCGCCGGCAGGTCGAGCGCCTTCCCGGTCTCCGGGTGGCCGGGACCCACCACGGTTACTTCACTCCTGAACAGGAGGCCGATGTCGTCGACCTCGTCCGGGCCTCGGGTGCGAGCATCCTCCTGGTCGCAATGGGCGCCCCTCGCCAGGAACTGCTGCTCTACCGGCATCGCGATAGTCTCGGTGTGCCGGTCGGTCTCGGGGTGGGTGGCAGCTTCGACGTCTGGGCGGGGACGGTCCGGCGGGCCCCGGCCTGGAGTCAACGGGCCAAAGTGGAGTGGCTGTACAGACTGGCTCGCGACCCGCGCCGCTGGCGCAGGCAGTCGGTGCTGCCCCGGTATGCGGTCCAGGTTCTGCGTTGGTCGCCGGAAGACTACGGTCCGCCGCGTCGGAGGAGGGTCTCCGGCGGAGGAGACGACAAGACCGGCGCCGGCGGCTCCGAGATAGGCGGCACCGGTTGAGATACCTCATCAGAGGCTACTACGGAGAGAAGAACGCGGGCGACGAGGCCATCCTGGCCGGCATCCTGCAGGAGATCGGCCGCAGGGACCCCGACGCCAGTTACGTCGTGCTCTCCTTCGATCCGGACGACACCGAACTGCGCCACGGCCACGGACGGGAACTCGCCGCCGTCTCCACCAGCCTGCGCTCCCCGGGGTTGTTGCGGACGGTCATGCAGGGAGCGGACCTTCTCATCAGCGGCGGGGGCAGCTTCCTACACGAGGCGGACTTCGAACTCCACGGCAGATCCTTCCTGTTCCGGGAGGGCAAGCTACGACCCGTGCCCTACTTCCTGTCCGTGATCTTCCTGGCGCGGGCGCAGGGCCTGCCGGTGATGTGGTACGCGCAGGGACTGGGACCGCTCCACACCCGCCCCGCGCGCACTCTCGTAGCCCGGGCGGCCGCGCGCTCCCAGGCCGTCACCTGGCGCGACCCCGACTCCGCGCGCCTGGCCTACGAGATCGGCGTGCGGGCGCCCATCCATCTGGTGGTGCCCGACCCTGCCTATGCGCTGATGCCGGCCTCCGGGGACGAAGCTCAAGCTGAACTAGAGAGACATGGTCTAGATCCAGGCAAGCGCTATCTAGCGGTCTGCCCCCGGCCCTGGCTCGGACGCGCCGGCTACCTGGAGGCTCTGGGCCGGTCTTTGGAAAAGGCTGGAGCCGCTCTGGACCTGGAGATCTTGCTGGCGCCGTTCCACGAAGTCCAAGACCCGCCGGTGTGCGATACGCTGGCGGCGCGGCCGGCCTTGGCCGGCCGCGCCCACGTCCTCCCGCCCATCTCCGACCCCACAGTGTTGGCGGCCGTGCTGGGAGGGGCCGAGGCGGTCGTGGCCATGCGGCTCCACAGCGGCGTCCTGGCCGCCACCGCCGGAACGCCGGCCATGGTCATTGACTATGACCCCAAGACCAAGGCCTTCGCGGAGCAGACGGGCCAAAGCCGCTGGGCTGTGAGTGTCGACCGCCTGGAGCAGGCCGGGACTCTTGATGTCGCCGTATCTCAGACCGCGGCCCGCGACGCCTCCGCGGGTGGACCCGTCGGCGTCGCCGACCCGCTGTACGACGCGTTCGCGGAGACCATGGCCCACCTGCCCGCGCGACGCGCGGCGCTCGCTCGCGCGGTCGCGCCCCTCCGCGCCGAAGCAGGCCGCACGGCAGGGCTGGCCGTTCAGCTTGCATCCTCGGGCCGGCGCGGCGGGACCGCCGGCCGGCCCCGCCGCGCCGGCCGGGACTCCGGATGAGCGACTCCCCGCAGACGCCCGGTCCCGTCTCCGCCGGCGAGACCGAGGATTCAGGCGCCGCATCCGTCACCTCCACCGTCGACTCCGGCCGTTCCGTCCGCGCGGTGGTGGGTCGCGCGGCGGTGATCATAGTGACCGCGACCCTGGTGGGCCGGCTTCTCGGCCTGGCCCGCGATATGGTGGTCGCCGATTTCTTCGGCGCGCGGCCGGAGGCCGACGCCTTCTTCCTGGCCTTCAAGGTCCCCTACCTGCTCACCCTCATGGTGACCGGCGCCCTCACCGCCACTTTCGTGCCCCTGTTCAGCTACCGCCTGGCCACGGGCCGCAAGCGCGAAGCCTGGGACCTGTCGGTCAATATGGGCAACATCATCGCCGTCGCCCTGGCCGCGCTGAGCGCCACCCTGGTCGGCATAGCCCAGTGGTTCATCCCCCTCATCGGGCCGGGACTCGACGACGAGACCACGGCCCAGGGTGTCTTCCTCTTCCGCATCCTCATGATCGGCCTGGTATTCGAGGGACTCACCGGCCTTGTGATCGGCATGCTCAACTCCCTCCGCCGCTTCGCCCTGGCCGCCTTCGCACCCGCCGTGGGTACCGTGGTGACGCTGATCATAACCATCGTGTTCGAGCCGAGCCTGGGCATTACGTCCCTGGCGATCGGCTTCGTGGCCGGCTGGGTGGCGGGGTTGCTGGTTCTCTTCCCGGGCCTGCGCGGCGAGCGGATTCAGTACCGTCCGCGCATCGACTGGCACGATCCCGGCGTCCGCGAGGTGGGGGGGATGATCTGGCCCATCCTCATCGGGTCGGCGGTCGGGAAGGTGAGCGTGTTCATCATCCAGCTACTTGGCTCTTACCTCGAAGTCGGGTCCATCTCCAGCCTCAACTACGCCGACAAGCTCTTCCAACTCCCCTTGGGCTTGTTCGTCGCCGGCATATCGGTCCCCATCTTCCCTCTGCTGTCCGAGCAGGTGGCGGCCAAGGCCCCGGAACGGGTCAAAGCCACCCTCGACTTCGCCCTCAGGGTCATGGGGTTCCTGCTGGTCCCGGTGACGGTGGGCATCATCATCCTGCGCTACCCGCTCATCGGGCTTCTGCTCGAGCACGGGGAGTTCACGGCCGACGACACGGCCCGCACGGCCTGGGCGCTCCTGTTCCTGTGCCTCGGGCTCTACGCCTACGCCGGCAGGGATACCGTGACCAGGGTCTTCTACGCCTACCACGACACCCGCACTCCGGTGAAGATCAGCGTGCTCACCGTCGTCATCACCATCGGCCTTGCCTTCCTCTTCATGCAGTTCATGGGCGTGGGGGGTCTGACTCTTGGTATGACGGTGGCCCTCATGATCAACTTCGGAGTGCTGTTGTGGCTGCTTCGCCGCAAGATCGGCGGGTTCGGGCTGGGTCACATGGGCCTCTGCTTCTTGAGGGTTCTGGGGGCGTCGGCGGTGATGGGAGCGGCCGTCTGGGGCGTCGATCTCGCCCTGCAGCAGACCGTGAGCGCGGCCACTGCTGGTTACGCGGTGCGTCTGGTCGTGGGGCTGGCGGTCGGAGTCGCCGTCTTCCTATCCGTGGCGAGGCTTGCTAAAATGCCCGAACTTGCCGAGGCAGTCGATATGCTGCGAGCGGTGATGAAGCGCTCAAAGCGGGAGGACAAATCCGCCTGACGGCGTAAGCAAGTAGGTACGATGGTCAAGGCCGCGACAGGATCCAACCACAAGGAAAGACGCCTGGCGCAGCCGCCAAGAGGCTTTCACAGCACCGCACCGCGCGGTCGAGGGCTTCACTACCCGGTCTGGGTCGCGGCGGTTCTGCTGGTCGCAGTTCTTTCCCTTCTCATCTTCCCCATGGCCCGTGGTGAAGCGGCGATGCTACCCGAGCAGATCTCAGCCGCCGCCTCGAACTCCGTGGTCGTGCCGATCCTTTTCCCGCTCGGGGAACGCGTGAAGTGGACCGACACCTTCGGCGCGGCGCGGTCGGGCGGCCGCGGCCACGAGGGCCAGGACCTCATGGCGCCCAAGATGACGCCCATACTGGCCGTCGTCGACGGGACGGTCGATTGGCTCAACCTGAACGGCCAGCTCTCCAGCTACAACAACCTGCCGTACTACAATATCCTTCTGCGCGGCGACGACGGCAACGACTACTTCTACATCCACCTGAACAACGACACCCCAGGCACCGACGACGCGAAGGGCGGAGTGCAATACGCTTATGCCCCCGGGCTGAAGAACGGCGCCCGGGTCCAGACGGGCGACGTGATCGGCTATGTGGGCGACAGCGGCAACGCCGAGGATTGCGGCAGCCATCTGCATTTCGAGATCCACCTCGGCGGATACAAGCACCCGGTCAACCCGCACGCAAGCCTGAGGGCGGCCCCCACCCTGGCGGAGTGGGTGGCGGCGGGCAGGCCCCCGCTGGCCACCATGATCGGGGGCCTGGGTAGCACCACCACCACCACGACCGACGGATTCGCGCCGGCTACCACCACGACGACGCAGCCCCCGGCCGCCACAACGACCACCACCCAGCCCACCACGACCACCACCAAGCCTCCCACGACCTCGACTATCCCCGGCGGCGTCGCGGTACCCGGCTTCACCGACGTGCTCACCGGCGACTGGTTCTACAACGACTTCGCCCTCGCCCTCGACGCGGGGGTGGTCACCCGGTCGGACGACCAGCGTTTCCGTCCCTACTCGCAGGTGTCACGGGCGCTCTTCGCCGTGTACTTGGTCCGCACTCTGGCCGCGGGTGAACCGGGGAGCGTCAGCAGCGCCGCCGCGAGCGGGCCCACATTCGACGACGTCGACACGGAGTACTGGGCCTACGAGGAGATAGAGGCCGCGGCGAAACTGGGGCTCGTGACGGGGACGGGCGACGGCACCAGGTACTCGCCCGAGAGCAAGGTCACTCGGGCGCAGATGGCCACGATGATCTGCCGGGCCCTGGGTCTCGACGTGAACGGCGAGTGGATCGCCTCCCCGGACGGTGAACCACTCTACGAAGACATCCCCGCCGGCTACTGGGCTCACGGAGCCATCTTCGTCGTAGACTACTACGGCCTTATGTGTGGAGATACCAACGGTTGCTTCCGGCCTCTCGACAACACCACCCGGGCTCAGGCGATCACCGTCATGGCCCGAATCCTTCGCTTGCTAGAGGGAGGGTAGGGGCCATACCGCCGTCGGTCGGGTGCATAGTGCGCCGGGGCAGGGCCCTGCCTTCGGTTCTCATCTGCGCCGCACTGGTGGTGGTTCTGCTCCTGTTCTCGGCGTCACCCGCCTCGGCTCAGACGAAGGGCTTTCCCGACGTGGGCAAGTCGCTGCCCTCGTACGACGCCATACAGTTCCTCAGCGGGGCGGGGATCATCTCCGGCTACAAGAACGGGGACTTCGGCCCCGGCGACACGCTCAAGCGTGCTCAGGCCACCAAGATGCTCGTGCTGTGGAAGGAAGTGTTCCCGGTGACCACAGGGAACACGTTCCCGGATGTGGATGAAACGTACCGCTGCTACATAGAGACCGCCGTGGCGGAGGGCTGGATAACCGGTTTCTCCAATGGCCGGTTCAAGCCGTACAACACGCTGACCCGCGAGCAGATGGCCATCATCATGGTGCGGGCCATGGACTGGGAGGGCACGGCCAAGGAGCTGACGACGGCTCAGATGGACGAGATCCTTTCCGCCTTCGCCGACCAGGCCGACATATCCGCCGTGGCTCGTCCTTACGTGGCCGTGGCCGTGTCGGAGGGCCTCTTCGGGGGGAGCGGCGGCCGTCTCCTACCCGGGGAAGGCATCACCAGAGGCCAGTTCTGCCTGGTGGTGTTCCGGGCCGAGCTCAAATCGAGGACGCTCATAACCGCGGTGCGCGCTTCGTGTGACTATCCCGATAAGACCCGGGTGGTCATCGACCTCTCGTGCGCCCCCGGCGCCGTGACGGCCTCCGCCACATCCGACGGCCTCCTCAACATCGACTACCAGAACGGGGTCATCGACGGCAACCTGTCTCAGACCTTCGTCTCGCCGGAGGTCACGGGGGTGAGCGCCCGGCAGATCAACTACACCCCGCGCACTGTGCGCATCGCTCTGGATCTGGGCCGTTACCAGAAGTACCGGGTGATGTCGCTGGCCCCCTCCGAGGGCTACGGTTACCGCATCGCGGTGGATGTCTACCGCCGCACCACGGGTCCCGAGGGCGAGGGGGGACCGCTGATATGCATCGACCCGGGTCACGGGGGGACGGACTCCGGGGCCGTGGGCACGACCAAGGCCAAAGAGAAGGACGTCAATCTCGCCATCGGTCTGATGCTGGCGCAGAACCTGCGGCAGGCCGGGCTGCAGGTCATGATGACCCGCTCGGACGACGGCTACCCCGACCTTCACTATCGGGCCGCCCTGGCCAACGAGGCCGGCGCCGGCCTGTTCGTGAGCATCCACAACAACGCCTCCGGCGATCCCGCGGCCGTGGGCACAGAGACGTTCTACTGGGGCACGCCCGAGGAGTGGTCGCCCGAGGGCAGGCTGCTGGCCGAGACCATCCAACGCAACCTGGTGGCCGCCATCCAGTCTGTGGACCGGGGCGCCCGGACCCACTGGTATAACCTGGTGGTGCTCGCGGAGACGCTGATGCCCGCCGCCCTGGTGGAGGTAGGCTTCATGACCAACCCCGCCGAGGAGGCCATGCTCCTCACGCCCGCCTACCAGCAGGCGGCCGCTCAGGGCATCACCGCCGGCATCCTCGAGTTCCTCGGGTGGTCCACGACGGTATACTCCACCGAGTCATGAAGAAGCTCTTCGCCGCCGCATTAACCGTCGGCATCCTCGCCGGCTTGGTCTTCACCCCCGTCGCTCGAGCAGCCGACCAGTTCGTCTTCGCGGGCCGGGGCAACGGCCACGGCATGGGCCTCAGCCAATGGGGGGCCTGGCAGGGAGCCAGAGAGGGGCATGGTTTCGCGGATATCCTGGCCTTCTACTACCCCGGCGCCACCCTGGAGAAGGTGAGCGACGTAGCTGGCATCAGCGCGGCCGACACCGTGCTCAAAGTGCGTGTCTCGGCCAATCCGCCTATCAACAACGCGACGATCTACTCACAAGTGACTCTGGTGCCCTCGGTGACCGAGGCCACCCTGGTCAAGCACACCAACGGCGTGGGCGACGAGACTCAGGTCGTCCCGGTGGGGTCGCTCGTGACCCTGTCCGGCAGCGGGGGCAAGGTCTCGGTGGTCACCGACGCAGGCGCCACCGGCCCCTACGACTACGTCGAGCTCCGGCCGGCCGGAGCCAACGACGGCACAGCCGCGGGCCGCGTCGCGGTCGGCCTGACACCCAAAGGAAGCTCGACCGTGCACTCCCGGGAGTATTGGGGGATCATCCGCGTCCAGTACGGCGACGGCCAGGGAGAGCTCTGGGCCTACAACTTCGTGCCCCTCGAGAGA
>Ga0123328_1005062_pt1 | contig 10474 bp, 7 predicted proteins | sample BioC12SIPDNA_2_FD_89702 | JGI IMG/M metagenome (GOLD analysis project Ga0123328, IMG submission 89702) | Anaerobic biogas reactor microbial communites from Washington, USA - Biogas_R1_A C12 SIP DNA | ecosystem: Engineered > Bioreactor > Anaerobic > Unclassified | place: Washington, USA...
CGGGATTTCCAGATCGACCCGGGCAAGGCGTTTGAGTGCAGTTGCGACCTGCGGGTTCCGGACCACGCCATGCATTCGTTTCAGGCCAGCCAGAACGCGGTCCAGTGGATGCTGGTGGCTCGGGGGCACGCCGCGTCCTGGCCGGTGTTTCAACGCTGCTTCCCGGTCGTCGTATGTCCGGCCGAGCCGCGTGGAGAGGACGGATGATGGAACCGCTGCTGAGCATCCGCCTGCGCGATCAGCGCCATCCGTACCAGCCGGGGGACGCGTTGGAGTGCGCGTACCAGATCGACGCCGTCGATGCGGCGGACATCCAGTCGATCGAGGCATCGGTGTTGTGGCACACCGAGGGGAAGGGGGACGAGGATCTCGGCGTGCATTACTTCGAGCGGCTGGAGCAGGGGGAGGTCGACGGGCAGGACTTGCGGGCGCTGCGCGTGCTGTGCACCGTGCTGCCCAACAGCCCGCTGACTTACCCGGGAGTGACCCTGAAGATCCGCTGGTGCGTGCGGGTGCGCGCGTTTCTCCGCCGCGGGAAGGAGGTGTTTTTTGAGCAGCCTTTCGTGCTGGGCAGTATTCCTCCCGCCATTCCCGTGCTTCAGCCTGAGCCCGAGTCTGACAGCCAGGACGATGAGTCGGACGGTATGATGTGACCCGGCCGCGCGCGCCTGCAGTTTGTCGCTTCGCAATTACTCGCACTGACCGCCTGCGGCCGCTGACGCGCGAGGGTTGCCACGGGCCGCCGGGAGGTTGCCGCGGGAGCGAGCCGCAGACACAATGATGGGCAGACGTCGTCCCGTGAGATCACCGCTCAGATGTGCGCGGCGGCCTGCGTTTCAGGCGGCTGGAGGACTTGATGGCCCCCCCCAAGAGACTCGCCTCTGGGCAGTCAGAGTGATCGCATGATGCCCGAGGGCAATCCGTTTTCTACCCGGTATACCCAACCCGGGCGGCTGGAATACCAGTTTCCGGCTGACTCGAACGCCCGGCAGTTGGTGGAGCGGCTGGCGGCGTGCGGTTGGTGGGGCCAGATTGTCGGGCCACATGGTGTCGGCAAGTCGACGCTGCTGCAGACGCTGTTGCCCGAGCTGACGACAGCCGGCCGCACGGTATCGTGGTGGACGATGTCGTCTGGACAGCGGCGCTGGCCGGCCGGACTGCAGGTGGCCGCCCGCTCGTGGCGCGCGGCTGCGAACGTCCTGGTGGTGGTGGACGGCTACGAGCAGCTGGGGTACCTCGCACGCTGGCGACTCAGACGACGTTGCCGCCAGACAGGCTCCGGATTGCTGGTCACCACGCACCGCCCCGGCAACTTGCCCACGATCGCCACGCTGTCGTGTCCGCTACCGACCGTCCAGCGGCTGGTTGCCCAGCTGCTCAACACGAACCGCGGACTGATCAGTGCCGACGATGTTTCCAGTTGCTACGCGGCGCATCGCGGCAATGTCCGCGAGACTTTCTTTGCCCTGTACGATCTGTACGAACTGCGGCGCCGCAGCGCCCAGACGCGACAGCCAGATGGCGGCCGGATGCCGTGACACTCACGAGTAATCTTGGTATCGGCTGTCCGGTCCGCAAACTTAACGCAGTTTTTGGAGTTTTCCCCAGATGCCGCGTTCCCCCAGCCGGCGCGGGCTGCTGCGGTGAGGCGAAGATTTGGGAAATCGGCTCACTTTCACTTAATTTCGCTGTCCGCATAACCTAGGATTCAGCACGGATCAGACGATGGGTGGATCACACAGTGCGGAGCAGGAATATGCGTTGCCGGATCTGGTATGCAGCGGTCATGAGCCTGGTGATGGGGCTCGCGGGGGCCGTGTGGACAGCTGATGCGCAGGCCAGTGGCCTGTTCGACTGGCTGTCGCGCTGCGGCTCGGAACCCGAGCCTCAGGTTGTCTGCTATCCGATGACGACCGTCTACCAGACGAGCGTCTCGGAGTGTTGCCAACCGGCGGTGTGTTGCCCGGACCCCTGCTGTCCGCCCGCTGTGGTGGTTCAGCCGCAGCCGTCGTTTTGGCAGCGGCTTGGTTCGTGCTGGTCGTCTCCGCGTGTGACAGCACCGGCGCCGAGCTACTACCAAACGAACTGGAAGAAGGTCCCGGTGACGTCGTACCGGCCGGTCGTGTCCACGGACCCGGTAACCGGTTGTCCGGTGACGGTGATGAGGCCGTGCACGACGTACGAGTGGCAGCCGCAGCGGCGTACGACGGGTATCTTCGACTGGCTCTGTGGCCGGCGTGATCCACCCGTGGTACAGGTTCCGTATTGCGCGCCGACGATGTGTTGCGGACCGCCCGAGTGTGTGGTGAGCGGCATCGATTGTGGCTGCACGGGCACTACGGTGCCGTCGGGCACTCCGACCCCTGCTGCGCCGACGCCGGCTCCCGCGCCCTATTACGCGCCGCCCCCCCCGGCCGGCATGGTAATGCCGCCGAGCGGGCCAGCGCCCTCGCCCGCGGCTGTACCGCAGGGTGTTCCGCCGACACAGCCACCTGCGGCCGCTGACACGCGACCGACGCTCAAGCCGGCGGACATCTCCCCCGAGTTTCCGGCCGAGAATCAATTGTCGCCCACTGTTTCCCCCTGGGATACTGCCCCAGTTGAGCAAGCGGCGCCAGTCGAGCCGGCGGCGCCAGTCGAGTCGGCGGTGCCCGCAGCCCCGGTCGCTCCCACCGATGCGGCAGTGCCGGACATTCAAAATCTGCAGTCTTTGCCGGCGCTGGGGCCACCGGCTCTGAGTCCGGAGGGTTCGCGGCTACGACCCGTGCCGGATCCGGACGCGACCCCAGTAGCGCCGACGCAGGAGAGCTATCCGCCGCGGCAGCTGCAGCCGCAGCCGCAGGATCAGGTTGCGTCCTTGCGTACCGGGCAGCGCTGGGCGGTCACGACGATCACCTGGCCCGCGCCGCAGGGGCGTGTGGAGGCGGCTGGAGACCGTGTGCCGGTCGTCTCGCCGCGTGACGAGCTGCGGTCGCTCGACGAGAGCGGCTGGCGGAGTGTGGGGAAGTAGTGCGCGTGGCGGGGTTGGCCGCAATCTGTCCCACAGGCCGTGCACTGGCGCGCCGTGCGCTTTACACTCACAACCTGGGGGAACGACGTGGCGATCGTTCCCGGAGTGCGTATTGTGCCAGGTTATCGCGATCATGCCCGCCAACTTGACACCCCAGTATCACAAGGCAGAGCAAGAGTATCGTCGCGCCACGTCTCCCGAGGAGGAGCTGGAGTGGCTGCAGGTGATGCTGCGTGAGTTGCCCAAGCACAAGGGCACTGACAAGCTCAACGCCGAGCTCAAGCAGAAGATCAGCAAGGCCAAGCGGGAGCTGCAGCAGGGGCGGTCGACAGGCCGGCGGGGCGGCGGGCTGCGGCTGCCGCGCCAGGGTGCCGGGCGCGCCGTCCTGATCGGAGCGCCCAACACCGGCAAGAGCCAGTTGCTGGGGAGTCTCACGCGCGCGACGCCCGAAATCGCGCCCTATCCGTTCTGCACGCGGGAGCCGCAGCCGGGGATGATGCCGTGGGAGGACGTGATGGTCCAGCTGGTCGACACGCCGCCCATCACGCGCGACGTGCTGGATCCCGCCACGCAAGGCCTGATCCGGGGCGCCGATCTGGTCCTGTTGCTGGTGGACCTCGCCAGCGACGACGGGATCGACGACCTGCAGGGGGTCCTGGACCATCTGGGCACCACACGGACGCGGCTGGGCACGGAATCGTATGTCGACGAGCAGGACGTGGGGCTGGTCTATACGCAGACCTTCCTGGTGCCCAACAAGATCGATGCGCCGGACGCTGCCGACCGGCTGGAACTGCTGCACGAGTTCTGCCCGTTGGAGTTCCGTGAGTTCGTGATCTCGGCGCTGTCCGGGACCGGGCTGGAAACGCTGCGCGACGCCATCTACCGCGCCATGGACGTGGTGCGGGTGTACACGAAGCTGCCGACGCAGAAGGAGCCGGACTACGACCGGCCGTATACGATCCGTCAGGGGGGCACGCTGCTGGAAGTGGCGGAGCTGATCCACAAGGACTTCGTCACGCAGCTCAAGAGTGCGCGGGTCTGGGGGAGTCAAGTCCACGATGGCACGTATGTCAAAGGGGACTATGTCGTGCATGACAAGGACGTGATCGAACTGCACATCTAACACGCGACACTATAGCGAACTACACATCTAGCGAACGACACATCGCGACACACGGCGGACTGGAATCCGGTCATGAGCGAGACGACGTTGAGCAACGCGCAGATTGCCGCGACGTTGGAGGAGTTGGCGGACCTGCTGGAGTTCCAGGGGGTGAACGCCTTCCGCGTGCGGGCCTATCGCAACGCGGCGCGGGCGATCCGCAATCTGTCCGAGTCAGTGGCCCGGCTGGTGGCCGCGGACCCGCACCGGCTGACCGAGCTGGAAGGGATCGGCGCGTCGATGGCCGAGAAATGCGTGGCGCTCGTCCGCACCGGGGAGCTCCCGCAGCTGGAGACGCTCCGCGCGGAGGTCCCCGAGAGTGTGCTGACGCTGATGCGCATACCGGGTCTGGGGCCGAAGAAGGTGGCGGTGCTGCACAAGGAGCTGGGTGTGGCGACGCTCGACGAGCTGCGCGAGGCGTGCGTGCGGCACGACGTGCGTGCGCTCAAGGGATTCGGTGCCAAGACCGAGCAGGCGATCCTGGACGGCATACACCTGGCGGCGGCAGCCGGCACGCGTATGTACTGGGCGGAGGCCGATGAGATCGTGGCGGCGCTGCGGGCCCACCTGCAGACCTGCCCGGCCGTGGAGCGGCTGGAGTTTGCCGGGAGCTATCGCCGGGGGAAGGAGACGGTGGGTGATCTGGATGCCCTGGTCGTCTCGTCCGACGCGCCGCGCGTGATGGAGTGCCTGGCCGCGTTTAGGGAGGTGGCGGAGACGCTGGCGCGGGGCAACACCAAGATGTCGGTGCGGCTGCACGGCACGCTGCAGCTGGACCTGCGCGTGGTGCCGCCCGAATCGTTCGGCGCGGCGCTGCAGTACTTCACCGGCTCGAAGGAACACAACGTGGTGCTGCGCGGGCGCGCCAGGCAGCGCGGATTGAAGATCAACGAGTACGGCGTCTACCGGGTGGAGGGGACGCGCGAGGAGCGGGTGGCGGGGGCGACCGAAGACGGCGTCTACCGGACGCTGGGGCTGCCGGTGTTTCCGCCGGAACTGCGCGAGGCGCGCCAGGAGTTCCACTGGGCCGAGACGGGCACGCTCCCGGTGCTGGTGACCGAGCGGGACATCCGCGGCGACTTGCACATGCACACGACCGAGACGGACGGGGTGGCGACGCTGGAGGAGATGGTGGCGGGCGCGCGGCAGCGCGGCCTGCAGTACATCGCCATCACCGACCACTCGAAACGTGTGACGATGGCCCGCGGACTCGATGCCACACGGCTGCGGCGGCAGTGGGCCGCAATCGATGCGCTCAACGAGACGTTCGATGACTCCTTTCGTGTCCTCAAAGGGATAGAGGTGGACATCCTTGAACGCGGCGGACTCGATCTGCCGGACGAGGTGCTGGCCGAGGCGGACTGGGTGGTGGCCAGCGTGCATTACGGTCAGAGGCAGCCGCGCGCCCAGATCACGGCGCGCATTGTACAGGCACTGGCTCACCCGCACGTCCATGCGATCGCCCATCCCACCGGGCGACTCATCAACCGCCGCGATCCGTACGACGTGGACATCGAGGCGGTGCTCGACGCCGCGCAGCAGTACCACAAAGTGCTGGAACTCAATGCGAATCCCATGCGCCTGGATCTGAACGATGTGCACTGTGCGGCCGCCAAGGCGCGGGGCGTGCGGATCGCCATCTCTACGGACGCGCACAGCGTCGACGGCCTCGACTGCCTGCGCTACGGCCTGCTGCAGGCACGCCGCGCCGGACTCACCAAGGACGACGTGCTCAACACCCGTTCCTGGCCGCGGCTGCGGGAACTGCTCCACCGCTAACGCGCCACCGCGCCACCGCGCCCGGACGGCCGCGCTCCGGCGCCGGCGCGGCCGTCCGGGTCGCTTTGCGGCTCCCCGGGGGGGGAGTACAATACCGGCTGTATCCCAATCGAGATGAGGAGCACGCCCTTGGGTGATGAGGCAATTGCGGGACTCCGCGCGGCGCTGAAAGTGTCCCCCGACAACGTGCCCTTGCGTGTGCACCTGGCCCGGACGCTCGCCAGCCTGGGCCGGCACGAGGAGGCGGAGCAGGAGCTGCGTGAGGCGCTGGCGCTGGCCCCCGACGACGCGGAGGTGAAGTTGGCTCTGGCTCGCAGCTACCGGCAGCAGGGCAAGCTGAGCCAGGCCGTGGTCATCGTGGAAGATCTGTGCCAGCGGCGCGATACCCCGCCGGCTGCCCACGTGCTGTATGCCGCACTGCTCCTGGCCGAAGGAGACGTGCGCGGAGCGGTGACGCAGTACAAGCTGGGAGTGGAGGCGGACCCGCAGGTGGCGGACGAGCAGCTCGGCCGGACGCTCGGTATCGGCGAAGGATACGACGCCGGCGAGGTCGTCGACGGACGCGTGCGGGAGGCCTGGCAGGAACCGGCGGCGGAGCCGTGCTCGGATGTCGAGCGGCCGCAGATCACGTTCCAGGACGTGGGCGGCATGGAGGCGGTGAAGGAGGAGATCCGCATCAAGATCCTCTACCCGCTGCAGCATCCGGAAATGTATCAGGCCTATGGCAAGCAGATGGGCGGCGGGATCCTGATGTACGGGCCGCCCGGCTGCGGCAAGACGTTCGTCGCGCGCGCCACGGCCGGCGAGATCGGCGCCGGATTCCTGTCGGTCGGCATCAACGACGTGCTGGACATGTGGACGGGGCAGAGTGAGCGAAATCTGCACAGCCTGTTCGAGCAGGCGCGTCTGAACCGCCCGTGTGTGCTGTTCTTCGACGAAGTCGACGCGCTGGGAGGGCGGCGCAGCGACATGAGAAGCGGCAGCGCCCGGCAGTTGATTAACCAGTTCCTGGCCGAGATGGACGGGGTGGATTACTCGAACGATGGGGTGCTGGTGCTGGCGGCGACCAACGCCCCCTGGCACATCGATCCGGCGTTCCGCCGCCCGGGCCGGTTCGACCGCGTGCTGTTCGTACCACCCCCGGACGCGGCGGCGCGGGAGGACATCCTGCGGATCCATCTGCGCGGCAAACCCCAGGAGGTGATCGACTACGCATCGCTCGCGAAGCACACGGTCGACTTCTCGGGGGCCGACATCAAGGCGGTGGTTGAGCAGGCTGTGGAGGTCAAGCTGCGCGAGGCGATTCAGGCCGGCGTGCCCCGGCCGCTGACAAGCAAGGACCTGCTGGCCGCCGCCCGGGCACTCAAGCCGACTACCCGCGAATGGTTCTCCACTGCCCGCAACTACGCCGTGTACTCCAATCAGGGTGGGATCTACGACGACGTATTGAAGTACCTCAAACTGTGAGCAGCTAATCCCTGTGACACCCCATCTGCAGCGCGCGATGCTGTTGTTCGATCAGGCACGCTACGATACGGCCGAAGCGGAATTGCGCCAGGCGCTGGCGAAGGATCCGGAAAACGCCCGTGCGCACGCGATGCTGGCGCTGTGTCTGATCCAGAGCCGGCAGTACGAGCGGGCGGCCGCCGCCGTGGACCTGGCGCGGACCCTGTCGCCGGACGACCCGTTCGTGTTCTATGTGGAGTCCCGCATGCTGACGGAGCGCAACTGCTTTCCGGAAGCGGAGGCGGCGATCCTGGAGGCGATCGGCCTGGACCCGTACGAGGTGGAGTACTTCGCGCAGCTGGCTTGTGTACGCATGGAGCAGCGGCGGTGGGATGCGGCCCTGGTGGCCGCTGAACAGGGGCTGGAGCTGGACGCCGAGAACGTCACCTGCACCAACCTGCGGGCCATGGCCCTGGTCAAACTCGGCCGCCGCCTGGAGGCGGGCGAGGCGATCGCGTCGGCCCTCCGCCGGCAACCGGAAGATGCCGACACGCATGCCAACATGGGCTGGTCGCTGCTGGAAAACGGTCAGCCGCAACAGGCGTTGGAACATTTCCGCGAGGCGCTGCGGCTGAACCCGAACAGCCAGTGGGCGCGGCAGGGGATCGTGGAGGCCATGAAGGCGCGATACTTCGTGTACCGCCTCATCCTGGGTTGGTTCCTCTGGATGCTCCGGCTCTCGAGCGGCGCGCAGTGGGGCATCCTGATCGGCGCGTTTGTCGGCTACCAGGTGCTGGGGTCCATCGCGCGGGGCAATCCAACACTGGCCCCGTGGATCACGCCGTTGCTGATCGCCTATGTGGTCTTCGCCATCATGACCTGGGTGGCCAGCCCGCTGTTCGACCTGGTGCTGCGCCTGAATCGCTTCGGACGGCTCGCCCTGTCCCGCGAACAGATCATCACGTCGAATTGGGTCGGGTTGTGCGTGCTCGCCGCCCTCCTCTCGCTCACCGCGTACTTTCTCCAGGCCGGCAGCCTGTGGCTGCTGTGTGCCCTTGCCTGCGGGTTCATGATCCCCCTCGTGTCCCGGATCTACGCTTGCCAGCCCGGCTGGCCACGCAAAACCCTCATCGCGATGACCAGCGTCATGGCGAGCCTGGGGATCCTGGTCGTCGGACTGGTGCTGTGCGGGCGGTGGATCCCCACCGAGCTGCGACCCTACGCACTGGTCGTCGCGCGACTCGCCCTGGTGCTCTTCATGGTCGGTGCCGTCGCCGGACAATTCGCCGTCAACGCGCTGGTTCAGGTCCGGCCACGCCGTGGATAGGGGCGCGTCCCCCCACAACACGCGGCCCGCCGGCCGCCTGCCCGACACCACACTGCATGCTGCACTGCTGGCAGATGAGCTGCGCTCGACGCAATAGGAAAGACCGGGAATCCTTAGGACACCCGGTCTTCTGTTTACGATTGCCGGCAAGACGTGGCCAACAGGGAAACGGCAGTCTCGCCAGCTAAAATGACCCCTAGCTCGATCGCCGGTCCGTTGTGGGACCGCACGCCGAACTACCAGCCCGCGGCGGGAACTCAGCGGGCTCCACAGCCGGTGCAGTCCAGAACAGCCTCGGCTTCACCACCACACGTGACGGACACACAACCAGCGTTGGCACCGTCACAGGCTGTCATGCCACAGCAACTCTCGCTGCCGTGACCAGCCATAGCTTGTCGCTGACCGCCCAGAAAGGCGGTTTTCGTGATCGCGACCAACATCGCGACCCTAAAAACAGTTACTCATCATGCGAGCCCTCCATAAAGTAAGTACAGCAGTCGAAACCGACGTTGCCACATCGCAGACCAGGGCCGGTGCACGTGCTGTGCGGCCGAAGCCAACATGCCCGCGACTGTCTAGCCCGACTCGTGCCTTTCCCACCGACCAGACTCGTTTTCCCCCCAAAGAAAAACAGCTGACTTTGTGGCCTGCGGGGACTGCGCGAATCGTAAAGGCTAGGTCGCTAGGGTAACATTACCCGGTTGGTTGTCAAGCGTACGGGCGGTCCAAACGGACGGATCCGGGCTTCCCGGTCCGGCCGTTCATCTGCGGCGTGCCGAGCGTTCTGGCAGGGCGTTTTTGCCGTTTTGCCGGTTCTGACTACCTTGGTGTCCAGGACGGGCGGGCGGCCGCCGTGCCGACTCGGGAGTCAGAAAGACCTGGGAAAAGCCGCAAGCTTCTGTTAGGCCACGTGTTTGGGATTGTGTAGATGCAAGATAGGGTTTTGCGATTTATGAGCGTGGCTCCAGGGTGGGCGGGCCCGGAAGATGGGGAGCGGGGTTGGCGTACCGTGGATTGCCGGGTATCGCCAGTAGCTACAGTTTCCACAGCAGCAGCAGGGTGTAGTCGAGTGCGTTGGCGTTCTGGCCGCTGTCACGCGTATCGTAGCGGTCGATTACACCCAATTTGAGGCTCATGTTGGTGCGTTCGTCGAGCAGTACTTCCCAGCCCATATCGGAGCGGATGCGGTAGAGGGTGAAATCTTCCCATTCCGGGTAGTACTCGACCGTGGCGCGGAACTTCTGCCGGTCCGAGATCTTGTGCTCGAAATCGACGCCGAACATGGCTTCCGGGTCCCAGTCGTTGTCGGACCCGTGGAATTTCCGACTGGTACCGGAGCCGAAGCGTCCGATGAGTTTGGTGGCGTCGGTTTTGATGAAACGGTAGCCCATTCCGGCGTTGAGTGTCAGTTCCGACGAGTAAGGCCGGAATTCGTCGTATACGAAGATCGCTTTGGCGAAAGGGGTCCAGCGCGACTCGCCCAGGAGCCAGTCGTGGTGCACTTCGAGCTGGCCATTGTGTTTGGTCATGATGTAGTCGGCCGAGGCTTTGACGTAGTTGATCGCGACTTTCAGGTCGCTCCAGTCCTTGGTGCGCCGCAAGTTGGCCCCGGTGCGCATGGACAGGGTGGTGGAGTTGCCTTCGGAGCCATCGATGCCGATCTCGAAGCTGTTGTCCCATTCATCGGGGATATCCCAGTACCAGGGCAGGAACCAGTTCTGCCACGTGAACTCCTTCATGATCAGGC
>Ga0123328_1005064_pt1 | contig 10469 bp, 7 predicted proteins | sample BioC12SIPDNA_2_FD_89702 | JGI IMG/M metagenome (GOLD analysis project Ga0123328, IMG submission 89702) | Anaerobic biogas reactor microbial communites from Washington, USA - Biogas_R1_A C12 SIP DNA | ecosystem: Engineered > Bioreactor > Anaerobic > Unclassified | place: Washington, USA...
ACTATTCGGTGGAGGGAAGTGATCATCTTGATACATTCATGCGAATGCGTCGATGACAGGACGTTTGGTCAGGTGCTCTAGCGAACCAGGTCCCGATGAGGGGGCGCTGCAGGATCCTCTACCGCCACATTTCAATGGATTCTGCGTGTACGGGAGGTCTTTCAGATAAAAACCAACATCGTGATGTATCGCGGAACGACGAGCCGTAAATCATCGATATTCGTGGTCCTGGCACCTATTGTCCACGAAAATTGCGGAAATTCTGGCAATGATTCGTGTACTTTGTCTCAGGAGTTCGTTGATGCCAACAATCGACAGTTAGATTTAATAGCGCTATTTGTCTCAGGAAAGTGGGGGGTAACGCCGATAGGCCGAAAACCTGATAGCGCTCCCAAGGTCCTGCTGCTGGGATACAATGGGGCGAACAACACCGGAGCGGAAGCTAAGCTCCTGGCCACCATCGTCGATATACGTTCCCTCCTGGGCCCGTCCGCCATGCTGACGGTACCTAGCTTGGATGTCGCTAAGCTCCGACGTTACCTGAGAGAGGAGGAGGGGCTCAAGATAGTTAAGGTGCCCACCACATATAGGCGTACCATCAGGCGGCTGGTACGGGAACATGACATTATCGTCCTGGTCGAGGGGAGCTGCTACATCGAAACCTTCACCAAGGCCCTTCTGGATGCGTACCTGTGGGGAACCCGCTGCGCTGCGAAGCTTGGCAGGCCGTGCATCGCCTACGCAGTGGACTCAGGACAGGTATCCATGGCCAGTGAGGGGAAGATAAGGGAGGATGCCAGCAAGACCGATCTCATCATAATGCGTACATTTGCGGGTGCGCAACGGATGAGGGAGTGGGGCGTCACCGCGCCCATAGAGGTTGCCGCTGATACGGCCTTCCTGTTCAAGCCCGATCCTGCCGACGCGGACCTGCTGGAACGGGAGCTGCCGTCCTCAAGGGTTGTGGGTATAGCCGCGGTGGACTTCCATCTGTTCCCAGTGGTCCCCCGTATATGGGGGCGCCGCTCCCGTTGTTACAAATGGCCGTTCTATTTTGCATGGAGCGAAGAGAGAAGGAAGGCCGCGGCCAAGCTGGCCCAGGACTTTGCGGAGCTGGCGGACTGGGTCATCGAGGAGCATGACCGGTCCATAGCCCTGATGTGCATGGAATCGCTGGACGACGCCTTAGCCAATGACATCCTTGACCGCATGAAGCATCCAGAGCGGGCGCGCATATTCTCCGCCACTAAATATAATGCATCCCAGATGGCCTCGGTGCTGCGAGGGCTGGACCTGCTTATCACCTCCCGGTATCACGCTGGGGCCCTTTCCCTGGAGGGGCATGTCCCTCAGGTAGCCATTGCCCACGATGTTAGACTTGCGGACCTCTATGAGGAGATAGGCATGAAGGAGGAGTTCTTCTTCGACCACGTCGATCCTGACCTCTTCGAAAAGGTGCGCGCTAGGGCAGAGAGGCTGTTGAAGGACCCCGGAATGGTCAGGGAGATGCTGGACCGGGCCCACCGCGAGCAGGTTGACAGGGCGCACCGCGCACGCCAGCTGACGGGGGAGTTCCTGAGGTCCCGGGGATGGATCGTAAACCTATGACGACATGTCTTCTGACCGGCGGCACAGGATTCATCGGGACCTACGTGGCCCGCTGGCTACTGCATCATACCGATCATCATATAGCGGTGCTGGTAAGAGCCGAGGATCAGGCAGCGGCAAGCCACCGCCTGGGCCGTGCGTGGGGGGACAGCCCGGACCTGGTAGCAGCTATTGGGGCGAGGATAGAGGCGGTGCCCGGCGATGTGTCCGAGGAGAACATGGGCCTTGCCGAAAGCGTCCGTGGAGGTCTTGCAGGCAATGTGGGCATCATCGTCCACTGCGCTGCCGACATCCGTCTGAACGCACCGTTGGAGGAGCTGCGCCGTACCAACGTGGATGGTGTAAGGAACGTCCTCAGGTTCGCCGAGGAGGTCCAGGCCGACCATGGTCTTCAACGCCTCTCCCACGTATCCACGGCCTACGTAGCGGGGTGCCGACAAGGCTCCGTCCCTGAGGAAAGACCTTCCGATCGATACGGGTTCCTGAGCAATTATGAGCAGAGTAAGTTCGAAGGGGAGATGCTGGTTCACGAGGCTAAGCATCTCCCGGTATCGGTGTTCCGGCCAGGCATGGTCGTGGGCAGCTCCGAGGACGGATATGTCCGCACTTTCAACACCCTGTACTACCCGCTCCGCCTCTACCTGACAGGAAAGATGAGGGTGGTCCCGCTGTCATCGTCGCAGAGGGTGAACCTGGTGCCAGTGGACAAGGCAGCCGAGGCCATTGGACGGCTGACATTAGACCCCCGGGCAGAGGGGCGCATATTCCATCTTGTCAGCGCTGCTGGCTCCCTTCCCACGGTGGGAGATGTGGTGGATCTCACCAGAGCGTGGGCAGAGAGGAGACTGGATATCAAGCTCCCGCGACCGTTGTACCTCCCTGCGGCGATGGCGTTTCTGGAACGGGGAGCGGCGGAGAACCTCAGCGTGCTCGCTCCCTACCTGCAGGAAAGGCGGGAGTTCCGGACGGACAACGTGGAGGAGCTTCTCGGACCATTCAGGGCGGATTGGCAGGAACTGCTGCCCCGGTTGCTGGAGTTCTCCGTTTATCATGGGTTCTTGCACCGGAGCGACCGGACGGTCCATGAGCAGGTGCTCTTCAGGCTTGGAAGTAAGAGCAGGCCGGTCCGGCTCCATGACCTCGTCGAGGGTCAGATAGTGGGTCGCCCTGCCGAGGACGTGCGGAGGGATATGCTCCGAGCGGCCGGAGCCCTGCGGACCCTAGGCATAGGTAATGAGGACCGCGTGGCCATCGTGGGAACGAACAGCACCCGTTATCTGATATTGGATGTCGCCCTGGGCCTGGTGGGAGCGGTGAGCGTTCCGCTGTACTACACCAGCCCACCGGCAGAGCTTGACAACCTGATAGAGGACAGCGGATCAAGGCTGGTGCTCATAGGCTCGGATACCGTCCTGAGCCACGCGAGGGGCATGAGGACATCGGCCAGCATGGTCTCGTTCTGCCGCTCCGTACCAAACGACCTCGGGGACAGGGTGACCCCCTGGGAGGCGTTTCTGGAGATGGGCAGGGACAACATTGACCGCTCGCCGGCCGGTTTCGAGGACCTGGCCACTTTACGCTACACCTCCAGCACCACGGGGTTGGCCAAGGGGGTGCTGTTCCGGCACCATCACCTGCGGTTCATGGCTGAATGCATGGCGTCGCTGCCTCCGTGGAAGGTGCGCAACAACGAAGCTCACTACCTATCCTTCCTGCCCATGAACCATGTGGTGGAGGGGATCCTCGCCACCTACTCGCTGTTCTACGCCCCCACTACCCTCAACATCTACTTCCTAGAGGATTTCAGGAGTTTGCGTGAGGGATTGAAGATGGTGCGGCCCACAGTGTTCTTCTCCGTTCCCCGGTTCTACGAGAAGTTGTGGGACGGGCTTATGGCGAGCTCTTTGGTCAGGGGGTTCCTGGAGAGGCCGAGCAGGGTGAAGCGATGGCTGCTGGCACCGCTGATCAAGCGAAAGGCGCTGAAGGCCGCGGGGCTGGACCGCTGCGACTATCTGCTCTCTGGCTCTGGCCCCATGAGTCCCGAGATACTTGCTTCCCTGCGCCGCCTGGGTGTGGAGGTGCACAATGCCTACGGCCTCACGGAGGCCCCGCTGGTGACCATCAACTATTCAGGTCGCAACCGTATCGGCACGGTAGGAGAGCCTCTCCCCCGGACGGAGGTGGCCATCGCCGCCGACGGCGAGGTCCTGGTGAAAGGGCCTCAGGTAACCAGCGGTTACTACGGCGGAAGGGAGCAGCCCTTCAGGGACGGGTTTCTCCTCACCGGTGACATCGGGCACCTGACCGACGAAGGAAGCCTGGTCCTGGACGGCCGTAAGAAGGAGCTTATCAAGACCTCCTATGGAAAGTACGTCAATCCCCTGAAGTTGGAGACGGCGCTGCGGGATATCCCCGGGGTGTTCGAGGCCATGATCGTGGGCGAGGGACGACCCTTCTGTGCGGCGATGGTTTGGTCCGAGGATGCGGTCCCGCTCGATATCGATGCCCGGGTGGAGATGCTGAACTCCCATCTATCGCCCCCAGAGCAGATCAAGGCCTGGGTGGTGCTTCCCAACACCCTATCTGTACAGGGGGGCGAGCTGACCGCTAACATGAAACTACGCAGAGGGCAGGTGATGCAGAAGTATGCTTCCGTGATCGATGCCATCTACTCCGGATCCGCCCTCCCCGGCGAGGCCCTGCACCTGGGCAGGATGAGGAGGGACGCATGAGCCTTAAACTGCGGTTGGCATCATGGTGGATGCCCCCATCCATGAAGGCTCGGGAGATCGAGAGGATCAGATCATTGACGTTCGCCGTTCTGGACGAGCTCCTGGCCGAGCATGCTCCAGGGGCGCTCAGTATCGAGGACGATCCTCAGGTTGGCCGTTTGGAAGAGCGAAGGGCGGCCATGGCGAAGGGACATCGTAGGAGGGTGGAGGCGTTGATAAGGGGCGTGGGCCGTGAGAAGGCCATTGCCCTGGGCAGGGCCTCCCTGCGACCCGTGGGGGAGGCGCTGGGCAGGGATGCGCGTAGACGCCTCGGGGTGGGCAATACCAGGAGGGAGCTGCTGCAGGCGGCCGGCGTCATGTACGACATCCTGGGCATCGAGTTCACCATCTCCACCGGTCCCGACGGCGACCGGCTGGTGGTATCTCGGTGCGCGCTGTCCTCACACTACTCAAAAGATGTTTGCGCCGTCCTCTCTGCGGTGGACGAGGGTGCGGTCAGCGGGCTGAACCCGGAGGCGGAGATGCTGTTCCGCGAGCATCTGACCGATGGTTTCCCGCAGTGCATCGCGGGCATCAGCATCAAGGAGGAAAGATGAGAACGATCGTGGTGGGCTCAGGAGCTGGCGGCGCCACGGCCGCCCGGGAGCTGGCCCGGCAGGGGATGGAGGTCGTGGTCCTGGAAGCGGGCGGACGCTTCAAGCCGTTCACCCGCAGGATAGGCTTCGCCGAGCCCATCCGCCGCATGGGGCTGCTTGGAGGTGAGGACAGCGTTTCCCGATTTATCCCCGCCTACCGCACGACGCGATCGAGCGAGGAGCTGCTGCTGGTGCGCTCCGTGGCCGTGGGCGGCTGCACCCTCGTCACCTGCGGCAATATGGTCCGGGCCGATGGTGGCCTCAAGGAGATCGGTCTCGATCTCACGAAAGAGTTCGAGGAATTGGAGGGCTGCATGGGGATCGCCCCGGTCCCCAAAGAAAGGTGGCGACCCCTCACCGCCGATATGTTCGCCGTGGCCCAGCGCCGGGGTCTGGAGCCCAAGGCCACCCCGAAGTCCGTGAATATGGAACGGTGCACGTCATGCGGGCTGTGCGAGCTCGGCTGCGCCACCGGTGCCAAATGGGACTCCCGGAGGTTCTTGAGCGAGGCGATGAGGCAAGGGACCACGCTAAGGCCCAGGGCCAGGGTCATCAGGGTCGTCATGGAGGATGGCAGGGCCGCGGGAGTGCAACTGGAAGGCGGTGGTGAAGTAGTCAAAGGGGACGCAGTGGTCCTGGCCGCTGGAGGTTTGGGAACTGCTCAGATCCTCAAAGCCTCAGGCTTTGAGCCCAGTGACACTTTGTGGGCTGACCTTGTCCTGACCGTGGGGGGCGTATCTGATAACGCGAGGCAGCTGGAGGAGCCGCCCATGGCCTGGTACTCCCAGAGGGATGGCTACATCATCTCCCCTTATCTCGATGTGCTGTCGCATATTTTCCACCGTCCGTGGAGGAAGGTGGCATTGAACGACAGGGTCGGTGTCATGGTAAAACTGGCTGAGGAGGCCAACGGACGGGTCCTGGCGGACGGGACGGTGCAGAAGCCGGTGAGCGAGAGAGACCAGGAGCGCCTGCTGGCGGCCAGCACCGAGGTCAGGTCGATCATGGAGGAAGCAGGGGTACAGGGCCCGTTCGTGAACGGCCTGCTTCACGGCGGCCATCTTGGCGGGACCGTTCCTCTAAGAAGAGAGGACATCGAGACCATGCATCCCTCATCACTTCCCGAGAAGCTCTGGGTCGCCGACCTCTCCCTGATGCCGAGGTCTCAGGGCCTGCCCACGGTGCTGACAACGGGCGCACTGGCACTGAGGGTCTCCCGGCACTTAACCTAGTTCGTTGCTCGAGCTGCTTCTCATCTCGCGATCGTCCCCTCAATACTCAGAACCTCTTCGATATGAATCCTTCAGTTTCGAACGGAGGGGCAGAATGGACTAGCCGCCTTCGACCGATGCTCAGGTGATTATGAACTAGCGGCTAAACCCCTTCTCCGCTGTCCTCACTTCCAGTACCCGCATCAGGTCAGAGCGGCTGACGATACCCACTAACTGTTCATTGTCCATGACCACGATCCGGCCGATGTTGTTCCTGGTCACCGCCTGCAGGGCATCCATGACCGGCGCACTGGGGGGCACGGACACGACCTCTCGGGTCATCACCTGTCCCACGAGGACGGTGTCCTGCTGCCCGGTGGGGACCTTTTGGGCATCCTGGAAAGTGATTATTCCCACTATCTTATCGCCCTCGACGACGGGATAGCCGAGGTGCTTCTCCACCAACATCTTATCGATCATCTGCCGGACCGTCATGGCCGGCGACACCGTGGACACCGGGGACGACATGATCTGTTTGACCGTGAGCCCTTCCAAGGCCTCGGCTATCGTGGTCTCGCGCTGCTCCTCCCCTGCTCCCATGTATATGAAGAGGGCGATAAGGATGAGCCAAGGGTTGAACACCAAGAGGCCAAAGAGGCCCATGAAGAGGGCGATGGCTTTGCCCACCTGCACCGCCACGGTGGTCGCCTGGCGGAAGCCGAGCCTTTTGGCCAGGAGAGCCCTCAGCACCCTCCCGCCGTCCATGGGGAACGCGGGAATGAGGTTGAAGGCGCCGAGCAGAAGGTTGTAGAAGCACATCATGCCCGCGGTGATGGACACGATGTCCGTTCCCAGGCTTCCCAGACCCCTTGTCAGATACCACACGGGCAGGAGGACCACGCCGATGGCCAAGCTTGTGGCGGGACCAACGAAGGCCATCACCCCCTCCCCGGGTGCCTCCGAGGGCTGGCTCTCGATCTCCGAGACCCCTCCGAAGATGAAGAGGGTGATCCCAGATACGCGGTAACCCTTTTGTATCGCTACGTATGAGTGTGACAGCTCGTGCAGCAGGACCGCGATGAAGAAGAGGACCGCTGCAAACAGGCCCAGAAGGAGCTTCTCCCAATCCCTGAGAGGAAGGTCGTTGAAGCTCAGGGTGAAGCCCAGGACGTTCGCGCTCACGAAGGCGAAATACAGTGTGAACAGGGGCAGGACCAGGAGGAAGGAGACATGTATCCTGATGGGGATGCCAAGCACCCGACCCAGTTGCAGCGAGGCCCTCATGGATGAAGATTGGAGGCGGCGGTAAATATCGTTTTTCACCAAGGTCGCCCATGATTTCGTGCGATAGTGTCCTGGTTATTCTGCGAATAAAAAATTTGGACAAAAGTTATCTAACCCCTGCTCTTCCGCCTCAAGCGGTGATGAAGCTCACCTCCAACCGCCCACTATGGGCTGATGGCTTCTACTGAGATCATTTAGGACTGGACGTGAGCAAATGATAGATTCGGCAACATTGCTGTTGATACTATTCGCTGCTGTGACGGCCTCCCTCATTTCCATCAAGGCAGGGATATCGGTGGCCATCATCGAAATCCTCCTGGGGATCTTGTTGGGCAATTTCCTAGGAGTACAGGGCGACCAACACCATTGGCTGGCATTCTTAGCGGGGCTGGGGAGCGTGATCCTGACCTTCCTTGCGGGGGCCGAGATCAATATCGATGTTATGAAGAGGAACTGGAAGGCTAACGTGAGCATTGGCGTCCTTTCATTCCTTGTCCCCTTCACCATCTCATTACTTCTATGCCATTTTGTGGTCGGATGGACCTGGACCTCCTCTATCCTCGCGGGTGTGGTGTTGTCTGATACCTCAGTGGCCGTAGTGTACGTGGTGCTCGTGGAGACCGGGGCCTGCCGAACCGGCACCGGTAGCATCATCCTATCATCCTGTTTCGTCACCAATCTCTCCACGGCCATCGCCCTCAGCCTTCTGTTCACGGAGCCCAGCTGGTACCTCCTAGCCCTCGTCCTAGCCATGATCGCCAGCATCTTTCTGGTACCGAAGCTCCTCCATTACATGCTGGCCAGGGTGGAGGGGAAGAGCGGTCAGCCGGAGGTCAAGCTGCTACTGTTCCTTATCGTGGGGGTCGGTGCCGTGGCGGAGCTGGCTGGGGTGGTAGCAGTGCTTCCCGCATACGTGCTGGGCATCGCCACGGCCAGGGTGTACGCCCAGAACAAGGATACACTGTCGAAGACCAGGACCCTGGCCTTGAGCTTCCTGACCCCGTTCTTTCACATCAACGCCGGGCTCAATGTGTCCCTGACCGCCGTGGCCGGAGGTCTGGGCATCGTTCTACTGCTTTTCGGCGGCAAGATCGCGTCCAAGGCCCTGGGCGTACTGCCAATGGCTCGACGGCTGGTGAAGAAGGATACAGCTTACATCACACTCCTCATGAGCACCGGTCTGACCTTCGGTATTATATCCGCACAGTACGGTCTGACCAAGGGTCTGATCGACGCTCAGCAGTTCTCGGTGCTCGCCACCGTGGTCATACTCACGGCGATCGTGCCCACCATAATCGCGCAGAGATGGTTCGATCCGCAGGGAGGGGGTGTGAATGGAGGACATTGAGAGGATATTGGTGGCCGTAGATGGTTCCGCCCAGAGCAACAAGGCGGTACGGCTGGCTGCCAGGATAGCGAAATGCCTAAGGGCCGAGCTGACGCTCATCCACGTTATCGAGCTTAACGAGGTGCCCTCCCTGATGGCAGAGGCTGAGGACAAGGGGAGGGAGGCCCTGGGACAGGCAGCCCTTAGCGATGGTGTGGAGATCGCCCTGGGTCTGGAGGTACATCCCCAGACCGTCCTCCGGAGAGGCCAGCCCGCGGGACAGATCCTTCGCTACGCCGCCGAGTACCGGCCTCAGATGATTTTTACCGGCACCCGGGGCCGGGGCGGGGCCACGGCGATGCTGATGGGCAGCGTATCCCGAAAGGTCAGCGAGGGCTCTAAAGTGCCGGTAACCATCGTGCGCTGACCTTCGTTGAACGGGGGTGCATGGATGGTAGGTCCCGGCGTTTTTCAATCGAATAACCTCTTGGCATCGCCCTTCCTCCCCATCCTGAGGCCGTTGGCCACGGCTATCAGCTCGGAGGCCTCGTGGAGCAACACGGCCAAGGCCACCGATAGTATGCCCAGTAGCGCCGAGGGGATCATCAAGGCCAGGACGATCAGGGCGAAGGCTATGTTCTGCCTTCCCAGGTGGTTCGATCTGCGGCCGATGCTTAATGCATAGGGCACCTTGCTCAGGTCGTCGGCCATCAGGGCCACGTCCGCCGCCTCAATGGCCGCGTCGGTGCCCGCGGTCCCCATGGCGATGCCTATGGTGGCCTCCGCCAGGGCGGGAGCGTCGTTGATGCCGTCCCCGATCATGGCCACAGCACCGTACTTGGACTTCAGCTCCCTGATGGCGATTATCTTGTCCTCCGGCTTCAGGTTCGCACGGACCTCAGTGATGCCCAGGTCCTTAGCCACTGCCTTGGCGGTGACCTCGTTGTCCCCTGTCAGCATGATGGTGCAGATACCCATTTCGTCCAGCTTCTCGACCATCCCTTTGGCCTCGGCTCGGGGTTCGTCCTTCAGGGCGATAAGGCCGTAGATCTCACTGGCGGTGCCCACCAGTATCACCGTCTTGCCCTCGGCCCTCAATTCCATGGTCTCCCTGGAGCTGGTGACGATGATGCCGTTGCGCTCGAAGAGCTCCGGCTGCCCTACCAGTATCAGCTCGTTCTCGATCCTGGCCTGGGCCCCTAGACCAATTACGGCCTGAAAGTCTGTGGCCTGTTGGGGATCGATGGGGCAGGTGACCCCGCGCTCATTGATGGCGCACGCGATGGGGTGTTCCGAGCACCGCTCCACGCAGTGGGCCAGATGCAGCACCTCATCGTTGCTTTTTGTATGCCCGATGACATCGGTAACCACCAGCTTCCCCTTGGTGAGCGTCCCCGTCTTGTCGAAGGCCACCGCTCTCACTTTCCCCAGGTTCTCGACGTGGACCCCGCCCTTGATCAGGACCCCGCGGCGGCCGGTCTTGCCTATGGCGGTGGTGATGGACACAGGAGTGGACATGACCAGGGCACAAGGGGCCGCAGCGATGATGAACACCACGGCCCGCGTAGCCCACTCGTTGACATCCAGGCCGAAGATGATGGGTATCAATAACAGGACCAAGGCCATTCCCAGTATGACTGGGGAGTACACGTTTCCGAAGCGCTCGATGAAC
>Ga0123328_1005067_pt1 | contig 10466 bp, 8 predicted proteins | sample BioC12SIPDNA_2_FD_89702 | JGI IMG/M metagenome (GOLD analysis project Ga0123328, IMG submission 89702) | Anaerobic biogas reactor microbial communites from Washington, USA - Biogas_R1_A C12 SIP DNA | ecosystem: Engineered > Bioreactor > Anaerobic > Unclassified | place: Washington, USA...
GGAGAAGACGTGGGTCGTCTCCGGTTGGAGCCAGCGCACGCCGAGTCCGGGGCGATCGGGCACTTCGGGCTGTGGGGCATTCGGCTCGGCCATCGCCTCAGAGCTCCAGTCGCGTCAGCTCGGTCTGGATCCGCACGAGCTTGGAGTAGATGCCCGCCATGTCCATCAGCTCCTCGTGGCTGCCGGATTCGGCGATCTGGCCCTCGTCCATGACGAAGATGCGGTCGGCGCTCTTGAGCGTGGACAGCCGGTGGGCGATGACAATCGTCGTCCGCTCTCGGCCCAGGGTGGCCAACGCCCTCTGGATCTCCTGCTCCGACTCCGTGTCGACCGATGAGGTCGCCTCGTCGAGGATCAGCACGCGGGGGTCGCGCACAAGCGCGCGCGCGATGGTGATGCGCTGGCGTTCGCCGCCGGACAGGCCGGCGCCGCGCTCGCCGACCTGACGGTCGTAGGCGGCGGGCATGCGGGCGATGAACTCGTGGGCGTTGGCCGCCCGTGCGGCGTCCATCACCTGCTGCGGACCGGCGTCCGGATTCCCGTAGGCCACGTTGTCGCGGATGCTGGAGCGGAACAGGAACGGCTCCTGCAGCACCAGGGCGACGTGCTGGTGCAGGTCGGCCTGGGACATCTCCCGCACGTCGACGCCGTCGATCAGCACGTGGCCTTGCTGGACGTCGTAGAAGCGGCAGATCAGGTTCACGAGCGTTGTCTTGCCGGATCCGCTCTTTCCCACGATACCGATGAACTGCCCGGGCTCGATCTTCAGGCTGACGTTCTTGATGATGGGGTTGTGCGGATCGTAGCCGAACGAGACGCCCTTCAGTTCGATTTCTCCACGCAGCGTCGGCATACGCACGGCGGAGGGGCTCTCCTTCAGCACCACGTCGGCGTCCATGACCTCGAAGATACGCTGGGCGGCCGACACGAAGCCGGTCATCCAGTTGGAGAACTGGCTGAGCATCTGGATCGGGCCGTAGAACATGCCGACGTAGTTGAAGAACGCCATCAGCACGCCGAGCGAGATCCCGGCGCCGTAGAGCCGGTTGGAGATGACGAGCTTGCCGCCGGCGTACCAGATGATCATGCTGCCCAGCAGCGCGGCGAACTGGATCAGCGGGTGGAAGGTGGCCACGCTGTAGCTCAGACGGCGGCGCGCCTTCAGGAGGTAGTAGGCCGATTCGCTGAACCGCTCCTCCTCCCGATGTTCCTGCCCGAACGCCTTGACCAGGCGCACGCCGGACAGGACGCCGGACAGGAGCTGGCTCATCTTCGACTGGCTCTCCCACACGGGCCAGTAGCGGGGCTTCACGTGCCGGAGGAACACCAGTGTGCCGATGACCACCAGGGGCACCGGCAGCAGCACCAGGAGGGCCAGGTAGGGGTTGAGCACGAACAGCATGATGCAGATGCCGAACACCTGGAGCAGGTTCAGCAGGAAGCCGCCCGCCACCTGGTCCACGAAGCCCTGGAAGTAGTCCGTGTCGTAGAGCACGCGGCTCATCAGGCTGCCGACGGAGTGGCGGTCGTAGTAGGACACGTCGAGCTGCAGGAGCTTGGCCTGCAGCATCTCGCGCATCTCGCGGGTGATGCGCGTGCCCACGGCGGCGCTCGCACGCCCGATGCCGATGTTGAGCCCGCTCTGAAGGGCGTGGATGCCCAGGAGCACGAGCACGAAGATCAGCAGCAGGGCGCTCGGATGGCCCGGGATGCCCTGGCCGGGGGGCGGCTGCAGCACGCCGTCGACCAGGAGCCGCACCAGGTACGGAGGCACCAGGCTCACGCCGACGCGCAGGATCATCAGCCCCATCAGGAGGGCGATGAACCCGCGGTAGGGCGTCATCAGATCCAGGGATCGCAGTACGATGCCGTGGCCGCCCGTGCAGATGCGGCACTGGCCGCCGCGGTTCGGCAGGGGCACGCCGCACTTCGGGCAGGTGGTCTCGCTCGGCCGGGTCAGGTGCTCCGGCTGGAACGCCTGGCCGTTCAGTATCCGCTCCAACTGCACGCGTGCCCGGTGGAAGAACTCCCGCCGGGAGTTGCTGAAGCGCAGCACGTCGACGTAGAGCCCGCCGAGCATGACCTGCAGGAAGGCGCTGCCCACGGTCTGGAGCACCCGCACCTTCTGCACCTGGTCGACGGCGAACGGCCCGGCCGCGACCCGGCCGCCGGCGGGGCTGTCGGCCACGGCCAGAAGCGCCGAACCCGTGACGATCAGCCACACGTCTTCCCGCCGGCCGTCCAGGTCGATGTCCGAACAGAGGCAGAACAGGCAGTCGGCGTCCCGCACGCCCTGAGCCTCGGCCCCGACGCGCACCTCCTCCGGAAGCGTGCCCAGCAGCACGCCGCTCTGCGCCCCCGATATCGTCCCTTCGGAGCCGGCCACAACGACCCTCGGATGAGCGAATGCGACCGTCCGCCGATTATCGGCCGCCCCCGCGCCGAATGCAAGCAACCGCCCCGGGAAGGCCCTCCGGGCCGCCGAAAACCGCACTTTCGGCCCGCCGGTCCCGCTGCTATAATGCTGCCGTCAGGGATCCCGCCGCCGGCCCCGGCGGCCCCCGGAGACCGAAAGGCTGGGACGATGGCGCGGTTCTCCATTCGGCGCTCGCGCAAGGCGGGCCTGCCCCCGGGCACGCCCGTCCACACCGGCGAGAAGAAGGTCGAGAAGGTCCGCCTCTCCGTCATCGACTACGACGAAGGCCACTTCGAGGAGAGGGCGATCGAGTCCCCCGAGGAGTGCTTCGGCCTCCGCGACAGCAAGACGGTGAGCTGGATCAACCTGGACGGACTGCACGACGTGGCGCTCATCCAGCAACTGGGAACGCACTTCGGGCTCCACCCCCTGGTCATCGAGGACATCGTCAGCACGGGGCAGCGCCCCAAGCAGCAGGACTATGAGGACTACCTCTACGTCGTGCTCAGCATGCTCTCGTACAACCGCGAGACACGCCAGGTCGATGCCGAACAGGTGAGCCTGATCCTCGGCGAGCGGTTCGTGCTCTCCTTCCAGGAGCGCGAGGGCGACGTGTTCGGCATCGTCCGCGAGCGCATCCGCTCCGCAAAGGGCCGCCTGCGCAAGGCGGGCGCCGACTACCTGCTCTACTCGCTCATGGACGCGATCGTGGACAACTACTTCGTCGTCTGCGAGGAGCTCGGCGAGTCCGTCGAACCCCTTCGCGACAGCATGATCGAGGACCCTCGCCCCACGGCGCTGCAGGACGTGCACAGCCTCAAGTCCGAGGTGCTGTTCCTGCGCAAGGTCGTCTGGCCCCTGCGCGAGGTGGTCAGCGGGCTCGAGCGGACGGACTCGCCCCTGCTGACCCGGCCGACCCGCGTCTACCTGCGCGACGTCTACGACCACACCATCCAGGTCATCGACACGGTGGAGACGTTCCGCGACACGATCGGGGGCATGGTGGAGCTGTACCTGTCCAGCGTCAGCAACCACATGAATGAGGTCATGAAGGTCCTGACGATCATCGCGACCATCTTCATCCCGCTCAGCTTCATCGCGGGCGTCTACGGGATGAACTTCGACCACATGCCCGAGCTCCACTGGACGTGGGGCTACTTCGGCGCACTCGGCATCATGGCCGCCGTGGCCGGGGGCATGCTGCTCTACTTCCGGAAGCGGGGCTGGATCTGAACGCGGCGGGGCGCCGGCGCCGCATACCGGGCTGAAAGGCGAAGCCGAATGGCCGACAGCCGAACGATGCACGACCGCTACGTGATCCGCCGCAAGCTGTTCAAGGTCTTCGGACAAGCCTTCCACATCTACCACCCGAACGGCGACCTGGCCTTCTACGCCGACATGAAGGCCTTCCGCCTGAAAGAGGACATCCGCCTCTACACCGACGAAAGCAAACAGCAGGAAGTGCTGATGATGAAGGCCCGGCAGGTGCTCGATATCTCGGCGACTTACGACGTCGTCGACTCCACGACGGACAGCAAGGTGGGCGCCCTGCAGCGGCGCGGCCTCCGCTCGATGGTCCGGGACGACTGGCGGATCCTGGACGCCGACGACAACGAGATCGGCGTGATCCGCGAGGACAGCACCTTCCTCGCACTCGTGCGCCGCCTGCTGATCAAGATCATCCCGCAGACGTTCTACGCGGAGATCGAGGGCCGGCGCGTGCTCGAGTTACGGCAGCCTTTCAGCCTTTTCGTGTTGAAGACGGACCTGGACTTCTCGGCGGACACTGAGCGGCGGCTGGACCGGCGGCTGGGCATCGCGGCCGGCGTGCTGCTGTCGGCCATCGAAGGCCGCCAGAACTGACGCCGCCATATCTGAATGAACCTGCCGCCGAGTGCGTAGTATGCATGGCGGAGGCGGCGCGCCGATTCCTTCCGCCGATGCGTTTGGCGAAGTGATCGAGAAGGCCCTGGCCGACGGAAAGCCCAACGTGCGCCTGACGGTGGAGTACCTCGGCAAGTCCCGCTTCGCTGATCTGGACCTGTCGCTCGTCCCGGAGGAGGACTGAGGCCGCCCGCGTCGTCGCGCAGACCGGCGTGCGGGTGAACGTGCGGAACGTGCCGCGTCCGTTCCCTCGAGCCGTGGCCGCGGCGCGGCTCAGGTCTTCGGGATCAGGCAGAGGAAGACTGCCGGCCGGCCCCGGTCCGCCGCGAAGTGGTGCTCTTCCTCGGGCGGCACGTAGACGACGTCGCCCGCGCCGAACGGCTCGCCACCCTTGGGGCCGAACACGGTGCCCTCCCCCTCCAGGATGTAGACCTCGTGCTCCCACGGGTGGAGGTGGTGCGGCGTCTGGCCGCCCGGCTCGACCTCGAACCGGCGCATGTAGAAGTGCGGCGCCGCGTCGTCCTGGGCGATCAGCCAGCGGACCTTCACGCGTTCGGCGCCCGTCTCGGTCACGTCGACGGCCTTGACCTCGCTGTAATGCACGTGCTTCACGGTGTTCTCCCTTGTCCTGCCCGTCCGACTCGCCGCGTACCGCGGTTCAATCGTAGTCCGGCAGGCGGCGGCGCAGGTAGTCGGTGCTCTCGGCCAGGCCGCCCGGTCGGTTCCGAGCCAGCCACAGTTCCTGATGCTGCCCGATGATGTGCTGAAGCTTGGGGCGCATGGCGGCACGGTCCCACCTCTCGGGCTCCATGGCGGCCAGGCCGCGCTCGGCGCCGTGGCGGGCCATCTCGATCGCGCCCCGCAACTCGGCCTTGACCAGCTCGCCGTCCGGCGCTTCCGGGCGCGCGTCGGCCAGTTGTGCTTCCAGCTTGTCGAAGCGCGCAATGCTCTTGCGCAGGCTGCCGGCGGTGATGCCCTTCAGGGTCTCCTCGTCGCCGATCGGGCGGAAGAGAAGCTGCTGATAGGGCGTCTTGTTGCCGAAGTCCCGCGGCACCACCTCCAGCACGCGGCCCAGGTCGCAGACGAGCCTGCCCGTGCACCCGGTGCGGTCATGGAAGACCAGGCGGTTGAGGGCCGCCGGCAGGTCGGCGTCGCGGTTCGCCTTCAGACACCACGACAGCGCGGCGCCGGTCAGGAAGCCGGGGTAGCTGATGGGCAGGTACTGATGATGGCCGAGGTCGCCCCAGTCGGTGTTCAGGTAGCCGATGGCGCCGTGCTCCTGCCCGTAGCGGGCGGCGTTGCGTAGGTTGGTCACGGCGTTGGTGAGGCGGCCGGTCAGGGACTGCCAGGTGGACGTGCCGGGGCAGACGAAAAACGGGACGCCGGCTTCGCGGAAGTGACGGCAGCGCCCGTTGAAGTCGTGCTGCGCCCCGTAGCCCCATTCCAGCGCGATGATGTCCTTCGGCAGCTCGGCGATCAGCTCCGGCTGCCTCAGGATGATGTCGCCCCAGAACATCATGGTGCGGCCGTGCTTCTGCACCAGCTTGTGGATCCCGAGCAGGAAGTCGAGGTAGACGCGCGTCGAGCTGCCGAGTTCCTCGGCGCGCTTCCTGCTCCAGCCCTGTCCGAGTTCCCAGGTCTCGTCACAGCCCACGTTGAAGCAGCGGCTGCTGAAATTGGGCAGGAACTCCCGGTAGAGCGAGTCGAGGAAGCGCAGGCTGTTGCGGTTCGGCCGCAGCGTGGTGCCGTACGGCGAGTGCATGCGCCCGCGCGTGAAGCCGTCGGGGCACTCGGCCAGGTTCCTGTACTCCGGATGCCGCAGGTAACGCTCGACGTGCCCGAACGAGTTCAGGTTGGGCACCAGCTCGATGTAGCGATCGGCGCAGTAGGCTTCCAGCGCCTGCACCTCCTGGGGCGTCATCGGCGAGGCGTCGTGCCAGACGATCTCGTGCTCGCTGAAGGCGAAGGTGTGCTCGACGTAGAGCTGGAAGTGGTTGAGCTTCAGTTCAGCCATCAGGTCCACCAGGGCATAGAGCGTCTCCATGGTGGGCACCTTGCAGCGGCTGATGTCGAGCATGATGCCGCGGGCGGGGAAGTCCGGCGAGTCCTCGATGGTCAGGGCGGGCACGCGTCCGCCCGTCTGGGCGAGGAGCCGGCGCAGCGTCCGGAGGCCGTAGAACAGGCCGGCCTCGTCGCCGGCCGTCAGCTCGATGCCGTCGGCAGTGGCCTTTGCCCTGTACGCCTGCGGGTCGAGGCCGCGCTTCGCCAGGTCGATTGACAACAGCACGGCGCCTGCGGCCGGATCGCCGGCCGTCACCTGCAGCGGCCTGGGGAACAGGGCGGAGACGTGGCGGGCCAGCGCATGCACATGCCCTTTGAGGCGTGCCGACAGGCCGGGCGCGACCTTGATCCACCGCGCGTTCGTCAGATCGAGGACGTCCTTGCCGACCTTCATCTTCCGCGGCATCGGGAACAGCTCGAGACTCATGCTGTTGCTCCCTGCAATTGCACGTCGGGATTGCCGAAACGGCGCCATCATACCACCGGCCCGGCAGACGGGCAAGACGGACCGTGGCAGTCCGTGCCGGTCTGTCGGCCGGACGCCGTCACCTGGCCTCGAACGTTCCCTGCTGGTCCCAGAGCCAGGTCTCGCTGGCGAAGCCCTCCCTGCGGAACTGCTCCAGCCGGTCACGGTCGATCTCGATGCCCAGGCCGGGCCCGGCGGGCACCGGCAGGCAGCCGTCGGCGTCCAGCCGGAACCCCGGGGCGACCAGGTCCTCGACCAGCGGGTTGCCCACGTTGAACTCGACGAACGAGCGCGTGTGGAGCGACGAGACGAAGTGCGCGTCCGCCGCCAAGCCGACCGCCGTGTTCCAGCCGTGCGGCACCACCTCGATGCCGTGCGGCTCGGCGAGCCAGGCGATGCGCCGCATCTCCGAGAGGCCGCCGACCTTCGTCGCATCGGGCTGGGCGATGTCCATGGCGCGACGCTTGAAAAAGGGGTCGAAGGACTGCCGGCGCGTGAGCACCTCGCCGTGGGCGATCTTGACGGGCGAGGCGTCCGTGAGCCGCACGTAGCCCTCGATGTCGTCGGGCTCCAGGGGCTCTTCGTACCAGTAGACGGCGTAGTCGGCCAGCATGCGGGCGCGCTCAAGGGCGTCTTTGAGCCGGGGCCGCCAGAAGGGGTAGCTGCCCCCGGCGTCGACGAGCAGCGTCACGTCCTCGCCGGCTGCCTCACGCGCGATGCGGATGAGCGCCTCGTCCCTGGCCAGGCTCTGCTGGCCGAACGGTTCCCAGCCCAGCTTCAGGGCGCGGAAGCCACGCCCGAGTATCCGGCCGATGCGCTCGGTCAGCGTCTCCACCGGATCGAACAGGACGGAGGCGTACACGGGCACGGCGTCGTGGTAGCGGCCGCCCAGGAGCACCGAGACCGGCTGGCCGAGCGCGCGGCCGACCAGATCCCACAGGGCGATGTTGATCCCGCTGATGGCATGCGTCATCGCCCCGCCGCGGCCGAACCAGTAGGTGATCTGGTGGAGCTTCTCCGTGACACGCTCAACCTCCAGCGGGTTCTCCCCGACGACGAACTTCTTCAGCCATTCGAGCGCGCCCAGACACTGCGGGCGGCTGGAGAAGGCGGCGCCCCAGCCGCTGATACCCGCGTCGGTATGCAGCTCGATGAACACGTGGCGCAGCACGTCCGGCTCGTAGACCGTCCAGTCCGTGACCTTCATGCTTCCCGCTCCGGGCCTGAGGGAACGCCGTGCCGGCATCTTACGGACCCGGGGCCGACGCACGCAAGCACCGACGAAATCGTGCCGATGCATTGAACACAACGGCCCGGGACCGCGACTGATACTTGCAACTCGGTTGCATCTATGGTCTCATGTCTCTTCCTCCGGGAGTGAGGGCGCCATGCTGAAGACGATCCTGAAGGAGCTGAGGGCCCATGCGCCGTTCACCGCGTTCGGCGCGTTCACCGGCATTATGTTGATGGTGATCCTCGTGCTGGCCGACGTAGGGCACGACGCGCTGGCGCCGGCGTTCGAAGGCGCCCACGCGTTGCACGTCTTCCTGAGCGCCCTGGTGACGGCCGGTGTCTACCGCCGCTACGGCGGCACCGTGGCCCTGTGCGTGGTGGTGGGCTTCCTGGGTTCGGTCGGCATCGCCACGATCAGCGACGTCATCATCCCCCACCACGGCGGGGCGGCCATCCTGAAGCTCACAGGGCACGTGGACGCACACATGCACCACCACCTGCCGGCGATCGACGAGTGGTGGCTGATCAACCCGGCTGCCCTGATCGGGATCGCCGTGGGTATCGCGCGCCCGAAGACGCGGGTACCCCACGCGGGCCACGTGCTGCTGAGCACCTGGGCGTCGCTCTTCTACGTCGTGTCCAATGCCGAGGGCGCGGTGAACTGGTTCCCCCTGATGCCGCTGGTGCTGGTCGTGCTCTTCCTGGCCGTCTGGCTGCCCTGCTGCTTCAGCGACATCGTGTTCCCCCTCCTGTTCGTGCCCGCCCGAGCCCGGGAGGAACGCGCACACGACGGCCACGACCCGGACGAGGGCGCCGCTACCGCGTGAGGACCGGCTCGGCCCAGCCGGCCGCCCCGTAGAGCCAGGTGCGCCCCCCTGCCGGACGGGCCTTGAGCGTCATGGTCGACACGCCGGTCACGTCGGCGCTGATCAGTGCGGAATCGCGTCCTTCCGCGCGCCGGTGCAATCGGGGCGAGGCGGCCAGGAGTTCCCCGTCGCCCCAGACCTCAAAGATGACCTCCTCCACCGCCGTGCGGGCCGGCGAGTCCCCCGTATGGAAGCCCTCCGCCAGGCCCACCGTCGCCTCGAAGCGCCGGAAGGCGCCGTCCAGGACGAACGTCAGTTCGGATGGCGGGCGCACACCGAAGCCCCGGGCATGGCGCTGCCCCGCGACGACGATGGGGCCGCCCGTGTAGGCCCGGTCGAGCCCGACGGCGCCCCGGTACTGGCGGATCTCGATCGGCCGCAGTTCGGAGAGGGGCAAGCTGTGCGGCTGCGAGTCGCCAATGGACGTGCGCTCGGGGAAGCCCTGCGGGCGCAGGGCCGCGCGAACCTCGGGCACCCCCTGCCATTCGGCCCCGCCGCCGAGCACACCGCCGTCGGGCGCGATCTGCCACCGGTTATCGAAGAACCCGACTGCGAGGAACGACTCGGGCCCGACGGTCAGGCTGTCGAAGACGGCGTAGTCGAACCACTTGTACTTGTCGTAGGCCCCCCAGTTGAACCAGAGGCCGAAGCGGTCCCACGCCTGGTAAAGCGCGGCGGGCGTCGTGCCCGCCACAAACGCGACCATCCGGTCGGCGCTCAGGGGGTTCGGATAGCAGGCGATGAACCCGACGTCCCGGCCGCGGAAGGCACGTTCCCCGACGTACACGGCATCCCCCCGAACGGCCAGAGGCGTTCGGGGCAGGATCGTCCGGGCGACGTTGTTCACCTGCGGCCCGCCCAACAGCAGGAGGTTCAGGTCCCGCATGTCCTCGTCGGTCACATCCACGTCGGCCTTGATGCGCGGGGCGTCCCCGTAGCGCATCTCCCACTCATCGGCGAACCGGAACGCCTCGGACCGGCTGAGCAGTCCGTGGGTCGCGTCGCCGCCAACCGTGCCGTAGACGATCAGGAAGGGATCGCGCAAGGCGTCCGAGACCGGTCCGCTCAGGCCCCTCCGCTTGCGTGGTCCCGCGGCCTCGGCCCGACGCCAGGCGAGGCCGTACTTCTCGAGGCTCACCGTCCGCTCGCCGGATTCCAGTGCAAACGTCCTCGGGCCCACCCGGATGCTCCGGATCTCGGCGGGGGCCTGATCCGTACGCACGGTGAACGCCGACACGTTCGTGACGTCCACACGGGCGACGCCGTCGCTGAGGTCGGCCTCCACCTCGGCGAAGCGGGCCGGATGGTCCAGCGCATCGACGGTCACCCACCACGCGCGGTCATGGCGCAGGCTCGAGGTCCGGTAGCGGAAGCGCGTCGGCGTTTCGGGCGGGGCCTGCCCGAAGACCTTCGCGATCGCGTAGTCCTTGACCCATGCCGGCGCACCCCCGTGCTCGAGCTGGGGGAACTCCAGGTATTCGAACGGTCCGCCCGCTTCGCGCAGCCTCCCGGCCATGCTCCGCGCATGCTCCACCGGCAC
>Ga0123328_1005071_pt1 | contig 10460 bp, 2 predicted proteins | sample BioC12SIPDNA_2_FD_89702 | JGI IMG/M metagenome (GOLD analysis project Ga0123328, IMG submission 89702) | Anaerobic biogas reactor microbial communites from Washington, USA - Biogas_R1_A C12 SIP DNA | ecosystem: Engineered > Bioreactor > Anaerobic > Unclassified | place: Washington, USA...
TCAGCCCGGTCGAGAACTGGGTGCACGACCTGAACCTTGACCCACGCTATCGCGTCCCGGCAGGCTTCGGGACCGGCGTCGTGCAGGACAATCAAGAGCAGTACATGGACGCGGCGTGGGAGCAGATCGGGGATGTGCTCGAGGCGAACCGGCGCATCCGCTGGGCGCAGTTTGCCCGCGAGACCGGTTACGTGTGGTATGCCAAACACCTGATTCCGCTGCAGCAGGCGAGCGTTGATCGCGGCCTGACGCTGACCGCGCCGCTGCATCGCCGCGTGATGGCGAGCGGCAAGACCGCTTATTACCAGATCAACACCAGCGTCGCGCCGCCTGTGCTGACCTCGACCGCTATGCGCCGGATCGCGCGCCCGCGCGGGCGGCTGGTGCGCTCGCTGCCGTTCAACGGTACGATCCGCCCGGACACGCTCATCACGCGCGTGAACGCAGGCGAGATCGACGCGCAGCCGCCGAAAGTGACGCCGCCCGGCCTGCCGACCGTCGAGGATGTCGCAGACGACATGACGCCGCCCGGCGTGCCGGATCAGGTGCCAGATATCCTGCGCCGCTTCCCCTGGCGGCTGGCGATCGTGGTGGGGATCATCCTGCTGCTTCTGCTGATGCTGATCCCGATCTGCATTCCCATCAGCCTGATCGGGATCGGGCTGCTGCTTCTGGCGTACTGGCGCCTGCGCGCGTGGGAGCGCGCCCTGCAACCGGCAGACTCGGTGCGCGGGGATGGTCAGACGCCTGACGCGGTTGATCGCCTGCCGAAAGTGCCGAACTTCCAGATCGTGCCGTTTGGCACGCCGTTCGTGCCGGAGCAAGGGAATACGGACAGCCGCGAGGCGATCCGTTTCAAGCGATCGCTGGTGGATGTCAACAGCTTGCTGGTGGCGAGCGCCACCGTCGGCACGCCGCCACCGCGCCAGCGGCTGAATCTGCCGCAACTCGCCGGGCAGATCGTGACCGCGATCGACCCGAAGGTGACGGTGCCGAAGCGGGTGCTGGGGACGATCACCATCCCCGGCTGGATTATTTCGCAAATGGTCGAGACGTTCGTCGAGGCGATGGCCTACCCTGAGTTCGACATCCCCATGTACAAGCCGCTGGTGGATAAGTCGTCAGAGTTGTTTCTGCCGAACATTCAGTTGATCGAGCAGAACAGCATCACGCTGCTGGAAACCAACCAGAAATTCATCGAAGCGTACATGGCCGGCCTCAACCACGAGTTTGCGCGCGAATTGCTGTGGCGCGAGTATCCGACCGACCAGCGCGGCAGCTACTTCCGCCAGTTCTGGGATGTGACGAGCTACCTCGAAACCGACACGTCGCTCGACCCCGATGCGCTGCGCGAAAAGCTGCGCGATATCCCGCCGCTGCATTTGTGGTCCCGCTTCTCGAAGCTGGGTGATCACGATCACCGCGAGGAAGGTGGCGAGGCCGAGCAGGAAGTAGTGCTCGTTATTCGCGGCGAGCTGTTGAAGAAGTATCCGAACGCGGTGATCTACGCGCACCGCGCGCGCTGGCAGCCGAGCAACGACGACATCGACAACACGGTGGAGCGGCGGCTGGTCGAGCTGACGCCTGCGCAAGAAGCCAACCCCCCGCGTGACATCGTCAAGACGCCACTGTACCAGGCGCAGGTCGCGCCAGATATCTACTTCTTCGGCTTCGACCTGACCGCTGAGGAGGCGAAGGGCGACGACGGCACGCAGCCGGGCGACGACCCAGGCTGGTTCTTCGTCATCAAGGAGCGCCCCGGTGAGCCACGCTTCGGGCTGGATATCGACCAGCAGCCCGCGATCAACATCTGGAACGACCTGTCGTGGGAAGACGTGCTGCCGGGCGCGCCGGGTGCGCATATCGCGATCAACCAGAACTTCACGCTGGTCGAGCCGACGGCGACGGACGTCGCAGAGAAGCACGGCCAGTGGGAAGAGGACCGGTTCGTAAGCTGGAATACCAGCACCAACGCGGCAGACCTGGCCTACGTCCTGTATCAAGTGCCGGTGCTGGTTGCCGTACACGCCTCGGAAATGCTGCGAGAGCGCTAATCGAGCGGAGAGATTTACGCATGAGCGATCCCCATCGTGTGTTAGCCCAGGTGGCGGCTGCGCAAAGCCAGCGCGAGGGCGCGAACCAGGCGCTTCACGTCGCGCGCGAGCAGCGGGCGAAGCTCGAACGCCAGAAGAAGCGCCTGCTGCGTCACTTTGACGCGAACGATGACCGGCTGCAGCGCGAAATAGCGGTGCTGGACGAGCGCATCGCCCGCGCTGCGACGGTGCTCGAGCGCCGCCGCCAGGAATACGCCGCGCTCTCGGAGCGGGTTGCGGGCTTGTTCGAGGAAGCGGCTCCGTTCACCGACCCGCGCCAGATGATCGACCGCTTCAACGATGCATACCCGATCCTGCTGTTTCCACTGCGCATCGAGACGCGCTTCAAAACCGTCATCGAGCCGCGCACGGGCGACCGCAGGCCGCAGCTTTGGGTGCGCGTCTATCCCGACGAGCTGGCGGTGGACCGCTTTGAGTTGGTGCTGTCTGAATCCGAGATTCACAGCGCGCAGATGTTTTGGACCGAGATGTGGGCCGCGGGCGGCGACGAAGACCTGGAGCGTGGCGCGTGGCGCGGGCTGGTGGCCAGTCATGGCGCCGGGCGTGGCGCGTGGATTGCGCGCTCGTACGCGCCGGAGAACCCGGACGACGCGCCGGTTCGTACGGCCGCCAGCGATGTGATTCTGGTGGTTGGCAGCGAGGAAACGCTCAGCGAGGCAGACAAAGCTGTCGCGGCTGACTATTGGCGCGCGATCTGGCTGGCGGATGGCGACGCAGCGCAGGTCCAGGCGGCGCAGGACGCGCTCGAAGCAGCGGTCGGCGCAGCGCGGGCCGAGGCGCTGGCGAAGATGACGCCTGCCAATCTGAGCGCGGTCCCCACGCCGCCGCTGACCAAAGCGGACGTGACGGTGACGGTCGCGTTTATCGACTTCCCCTCGCCGGAGACGTTCCCCAGCAAAGAGCAGTCGTGGTCGCAGCCGCCGAAGGTTCGGATCCTGCCGGAGCGGCTGGTGCTGCTCGGCTATATTGGCGACAGCGTGTCGTTTGAGGCGATTGGCAACCCGATCCCCTCGCCGCTGGTCGCCGGGCCGGACCCGTCCGCTCCGGAAGACGAGCAACTCCGCCCGGATGAGAACGGCGACCTGGTCATCCCCGACGATATGCAGTGGATGGTCGACTTCGAGCGCGCGGTGCAGGTGGGGATGGGCTTCCGCATCAACCTGACCGTCGATCAGGCGCGGCGCGGCTTCGACCGGCTGATCGTGCTCGGCGTGCGGCTTAGCGCGGACGAGCAGGGCGGCAAGGAACTGGTCGAGACGTTGTTCGAACACCATCACTACAGCCGCACCGGGATTCGCCTGCTGCCGCAAGGCACGCCGACCAACAACACCGAGCAGGGTGGCGCGGGATACACGCACGCCGAAGACGCTGACGCGACCTTCGAGGAATACTTCAAGGCGGACGCGCTTTACACGCCGGAAAGTGACCCGCTGTTGCGGCGCGATGGCCAGTGGCTGGCGGATACGCTCGGCCTGAACCCGGCGGTCGTGCAGAAGATCCCCGGTTCGGGCGGGACCGACCAGCTTGAAGCGCGTGCCATGAATATCGCGCTGTGGAATGGCACGCTTGGCTACATGATGGACACCATGATGGCGCCGCTGTTCGACCGCGACGATATCCGCTTCACGCGCGCGTTCTTCACGCAGTTTGTGAGCGGGCGCGGGCCGCTGCCTGCGCTGCGGATCGGCGCGCAGCCGTATGGCATCCTGCCGACCAGCGTCTTCTCGCGGATGCGCTGGCTGGGCGGGCGCGAGTCTGGCGCGGGGCCGGTCGTGTCGCATCTGCGGACGGTTCCCGGCGGATCGTATCTAGGGCAACTGTATAACGTGCTGCGGCGGCTGGACGGCTATTGGACGGATATGGCGGCGAAGGTCGCGCGCGTGAAGCGCGACTACAACGCGTCCGAAGACCCGCACCAGATCCTGCTGGATATCGTCGGGCTGCATCCCGCATCGGTCGAGTATCACCAGCGATACGCCGAGAGCATCGACCACCTCTACAATCTGCTGAACATGACCGGCTCTGGCGCCGTGTTTTCGGACATCATTCGCGCCGCGATCTACATCCGGGCGGGGCAGGATCTGCTGGCCGAGTTCGGCTACACGCGCGATATCATGCCCGATATTTTGGAGCGATTGTTCATCTCGGCACAGCACCTGATGCAGGGGCCGGTCATCGACGATGTGCCGCTGTCGGAAACAGACCCGATCCGCGTTTACACGCCGGACAACCGCAACTATTTGACGTGGCTGATCGACGCGGCGCGCACGTCGTTGGAGACGCTCCGCCGCCAGGACGGATTTACCGACAACGTCCGCCCGACTGCGCTGTTCTACATCCTGGCGCGCTATGCGCTGATGCAGTCGTACTGGATCACCAGCATCAACCTGCACGCGATCGCGGGCCTGTTCGATAACGACCAGGTCGCAGCCGTGCGGCACGAGCCGAAGTTCATCCACGTGCAAGAACAAGCAGAAGCCAGCGAGAGCCGGTTCGGACATCTGTATAAGACCAGCCCGGAGATCACCGGCAGTCATAACGTGCTGGTCACCGATCACATCACGCAGCTTCTGCCGCAGACGGATGGCGAGCAGGCCATCGCGACCGCCGACCTGCGCGAGCAGATCGAGGCGTTGGAGCGGCTGCAGGACGTGCCGACCGCGCGCCTGGAGCGTCTGTTCGCCGAGCATATCGACACGGTGTCGTACCGGCTGGACGCGTGGGAGCTGGGCTTGCTCAATTACCAGCTCATGCTGATGCGCGCGCAGCGCCGGGATGGAGACGAAGAAGACGACGTGCGGCGCGGGCTGTACGTCGGCGCGTATGGCTGGGTCGAAGACCTGCGCCCGGAAGGCAAAGCGCTGACGCCGGTCACGCTGGAACCGGAACTGGACGAGGTGTTCAACACCGATCCCGACGCGCCGCCACTGATGTTCGACCCGACGAATGGCGGTTACATCCACGCGCCCTCGCTCAATCATGCGGTAACTGCCGCGATCCTGCGCAATGGCTACCTGTCGAACGCCGACGCGTCGAACGAGGATCCGCTGGCGGTCAACCTGTCATCGGACCGCGTGCGCCGCGCGATCAGCGCGATCGAAGGTATCCGCCAGGGGCAGAGCCTGAGCGCGCTGCTCGGCTACCAGTTCGAGCGCGGCCTGCACGACAGCCACAACCTCGCCGAAGTGGACCAGTTCATCTACGACCTGCGGAAAGCATTCCCGCTGAGAGCCAGGCGCATCGCCTCGACCACGCCACCTGAGGATACCAGCATCGAAGCGATTGAGGCGCGCAATGTCCTTGACGGGTTGAAGCTGGTCGAGCATATCCAATCGACCGGCAATGCAACATATCCCTTTGGAAAGGACTTGCCGCCTGCCAGCGCCGCCCAAGCCGCCGCGATCAATGCCGAGGTGCAGCGGATGCTCGATACGCACGACGCGGTGGCGGACGTGGCGATCGCGGAATCGGTGCATCACGCCGCGATGGGCAACTATGACCGGGCGGCGGGCACGCTCGACACGTACAGCAAAGGCAACTTCCCGCCGATCCCCGACGTGGTGCAGACGCCGCGTACTGGCATCGCGCTGACGCATCGTGTGGGCGTGCAACTTCGCAGCGGCCTCGACCCCGCGACCAGCCCGATCCCCGGCATGGCTGTCACGCCGCGCAGCCGGGCGGAACCGGCGCTCAACGACTGGCTGGCGAGCGTTTTGCCCGATCCGGCGCAGGTCTTCTGCATCGTGATCATCACCGATCCGGTGGATGGCAGCGAGACGGAAGTCACCGTCACGCAGGCGGACCTCGGCCTGCAGCCGATCGACCTGCTCTACATCCTGACCGATGTCACGGCGCCCGCGCTGGCGGAGCTGGACGACCGCGCGCTGCGGCACGCGATCCAGACGCACAACCCGCGCCCGGATGCCGCGCTGCGCATCGAATACACGCGGAAATCGAGCGACCTGACCCGGTTCACCTTCTTCGAGCTGATGCCGCTGATCGCCAGCCTGCGCAAGATCGCGCTGACCTCGCGCCCGCTAAAGGCGACTGACGTGATGCTGCCGGTGGAAGCGCAGGCGGAGCAGGACGCGACCGAAACGCTCAACCGCGACCGCGTGGCGACCGCGCACGCGACCGTCACGGCGCTGCGTGGGGATTTGGCGACTTATCAGGCCGCGCTGGAGCCGCTGCTGGATGATCTGGCGACGCATCGCGGCGACGTGCTGAACGGGATTGACGATTTCGCCGACGACTTGATCGCGCTGTTGGAGCGCGCCAGTCGCAGCGGCATCCCGCAGACCGGCTGGGGCTTTATCACGCAGCGGCGCGCGGGGATCTATACCCGGCTGTTGGACGCAGTCGATGATCTGGTCGCGCGGTGGACCGAGCGCCTGACCGCGTTCGACGCGGCGATGGCCGAGTACGACGCGCTGCCCGGCCTTACGCTCGACTCCGAGCGCTTCGACCTGCTGATCGCAGCGGAGCGATACGTCACCACCGAGCCGGAGAACCCGCTCCCGGCGACTCCGGTGGACTATCGCAACCTCCTTGACACCAAGCGCGGCGCGATGCAAGACCGCCTGGACGACTTCGACGCGCTGCTGAGCGGCTCGCACCCGCTGTCGTCGTTGGTCGCGGCGGTGCAGGGGCTGCTGCCAGTTAGTGAGTTCGATTTGGACGAGTTCCCGATCACCGCCAGCGAGGACGAGATAATCCAGTTCGCCAACGAGCTGCTGGCGATGGCGATCGGCCTGGGCGCGGACCTGGACCGGCGGCTCGCCGCGGCGCAGGCGCAGCTTGACGCGCACGATGCGGCGGCAGAGGTTGCCGAGCGTATTGGTGCGCTGCAAGCGGGCGCGAAGGCGCTGCTTGGGCAGGAGTTCGTGTTGATCCCGGAGTTCACGCTCAGCGCAGAGCAGGGTGTAGAGTGGGAGAACGCGTTTAACGCGAGCGGCACGCTGCTGAACTACCTGACCGGCACGCTCAACGTCGATTTTCCGGTGGATGAGTGGCTGTACGGCACGGCGCGCGTCCGTGAAAAGATCGCGCACTGGGAGCGTGTGGTGATGCTCTCCGAGGCGTTCGGTTCCGGCGCGCCAGAGCTTACGCCCGCGCAGTTCCCCTATCAGGAGAACGACGCGTGGCTAGCGCTGGAATTCCCGCCGGACTACGCGATCGACTCCGATCGCGTGCTCTACACCGCGCACTATGCCGCGCCCTTTAATCGCAACGCGCCGCAGTGTGGCTTGCTGCTCGACGAGTGGACCGAGGTAATCCCCGGGGCGGAAGAGACGACCGGCCTCACCTTCCACTACGACCGGCCCAACGTCGAGCCGCCGCAGGCGATGCTGCTGGTCACGCCGCCGCAGTTCGTCGGGCGCTGGCAGTGGCAGGACCTGGTCGACGCGCTACACGAAACGCTCGCCATGGCGCGCAAGCGTGCGGTCGAACCGGCATTCGTGGACGATACCGCGCTGGCGCCGTTCTTACCGGCGACGGTGATGGCTGTCACGCTCTACGGCCTTTCGATTACGGCCAACCTCGCTGCCAACAACCAGGTGTTCGCGGTGCTCGCAGGAGACAACAATGGCTGAGCAGCAATTCATCATCAGCAACATCCAGCAGGAACTGGTGAAACGCGCGTTCCCGGCGATCACCCTCTGGAACCGGCTGGAAGGCCGCCCGCGCACGCTGAATTTCGACCGCGCGCTGAAGGCCGAGGTCCGCGACGCGCTGTGGTTCCTCACGCGGCAGTGGCAGATGGGCGAGTTCATCGGTGACGATGCCGGATCGCCGGTCCTGGCGCGCGTGCACCTGGCGACGACGCGCTTGCAAGAATATCGTCCAGACGGGCACAGCGCCGAACCATTTGAAGAGGGCGTGCCACTTGAGACGAAAGTCGAGCGCCGCCCGATCCCGCTGATGATCGGCGGCAAACCGGCGGCGCTGGACCTGCGCTTGCTGATGGGGCGGCAATGGCTCAAGCTGCTCGGCGGGCTGAGCGGTTACGCGCAGGCGTTCACCGAGGCGTACCCGGTCGACGAGCCAGACCCCACGCAGCGCGCGGATGCGCCGGTCGCCGCGCACCCCGAGTCGTGGAGTATGTTTGCGGCGGTCGCCGGGCGGCGGATGGATGGCGGCAAGCTGTATCTGCACCTCAAGGCGGACACATCCCACCGCGCCTATGACGGTGTGGCGGGCATCGCGGACGCGGACAAGCCCGCGTTGGACGATCTGGCGGGGCGCTTCGTCGCGTGGTTCGAGCGGCTCTACTACCAGCCGCCCGCCGACGAGGCTGACGCGTGGCTGCCAGACCGTCTCGAATACCAGTTTGAACTCTCTGCGCCTGAAGGCGAGGGCGAGAAGGTGCTGGCCGCTGAAGAGTACTATCACGGGCACCTGGACTGGTACAACTTCGACGTGGATGCGGACGCAAACTCGCTCGACGCAGAGCTGCCATCCGAAACGCCCGATCCACAGGCGACGCACACGCAGACCTTCATCCCGACGCAGATCACGTTTGACGGGATGCCACACACGCGCTGGTGGGCGTTTGAAGATGGCCGCACGAACTTCGGCGACATCAAGCCGGATACGACCGACGTCGCCAAGCTGCTGCTGATCGAGTTTGGGCTGGTTTACGCGAACGACTGGTTCCTGCTGCCGTATACGCTGCCTGCCGGGTCGATTGCGAAGGTGCGCGGCATGGCGCTGACGAACGTCTTCAACGAGCGGACGTGGATCGAGCCGGCGGGCAGTGGCCCAGATGACGCGTGGCAGCGGTGGAGCATGTTCACCCTCAACGTGCAGGGCGAATCGGGCGAGCAGGCGGATACCAGCTTGCTGTTGCTGCCGAGCGTGCCGAAGATTCAGGAGAGCCGCCCGCTGGAAGAGATCGCGCTCATCCGCGACGAAATGGCGAACATGGTGTGGGGCATCGAGCGGCTGGTCCCGCTGCCGACCGGCTGGAGTAAGTCTGGGCCGGAAGCCGCGCTCGAAACATTCCACTTCTATCAAGCGCGGCTGGCGGACGACTTAGACGCCGCGCCACCCCCGCCACCGCCTGAGCCAGCAGCGGCGATCCGCTACCAGGTGATGAACACCGTGCCGGAAGAGTGGGTCCCGTTCATCCCGGTGCATCTGCCGGGCGATAACCGCGAGATTCAGCTTCAACGCGCCGCAATGCCGCGCATCTTGCCGGGCGATCCGAACCTGCCGGTGAAGGTCCGCCCGCGTACGACGTTGCTGCGCCAGGGGTTGGACCGCACCCCCAAAGCGGCGTACTTCTTGCATGAGGAAGAAGTCACACGCGCTGGGACGCTGGTGCAGCAGACCTTCAAGCGCACGCGCTGGAATGGCGGGCGTGTGTTCACGTGGTTGGGCGTCAGCAAGCACAGCGGGCGCGGCGAAGGCAGTAGTGGGCTGGCGTTCGACCAGATCCGCGAGACGCGGACGCCAGAAGCGTAGCGGGTTCTTCAGTAAGCCGTGCGCGAAAAACAGAGGCCGGGCATTATGCCTGGCCTTTTCTCTGTGATGGCTAACTGCTAACTGCTGCCTGTTAGCCCTTCAGCCCGGACGTCGCGATTCCTTCCATGAAGTAACGCTGGCCCAGGAAAAAGATCACAATCATCGGCACGGTGACGATTACACTCGCGGCGAGGATGATCTCCCACTGCATTTCGCCGCCCTGGCCGAACTGGTCGAGCAGCGCTTTCAGCCCGCGTGGTAGAGTGAACAGGTCCGAGTTGTACAGGTAGATCAGCGGCTTGACCAAGTCAGTCCAGCTCGCCTTGAATTCGAACACGAAAACGACGATCAGCGCGTTGCGTGTCAGCGGCAGCGCCACATGCCGCCACAGACCGAAGTAGCTGGCACCGTCCACGCGCGCTGCTTCGAACAGCTCGCGCGGCAGCCCCAGGTAGAACTGGCGCAGCAGGAAGATGTAGAACGCAGAACCGAAGAGGTTTCCCGCCCACAGCGGCCAGAGCGTGTTGACCAGCCCGATCTGATCCCACACCAGGAAGACTGGAATCATCGTGACCACGCCGGGCAACATCATCGTCGCCAGGACCAGGCTAAACAGCGCGTCGCGTCCCTTGAACCGGAAGTAGGAGAAGCCGAACGCGATCAGCGCGGAACTGAGCGTCACAGTCACAGAGGCCAGCACGCCGACGAACAGGCTGTTCTTGAGCCACGAGAGGACCGGCGCCGCGTCCCACACGCGGACATAGTTGTTCCAGGCAAATGGATCGGGTATCCACGCCGAGCTAAAGACCTCAGAGCGCGTTTTCAGCGAGGCGCTCACCAGCCACGCAAACGGCGCCAGGAAGACAAGCGAGCAGCCGA
>Ga0123328_1005080_pt1 | contig 10447 bp, 3 predicted proteins | sample BioC12SIPDNA_2_FD_89702 | JGI IMG/M metagenome (GOLD analysis project Ga0123328, IMG submission 89702) | Anaerobic biogas reactor microbial communites from Washington, USA - Biogas_R1_A C12 SIP DNA | ecosystem: Engineered > Bioreactor > Anaerobic > Unclassified | place: Washington, USA...
CCTGGGCGACCTGAAGCAGGATTCCGTGACGCTCACGCGCGAGGACGACGGGAATCCGCGGATCGAATACGCCGGGGCGCGGTCGCTGACGCTGGGCGATGCGGGCGCGGCGTTCGATCTGGACTTCAGCCTGGCGAACGCGACGGCGGCCAGCTGGAGCGCGGCGCTGACGACCCTGGGCGGCGCCCACGTGCAGTCGTGGTCCGGCGTGGCCGGCGACACCTGGAACTGGGATTGGACCGCCTATGCGGCTGGCACCTGGCGGCTGCGGGTGACCGCCCATGATGCCGGGGGTGATCCCATCACCAACACCGCGGTTGTGCTGACGGCGTTCGAAAGCAACACCTACACACTAGGCAACGCCTGGCACTGTCCCACAAACCGCGAGCCGTACGAAGACAAGTACATGCGTCACCCCGTGCAGCCAGGCGAGGGCGAGACCATCGAAATCTACGTCGGCAACTACCATCCCCAGGGCGATATGACCGGCGGCTCGCTGGTTTACCGCTACGGCACCAACGGCGCCTGGAGCAGTTCCGCCCTGGCGTGGGCCACCAACACCAACGACGACAACAACCGGTTTTTCGTCGGCACCCAGATCGTGCCCGGCGGGCAGGCCGGCGGCGTGTTCCAGTACTACCTGAAGGTGGAATACACCAACGACGTGTCGCCGATTGCGACCTATCTGGCGATGGATCCCGAGCAGTCCGCGATGTACAAGCTGTTCAAGCGCGAGGCTGCAGCCCAGGCCACTCCGTTCGAGGTGGGCATCAAGGACACGGAAGGCGAGGAACCCGGCTACATCTGGCACGGCGGCGACATCACCGCGGCCGGCGCCGCCAGCGTCCAGATCGGCGCCAAGATCGGCTACGTCCTGGACGGCGTGAAATGGGCCGACGAAGCCGTTGTGCGCTACCGCGTAAGGATCGAAGACGAAGGCGTGCCGCTCGTCCGCTGCGTGACCCGCATCGAAAAAGCGCCCGTGGTTGACGGCAAGCGTTCCTGGAACGCGCTGACCAACCAGGTCAGCATGGTCTATGACGGGGAAATCGAGGATCCCAGCCCGAACGGCAACGCGATGCGGTGGGTGGCCAACCTCACTGACAGCAACCTGCTGGACGAGCGGGCGGTGCTGGTCTATGAAATCTACGCCCGGGGCGCCAACGGCGTCTGGCGGCAGGCGGAGTACAACGCCGGCGGGGGGGCCTCGACCTTCGAGTTCCGCCTGTGGTCCGACGGCTCCGGCGATCTGCAGGTCAAGGGCGCCACCCGCGACTACGACAGCGGCTGGATGGCCGCCGACTACACGACGACCAAGTACTTCATCGACGAGGCCGATCCGGACGACGTGGTGACGCTGCAGGTCCGCTACAACGCCCCCGCCAACGCCCAGAAGGTCGAACTGTTCACCAACGTGGGGCGGCGCGACCATGCCGACGACGACATGAACGGCGACGGCTGGCCCGACGGCATCATTCCTCCGGACGGCGACACCATCACGGCCGAGGCCACCTACGACGTGGATGCCGGCTACTGGCAGGCCATTCCGATGACGCTGGGGTCGGGCGCGTGGGAGAAGACCCTGACCGTGGACAAGTGCGGCGCCTACCGCCTGTCCGCTCGGTTCATGGCCGCCGGCGAAACCAACGGCAACTGGACGTGGTACTCCGAAGGGCCCGAAGGCGCCGTGCGCCGCGACCACGCCGTCGTCATCTCGCCGCGCAAAGCGCTCGCCCAGACGATGTACGAGCTCAACGTCTTCACCATCAAGGCCACCAACACCGAACAGTCCGGCCGCGGCACCTTCGAAAAGCTGTCGGAGAAGCTTCTCGGCGGCGGCGACTTCGACGAGTTCAGCCTGGAATACCTCAACAAGCTGAACGTGAACTGCCTGTGGTTCCAGCCGATCCATCCGTCCGGCGGCGAGCGGGTCGAGAACGATCCGGCCACCGGCCAGCGCTACTGGCCCGGCAGTCCCTACGGCACGAAGAACTACTTCTCCGTGAATCCCGACATGTCCGACGCCGCGGACGAGGCGTCCGCCGTGGCGGCGTTCACGAACTTCGTGCGCCTGTGCGACCGGGCCCGGGGCGAGACGATGGACCCGGGCGCCCGCGAGCTGAACACGATCAACGTGATGCTCGACGGCGTGATGAACCACACGAGCTGGGATGCCATCTACGGCGCGGGGCTGGCCTGGGCCACCAACGGCCTCGGCGCGGCGGCCATCACCGAACTGACCAACGCCTACGGCGACCTGTCCACGCTCCTGCCGGAAGGCCGCATCGCCACCACCGGCGAGATGGGCATCAACTGGTATTCGCGCGCCACCAACTACGCCATGCCGGCGACCACCTACGTCAGCGCCACCAACAACGACATCGGTGTTGCGCCCGAACGCGTGGACTTCGGCAAGTGGGACGACGTGGCCGAACTGCTCTACGGCAACTACTCCACGATGATCCGGTTCGACGACCGCACCGAGGAGCAGAAGGCCATCGGCGAGCTGACCGAGGAAACCAGCCGGATGTTCAACGAAGACGACCAGTACTACTACGACCAGATGCTGCCGGCGACCAAGCTGCTGTGGAAGTACATGGCCGGCTATCCGGAATTCTGGATCAAGAAGACCGGTCACGGCGGCGCCAACCAGCCCGGCGTCACGGACGGCAACGGCGTGCTGCTGGACGACTACGGCATCGACGGCCTGCGCTGCGACTACGCCCAGGGCCTGCCCAGCCAGTTCTGGGAGTACCTGATCAACCGTACGCGCTCCATGAAATGGAACTTCCTGTTCATGGCCGAGTCGCTCGACGGGGGTCTCGTCGGCAAGCGCTCGAACCGCCACTTCGACATTCTCAACGAAAACATGGTGTTCCGCTTCACGCAGGAAAAGGTCAGCGAGCCCGCGCCCCTGCAGGCCGCGCTCGAAGAACGCCGCACGCTCTACGGCAACGGCATCATCCTGCTGAACCTCTCCAGCCACGACGAGCCGCTGCCCTTCGGCGATCCGTGGGCCACCGCCTCGCGCTACGCCATGGTCTCCGCCGTCGACGGCGTGCCGATGATTCTATACGGTCAGGAACACGCCATCAGCCCCTATACGGGGACCAACGACACCATCAACGCCTGGAAGGGCTTCTACCTTTTCGAGCAGAACTTCGGGAAATGGATTCCCCACTTCAAGAAGTGGAACCAGATGTACGTCTGGGACGATCCGTGCTACCCCGTCGGCGCCTTCCGCGATTCGCGCGCGATGGCGCAGTTCTACGCCCGCGTCAACAAGGCCCGCCTGGCCAGCCCGGCGCTGCGCAGCAAGAACCGCTGGTTCCTCAACGACAACCCGCGGATGATGACGGTGGCCAAGTGGGAAGAGGAGGGGGCCAATCCGAACATCCGGGATTCCGTGATCGTCAGCGTGCTGTTCATGAACGAAACAACCGCCGAAGACAAGACCGGCCTGACCGGCAACGCCCAGACCTACGATCTGTCGCCTTTCGCCGACAAGCTGGGGCTGGAGGATCGCGCCGACCGGTTCTACAACATCCGCAACCTGGCCGCGGCCGATACCAATGCGCTGATCTGGCCGGCAGCCAAGGCCGGTTCGGAGATCATCACGAACTTCTATATCGGCATACAGGGTGGAGTGAGCAACAACCTGGAGAATCCTGACATGGTTTGGGCCGACGGCGCGGTGGCGCAATACCTCCAGTTCGTGGACGTGACGGATTATCCGGCCCCGGTGTTCCAGGTCGGCGCCATTCCGGAAGACAAGCACGCAGGCGAAGCGGTAAGCGTCGCCGTGACGGCCACCGGCGACGGCGAACCGGTCGTGACCCTGACCAATTCGCCCGCCGCCTTCGTTTCCACGTACGAGAACGACACGCTGTCCTTCACGCCGGCCGACGACGGGACGTTCGCGTTCTACTTCCTCGCCCAGAACCAGCGCAATGACGCCTTCGCCACGACGAACTTCAGCGTGACGATCCTGGCCGGCGGCGGCGAAACGCAGGAAGTGGCCATTGCCGAAATCAGCAACGTGACAACGGCCGGCGGCCAGTTCGGGTTCCGCGCCACGCTGGCGGACCTGCCGCCCGCCGTCACCAGCCTGCCGGTCTATACGGCCACCGTCATTACCAACGGCAACTGGAACTGGACGCTGTCCACCAATGTCCCGGTGACCGAAGGCCAGGCCGACGTGGAACTGCCCGTCGAGGACAAGTGCATGATCAGCCTCGGCAAGCCCCCGGGCGTGGACTGATCCCGCGCCGCCCCCGGTGGATTTCCGCCGGGGGCGTTTCCATTAGGAGTTGTCCCCGCCTTCCGCGGCCGGCGGGAAGGCCGGGCGAGGGATCTCCAGCCGGCAAATGGATTCCCGCTTTGTTTGCCTCCTACTCCTAATCGTAATCCTACTCGTAATCTCCATCGCAATTCCCCGGCTCCCGATGGCAGGCGATTGGATTGCGAGTGCTATATAGGATTACGAGTACGAACAGGATTACGAGTACGAGCAGGAGTACGATTACGAATAGGAGTAGGAGTGGGATATACGATTACGAGCAGGACAAAGAGGGGGATTCGGATGGGACGGGGGGAGTCCCCGTATTGAACCCATGAAAAACCGGAGGGCGGGAGCGCCCTCCGGTATGCGGCCGGCTGGAAGACCGGTCAGTCTTTGATGGCTTCCATGGGGACGGGTTCTTCGATGGTTTCGGCGGGGGTGAACAGATTCCCCTCCGCTTCGTCCTCGTCTTCTTCCATGCCCCACTTGTCATCTTCTTCCATGCCCCAGTCGTCGTCTTCTTCGACGTCCAGGTTCCCGTCGCCGGGTTCGGCTTCGTCCAGCTCCTGGAAATCGTAGCCTTCTTCTTCCAGTTCGCGCTGGAATTGCTCCATCTGGGCCTGCTGGGCGCTGGCGGCGCGCTGCTGGGCTTCCCGGGCCTTTTGGGCGATGGCGCCGAGATCGTCGAGGCCGAAGCGCATGCGGGCGCGGACGCCGGTGGGCGAGCGATAGGAGAGCCAGGAAAGAGCGCCGCGGCCCGCGGGGATGGCCTGGGCCATCTCCTCGCCGGTCACGGCATCCAGCAGGCCGAGATATTCGCGCAGGCCGTCAAACACGGAGGCATGGGCCATTTCGAGCAGGCCCGCATCCGGGCGGGGGAAGAAGGCCTTCCAGGCGTCGAGGTCCGAGACCGGGGTGGCCGTGCCGTCCAGGGCGCGGTCCACCAGCTGGTCGGTGATGTCGGAGCCGCCGATGCCCACCAGCACGGCGTCCGGCAGCCAGGCCTGTTCGAGGACGAGTTCCAGCGTGCGGCCTTCGGGCCAGATTTCCGACAGTTCCGGGCCGGCGGTGAGGCGGTAGATCAGGCGGTCAATGGGAATCTCCCGGTATTCGCGGGGTTCCCCGGCCACCAGTTCGAACCGGACGGGCTGGGAGGGGGCGGCAGCCATCGAGGCCTGGAACAGGTCGTTGGCGGCGCCGACCATCCGGGCATTCAGTCCGCGCAGCGCGGCGGGATTCCGGACCGAGAGATATTCGGCCATGCGCAGGGGGGCTTCCCGGGTGGGGGACAGCACGGCCAGGCCGAAATCGCTGCCGGACTGTTCCCAGTAGGCCTTGAGGGAGGCCATGTAGTCGGTCATGGCGTCCGCGGACATCTCGCGGCCCATGATGCCCATCAACTGCTCCATATACCGGAAGTAGGGTTCCCGGATCAGCGACAGGTCGCCGAGGTGGGCGGCGGCGGAAAAGATCGCGCCGGGGAGGTTGACCGCGCCGGTGGCGGGGGAGGGGGATTCGATCGTGGCGATCCACCGGGCCAGGCGGCTGCCGGCCACGGGGGTCATGTCCACGTGCAGGCGGAGCTGGCCATCGCCCACGCCGATGCCCTCGGCGACGGACTGGATCTGGCGCGCGACGGCCAGATAGCCTTCGATGTACAGCCGGCCCATGGCGGCGGCATCGCCGGCCTCGTCGGGGACGGCTTCGAAGGCCTCTTGCATCTGGGCGGCCAGGCGGTCGCCGTAGGCTTCCACCAGGGCGGCGGGATGAACCTGGACGGCGGCGACGCCTTCGACCGGCAGGATGGCCGGCAGGGCGGCGGCGGCTTCGGCGGCCGCGCGCACGTCGCTGGCGGCCTGGGCGGCCAGCAGGGTGCGCTCGCCTTTCAGGGCGAAGGCTTCCGGCCACAGGGAAAACTGGCCGGCCGGGGCGGCCAGATGGATCAGGCCGTCCGCGGTTTCGCTTTCGACGGTCCAGCCGGAATCGGCAAGCGCGGACAGGTAGGCGCTGCCGTCGTCAGGCACCGGCAGCTGGAGAACCAGGGCGCCGGCGGGGGTGTCGTTGTCCATCCACAGGGCCCGGATCGTGCCGTTGGGCTCCAGACCCACGCCGGCCGGAGAGCCCAGCAGGCCGTTCACGCCCATGGTGATGACTTCCCGGGGCACGGGCTGGCCGACGGCCTGGCTCAGTTCCAGGACCGCCCCGGCGACATTGTCCATGCCGCGGATTTCCAGCACGCCCATCACGCCGGCTCCGGCGGGGGACAGAACCGCCAGGCACAGGCCGGCGGACAGCATCAGCGCGAATTTCGATTTCATCGGGTATCCTCCATGGGGTGGCTTTTTCATTCGCAGGCGAGCCTAGCGGGTGTTCGGCCCGATGGAAAGATAAAATCAGCGTGAAAAAGACTGTCGCGAAAAAGACTTGCACAATGAACAAGGGTTCAGTTATATGGGCGCAGAACAACCCATCCACCTGGAGGACGCTGCCATGCCCCGAACCCTAGATATGGAAAGCCGGATTCGCCAGCTGCGCCGGTTCTGGCGCGACGAACGCCGCGCGCCGACCTTTTCCGAAATGCTCGATCTGTTCGGCTACCGGTCCAAGAACGCCGTGTTCGGGGTGCTGAACCGGCTGGAGGAATACGGCTATGTGATCAAGGACGCCAACGGCCGCCTGGCGCTGCTGCCCAAACTGACGGGCACGGTCCGCCTGCTGGGGTCCGTTGCCGCCGGCTTCCCGACCCAGGAGGAGCAGCAGGACGCCGAGGCCATCACGCTGGACGACTACCTGGTGAAGAATCCGGACAACACCTTCATGCTGACGGTGCGCGGGGACTCGATGATTGATGCGGGCATCATGCCGGGCGATCTGGTGCTGGTGGAAAAGGGGCCCCGGCCCAACCTCAACGACATCGTCGTCGCCCGGGTGGATGACGAGTGGACGCTGAAGTACTACATGCGCGACAAGGCCGGCGTGCGGCTTGATCCCGCCAATCCCAAGTACACCTTCATCCGCCCGAAACATTCCCTGGAAATCGGCGGCATCGTCCGCGCCGTCATCCGCAAGTACTGACCCGGATTCCCGGCGGCCCGCCGGGGCGGGGGGCGGGGGGCGGAAAAATCCGGATTTTCCACGCCATGGAAAAGTTTTCCACACCGTGGAAAACTTTTTTCCACGCTGTGGAAAATCCGGAAAGCCCCCCCGGTCTTGTGCCGGGGGTGAATCAGTTTTCTGCGGAATGCCGGGTCAACGTCTGAATCCCATGATCCCCGGCAACCCATTGCCTTGCCCTTCCCAGGCGCTCTTGCGCTACGGGAGGCGCAGTTCGGCGATGGCCTGCAGGCGTTGGATAATGGGGAGGTGCTGGGTGCAGCGGGTTTCGCACAGGCCGCATCGGATGCAGCGGGCGGCGCCGTCGGGGTCCAGTCCCCAATGCAGGCGCAGGCGGTCGCGGATGTCGCCGGGAGAGGCGCCGAGCTGGATCCGGTTGTGAATGTCCATGTATTGCGGAATGGGGATGTCCTGGGGGCAGGGCAGGCAGTAGCCGCAGCCGGTGCACATTTCGTTGAAGCCGCGTTCGATGCCGGCGCGCAGGGTTTCCAGGTGCTCCGGGGGGCGGGGCGAGAAGCCGTGCAGGGCGTTCACGGCGGCCTCGAGTTCCTCCATGGCGCTGAACCCGACCAGGGCGGTGGTGATGGCGGGGTCGGAGACCAGGAAGCGCAGGGCGGCGGTGACGACATCGGGGTCGCCGGGGCCGCGGATGAAATCGAAGGCCTGCGGATGTTGGGGGATGAGGCCGCCGCCGAGGGGATTCATGGCCACGACGCCTTTGCGCAGGCGGGCGGCGGCTTCGACGCCTTCGCGGCGGTACGGGAAGTTGATGGCGCAGTAGCCCAGGGTGACGAGATCGATCTCCGGATGGTCGTCCAGCAGGCGGGCGACATCGGGCCCGCGCATGTGGGTGGAGACGCAGACGTGTTCGATCAGGCCTTCGTCGCGGGCGCGGAGGGCGGCGGCCAGCGCCCCGCCGTCCACCCGCCGCCGCCAGTCGGCGGGATCCATCACGCACCAGAGGTGGAAGAAGGCGATCCGGTCCAGGCCCAGGCGGGCCAGCGACCGTTCGAGGCTGCGGCGGAATCCGTCGCCGTCGGGTTTCGAGCATTTGGAGGAGACATACAGCGGCAGGGGCGAGTCGGGCATCGTGCGCAGGGCCTCGCCGACAAGGTCCTCGCTGCGGTCGTCGCAGTAGAACGGGGCGGTGTCGAAGTAGGTGATGCCGGCGCGGCGGGCGGCGTGCAGCAGCTCGATGGCCTTGTCCGGCCGGCGGGGGTCGGGCAGGCGCATGCCGCCGAATCCGATTGCCGACAATCTTTTGCCGGTTGTGCCGCAGGGGTTGGTGATCATAACATCCTCATCAAAACCGGTTTCGATGCTTGACGATATCCCGGGGGAAAGGGTAAGAACAAGTCATGAATCTGCAATCGCGTTCATCGGTTGGGCGTCCGGGAATTCGGGGGATGGGGCCGGGCACGGGAGTGGGCCTTCGGATGGCACTGGTCGCGGCCCTGCTGGCGGGGACGGCGGCGACGGTGCGGGCGGGGGTGGACGAGGACCTGGAGTTTGCGTCGGGGCTGATCAGCTTCGAGCCGTCGTTTCCGGATTTCGCGCGCAAGGTGGTGGACGCCATTCTGCTGAAGGATCCGGGGTTGCGCGACCGCACCAAGGTGGTGGAGGCCGAAATCCTGATCAAGGGGCGCAAGTTCGACGAGGCGGAGGCGCTGGTGCGGGAGATGGGGATGTCCAATCCGCAGGCGCAGGCCATCAGCCTGGCCCTGGGGAAGAACTATTTCGCGATCGGGGAGACGGACAAGGCGCGCGCGCTGTACGATGATTTCTTCAAGCTGTACGAGGGCAAGGCGCCGACGGACAAGGACGTGATGCTGCGCTACCGCGACGCGGCCTACCAGTACGCGCAGATGAAGGAAATGATCGGCGACTTCGAAGGGGCGGCGGCCAGCTACAAGCGGGTCGAGGACATCACGGATTCGCCGGACCTGAAGCGCTCGATGACGCTGGCGCGGGCGCAGGCGCTGGTGAAGGCGGCGGAAAAGAAGTCCGGCGACGAGAAGAACAAGCTGCTCGAGGAAGTGCTGAAGCTGTGCGAGACCCTGCAGTGGGGCGGGCTGGATCTGCAGTTCGTGGATTCCATCGTGATCATGGCCAACGTCGAGCTGGCGCGGGGCAATCCCGACGGCGCGCGCAAGGTGCTGATGAGCCACATGGACATCATCAAGCCGATTGACGAGACGCTGAAGGAGCTGGGGATGCCGATGCGGGAGAGCCCGATGGCGGGGGCGCGCTCCCTGCTGGGGCGCCTGTGGAAGGAAGAGGCCGACCGCCTGGCGGGGCAGGAGGGCAAGGAGACCGAGGCCGTGGCGGCCTACAGCAAGGCCCTGGGCGAGTACTACAACGTGTTCGTGAAGTACTCGGACAGCCCCTGGGGGCCGGCGGCGGGCATGGAATCCAAGGCCATCAAGGACATCCTGGAAACCACGTACGGCAAAACGGTCAAGATTGATCTGTCCACCGTGGCGGCCAGCAAGCTGGCGGGGACGGAATTCATGATGGCGGACAATCTGTTCCGCCAGAAGAAATACGCCGAGGCGGCGGCGGAATACCTGCGGGTGCTCGAGCAGTTCCCGGAGGCGGGCGATCTTTCGATCGGCGCGCTGGGCAACCTGGCCCAGTGCTACATGCACCAGGAGGATCACCTCTACGCCAAGATGGTGGCGCTCTACATCGGCGAGCGGTTTTCCGGCAAGAGCGACATCCCGGCGCGGGCGCTGGTGTCGCTGGGCAAGCTGTACGAGGACGGGGGCAACGCGGAGATGGGGCTGTACATGTACAACCAGTACCTGAAGTGCTGCCCGAGGGATGCCCGCGCGGGCCAGATCCTGTTCTACCTGGCCCAGAAGGCCGAGCAGGCCAAGGACCAGGAGAAGGCCGACGCGTTCTACGCCAAGATCATCACCGACTATCCCCAGGACCAGAACTATACCAAGGCGCTGTCGCGGCGCGCCTGGCGGTCGTACCTGGACAAGGATTACGCCGGCGCGGTCGAAGGCATGAAGCTCTATATCGAGGAAAGCAAGGGCAGCCCGA
>Ga0123328_1005089_pt1 | contig 10436 bp, 8 predicted proteins | sample BioC12SIPDNA_2_FD_89702 | JGI IMG/M metagenome (GOLD analysis project Ga0123328, IMG submission 89702) | Anaerobic biogas reactor microbial communites from Washington, USA - Biogas_R1_A C12 SIP DNA | ecosystem: Engineered > Bioreactor > Anaerobic > Unclassified | place: Washington, USA...
ATAGCAGCGCGATCACCAGCGCGATCGGCAGGCTGATCAGCAGGTTGAAGAAAGCGAGCTTTTCGATCATGAACTCGAACAGCGCGCGCATCCCGTCGCTGTAGGTGCGCGACATCAGCGGGAACACGGCGACGAGCACCGTCGTGCTGAGCAGCTCGATCACGCCGAACGAGATCACGAACGCAGCGGTAAGCTGCCCCGTCCGGTCCTCGCCGAGCATCGCGGTGGTGATCAGCTTGTCGGTGTGCTGGTACGCCAGCGTCAGGAACGAAGCGAGCGCCAGCGGCGCGCCGTTGATCACCAACCCGCGCGCGATCGTCCGGCTGACCGGAAACCTGGGACGAACACCCGTCCGCCGCAGCGCCAGCCACATCGCCGCCGAGCGCAGCACGCCCGCGCTGAGGATCGCGCCGTACAGCGCTACCAACCCGCCGCCTGCCGCCAGCGCGCCCGCGCCGAGCGCCACCAGCGCCGCCACGTGCACGACCGAGATCAGCGCCGTGATCGCCATGCGCTCGAACGCGATCAACTGGTTGTACGCCATGTTGCCGAGCGCGTCCACCAGCAGGCTAATCGCAGCCAGCGCGAGCAAACCTCGCAGATCGCCGGTGTAGCCGAGCAGCCACGCAGCGACCAGCAGCGCGAGATACGCCACCGCCGCGAGCACCGGCTGCATCACAAGCGTCGCGCCGAGGTAGCGGCCCGCGTCCTTGGGGCGCGTGGCGACATCCCGCACCACGATCAGCCCCATGCCGAACTCCGGGATCGCCGCGCCAATCGCCAGCAGCGCGCCAATCGTCCCGTAGATGCCGTAATCGCTCGAGCCCAGCCAGCGCGCCAGCACCAACTGCCAGATGAATTGCAGCCCTTTGGCGAGCACCGTCGAGATCGCCAGCGCCCCGGCGTTGCGGGCGGCGCGGCGAGCGGCCTCGGGGGAAAGGCGCGGCGCAGCGGGGTCGAGTGGCGTCTCAAGCTGCGTCACGCGGCACCTTCCCGGCGGTCAATCGCAGCGCGGTAGGCGTCGTCCAACTGCGCGACGACCTGCGGCCACGTGTAGCAGCGCTCAACCAGCGATCGCGCGGCGCCGCCCATCGCGGTGCGGCGATCCGCGTCGGCAAGCAACGCGCGCAGCGCACCAGCCAGTGGCTCGACCGCCCGCTCTACCACCACGCCCGCCCCGGCTTGCTCCGCCTCAGGGAAGTGACAGCCCGGCGTCAGCACAACCGGCAGCCCGCACGCCAGCGCTTCCAACACCGCCATCGAGAAGCCTTCGCCCACAGCGGGCAGCGCGAACACGTCCGCCGCGCTCAGCGCCGCCAGACGCTCATTGCCCGCCAGCATCCCGGTGAATGTCACGTGCTGCGCGACGTTGTGTGCGTGCGCCAGCCGTTGCAGCGCGGCGAGCATCCCCTCATCCGGCCCGGCGATCACCAGCCGCGCATCGGGTGCGGCATCTCGCGCCTGCGCAAACGCTGGAATCAGAAACTGCGCGCCTTTGCGCTCGTGCAGCCGCGCCAGGAACAGCACAAGCGGCCCTTCGCTCACCTTCCAGCGCGTGCGGAATGACTCCCCTGGTGGCAAATTCGCGAAATCGTCCAGGTGTACGCCATTTGGCACCACGCTGATCCGCGTTTCCGGAAGATCGACGCCCCAGCGGGACCACAGCGCCTGCGCATCGTCTGCTTCGGCGGCGGTCAGCGCGATCACCCGGTCGAAGCGCGGCAGCAGGCGCGGCGCAAACAGCCGGTCCCACAGACGTTTGATGCGGCCCTGACCGGTATCGTAGGGCAGCGTGCCGTGCGCCGAGACAACCAACGGCACGCCGAGCCGATTCGCCAGCGGCGCAACGCGCAGCGCCTCGACCGTGCGTAACTCGTGGCAGTGGATCGCGTCGATGGCGTGCTCACGGATCAGGCGCGCGGCGGCGTGCGTGATCCCGCGCGGCGTGGAGAGGTTGAGCCGGTCCCGCAGGGCTGCGCTGCGATTGTGGACGCGCGTCACCTGCACGCCGTCGATCGTCTCCTGCGCGGCGAGCGCGCGCTCCCCCGGCCCGCGCGCGTCGGTCGTCAGCACGAAGACGCGATGCCCGGCGGCAACCTGCGCGCGCGTCAGATCGGTCACCATGCGGACAACACCGCCATAGCGCCACGCGGGCGCGTAATAAGGCGTCACGTGCAGCAGGTTCATGTACGGTCTACCGCCCGGCCCCAGCGCGGCGCAATCCGCGCGGCCCACACGCTCGCCAGCGCGTACGCCGCCAGAATGAACACAAATGGATCCGCCGGGGCACGATAGCGCGTCGAGGGGTGGAAGATCAGGTACGCGATCGTGATCGCGGCGATCACCGCCAGCAGCGGGGCGATCTCCAGGCCGTCGCGCCACGCCAGCGCCAGCCCGCCCGCGCTGAGCGCCAGCAGCGGTGTAAACGTCAGCAGGTGGACGATTCGCGCCGCCTCAAACGCGGGCGTGTGGAACTGAAACACGGCGTCATCCACCAGATACGGGTCCGGCGGCAGATCGTACGGCATGATCGCGGGGCTCCACAGCACCCGGAACTTGGTCCACAGCAAGCGCGGCCACTCGCCCGGATTCTCGCGCAGGTAATCGATCGCCTGTTGGCGGTGCCAGCGGTCCGCCTCGACTTCGCTCAGATCGGGCGACGCTAGCTCGATGCAGTTCACCCACTGCGCATCCCAGCCGCGCGCCAGATAGTCCGCCACGCACGCGTTGTTCCCCTGGTGCAGGTTGCTGCCCGCGTTGGTGCTGACGAGCACTAACGCGTTGTGCAGGCGGGTGTTCCGCACGCTCCACGGTAACAGCACGATCACCAGCGCGACCGCTGCGACCGCGCCGAGCCGGATCGCCGCGCGCAGGCCAATGCGCCGCCACCACCACAGCGCCAGCAGCGGCAGAATCAGCACGATCAGCGTCTTGGTGAGCGCGCCCAGCCCGAACACCACACCGAGCGCCGCGGCATCGGTCCAGCGGCGCGAATCCCGCGTGCGGTACGCCAGCGCCACGCCAAGCGCCAGCAGAAAAATAAAAACGACCGTGTCGTTGACCGTCAGATTCTGAAAGACGAGATATGGATACAGCCCATAACACGCCGCAGCGATCAACCCGGTCAGCGTGCCCGCCACGCGCCGCCCGATAGCGAAGATCAGCGCGACCGTCACGGCGTCAAGCCCCATCTGCACCAGCGCGACGGCGATCGGATCGCGGCCCAGGATCGCGTACACGCCCGCCAGAAACGCCGGGTACAGCGGCGGCAGGTCGGAGTCCCCGGCCCGGTCGTCGAAGCGAGTGAAGCCACGCCCGTCGAGCAGGTTCACGGCATAGGCGTCGTAGCCGGACGTTTCGAGCGAGAGCGTGTGCCCGAACAAGACGAGAAACGCCACGCGCGCGCCGACCGCCAGCAGCACGATCAGCGCCAGCCAGCGGCGAACCGTCATCCGATGGAGCGTATTCCTGAGCATAGGTTCGCATTGTACCGCGCCCGCGCGTAGAATCGCTAGCAGGCAGGCAAACGGAGCACAGGCGCAGGGTTGACGTGAACTTTCCGGGCAGAAGGCGCGCGCTCATGGTGGTGATTGGGCTGGCGCTGGCGGCCAGCGGCTGCACGCTGGACCTGAGCGCGCCCGCCGAGCCCGCGCCGCTCGACCGGGCCGAGGCGCAGGCGTATCTCGACGCGCTGCAAACGGCCCAACGGAGCGCGCTTGACCTGTGGGCGCGGCTGATCGCCGGAGACGATGTCCCATGCGAGCAAGCGATCCCGCTCCCCGCGCCGCCAGAAGGCCGCGCCAGCACGACGCAGTCCGAGCAGGTGCTGGCGCAGTTGAGCGCCGCCCGTGCCGCGCTGGAACAGTCCGCCACGCGCTGGGACCTGGAGTGCGCCAGCGAGAGCGCGATCGTCGGGCTGGAAGCGGCGCGCGTCGGGCAAGACGCCGCACGGCGCGCGACCGAACCGCTGCAAGCCGCGCAAGCTCTGCTCGCCACATGGCGCTAGCAGAGGCGCGCAGAGAGAAGAGGACGAGACTCATGGCGAAACACATCGGCATCCTGACCGCCGGGGGCGACAGCCCCGGCCTGAACGCAGCGATCCGGGGCGTGGGCAAAGCCGCCGAGCGCTCCTTCGGCATGGACGTGATCGGCTTCCGCGACGGGTTTCGCGGGCTGATGGAGAACCGCAGCGTCCGCCTGAACGGCTCGGCGCTCTCCGGCATCCTGACCATCGGCGGAACGATCCTGGGGACCAGCCGCGACAAGCCGCACCGCATGCCCATGGGCAGCGAAGAACTCGACATGACCGAGGTGATCGTCGCCAACTATCACAAGCACAACCTCGACGCGCTGGTGTGCCTGGGCGGCGGCGGCACGATGAAAAACGCCTATCGCTTGATGCAGCACGGGCTGAACATCATCACTCTGCCAAAAACCATCGACAACGACGTGGCGATGACCGATGTCACGTTTGGGTTCGATACGGCGCTCAGTATCGCCACCGAGGCGGTCGACCGGCTGCATAGCACCGCGCACAGCCATCACCGCATCATCCTGCTCGAAGTGATGGGCCACAACGCGGGCTGGCTGGCGCTTGGCGCGGGGCTGGCTGGCGGCGCAGACGTGATCTTGATCCCGGAGATTCCATACGATGTCAACAAAGTCGCCGAGGCGATCCTCAAGCGCAGCCAGGGTGGCAAGGGGTTCAGTATCATCGTCGTGTCGGAAGGCGCGCTCTCGAAAGAGGACGCTGCACGGCTGGAAGAAATGGAATGCGCCCGCGACGCCGCTGAGAAAAAGAAAGAACGCAAAGCGATCAAAGCGCAGATCAACGAGTTCTGGCTGGCGCACCGCGAGAACACCGTCCACCTGACGCGCCAACTTGAAGAACTGACGCGCCTCGAATCACGCGTGACCATCCTCGGACACTTGCAGCGCGGCGGGACGCCGTCCGCGGTCGATCGCCTGCTGGCGACCCGGCTCGGGACAGCGGCGGCGCAGTTGATTGACGACGGCGTGTCTGGCGTGATGGTCGCCGCACGCGGCGAAAGCGCCGAGCCGGTCCCGCTGGAACAGGTTGCCGGGCAGCGGCGCGTCGTGCCGCTCGATCACGCGTGGATCCATAGCGCGCGCCTGATCGGAACGAGTCTGGGAGACTAGCAAAAAGCAGCGGTTCGCGATGAGCCGTTAGCGGGAGCAAAGACCACCGCTGCACTGGCTGGCAGCCAAGCGCGCCAGCACTTTCTGTGCCAGCGAACGATGCAAATAAACGGGAGGACCTATGCATAACAACATCGAACCACCGCCCGATACTCCGCGCGTACAAGTCGTCCCAGCAGGAGAAGACCAATTTGGCGAGCGCCGGGGCCTGGGCGTGAGCTCGATTGCCTTCAAAGTGTTGACGCCGGGCCCAAACGGGATCCTGGTGCTTGAGAACACGTTCCACAAGAAAGGCGGGCCAGCGCGCCACTTGCACTACGACCAGGACGAATGGTTCTACGCGCTCGAAGGTGAGTTTGTTCTGGAGATCGGCGAGGAAAGATTCAGGCTCGCGCGCGGTGATTCGGTACTCGCGCCGCGTCAGGTTCCTCATGTATGGGCATACGTTGGCGAAGGCGTGGGGAGAATCCTGATCGCGTTCTTGCCCGCGGGAAAAATGGAAGCGTTCTTTCGCGAGGTGACAAGAGCCGATGCCATGCCGCCGCAGGATCCGGCGCTCTGGCGCGCGCATGGCATGGAACTGGTCGGGCCGCCTCTGCCTGTGGAATGAACGATCCCGCTGCGGCGCAAGCGGCCAAAAATGATCGTTCTGGTGGAGACACAACGGGCGGAGCAAGCCCCGCCCCTACGGACGCGCAAGCATGCGCGCTCTTTGCTTGTGCTAATCGCTCACGGCTAACCGTTAACTGCTAAATCGCGAATCGCACCACGATCATATCGCCGTCACGTACCACGTAATCACGCCCTTCGAGGCGCATCTTCCCGCGCGCCTTGACCTCAGCGATGCTCGCGCCCGCCTCAATAAAGTCCTCATAGGCGATCACCTCGGCGCGGATGAACCCGCGCGCCAGGTCGCTGTGGATCGTGCCCGCCGCGTCGACCGCGGTCCCGCCCCGGCGCAGCGGCCAGGCGCGGACCTCGTCCTCGCCATACGTCAGAAACGAGAGGATGTCGAGCAGCGCATATGAGAGGTGGATCACCCGGTCGCGGCTCGGCTCGTCGATCCCATATTCCGCCAGGAACAGCGACACGTCGTCAGGATCGTCCAACTGCGCGATTTCGGCTTCCAGCCGCCCCTGCAACGCAATAGTGAGCGTCTTGCGATGGTCGTAGTTGAGCGCGGCAGTCGGGTCGTCGCTCGCCTCACCGGTGTTAAAGACAACCAGCACCGGCTTGAGCGTCAGTAAGCCATAGCCGCGCAGGCTTTTCAGCTCGGCAGGCGACAAGTCGTCCAGATCGCGCAGCGGGCGCTCGGCGCTGAGGTGCGTGTGGAGGCGCTCCATCAGTTCCGTCTCGGCGGCGTTCTGCTGCTTATTCTCGACCTTCCCCTTCTTGCGCTCCTCGTCGAGGCGCGCCAGCCGGTTCTCGACTGCGATCAAGTCCATCAGCAGAAACTCACCGTCGATGATCTCCAGGTCCCGCCGGGGATCAACCGTGTCATAGGGATGCAGCACCGTATCGTCCGCAAAGGCGCGCACTATGTGCAAAAAGCCATCGACCTGCTGAAGCTCATTGCGCATCGGCCCGCTGAGCCCGCCCTCGCCGATGCCTTTGTCCAACCCGCCGATGTCGGTGTATTGGACAGTCGCGTAGGTCGTCTTCTTCGGATTGAACGCCTCGCTCAGCCGGTCCACACGCAGATCGGGCACGTTGACAATCGCGGTATGGACTTCAAGCTGGCCGGACGAAAACGGCTCGGTTGGATAGTCGCTGCCGGTGAGCGCGTTAAAGATAGTGGTCTTGCCGCTGTTGGGCAGGCCGATGATTCCCAGGCGCATAGCGTGTTCTTCACCGTTTCGCTAGCGGCGGCGCGCGCCGCCGAATTGTCCTTGTGAGTACGCGCGGCTCAGTATAGCGCCCGCGATCGGTTTGTGCGAGGCTTCGCCGGGATGAAATTCTTGTGAAATCAGGTGCGCGCGTCAGGCGAGCGCGGGGAGAGCGCATTGGCGCAGGCATACAGCCGGGCTATAATGACGCCGTTTCATTTAGGGGGAAGAATTCCGCGGCCCCGCGAGAGATGCGCAAAAGGATTAAGCCGTGACTGATTTCAAGACTCAACTGATCGACCGCTTTCAACGCCGGGAAGCCAAAATCGGCATCGTCGGCATGGGCTATGTCGGCCTGCCGCTGGCGGTCGAGTTTGCCCGCGCCGGATACAACGTGATGGGCCTGGAGATCAACGCCGAGAAAGTCGACCGGCTCAACGCGGGGATTAGCTACATTCCGGATGTGCCGACCGAGGTTCTGGCGCCACTGGTGGAATCCGGTAAGCTCCGCGCGACGACCAGCTACGACGATATGCGCGATTGCGACGCGATCTCGATCTGCGTCCCGACGCCGCTCCGCAAAACCAAAGACCCGGACATGAGCTATGTGCTGGCCGCCGCCGATTCGGTCGCGGAAGTGTGCCATCCGGGCCTGCTCGTCGTGCTCGAAAGCACGACCTATCCCGGCACGACCGACGAGATCATTGTACCGCGCCTGATCCGCAACGGGCTGGAAGTGGGCGAGAACGTCTTCGTCGCCTTCTCGCCAGAGCGCGTGGACCCCGGCAACCCGACCTATGGCGTGCACAATACGCCGAAGGTCGTCGGCGGCGTAACGCCCGCGTGCGTCGAAGTCGTCACAGCGCTATACAAACCGGCGGTGGAGCGTGTCGTGCCGGTCAGCTCGACCGCTGCCGCAGAGATGGTCAAGCTGCTCGAAAACACCTTCCGCGCGGTGAATATCGGGCTGGTCAACGAGATGGCGATCGTGTGCCAGCGGCTCAACGTGGACGTGTGGGAAGTGATCGAGGCGGCCAGCAGCAAGCCATTCGGCTTCATGCCGTTCTATCCCGGCCCCGGCCTGGGCGGGCACTGCATCCCGATCGACCCGCACTATTTGAGCTGGCGGCTGCGTGCGCTCAATTACAACGCGCGCTTCATCGAACTGGCGAGCGAGATCAACACGCAGATGCCGTACCACGTGATCGACCTGGTGATGGACGCGCTCAACGACGATGGTAAGTCGCTGCGCGGCTCGAAGGTCGGCGTAATCGGCATGGCGTACAAGCGCGACATTGACGACGTGCGCGAGTCGCCCGCGCTGGACGTATATCACCTGCTCGAAGAGAAGAGGGCGGTGGTGTCCTTCACCGATCCGTATGTGGAAAGCGTGCACCTGCCTGGCGAGCGCGTCGCCCACAGCGAGCCGATGACCGCCGAATGGCTCGCCGCGCAGGATGCGGTCGTGATCGTGACCGATCACCGCGCGTTCGACTACGATTTCATTCTGGAGCACGCGCCGGTCGTGGTAGACACGCGCAACGCGACCAAAGGTCACACCGGGCGCGCGCGCGTCGTGCGGTTGTAATCATGCGTCTGTTCGTGGCGTCGGGTATCTTCCACCCGGAACCGGGCGGCCCCGCCACGTATTTGCACCGCCTGCTGCCTGAGCTGCAAGCGCGAGGGCATAAGGTTCGCCTGCTCACCTTCGGGGATGCGCCTGCCGAGGGATATCCATACCCGGTGACGCGCATCCCCCGCCGCTTTCTGCCGCTGCGCTTCGCGCACTATGCGCGCGCTGCACGCCCGCTCGCCCAATGGAGCGATTTGATTTTCGCTAACAGCCTCGGCCTGCCGCTGATCGCGCTGCCGCGCCGCCCGCGAGTGCTGAAAGTTGTAGGCGACCTGGCGTGGGAGCGCGCAGTCAATCGCGGATGGGTGCCGCCCACTGAGGATATCGACGCATTCCAGACGCGCCGCTATGATCGGCGCGTGATGCTACTCAAACGCCAGCGCTCGCGTGAGGTCCGCCGCGCCGATGCGGTCATCGTGCCCAGCGAATACCTGCGGAAGATGGTGATCGGCTGGGGCGCGCCCCCCGAGCGCGTGACGGTGATCTATAACGCGCTGTCACCAGACGCCGCCGCCAGCACGCGCTCGCAAGCGGAAACGCGTGTGGCGCTCCGTTTGCCGCCGGGACCGTTGCTGCTAACGGTCGCGCGGCTGACGGCGTGGAAGGGCGTCGATACACTGCTACGGGCGCTGGCGCGTGTACCGGATGTGCGGCTGCTCATCGCCGGAGACGGCCCGGAAGAGGCTCGTTTGCGGGCGCTAGCGGACACGCTCGACCTGGGGGAGCGCGCGCAATTCCTGGGCCGAGTCGATCGCGCCACGCTGGCGGGTTATTTCCGTGCAGCGGATTACACTGCGCTATATTCCGGCTATGAGGGGCTGCCACACGTTCTACTGGAATCGCTGTTAAGTGGCACGCCGGTCATTGCCAGCGACAAGGGGGGCAATCCAGAGGTCGTGCGACACGACGAGAACGGGCTGCTCGTTCGCTATCCCGACGAAGACGCCCTCGTCGCCGCGCTCGAAAGGGCGTTCTCCGGTGAGACACGCGCGCGCCTCGCCGCCGGGTCGAACGCTGGATTAGAGCGGTTCCGCTGGGCAGCGATGGTCGAGCAAACGGTGGCGTTGTTAGAGAAAGCGGGCGAAAGATAATGCACCTCTTGATGATCAGCCTGGACTCCAGTCTGCTTGGTGACCCGCACGGCAACACCGTCACGCGGCACATCGCCTATGCGGAGCGCGTCGGGCAGATCTCGGTGATCGTCTACAACCCCGCGTCGAGCGCCAAACCCGTCACGCGCCTGTCGGACCGGCTGGTCGTCTATCCGACCAACGTCCGCACGCCGTATTTCTTCCCCTGGGCAGCGTACCGGCTCGGCGTGCGCATCCACCGCCAGCAGCGCGCCGACCTGATCACCACACAAGACCCATTCGCCACCGGGCTGATCGGGCTGTGGCTCAAGTGGCGGCTGCGGATCCCGCTCAACACGCAAAATCACAGCACGTTCTTCAACAACCACGCTTGGATTGCGGAGCGTCCGCTGCGCAACCGCGCGCTGCACGCCATCGGGAAATTTGTCGTCAAGCGCGCGGATACATACCGCGTGCTGACCGAGGGTGAGAAGCAGCACTACTTGGCGATGGGGATCCCATCCGAGCGCGTGATCGTTCTGCCCACGCCAACGGATGTCGCGCTGTTCGCCGTGGCGCAGCCGCCAGAACGGATCGCCGCGCTGCGCGACTCGCTCAGCCTCGCGCCGAACGCGCCGGTCATCCTGTGGGTGGGATTGCCAGCACGTGTCAAGCATGTCGAGCTGCTGCTCGACACATACCGTCATGTGAAACAGGCACACCCCGCTGCGCGGCTGGTGATGGCGG
>Ga0123328_1005094_pt1 | contig 10432 bp, 10 predicted proteins | sample BioC12SIPDNA_2_FD_89702 | JGI IMG/M metagenome (GOLD analysis project Ga0123328, IMG submission 89702) | Anaerobic biogas reactor microbial communites from Washington, USA - Biogas_R1_A C12 SIP DNA | ecosystem: Engineered > Bioreactor > Anaerobic > Unclassified | place: Washington, USA...
GAAGCATTGGAAGCCATGCTCCACAATGAGACGCTGGAGCATTCCCTGGGACGGGTGCTGCGCAAAAGGGGACTGGACTTCCAGAGGTACATCTCCATCACCAGCGACCTCAGGGAGCAGAGGAGGAAGGACGAGGACATCGAGTCCGCGGCCCGCCGGCTCATCGCAGAAGGGTGAGAACGAACACCAACAGCAGGAGCGAAGAGATGATGGCCAAGGCCAGCAAGGGCCATTTTCCCCTCAGCGACCGGCCGGATCCGAAGACGATAGGTATCGGTCCTAGAAGAATGACGCCTCCCCACTCCTTTCTTGCACCCTCCTGCAGAGTGTCGTCAGGTTCACCCACGGACCCCAATGACATGGACATGAACGTCAGCGCCAAGCCGCCGAAGATGAGGAGGATGGACAGAGCCATCAGGGCCCCTGAACCGTGGACGACAGGTATGATGAGGAAGAGGGACAGCTCCGCCTGGCCTACGGCCACGGCCCAGGCCAGCAGCAGTACTCCCGCCGCTGTCATCATGATGCCGGTGCTCATAATAGCGCGCTGTCGTCCGCTCATGCGATCCTATCGTTCAGAGGCTCTTCCCAAGATATAATCTCCCTCTGTCCTCATGATCTTTAACGGTTCATCGGAGACAGGATGGAAGCTGGACCGCGCGCCGCCCTCGAACGTTATGGTCAACTGGGTGTTCGCGGACCAGATGTATGAGACGTACAGCTTCCCGTCCCGAACATCAAAGCCCGTGTCCATGATCCTTCCCTCGTTCAGGTCCTTGAGGGTGCCCAAGCCCTTTCCCACGATCTTGCTGCCATCCCTGATCTCGATTTCCTTTACAGCCCTACCATGGAGGTCGATCTCGACGGTCACCGGAACGTTCCAATATCCTGCGGCCCGGGCGTCCTGGCGTGAGATGGAGTACACCCAGGCGTCGGCGCTGGAGCGCGCAGGGTCGAACCGGACCTCTGTCGACCATCGACCATAAACATAGCTGGCAACCTCTCCATCGGTGGCCTTCCAGTTCTCCAGGCTGTAGTTCGTCTTCTTGTCGTCAATCCAGTGCAAGAGCTCCGGTACGGCGATGGTGCGCTCAGGGTGACCGTAGACCCTCAGGACACCATTGTTCTCCGCGATGCCGTTGACAAGGGAGAACGTGGAGTTCCAGCTCTGGGGGTTGTCCCAGGACAGGGCGCGGGCCGCGTCCATAAGGTCCATGGCCTGGTACGGATGCCATCCACCGCCGGTTCCGAGGTATCCGCCGATGTCGTACCAGGAGCCTATCTGGGTGTGGTTACCGGCGGAGCCTGCCGTCAGCTCCGATGAACGGCCATCGATGCGGATGCCGGCGAGATAGAGGGCGTACATCATCTGGTAAGAGGCCTTGTTCCCGGGATTGGCCATGGAGATGTAGGTGTCCCCCCTCCCCCCGTTGGCCGGGGCGTCCCATCGGCTTGCGAACGCATAGGAGCTCTTGAGGTGGGTCATTCCGCTGTCAGCATCGGCGACGGCCGAGGCCCAGAACTTTTTCGCTCCCCCCTCCCAGTCATGAGGGTTGTGCAACGCTATCTCCACGTAAGGTGCGGTGAGGACCTCTTGGGAGGTGGACTCATCAGAGATCGCGGACATGACGTAGGCGGTGAGGGGGTGATCATATCCAGCGTACACGCTGATGATGTCCGCGGGCCCCGTGGAATCGTCCTCCCCGAACACGCTCACCCAGTCCCATCCGTTCCACCACGGGGACACCGCAGCGTTCTCGGCTGATGCTACCATCGTCAGCAGCATGCGGTCATCGAGGACGACCCCGTCCATCTCCACCGAGTAGCTCACGGCCGTCCCCCATTTGGACAGGAGGTCCAGGTATGCCTCGTACCGGCCGCTGGTGGCATTGTATATGGCGACCTTGCCGTCGATGGTGACGACAGCGCCCACCTGTTCCGAGCTTCGTGATGCGTTGTACTGCGGTGCATCGGCCCCTTCGACAGAGTACTCGTAGGAGGGACCGGCAAGGGGGTAGCGGGCCGTGGCGCCCCGGCATGCGATATTGTCGACGACCCAGGCCCCGGTGTGGACGGTCGCGGACATGGGAACACTGGGATCGACTCCGTAGCGGGTGAGCACTGTGGAGTTGCTGCCGAGCACCAGCTGGGCAGGGGACCAACCTTCAGGGATCGCGATGACCCCTTGACCGACCTTCACCCCCGATGTGTGGAGCACGGTCACCAGGCAATCGGCGCCGTTCGAGCTCTGGAAAGAGACGATGTAGCGGTCCGGGACGCAGCCTTCCGATGCGTCCTTAATGACTGTGGACGGCAACATGATATCCGATAGGGTCTCCACCGATCCAGACATCACATCGGTCAGGCGTACGAAGTTGTCACCGGGAGTGCCGTAGGATAGCTCCACCGCCATCAGAGCCTTTCCCAGATTATTGACCAGGCTGGCGGTGAGGCCGATCTTTTGCTTCCCCAGGACGGGATCGAAGTGGTTGCCCGCCTGGGGAGCGTAGCACTCGAAGGATATGTTCCAGCTATCGCCCATTACCTGAGGGGTGTAGCGCAGCAATACCTGATCGGTCACATTGGCGCGGAGCATGCACCATACTCTGCCGTCCAGGATCACGCTCTCGGAGGCGCTGGATTGGATCAGGGACACCTGCTTGTAATAGTTCAGCGTTCCCGTGGCGGCACTGGAGAAGGTCTCCATACTGCCCCACCTATCACCCTCGCTCATCGGACCGGACGAGAGCGAGTTAAGGTCCACCCATGCCCGGGCGGTGTTGTCCTCCAGTGAGGGAGGATCCCCGCCCTGCGCGCCGTTGCCAAGGAGCAGGACCGCGGATACGCTCGATGATACGATGATCAATACGATGAGGAGCGCTCCCAACGACTTTCGGTTCATGGCAGGTGACCCAGAGGTCTTGACAACAACGTCCTTAATTAATAGGTGCTCTCACAGTCTCGCTGTTAGACACTAAGGTGTCCTCGAGCGATTTAGATTGGCAGGAAACGTATTTAATATGACAGCCTGATGAAGGCGCAGGTGGGTTTTGACTTCATTAAAACACCTTGTAATCGAGATACTCCAGGCCCGTGACCTTCAGGTGGTGGAGAGGGACGGCTACCTGTTCGCCCGGAAGGGGGAGAGGGAGGTCCCCTTCTGTCTGCTAGCCTCCAATGACCGGGCTGCGTTGGACCAATTCCTCACCCGGTTCAGCGGCTTTTCGGGTAAGAAGGTGATCGCCACCCTGGTAAAGCTCCCCCCGGCGGCGCTCGCCTCCTTGGATCGCTCCGTCACGGTGTGGGACCAGGAGGCGTTGGAGCATGAGCTGGGACGCACCCGCATCGAGGGAGTGATGGGGAAACAGGAGGACGGGCTGGTGGACGAGCTCATGGCCGACGATTTTCCCAAGATGGTCTCTCCCGCCCTCCTCGAGGATATCAAAGCTCCCGCCGTAGGCGAGAGGATCGTTCGCCCCGTGGTCGGCCTGGATGATGTCAAGGAGCTATCCCGGCAGACCGTGGCGGGTTTCGCCCACCGGCTGGAGCTGGTCCCTCACTTCGTATATGGCTATGTCTGCCCCCTGTACATGGACGGCGAGAAGGTGGGCGTGGAGAAGGGCGCCCTGTCCATCAACAGCCTGACCCACAGGGTGGAGTCGTGGAACGACCGCACCGAGGTCATCTACGCCCTGGAGGAGGCCCATAGGACCCTGGAGCCGTCCATAGGCATGGACGACGCCATGAGGCTTGCCCGTAGGGAACTGGTCAAGGTCAACTCCTACGAGAAGGAGCTGATCAGGGAGGAGAACAACGTCACCATCATCGAGAAGAGGAAGGTCGCCCCCCGTGATGAGGAGATAGTCCTCGATGACCGGGGCGTGTTCTACATCCCCATCTGGTGTGTCGAAGGCGTCCATGGGATGATGATGGTCAATGCCGGCACGGGCAAGGTCCTCAGTGAGGACTACTACCGCATCTGAGCGCCAGCACGCGCTCCAAGCGCTCTGTAATCTTGCTCCAATGGGAACCCCTCCAATACAACTGACCACAGTCCTGGCATTTGTAGATCCGGTCCTGTGACCCCCTCACCCGGGGAGGCGCCTGCGTCCATTCCTGGGGCGTGGCATCGCGGAGCGCGCCGTTGCATATCGTGCACCTCGTGCATCTCTCCTCGAACGTAAGTCCCAGATCACAGGACACCTGCACCAGCTGTTCCTCCAGGGCATCGCTCTCCACCAGCAGGCCCTGCCCCCCCGCCCTCTCCGCCAGCTGATGGTCTCGGGTGAGGACGATCCTGCCCTCCGCCCTGGCCCTGCACAACACCTCCCTGTCGGTAATATGCCGGGCGTAGGTGGTATCATACCCCATGATCCGCAGCCATCTGGCCAGGGAGCCGAGCATCTCATCGGCGAGGAACCTAGGGTCGCTCGGCATTCTCCACCTCGTAGCTGAGGAGGATGCCATCGCCCATCCTATCGGCGGTGGCAAGCCTCAAACGTACGACGCGGTCCTGGGGGAACCCCTCGCCGTCCGCGGGTGTGGGCGAACCCCGCCCACCGATCACTATGCTCCCCACGTACACGCAGTAGCGATCGACCAGACCTTCCCGAAAGAAGGAGAATATGGTCTCCCCGCCACCCTCCACCATGAGCTTCCTGATCCCCTGGGAGTAAAGATGCTCCAGCGTCCGCACCAGGTCCACCTTCCCCCTTCCCGCCCGGAACACCTCACCTCTGGGCCACGTACGCTGGCAGTCCTCAGCCGTGACGATCAGCGTGGCCGCCCTCTCATCGAGGACCTGGGCGCCCTCCGGGATACGGCCCGAGGAGTCGAGGACCACTCGCAGCGGGTTCTCGTCGTAGGTCAGGCCCTTGACCGTCAGGTGCGGATCGTCCGCGAGAACGGTCCCCACGCCCACGAGGATGGCGTCGGAGGAGGAGCGGAGGCTCTTGACCCTTTCCATGTCCTCGCGTGAGGAGATGCGCATCTGCCTCCGCGACCTTCCTGCGATCTTGCCATCGGCGGTCATGGCGCAGTTCACGGTCACCTCAGGCCTCATGAACGAGGGACAGAGGCCGGTGATGATAATACTTCTCACAAATGCATTATTAGTCCATGGTTGGAATCAGTGGACCATGAGCAACATCCGGATAATCGAGATAGAGGAGATGAACATCCGGGGCGCTTACGTCGTCGACGGGTTCCCCTCCGTAGGTCTGGTCGGCTCCATCGTCGCCAATTATCTGGTGAACTCCCTGGGACTGAGGCAGATAGGAGTGGTGGATGCGGACACCTTCCCCGCCGTGTCTATGATCAAGAGCGGCATTCCTACCAGCCCTGTGAGGGTGTACGCGGGGGAGATCAATAAGGGGAAGGACCGCATGGTGGTCTTCGTTTCTGAGTTCCAGCCCCTTCCACAGGACATAAAGGAGCTGGGAAAGGTCATCATGGACTGGGTGGAGGACCACAAGTGTAGGATGATCATCTCGCCGGAGGGCATCAGCACCAAGCAGAGCAATCCCCCTCCTGACATCAAGGACGTCATCGATCACGTCATGGGGGTGGGGTCCACAGAGGAGGCAAGGAATATGCTGAGCTCCAATCAGATCCCCATCTTCGAGGCCGGGGTCATCGTGGGCCTGTCCGGCGTCCTCCTCAACGAGGGGTTCAACCGCCTGTTCGACGTCATCACCATACTCTCCGAGGCCAGCACGGAGTTCCCTGACGCCCGGGCAGCCGCTGCGGTCACCATGGCCATCAACAAGCTCGTTCTGGAAGGCACCCTGGACATCGAGCCCCTGCTCAAGGAGGCCGAGGCTATCGAGAACAGCCTCAAGGATATGTACGAGCGGGCCGGGAAGGAGGATGAGCTGAGGAAGGTCACGGCCCCGGGGATGTACGGTTAGGCAGCACCCTGACCGACACTCCCTGGGCAACGTCTTGCATCTCGAACTCCACGGGGAGGAACTGCCTGAGGAGCCACATCTGGGTCAGGAGGTGCGAGGTGACCTCCCGGACCGTGAACACCGACGGCCCCATGGCCAGTGCCATGTACGGGAGGAGCTGATCGGCGGCGTGCGTATCCAGCGTGCCCGGTCCCTCCATCTCCGTTCTGAGGCAGCTCACCGCCGCCTCCCCTACCCTTTCCGCGGGGACCCCCTTCTCGCCCAACCCGTCACCGCCCAGCACGGTATGACGGTAGCGGGCGTAGAGAGCGGTGCCGGCACCGGTGGAGGGACCGGCGGAGCGGTGGGCGCGCAGCTCGAGGTTTCCACCGATGAAGGCCTTGCGGCAGGCATGCTCCATCCTCTGGGCCACGTGATCGGGCAGGTTCTGGGAGAAGCAAACTCCCCCTACTTCCTCCATCTCCCCCCGGGCCTGCAGTCGCAGGGGGGTCAGGGATGGGCAGGGGGCCAGCGAGGCGGTGACCCTTCCCCCGCCCTGGGGATAGAAACCCCGCCTCTCCAACTGGAGGTCGACATCATACCCCATCCTCTCCAGAAGAGGGTACAGCACCTGGTAGTAGTAGTCCACGGGAGGGGACATCCTCACGTTGGTCCCGCCGATTATCTCCAGCTCCGTGACGGCCGGAGACATCAGTGATGCCAGCATGCACGCCTGCAGCACCAGGGTGATGCTGCCGGCGGTTCCCACGTCAAGCTTGTAGGAGCCTCCGATGACCGGCCCCGGCCGGAACCGTATGAAGGTGGAGCCGACGTATGCGTTTTCCACCTCGGCATCGCACAGAGCGGCCACCCCCATCACCGCTGTGAGGTGCTGGGCCGCCAGCCCCGGTCTCCCCCTCTTGGCACGAATGTCGCTTACCTCGACCTCTATCCCTGTTAGAGCGGAAAGAGCCACGGCGCATCTCAGAAGCTGTCCCCCACCCTCTCCATAGGAACCATCGATCTTCATGACCAGACCTCTCCGCCCCCCATCCTCTTCCGACCGATAATAGCATCGTACTATCGAGCCCCGGCCGTGACCGCGGACCTCCATGACCGTGGCAGGCGCTCCATAACGATCGTCCACAGCTCATGGCCCCAGCTCGATCAACGCGCCCAGGCGAGCGGGCATTACGTGACGATGTTCTGAACCTCCATCCTCTCCAGAACAATGGAATCAATACTGGTTTTACGCTTTCGTTGCCCAACTAGTAACCTTAATGTACGTACTGTCTCAATACTTCAATCGGGATGCACTGGGCCTCGATCGGCGGAGGGCGAGGAGGCTTGGGTAGTGATGAAACCAGATTGAGGTAGACGTCCATACCTAGGCCTACTGAGTGTCCTTTTCCTTGACCGGGCCCTAGGGATGGTAAAGCGGTGACCAACGGTTTCATGTTGGAGGTAGGGGTGATAATGCTGGTGGCCTTCACAGGCGCCGCCCTCGCCGGCCGCTTCAAGCAGAGCGCCATTCTAGGCTACATCGCCGCCGGCATATTCATCGGCCCGTTCATACACATCGAGATCGGCGGGCTAAGTTACCATGGCCTCATCCACGACACCTCCCTCATCAACGCCATCTCGCAGCTGGGAATAATCCTCCTGATGTTCTTTGTGGGCCTGAAGTTCTCCATCACCAAGCTTCGCAAGGTCAGGCGTCCGGCAATAATACTCTCCATATTCAACATCGGGATCAACCTGTTCACCGGCGTGCTGCTGGGAACGGCCCTGGGATGGCCGTTCATGGACACGCTGTTCCTGGCCCTTATAGTGTCTATGAGCAGCGCGGGGGTGGCGTTGAAGTCCCTACTGGAGATGGACCGTCTTAACAATGCCGAGACCGACTTCCTTCTCGGCGTCATGGTGGCGCAGGACTTCATCTCCTCTATCTTCCTCGCGCTCTTAGGAGGTCTGGTGGTGAAGAGCGGCGGCAACGTTACCGTAATGGGCTTCATCGTGGGCGTGGCCATATTCATCGTCTTCTTCGTGGTCCTGGCCTTAGTGGTCATCCCCCGGACCATCTCCTACCTGGTCAAGATGAAGAACGACGAGATGTTCGTCCTCTTCGCTCTGGGTCTGGTGTGTCTCTCCGCCGCGCTAGCGGAGTTCTTCTCCATACCGGGGATGATCGGAGCGTTCTTCATAGGCATGACCTTCGCGGAGACGAGGATCACCGACAGGATAGAGGAGAAGATCGCCCCCTTCCGTGACGCCTTCGTGGCGGTGTTCTTCATGGCCTTCGGGATGATGATCGATCCCACCCTGTTCCCTTCCGTCATCGGGATCGTGGCCTTGGCCGTGGTCCTGGTGATCCTCGACGACGTGTTCCTCACTGCCGTGGTGTCCTTCTTCATGGGATATACACGGAGGCAGTCGTTGTTCGTATCCACTTCCATGTGTGCCCGCGGCGATGAATCGATTCTCTATGCCAGCATTGCCAGGCAGGCAGCGAGTTCCACCAAGGGGGCGGAGTTGTACCCCCTGGCAGGCGCGTTCACCTTCGTGCTCAGCGCTGTCTGCCCCTTCTTGATGCGCCGCAGCTACCGTATCGCCGACGCCCTGGCCCGGAAGATGCCCCACTTCATCAAGTACTCCGCGGGGGTCATCTCCAGGACCCTGGGCAAGATAATCCTCCCGGGTGACGGTTTCCGGCTCTACAAGGGCTCCCGGTCCCTCCTGTGCGCTGAACTATTCTACCTGGCCTGCATGATAGCGCTGATCCTGACCAATGGGCAGGCCCATTACATCGCCTTCGGTCTGACCATCGCCGCCAGCCTCATAGTGTGGGTCGTCCTTCAGAACGTCCTTGGGCCCATCGTGCGGCAGATCAACTACTACAACCTGTGCACGGTCCCTGGAAGCCACATGCTAATAAGCAGGTACGTGGCCTCCTTGGTGATGGCGACGCTGATGACGGCCGCCTGCGTGGCCTTCACCTTCTCCCTATACTGGCCCACAGTATTGCTGATCCTCATGGCGTACTTGATGTGGTTCATCCTGCTGATGAAGGTGTTCTATGACCAGACCTGCGCCGATTCACGATATGCCAAGCATCCGCTGATGCCATATCCGTCCTACAGCTACATGCACAGGCCATCAATGGAGGTTAGCGACAGTCCGCGGTTGAACCATCGCAAACGCTGGAAGGAGTTCTGAACATCTCCGATCACGCCGTCGCCCCGTCCGCCATGACATCGCCGGGTGCGCTAGTGCTCTGGAGACTCACATCTGGGGTGTGATAAGGCCGATAGGGTTGCCTTCAGGATCGGAGACCCAAGCTATGTACCCGACCCCCTGGATGTGCTGCTTCGGCGCAAGGATACTACCCCCTTCGCTCGTTACCCGGTCCATGTAGTCGTCCACCGACTCCACCTGAATGTAGTTGATGGGCACCTGCACCTTTGAGGTACGCTGGTATATGCCCCCGTTCACGCCGGGCTCCAGCAGCATTCCCTTTTCGTCGGTCGGGACCGTGTGCATCACGGCATAGTCCATGCCTGGGACATCGTTGGCCTTCCAGCCGAAAACCCTGCTATAGAATTCCTTCATCATGCCAAGGTCGTTCGCCGGTATCTCGAAGTGTATGATGGTATGGTTCATTGCGACCATGTATGTTTTAGAGCGGTCGGTAGATAATACTGTCCGCAGAAGAGCTTTCCCCTCAACATCAGCTTTGCCGTGGACCACAGAGCTACCAAGGGTCTGGGCCCATGTTCTGGAGAGTATAAAGTAAAATGGGATGAAGATAGAGATGACCGACGATCTGACAGAGGACGTCCTTTAACCTCGGGACCGGGAGGAATGGAGGGGGTGGCTGGAGCAGAACCATGCCCGCTCCAAGGGGGTGTGGTTGATCTACTACAAGAAAAGCAGCGGGAAGAAGAACCTGTCCTTGGACGAGGCTCTCCTGGAGGCCGTGTCCTTTGGCTGGATCGATGGCCGGATGCACCGCCTGGACGATGAAAGGGCAAGGTTGTGGTTCACCCCTCGGCGGAAGGGCAGCCTGTGGTCACGCTCCAACAAGGTCCGGGTGGAGCGTGCGATCAAGGACGGCATCATGACCCCAGCGGGAATGGCCAAGGTGGAGGAGGCTCACCTGAACGGCTCCTGGAACTTCCTGGAGGATGTGGAGGGCCTCCTCATGCCTGACGATCTGGTTCAGGCTCTTGGGGACCGGCCGCCGGCCCGGGAGAGGTTCGATGCTCTCAGCAGTTCCAAGAGAAAACAGCTGCTCGCCTGGATCAAGCTCGCCAAGAGGCCCCAGACCAGAGCCGGACGAATACAGGAGACCGTTCGGCTGTGCCTGGGAGAGAAAGCGTGGAAGGACCTGGGGAGATGAGGCGCAGGCCGTGAGCTCCTCTAATGGTATCGGGGGCTAGTTGCGGTCCCTCTCCCGCTCCACCATGCCCATCATTATTATCCCTGCCAGGAGAACGCGGCGATCGAACTGAGGAGGGAGCTTGGAACAGTCCACATCCCACTCA
>Ga0123328_1005095_pt1 | contig 10432 bp, 10 predicted proteins | sample BioC12SIPDNA_2_FD_89702 | JGI IMG/M metagenome (GOLD analysis project Ga0123328, IMG submission 89702) | Anaerobic biogas reactor microbial communites from Washington, USA - Biogas_R1_A C12 SIP DNA | ecosystem: Engineered > Bioreactor > Anaerobic > Unclassified | place: Washington, USA...
CTCGGCCTTGGCGGCCTCGTACTGTTCCTTGCTCCAGCCAAGCTCGCCCACGACGATCTTCTCGTTGTCCTGGCCCAGCCGCGGCGGGAAGGACATCTTCATGTCGTTTTCCTTGAGCCACTCGGTGGTGACCGGCGCCGGCGCCATGGTGATCTCGAAACCGGTGCTGTCTTCCACGGACTTCACCAGATGCGGTTTCACAAAGGGATCTTCCACCACGTCCGTGATGTCGTTGACCTTGGAGGCGGCGATGGTGTTCTCGTTGAACAGCTTGAGCAGGTCTGCAGTGCTGTACTTCTTGGTGCACTCGGCGATGGCCGGCATCAAGGTGGCCATGTCCTTCACGCGGCCCTTGTTGGCCTCCCATTCCGGCTTGGCCAGCCCCTCAAAGCCGGGCAGCGTCACCAGGCGGCCCCACTGCAGGTCGTTGCCCACGGCCACGTAGGCCCAGCCGTCAGAGGTGGGAAACACGTTGACGGGGGAGAAGAATTCGTGGGTGTTGCCGCGACGGTGCATGGTGATGCCAAACGTCTTGTACATGGTGACGGGCTGCAGCAGCCAAGACACCGTGGACTGCATCATGGCCACGTCGATGCGGCTCCCTTCACCGGTCACCGCACGCTTGTAGAGAGCCTTCATGATCTCGCCGTAGGCGTGGTTACTGGTGCCCAGGTCGGGGATATAGACACCGCACACCTGCGGCTCGCCACCCGGGATGCCGGTGAGGTCCATGAGACCACCGCGCGCCTGGAGGACCGGATCGTAGGCCGCCTCGTTCGAATCCGGGCCGAAGCCGTTCAGGCTCACCCAGATGATGTCCGGCTTAATGGCCTTGACCTCTTCGTAGTCGATACCCAGCTTGCTGATGGTCTTGGGCAGGGTGTTGACGGCGAAGACATCGACGTTCAGCTTGACAAGGAGGTCCTTGAGGATCTCCTTGGCCTTGGGCTGCGCCAAGTCGAGGGTGATGGCCTCTTTCCCCGAGTTGAACGCCATGAAGTAGCTGCACATCGAGGACTCGCCCTCGCGGTAGGGCTTTCCGATCTTGCGATTGGGATCCGAGAACTTGGGATGTTCGAAGCGTATAACCCGGGCCCCTTCCTGGGCGAAACGCCAACTCAGATACGGGAGTACGGTGGCTTGTTCCATGGACAGGAAGGTGATGTTACGAAACGGGTTTGCCATCTCTAGCCTCTTCCTTGATCGGGGACTACGCCCACTACACACAAAAGACCGAGGCTGCCCGGACGAAGCCGGCGTACGAGAGCACCTCGCGAAGCTCTCCCGGCCGGCCCCCACCTACACCGGCCACGGTGCGTGGCTGCGAGCCGAGCGCCTGTTGTCGCCTGCTGCCGCCTGGTCCAATCACCGGGCTGGCAGCCCACTTCCTCGATCCGCGCCTTCTCCATAAGAAAGAAATCCTTGGTCTGGAGCGGGCTGCATTATAGACATCGCAGCCTAAGGCTGTCAAGCTGTATTGGGCTACACAAAGCCATAAATCCCGTTTCACGTGAAGTAGTTTTGGGTCGACTAGCTTGACATGAAGCCATTTGTAGAGCACAGATATGTACATCAGTATCCCCTATGAGGTCATTGCCTTAGCTTTGCTCAGCGGACGGTGTAGTATGAACAACTGCACTCCGATGCGGCACAGGTTCCCCATGGAGATCAACGCGGATACCAGAACCGACGACATCCTCGAGCGCCTAGCGGCGGCCCGAAGCATCTTCCGCAACCACGGCATCGACCCGGACCTGGTCGCCGGGCTCACGCTGGCCGAAGCGGCTTCACGATCCGGCCGGGACGTGAGCCGTCTGGTCCAGAGCCTGCGGGCCACCTACCAGATGCGAAACAACCCGCGTGCGTGGCCGGAGGAGTGGTCCACTGGTACCCCAGAGGAGATCATCCAAGTGGTGGAGGACCTTTACCACGAGGCGCTTCGCCGTTTCCTTCCCCAAATAGGCGCCCGGCTCTCAGTGCTGCTGCGGGAGCGCGGAGAGGACTACCCCGAACTCTTCGACGTGGGCCGGGTTTTCGAGCGCTTCTGCCGCCAGGTGCAGGGGCATATCGAACAGGAGACCACTCTCATCTTCCCTTCGCTCTGCTCGGACCATGCACGGGAGGAGAACGCTCGTTCTCTGGCCAAGAGCATGAAGGCGGACCACGGCGCTATCGCCCTAACCCTTAGAGACATGCGCGACCTCACCCTCAACTACCCGCTGCGCCGCACAAGCGACACCAACGTCGCCGGCCTGTACGAGATGTGGAGGGAAGCGGAGAGCCTCATCTCCCGGGCTATGTATCTCGAAGAGAACTGGCTGCTCCCCCTGGCGGCCGAGAGCACGGAGTAAGGTCCAGCGCCGTGGGCGGCTTCTCGGGGCTGCCGGACAAACCGGCCGACCTAATAGACTACATACGGGAGGCATATCACCGTCACGGCCTGCGCACGCTGGACAGGGCTGGAGAGTTGCTCAGCTCCGCGCTCATCGCAGATGGGGAGACATGCCAAGAGCTCTACGAGGTGGGTCGCCTCCTGGAGCGCTACCGTCTCCTGTTGTGCGCCCATCTCACCCTCCAGGAGAGCGTGCTCTTCGCCGAGGCCCTGAGACCGGACCGCTCCGTTGCCGCCGCCGAGCGCATCGGGGAGAGTGTGCGTCTGGACCTGGCTGCACTCGCGAAGATCACCCATGACCTCCGGATGATCACTCTGGAATACACCGGGCTGCCCCGGGGATGCTCGGACGCCGCACCGCTGCTCTCCGCCCTGCGCGAGCTGGAAGCGGACGGCCGCCGTCATCTCTACGTGGAGCGGGAGATCCTAGTCCCCCTGCTACGCGACGACTCCGCTTCCTGAGCCTGCCGCGAAGGCCTGTGGCCCGCTCGCGAAGAGGTTCCCACCGTGAGCATCCACGGCCACCAATGCCGGCATGTCATCCACAACCAGTCGGCGTAGGGCCTCCGTGCCCAATTCCGGATAGGCAACGACGGTGGCTTCGACAATATGACGCGCCAGCAGCGCACCGGCGCCACCCGTCACCACGAAGTAGACCGCGTGCGCTCGGCACATGGCTTCCTGTACCTGCGGCCCCCGCGGCCCCTTGCCGACCATCCCCCGCAGCCCCTGCTGCAGCAGCGGCGGCGTGTAGGGGTCCATACGTCCCGAAGTGGTGGGACCGGCGGCACCCACGGCACGGCCGGGGGGAGCAGGTGTGGGCCCCACGTAGTAGATGACCTGACCATGCAGGTCCAGCGGCAGCCGCCCGCCTCCACGCAGCGCCTCCACCATCTTGCGGTGTGCGGCGTCGCGTGCCGCGTACAACACCCCGCTGAGAAGCACCCTGTCACCCGCCCGCAGCGACATGACCGTGTGCTCGTCAAGCGGGATTCGCAGCCTGCGGGCCGACTCCCCTTCCGCCGACGTCACACCCACACCTCCCGATGGCGCTGGGAATGGCACTGGATATTCACCGCCACCGGCAGCGAGGCAATGTGGCACGGTGCCTCTTCGACAAAGACATCCAGGACCGTCACTTCGCCGCCCAGCCCCATGGGGCCGATTCCCAGACGGTTGCACGCCTGCTCCAGCTCGTCCTCCAATTCGCCCAGTCGCGGCTCGTGGTGGTGGGAGCCGAGAGGGCGCAGCAACGCGCGCTTGGCCAGAAGAGGAGCGAGCTCGAAGTTGCCGCCTATCCCCACGCCCACGATCAGTGGCGGGCAGGCACTCGCCCCGCCGGCCGACACCGCCTCCACCACCGTGGCCACCACCCCTGACCGGCCGCGAGAGGGCTCCAACATGGCCAGCACGCTCTTGTTCTCGGCCCCGGCGCCTTTGGCCAACGCCACGAGACGGACGCGATCGCCGGGGACAAGACGATAGTGGATCACAGCCGGTGTATTGTCCTTGGTGTTGACGCGGGCGCCCGCCGGGTCGCTCACGCATGACATCCGCAGCAGGCGTTGCGTGTAGGCCGTGCGCACGCCCGACTGGATGGCCTCCTCCCACGACCCTCCCACCAGGCACACCTCTTGGCCCACGTCTGCGAAGACCACAGCCAGCCCCGTGTCCTCGCACAACGGCAGGGACTCGGCCGCAGCCACTTCTGCGTTGGCGATGAGATCGTCAAGCACCTGGCGCCCCGTCTCCGACCGCTCCTTGTCCCGCGCGGCTCGCAGAGCCGCTTCCACATCCGGGGCCAGGGAGCAGCACGCCTTCCCAAACAGAGAGGCGACGACGCTACTGATCCGCTCTGCACTGATTTCCCGCATAACGCCTCATGATAGACTTGGCATCGCGATTCTACGACCTTCTTCTGTGAGAGCAATATGCGCGTTCTGTCCGGCATCCAGCCCTCTGGGCGCCTCCACATCGGCAACTACTTCGGCGCCCTGCGCCAGCACTTGGCCCTGCAAGAGGACAACGAGTGCCTCTACTTCATGGCTTCGTACCATTCCCTCACCACGGTGCAGGACGGCAAGCTGCTGCGCGCCTACACCACGGACGTTGCGCTCGACTACCTCACTTTCGGCCTTGATCCCGCCCGCACTCTGATGTTCTGCCAGCAGGATGTGCCGGAAGTCACAGAGCTGGCCTGGGTATTCAGTTGTGTGACACCCATGGGCCTGTTGGAAAGGGCTCATTCCTATAAGGATAAGGTCGCGCACGGCATCATGCCGAACGTGGGCCTCTTCACCTACCCCGTGCTCATGGCCGCAGACATTCTCATCTACCGCTCGGACGTGGTCCCAGTGGGGATGGACCAGAAGCAGCACATTGAGATCACCCGCGACATCGCCACGAAGTTCAACAACCAGTTCGGCGGCATCTTCCCGCTGCCTGATGGGTACATTCTGGAAGAGACCGCGGTGGTGCCGGGCATAGACGGACGCAAGATGTCAAAGAGCTACGGCAACGAGGTTGAGATGTTCCTCGAGCCCAAGGCACTCCGCAAGAAGATCATGTCCATAGTGACCGATTCGTCCCCGGTTGAGGCGCCCAAGGACCCGGAAGGCTCCATACCGTTCCTCTACCTGAAGCTGCTTCTCCCGCCCGAGGAGATCGAGTACTGGAGGGAGCGTTACAAGGCCGGGGGCTTGGGGTACGGGGAGGTCAAGCAGCGCCTCTATGAGGCACTGGAGGACTACTTCGGACCGTACCGCGAGAAGAGACGCGAACTGGCCAGAGACACCGCATATGTGGAAGACGTGCTGCGCGAAGGAGCGCGCAGGGCACGCCTCCTCGCGAACGAGACCATGGAGCTGGTGCGGGAGGCGATAGGCCTCCCCATTTCGTACAAGCAGCCCTGAGCATGCGCACACACTCTGCACCTCTGTCCTTCGTGGTTATCGGGGGTGGCCCGGCCGGCAACCAAGCGGCCACCTGCGCGGCCCGCTTGGGCGCACGTGTGACACTCATCGAGAGAGACATCATGGGGGGCGCCGCCCACCTCTTGGACTGCATTCCCTCCAAGGCCATGATCGCGTCCGGAGCAGCGGTGGCCTATACACGGCACATCGGAGAGATGGGCGTGACGGCGGTGCAGAGCGAGATGGACCTGTCGTCCATGCGAGACAGGGTGGAGGCCATCCGCTTCCGCATGGAAGAGTCGCTGTGCGGGCTGCTTCGCAGTCAGGGTGCGCGTCTCATCCGCGGCACTGCGCGGCTGGATGGCGCCCACCGGGTGCTGGTGGAGAGTGAGGGCCGCCAAGAGGCCATCGACGCCGACGCCATCCTCATCAGCACTGGGAGCAGACCCCGCATACCGGACTTCTGCGTCCCGGACGGGAAGCGGGTGCTCACCACCCGGGACTGCTATCCGCCGCCCGAATTGCCCGAACACGTGATCGTGGTTGGATCGGGAGTCACCGGCGTGGAATTCGTGCACATGTTCTCCTCGCTGGGATCCGCCGTCACCCTGATCGTGAGCCGGCAGCAAGTGCTTCCCAACCGCGATCCCGAAGTGGCGGCCGTCCTTGAGCAGGAGTTCCTGGACAGGGGAGTCAACCTGCTCAAAGGCGCGCGGGCCAGTGCCGTCGAGGCAACGGTGGACAGCGTGTCGGTCGCCTGCGACGATGGAAGGCGCGTCAACGGCTCGCATGTGGTCCTCACCATCGGCTCCATACCCAACACGGAGGATCTAGGACTGGAAACCGCGGGCGTGTCCGTCGACAGGAACGGCTACATACCCATCACCCCGCAGTGCCAGACGAATGTGCCGCACATCTACGCGGCGGGGGACGTGAGCGGCAAGCTGCCGCTGTCGTCGGTGGCCACCATGCAGGGGAGACGGGTCGCCAATCATGTGATGGGGGCGAATCTGCTTGATCAACGCCGCATCGACTACGACAAAGCCGCCTCGGCCATCTTCACGGACCCGGAGATCGCAGACGTGGGGCTCGCCGAAGCGGATGCCTTCGCCGGTGGACGCAAGATCCGCGTGACCAAGGTTCCTTTTTCCACCACGGCCAAAGCGCTGATCGACAATGAAGCCAGAGGCTTCGTCAAGATCATCAGCGATCCGGCTACCGGCGTGGTGCTGGGAGGGTCGATCGTGGGGAAGCATGCCGCCGAATTGATATCCGTCATCGCACTGGCTGTCACCGCCAACCTGCGCGTGAGCGACATCGCGGACAGCCTCTTCGTGCACCCCGCGCTGTCCGAGGCCTTGGCCGAAGCCGCGGACTAGGGACACGTGCGTAGCCCGCTCAACCCAATCGACCTCACTCAACCGGTACGTCCGGACATGCCTCGCTATCCGGGGGACAACCTCTCCGTGCGTTTCACTCCCGTCGCCACGCATGAGGTGGACGGCTACGGCGCCACTGGGGTGCTCCTGGGGACGCACAGCGGCACACACCTGGATGCTCCCCGGCACTTCCTCGCCCAAGGCCGGACTGTTGACCAAGTGAATCTCTCTCGCGTATGCGGTAGAGCTCGCGTGTTGGACGTGCGCAGCGAGCCGGAGACGGAGATCACCCCGTCGCGACTCGAACAGGCATGCGGCGGCACCGGCCAACCGGCACCGGGGGAACTGGTTCTCCTGTGGACCGGGTGGGACAAGCACTTCGGCACCCCCTTCATGACGCGGTTCCCCTTTCTGGGGATGGAGGCGGCACACCTGCTCGTGGACTGGGGTGTATCACTGGTGGGCACCGACACGCTCAGCGTTGATTCCTTCCGAGCGAAGCGCTTCGTGGTGCACGATGTGCTCCTGGGGGCGGACAGGCTCATCGTGGAGAACCTGTGCCATCTGGACCGCCTGGAACCGGGCACCGTCAACTGCTGCCTGCTGCCTCTACCGTTCAGCGGATTGGACGGCTCCCCCGTACGCGCTATCGCCTGGCGCTGAACGCGCCGCGCCTCACGATCCGGCGCGTCCCACCGGCTGGATCCCCTACTGGGCCCCCAGTGGCCCACGGTCCCCGGAGAAAGTCAGGCTGCCATTGAACCACGGCGGACGGTACACGAGGGTGGGCTTGCCCCCTTCGCTGACCACGTAGGTCAAGATGAGATCCAGCGAAGTCCCTGGAAGCAGCGAACGCGCAGCCGGCCCGCTGCGGGCCCGATCCATCGCCGCCGCCCCCGGCACGTCCAGCGTGAATTCGGCCGGGTCCACCCGCACCGCCCCATCAGCTGCGTTCCTCACCTTCACAAATGCCTGGCAGAACACTTCATTGCCCACGAGCGAGAATCCGGCACCCGGTTCAACAGGGAACTGCGGCGAGGAGGGATGCTCGGTCAGCATGAGAGTGGGAACCGAAACGGTCACATCGCCCACCACAGCCTCCTCGCCCACCTGGAACTCGAGCTGGGTGGGCTTTCCCGAGCCCGTGCCGGTGACGACGGTGGTGGATGAGGACCCCCCCGTGTCATCACAGCCCCACAGCACCAGAGCGAGAAGGGCCGGTAGGAGAGAGGCGAGCAGCCGACGACACTTCCCTGTCCTCTGCGGCGCCGGCCTGTTCATACTCTCCACTGTTCATACTCTCCACTGGTCTACACGTGCACATGGTGGTACGCATGGTACTTGAAGATTGACCGCATTGACCCCGGGTAAGCCGCGGACGGCGGCGATTGCATTACGTGCTGCCGACTCAGCCATCTTACGTCTCGTTGCTACTGTGGCGCTGCCCACATGTGGGAGCAGGACCACGTTGGTGAGGCCTTCCAGCCCCGGCGTGATCACGGGCTCGTTCTCATATACGTCGAGAGCCGCAGCAAACAGGTGGCCCTGACGCAGCGTCTCTGCGAGGGCCGCCTCATCCACCACGGGGCCGCGGGCGGCGTTGACCAGGATGGCGTCCCACTTCATGGCCGCCAACTCGGGAGCACTTATCAAATGGCGGGTTTCCGGCCCCAGCGGAACGTGGAGCGAGACCACGTCGGCCGAGGCGAGCAGGGCGTGGAGATTCGCGGCGAAACCCCACTGTTCCCCACCAGGCACCGCCTCAGCCGGCAGCGGCCCGGATCTCCGCGTGTACAACACGCGCATGCCGAAGCCGGCAGCCCGCCGCGCCACCGCCCGCCCAATCCGGCCCATACCGACAATGCCCAGAACGCCACCGGTCAATTCTTTCCCCAGCAGGAGAGAGGGGCTCCAGCCGGTGAACCGCCCAGAGCGAACCAGTGCGTCTCCCTCCACCACCCGCCGGGCCGCCGCCAGGATGAGGGCCCAGGTCAGCTCCGCCGTGGCCTCGGTGAGCACGTCGGGCGTGGTGGCGACCAAGACTCCTCGCTTGGTGGCGGCCGTCACATCGATGTTGTCGAACCCAACCGCGAAGTTGGACACAACCCGCAGCTCAGCTCCGGCCGCCGACAACACCGCGGCGTCTATACGATCCGCCAGCGTGCAGACGATGGCGCTGGCCCCCGGCACTCCCTCCAGGATCTCCCGGGACGTGAGGGGGCGATCCCCCAAATTACCGCACAACTCGAATACCTCGCCAAGGAGCGAGGGGGCAGGCTCAGGCAGCAGCCGCGTCACAAATGCGCGAGGCCGACCGCGGGACATCTATTCGCCCAGACAGTCGCGCAAGAAGGGCATGAGTGTCTCTTTTGCCATGGCAGCACCGGGCCCTTTCAGGATGTCGCTCCCATGGTCGCCGCCCAACACCAGGGCAATGTGCTTCGGTTCGTTGGCCAACTGGAAGAGCTTCTGCGTGTCCGCGGCCCCTTGCTCCTCCTCACTCGCCAGGAACAGCTGGGGCGCCGCCACCTTGGAGACATACGGCTCGGCATCCAAGCCCTGGAATGTGAGTGGTGCCGACAGGGCCACGACACCGGCTAGCTCATCGTCGGCCGCTTCCACGATGGCCGCCGTGCCCCCCATGGAAGCGCCGACGACCACCACGGCGCGTGCGCCCTGCTGCTTCATCTCAGCCACCGCCGCTCGGACATCTTCCACCATACCGGCCGCCCCTCTGGCACCACTGGAGGTCCCATACCCGCGAAAGTCAAATGTCAACACCAGGTATCCGGCTTCAGCCAGTTCAGCCGCAACGCCGTACCAACCGGTCTGGTCTCTGCCGTTCATGTGGGCAAGCACGACACCGCGTTGGCCGGCTCCGAAGACCTTGCCGGACAGCGTCACCCCATCCTTCGTGGTGAAGGTCACACTTCGGCCCGGAAGCAAACCCGATTGCCCCCCACAGCCAAGCACGCCAAACAGACACGCAACAAGTACCATAGAACTGAGTAGACACGGCAGAAACAGCCACCGGGAATGGCGCCGGGGTATGGGGAAGCCAAACATGATAGCCACAGTCTCCTTGCTCGGGCACCACCCGCAATCAGTGCGAACCGGCATGCCCCCGCGGGCCGGCCATGTGCCGCAAGCTTACCCACTGCCCCAGGGATTGGCCAGCCGGGAAACCAGGATGCCATGACGGCACGAGGACCTATACGGGTAGGCACCTGCTCCTGGACGGACCGCACCATGGCCTCGGCATGGTATCCAGACCACGTGACCTCGGCCGAGGACCGCCTCCGCTATTACTCCTCCTTTTTCAATACCGTGGAAGTGGACTCCACTTTCTACGGCCTCCCCAGCGAACGCACGGCCGCACTCTGGGCGACACGCACACACCCGGGCTTCACCTTCCACGTCAAGGCGTTCGCCATGATGACCCGGCATGCGGCACGCCCGGAGCAACTGGCCCCGGATATGCGCACACTCGATGAGTACCACCTAGACCGCAATGGACGCATCGTCCATCCTTCTGCAGCCTTTCGTGAGCTCGTGTTTCGCAGGTTCCGCCGCGCCCTGGACCCATTGCGCTCGGCTCACAAACTCGGCGTGATCCTCCTGCAATTCCCTCCCTACCTCACGGCCGGGACACAATCCCGCAACTACATCGCGCAGGCGGTGGACTGGCTCCGCCCCGACCACGCGGCCGTGGAGTTCCGTCATTCGTCCTGGCTGGCCGAAGGAGAGGC
>Ga0123328_1005097_pt1 | contig 10432 bp, 10 predicted proteins | sample BioC12SIPDNA_2_FD_89702 | JGI IMG/M metagenome (GOLD analysis project Ga0123328, IMG submission 89702) | Anaerobic biogas reactor microbial communites from Washington, USA - Biogas_R1_A C12 SIP DNA | ecosystem: Engineered > Bioreactor > Anaerobic > Unclassified | place: Washington, USA...
CAGCGGCGACGACGTGGTGCTGGAGGCCACCTGTCCGCAGCACGGTCCCTGGCGCACCGTCATCTGGCGCGGGTTGCCCTCCTACCGCTCCTGGTGCCGAGAGAAGGCCTCCGCCTGCGGGAACGCGCCGCCTCCGGCGGCCTCCGACGGCTGCCCCCTGGAGTGCGGCCTGTGTCCGCAGCACCGGCAGTCCACCTGCACGGCGGTGGTGGACGTCACGCGCCGCTGCAACCTGCACTGCCGCATCTGCTTCGCCGATGCGGCGCCTGGCGTCCAGGAGGCCGATCCGGAGTTGCGGGAGCTGAGAGGTGTGCTGCGGGACCTCCTGGTGAACCAGGGGCCGGTGAATGTGCAGCTGTCCGGGGGCGAGCCCACGCTCCGGGAGGATCTCCTCGACATCGTGCGCGCCGCGCGGGCTACCGGGTTCACGTTTGTGCAGGTGAACACCAATGGGCTGCGCCTGGCCGCCGAGGCGGGGTATGCCGAGCGCCTGTGCGAGGCGGGGCTTGCCTCCGTCTTCCTCCAGTTCGACGGGCTGAGCGACGCCACCTACCGGTTCATCCGAGGTCGTTCCTTGCTGGCGGTCAAGCAACGCGCGCTGGAGCGCTGCGCCCAAGCGGGCCTGGGGGTGGTGCTGGTGCCCACGCTGGTGCCCGGCGTGAATGATCACGAACTGGGCGCGCTGGTGCGCTTCGCGGCTGGCTGGGCGGGGGTGGTGCGCGGGGTGCACTTCCAGCCGGTGAGCTACTTCGGGCGCTACCGGGGAGTGGAGCGGGCTCGGCTCACGCTCCCTGAAGTCCTGCGGGGCTTGGAGCGGCAGACTGAAGGTGCCATTCGGGCCTCCGACTTCGAGCCCAGTTCGTGCGAGCACGTGCGCTGTTCCTTCCGGGCCAGATATTGGGTGCGTGACGGTGGTGAGTTGGAATGGGTTCGCCCTTCGCCCTCACCGTGCGCCGCGGAACCAGGCTCCGCGGCACGCCGCGCTATCGCTGCCACGGCGCGGCAGTGGGGACGTGGGCCGCGTGTGGCGCCGTCCCCCGAGGGTTTGCCGCGCGGGCTCAGCGGCGCAGATGTTTGCCCCAACGAGCCCGGGGACGACCTGGATCGCTTCCTGGCGGAGGCCGGGCGCATCCTCTCCGTGTCCGGCATGCTGTTCCAGGACGCCTGGAGCATCGACCTGGAGCGCATACGGCAGTGCTGCGTGCATGCCGTGGCTCCGGGCCGCGGCCTGGTCCCCTTTTGCCTCTGGAACCTCACCGGCGTGTCCGGTGATCGTCTGTACCCGCGTCGGCTGTGAACGTGGCGGCACCTCCCCGCACCCCCTTGGACGGCTGGACGGCGCGGCGTCTTGGCCTCGCTTGCCCAGCCCCGGATTGTCCTGTCCCCGTGGTGGATCGTGATGCCTTGGCCCGTTGGCAGTCCCGGCAGTTGGCGGAGGTCGTCGCCTGGGCGCGCGAACGGAGCCCCTTCTATCGTGAGCTCTATGCTCGTCTGCCTTCTAATGAGCCGCGAGGTCTGCGGGACCTTCGTGGTCTGCCCTTCGTCACCCAGGACGACGTGCGCCGGCGCGGCACCGATCTGGTCTGCGTCCCTCTGGGTGACATCGCCCGCGTGGTCACCCTGCCCACCTCGGGCAGCACCGGGCAACCCAAGCGCCTGTGGTTCACCGAGGGGGATCTGGAACTCACTGCGGATCACTTCCGGCACGGCATGCGGGCGCTGGTCGAGCCCGGAGACCGGGTGCTGGTGCTCATGCCTGGCCCGGCGCCGGGCAGCGTGGGAGCCCTCCTGCGCGTGGCCCTCGCCCGCGACGGGGTGGAGGCGGAGGCCTACGGGTTCGTGGACGATTGCGGGCGCGTGGCGCGACGCATCCTGGAGTTCGGGGCGGACTGCCTGGTGGGCGTGCCCGGCCAGGTGCTGTGGCTGGCCCGCAGCCGCGAAGGGAGGGAGATCCCCGTGGGCCGCGTGAAGAGCGTGCTGTTCTCCGGCGATTATGTGGCCGAACCGGTGCGCGCGTCCATCGAGCGGGCCTGGGGCTGTCGCGTGTTCGAGCACTACGGTTCCACGGAGACGGGGCTGGGCGGGGCCGTGCAGTGCCGTGCCTTTGCCGGGCTCCACATCCGGGAGGCCGATCTCCTCTTCGAAGTGGTCGACCCCGACACCCATGAGCCGCTGCCTCGTGGCCGGTGGGGGGAACTGGTGGTGACCACGCTCACACGGCGGGGGATGCCGCTCATCCGCTATCGCACGGGCGATAGCGGGCGTCTGCTGAGGGGGCGCTGCGCCTGTGGCAGCGTGCTCCGGTGCCTGGACCGCGTGCGGGGGAGGATGGCGGACGAGGTGGACCTCGGGGGGGCCGAGCGCCTCACCATGGCCGATCTGGACGGCGTGGTCTACGCGCAGGAGTGGGTGCGCACGTTCTCGGCGGAGGTGACCGATGCTGCGCCCGCCGGCCTTTCGTGGCCGACTGCCTGCGGTGAACTGGTTTTGACGGTGACGGCGCGGGGCCGGCCTTCGAGGGCCAGGGTCGAAGGGCTAGAAGCGGACGTTGAGGCCATCCCGGCCGTCGCTGCTTCCCACACCGGCGTGAGGATCGAGGTCACGACGGGAGGGGAGACGGCTGCGCCCGGCAAGAGGAGGATTCGGGACACCCGGAGCCGAGGGTGATCGCGTATCCTGGCGGAGGAGCTACGCGGGACCGAGGACGGAAGTGGAAGGGGGCTCCTATGCAGGCGCTCTGCATGCGCGCCGTGGCCGGCGCCATGGCGCCGGGGCAGTCGTCGGTGGGTGTGCACCTGGATATCGAGCATCTGGTGCCACTCCGGTGGGCATGATGGTGGTGGCGCGCGCCCGCGGCACCCGCCGGCGCGTCCTCGTCGATCTGCAGAGGTTCGAGGCGCGCATCGGGCAGCGCTGCGGGCTGACGGCCTAGCCCGCCGATGGTGGTGGCCGCCATGGACATCCCCGAGGGATACCTGCAGGTGGAGCGGCTGCTGCAGGCCGGGCATCCTCTTGTCTTCGTCTCCGGCAACGCCGGGACCGGGAAGACAACACTGATCCGCTATTTGCGCCGGATGCTTCCTCTGCAAAGCGTGGTCGTGGCGCCCACCGGTGTTGCGGCCTTGAACGCCGGTGGCTCCACCATCCACTCCTTCTTCCAGTTCCCGCCACGCCTGCAGGAGCCGCGGGACGTCCGTGTACCCGCCGACCCCCGTCTCCACCGCAGGCTGCAGCTGCTCATGATTGATGAAGTCTCCATGCTGCGCTGCGACATCATGGACGCCATCGACACCTTCCTGCGCCGCGCCCGTGAGGACGCTCGACCCTTCGGGGGCGTGCAACTCCTGCTGCTGGGCGACATGTTCCAGCTGCCCCCGGTGGTGCCCCGGCCGGAATGGGCAGTGCTGGAGAGCAGAGGGTACGCGGGCCCGTACTTCTTCGATGCCGCCGCCCTGGCGGACCTCCCTCTGGCTCACGTGGAGCTGGATCGCGTCTACCGCCAGGCGGATCCCACCTTCGTGGGGTTGCTGGACAGGGTGCGCGTGGCCCGGGACTTGGATGTGGTGGTGGAGGCGCTCAACGAGCGGTGTTGCCTCGGTGACGATATTGAGCCGGAGATGACCCTCACCTGCACCAACCGGGCGGCCGATGCCCTGAACCAGGCGGCTATGGCGGCGCTGGACACGGAGGAGCATCTGCTGCGAGGGACGGTGAAGGGGGAGTTCCGGCTGGGAGGCGACCGCCTGCCTTCGCCGCTGGAACTGCGGCTCAAGGTGGGCGCGCAGGTGATGTTCACCAAGAATGACGAGCAGGAGCGCTGGGTCAACGGTTCCCTGGGCGTGGTGCGCGCAGTCTCCGCGGATGAGGTGCGGGTGTGCTTGGCAGGGGACCCCGCACGAACCGTGCACGAGGTGCGGCCGGCCTCTTGGGAATCCTTTGAATACCGGCTCGGCGTGGCGGAGGAACGGATCGTGGCGCAGAAGGTGGGGGAATACACGCAGTTCCCTCTTATGCCCGCGTGGGCCGTCACCATCCACAAGAGCCAAGGCAAGACGTTAGAACGCGTGCTCATCGATTTCGGGCGGGGTGCGTTCGCCACTGGGCAGGCGTATGTTGCGCTCAGCCGGTGCCGGTCGTTGCGGGGCATACGGCTTGCCCGCCCGCTTCGTGCCTCCGACGTCAGCTGCGATGCGCGGATTCGCCGCTTCTACCACGGGTTGGCCCGTGCCGGCGGCGCCGGTGAGTCCTCACCGCTCACCGTCCGGTAGGTCACCCGGCGTGTGCCGGCGGCTCGTACCGCGGCCGGCCGCGGGTCTCAAGGATGCCGCGCCCAGTGCGCCCAGCAGTGCCACCCCGGCGGCGGTGAGGAAGGCGGAGCGGAAACCGCCTTCGGCGTCGGCCAGAGCCCCGGCTATGCTGGGTCCCATCGCCTGGCCCAACCCGAAGAAGAGCGTGACAAAGCCGAGGCCCGCCGCCGTCAGTCGCGTCCCCAGGATGTCGTTGCAGGAGGCGCCCATGATTACGGGCACGCTCCAGGCGGTGAGGCCGAAGAGGAGGGTGGAGAGGATGATGCCGGTGTGGGCCGGCCACGCTGCGAACACGGCAAAGGCGATGCTGTGGGCCAGATACACCACCGCCAGTGTCCATTTCCGGCCCACGCGGTCGGAGATCGATCCCCAGATCACCCCCGACAGCAGGCTGCACCATCCCATGAGCATGAAAAGGTCGCCGGCGGCATCGGCGGTGTAGCCGAGGTCGGCGATGAGCCGTTTGGTGAAGAACGTCATGTAGACAATGTAGGAGAAGCCGAAGGCGGTGTAGACAAGGCCCAGGTGCCAGATCCGCCCCGAGCGGTAGACGCGGGAGTAGCCCAGCCTGGTGGAGGGCGTGGGTGACGCGGGTGTGACGGGTGGGCGCAAGCGGCGATCCCCGGGGCGATTGTGCAGGAACAGGTAGGCTACGACCGCCAGCACCAGCGCGATGGCGGCAAAGAGATACCAGCATGCCCGCCATCCCTGGTTGCCCAAAGCGTCAATGAGGCGGGGCAGGGAGAGGCCGGCCACCACCAGCCCCAGGGATTGCCCCCCCGTGGCCATCCCCATGGCAAACCCGCTGCGCTCGGGGAACCAGCGGGGCATGAGGCCTATGGTGGGGACGCTGATGCAGCTGCTGGCCGCTCCCGTCACCGCCCGCCACACGATGAGCCCGGTCAAGCCTCCGGCCAAGCCGGTCATGGCCATCCCCAGCGCGGCGGCCAGTAGGCCGAGGATCACCACCACCCGTGACCCGAAGCGCGATGCCAATGCGCCTCCCACCACCGAAATGCCCATGTAGGCCAGCAGGTTCGCCGTGGCCAGCCCGCCGGTCTGGGTGTTGGTGAGGCCCAAGTCCTCCTGCATGGCCGGCAGAACCATCCCGTACCCAAAGCGGGCCAGCCCCAGAGCCCCGAACAGCATGAGGAAGGCGGTGGCCAGCACGATCCAGGCAAAGGGTGTGACCCTTCCGCCGGGCAGCATGCCGGCCGCGGGGCAGGCTGACTCCGGGCCCGTTCCGGGGGTCACCACCTCGGCTTCGGAGCCAGTGCCCTGGGGTTCAGGGGCGGTCACGCGAGAGTTGTTGCCGCGTCTGGATCCATGGCGTGCAATGGAAACACACCTGTGTCGCTTTGGACAGGGATGCCGCGGGACGGACTTCCCCACGCCGCGCAGCGCCTCGCATATACGCATCATGTAGGCGCAAACGATAACAAGATGGCATAATGGGTTCATGATCAGAACCCAAATACAGTTGCGCGCCGATCAGGCAGAGAGGCTGCAGTGCCTCTCGCGGGAGACGGACCAGTCCGTGGCTGAGCTTGTCCGGCAATCAGTGGATCGCTTTCTGGACGCCCGGGGGGTTGTTCCCGCAGTCGGGCTTTCAAGACTGGATGCACTGCAGGTGGTGGGGTGGGCGGCGTCTGGACGTAGCGATGTGGCCGCACGCCATGATGACTACCTGGAGGATGGCTTCCGGCCGGACCTTTGCGTGGATGAGGGAGACGGGTGAAAGAGGTCGGGCCCGGCCCGCTGATGCTGGACACATCTGCGCTGTATGCGGTCTTTGACCGGGATGACCATTGGCACGGGGTGACTGCGGAGGCGTGGGGAGAGGTGCTCCACTCGCAGGCGCCTCTGCTGGTGACCAACTACGTCTTGGTGGAGATGCACGCGCTGCTGGGGCGGCGCTTGGGCGTGGCCGCCGTGGCCGCCCTGCATGACCACGTGCTCCCCTGGGTGAGCACGGTGTGGGTCGACGAGTCCTTGCATCGAGAGGCACAATCGGCACTGCGCGTGGCCTGCCGGCGCGATCTCAGCCTGGTTGACTGCACCAGCTTCGTGTGCATGCGCCGTTTGGGAGTGAAGACCGCATTCACCATTGATCGCCACTTCGAGCAGCAGGGCTTTGAGGTTGTCCCTCGTCCCGAAAGGCGATCGCGCGGATCCCAGCGTCCCCACTAGCACACCAGGGATGCACCACCTGCTCGTCTACCAGTCCGGCTCCACGGGCTCGTTGGGCAGTTCCAGATCGGTGTCATGGCAGCGGACCACCCTGTCCTCTTCCAGGACAAGGATTTCCACCACCCGTCCCGTGTTGTCCATCCACGGCGGGGAGAGCACCCGGCAAGCCCTTCGCCGGCCTCCATGCCGAAAGATGAGCCTGTCGCCCACGCGGAAGGCGCGTGTGGCCCAGTAGCCGGTGATCACGTCCCTGTTGCCGCACGGGCACCACTGTCGGTCACCTCGTCGGCTCCGGTCTGAAGCAGCTCAAATCCGGTAGCGGGGTCAATCGTTCTCCGGCTTTCGTCTCCCACGAGCTCCAGCACCACCACCTCACCCACCAACCAAGTGGTGAGACCGGCCCGAGTGCAGCCTACGGTGGCTCCACCTTCCCGCCCGGCGGCGGCATGCACGTGGGCCACGGGACGCCCTGCTTCGTTGGGGAAGATGGTGCCGACGGCCAGTACCTCCCGCGCTCCGGTGAGAGCATGGAGCAGCGGCACGATCTCGTCAGGTCGGGAGGCGTCCGGCCCCACGACCATCTTGCTGCCATCAGCGCTGCCGCCCACGAAGAAGGCCAACCCTCGCAGCACTCCCTTGTGGGCGGCGAACGCCTCGAGTGTGTCATTCAGCACCTCGCCGTCCTGCAGCCGCAGCACGAAGACACGCCCTATCCGACCCTCGCTGTAGTTCACTGCTCCTCCTTACCTCTCTTACAAAAAGGGTACCAGCCGGCGACGGTCGTGGTGGAGGCCGGTTGGGGTACTCTGAAGAAGGGGCGGGTGATTCCGGTTTGCCCCCGGCGGGTAAAGAGGGCTGCCTCATCCCTGCTCTCATGGCAAGGGAAGGGCTGTGCGCCCATGCTGAGGTTGTCTCGTTTGGTGGCGATGGGAGGTAGTCATGCCTCGTCCGCTCTGGAAGGGGGCCATCAGCTTTGGATTGGTGACCATCCCCGTCTCGCTGTATCCGGCACAGTCGGCAGGGAGTGATCTCGTGTTCCGGACCCTGGACCGTGCCCACCTGCAGCCGGTGCGTGAGCGTCGTTTTGATATCGAGCAGAACGAAGTTGCTTATGAGGACACCGTCAAGGGCTACGAGTACGAGAAGGACCGGTTCGTGGTGGTCACGCCCCAAGACTTCGAGGCGGCCAACGTGGAGGCCACCCAATCCATTGATCTCATGCACTTTGTCGACGCCCGCTCCATCGATCCCGTCTACTACGAGAAGCCGTACTACGTGGAGCCGCTGAAGACGGGCCGCAAAGCCTATGCGCTGCTGCGCGAGGTGCTGACGTGCAGCGACAGGGTGGGTATAGGAAAGGTCGTCATCCGCAGCCGCCAGCACGTCTGCGCCCTCAAGGCGGACGGGCCCATGTTGGTGGTGGACCTGCTCCGCTGGAGCTACGAGTTGCGCAGCCCGGAGGAGTTTGACCTACCGGAGCTGCACCTGGAGCGACTGGGCATCAGCCCGCAGGAAGTGCAGATGGCGGAGCGGTTGGTGAATGCCATGGTCACCGAATGGGATCCCACTCAGTACCGTGATACCTACCGCGAGGACCTGTTGCGCCTGATAGAAGACAAGGTGAGCCGGGGCGAGTTGACGGAAAGCGCATCGGCGCCGGCACGCGAGGAAGCGGAGGGTGGCCAGGTGGTGGACATCATGGCGCTGCTCAAGAGGAGCGTGGAAGAGCGGAAGCGGCAGGCGCCACGGGTCGGCGGGGAGGCGGCATCCCTCGGCGGTGGCGCGGCGAAGCGGAAGAGGCGCGCCGCGAAAGAGGCGTAGGGCGTGGCACCGCTCGATGATTATCGGGCCAGAAGGGACTTTGCCAGGACTCCCGAGCCGGCCGGGGGAGAGCACGCGGCCGGGCCTGCGCGCGAGGATGTCGCTCAGGTGCAGGCCGGCGCGGCTGCGGAGAGCTCGTCTTCGGAGCCGCGCCAACGTCTCTACGTCATCCAGAAACACGCCGCCACTCGTCTCCATTACGACTTCCGCCTGGAACTGGACGGCGTTCTGCTCTCATGGGCTGTGCCTAAAGGGCCGTCGCTGGATCCACGTGATCGGCGCTTGGCCGTGCGCACAGAAGACCATCCCTTGGAGTACGGTTCATTCGAAGGAACCATCCCCAAAGGGGAGTACGGCGCCGGCACGGTTCTTCTCTGGGACCTGGGCACCTGGGAACCGGTGGGTGACCCGCACAAGGGACTGGCCAAGGGTGACCTGAAGTTCCAATTGCGCGGTCGGAAGCTGCGGGGTGGCTGGGTGTTGGCGCGGATGCGCTCTCGTCCGGGGGAAGAGGCCAAAGAGAACTGGTTGCTGATCAAGCACCGCGACGAGCAAGCCGTGGATGGTGAGGGTCGCGCCGTGCTGGACCGGCGGCCGGAATCCGTGGTCAGCGGGCGAAGCCTCGAGCAGATTGCGAGTGAGGCGCAGGGCCACGTATGGCACGGTGACCGGCCGCCGGAGGGGCGGGTGGATGGTCCCCAGCCTGCGGATATCCCCGTGGATCCATCGCGGCTCTTCGGCGCCCGCCGGGCCGCGGCTCCTCCGCCCCGCTTCGTGCCGCCGCAACTCGCCACCCTGGTGAAGACGGTCCCTTCTGGCGACGGTTGGCTGCACGAGATCAAGCTGGACGGTTATCGGGCTCTGGCGCGGCTGACGGGCCGTGGCGTGGAGATCTACTCTCGCAACGAGAAGGACTGGACCGACCGCTACCTTCCCATCGCGGAGAGCGTGGCTGCGCTTCCCGCGGAGAGTGCCGTGCTGGACGGCGAGGTGGTGGTGCAACTGCCGGATGGCACCACCAGCTTCCGGGCCCTACAGGACGACCTGGCGGGTGGCCGCACCGGACGTCTCCTCTACTATGTATTCGATCTTGTGCACCTGAACGGCTGGGATCTCACCGGTGTGCGCTTGGAGGGGCGCAAGACGCTGCTCCAAGAGCTGCTGACGGCGGCTCCCGCTGCGAACCGGCTCCGCTATACGGAGCACGTGGTGGGTAGGGGCGACGCCTTCTTCAAGCAGGCCTGCCGGCTGGGGCTGGAGGGCATAGTCAGCAAGAGGGCAGACAGTGCGTACCGGCCCGGTTTCCGCGGAGGTGACTGGCTCAAGGTGAAGTGCGTGCGCCACGAGGAGTTCGTGGTGGGCGGGTTCACGGACCCGTCGGGGGCGCGACGGGGCTTCGGGGCGCTGTTGTTGGGTACTCACGGGCCGGAAGGGAAGCTTCGTTACGTGAGCCGGGTGGGCACGGGGTTCAACGAGAGGATGCTGCGCGAGCTGAGCCGGAGGCTGGCGGCGCTGAAGGTGGCTGTGCCGCCATTCGAGTTGGGTTTGGAGCGGGCTCCCAAAGGAGCGCACTGGGTACGGCCGGAGTTGGTGGCTGAGGTGGCCTTCACCGAGTGGACCGCGGACGGTGGGATCCGGCACCCCAGCTTCAGAGGCCTGCGGGAGGACAAGTCGGCCGGCGAGGTGAGCGAGGAACGCGAGGCCTCACCGCCACCCCAGGCTCCACCACGATCTCAGGTGCCACTGCCGCCCGCACCCGCGGTGCCCTCCCCTCCAAGAAAGGGGGTCCGGCCGGCGCGCCGGGCATCCGGCCTCGCCGCCGGCGGAGGAGTGGCCGGGGGAGGAGCCGCGGGACGGTTGCGCCACACGCTGGGGGAGACCGAGGTCCTCGGCGTGCGGCTCACCAACCCCGGGCGCGTGTTCTGGCCGGCGGATGGATTGACGAAGCTGGATCTGGTCCGGTACTACCAAGCGGTAGCGGATCATATGCTGCCCTACATACTGCACCGTCCGGTCGCCATGGTGCGCTGTCCGGAGGGGGAGGGGGGCGCGGAGCCGCAGGGCCGGGGGGGAGCCTGCTTCTTCCACAAGCATCACGGCCGGGATTTCTCGGG
>Ga0123328_1005101_pt1 | contig 10423 bp, 10 predicted proteins | sample BioC12SIPDNA_2_FD_89702 | JGI IMG/M metagenome (GOLD analysis project Ga0123328, IMG submission 89702) | Anaerobic biogas reactor microbial communites from Washington, USA - Biogas_R1_A C12 SIP DNA | ecosystem: Engineered > Bioreactor > Anaerobic > Unclassified | place: Washington, USA...
CCGACGACCGTATCGACGAACTGGGGGAGCGGCCCCGCTCGAAGGCCGTGGCCGTGGCCCGCTTCTTCGACCAGCTCGGCCTCGACCGCGAGCTGCTCACCACTGTCGTCGACGTCCATCCCCGCTCCGGCATCCCCGAGGGCACGCTTGTCGACGCCGCCCATGCCTACCGCATGGCCGTGGCCGTGGAGAGGATGCTCGTCACCGACGCCGGCGACCTTTAGTCCGGCGGTGTTGTCCCTCGGCAGTCGGCGACCGTGCGGAGAAAATCCTCCGCCACCGCACCAGGGGAGCTGTGCCGGAGAAGGACGGCACGCAGGTGGCGTCGAAAGGTGCAGCTGCGCCGATTCTCGGGCGCACCGACCTTCCTGTGGGGGCTCGGACTGGTGTCACCGATGGTGTCGGCTACCTCCGGCGGGCAGAGCCACCTGGCTGGTGTGCTTCCGGCGGGGTGGTCGATCGTGGTCTGGGTGAACTCGGTGGCGTGTTTCCTGCTCAGCCCGGCCACCGCCGCCGCCCAGCTTCTCTCCCTCGGCCGGAGCTGGGACCGCGTCGGCATCGCCTACGTTCCCGACGGGCACGCTGTCGCTGGGCAGTCACCTGCTCGCCGAGGCCACGGGCCAGGGGGCCTGGGACATCGTCAGCCTCGGATTCCTCGCCCTGTTGGCCGTGCACTGGTCGGTGTCGGCGGTACGGGCGGTGACCTGGGTGGTCCAGGTCAGGACTGCATGGGCCAGGCGGTGTTGACATCCGAGGTGTCCTTGCCCTGCCCGGCAAGGTAGCGGCGGAAGTCCTCCTGACGTTCGTAGTAGCCCACGGCCTGCATCTCCATGAGCTCGCCGTGGCCCATCTCCGCCAGCTCCGGCCACATCTTGACCTGCTTCCAGGCGATGCGGGCGGCGGCGAGCGCATCCGAGGTGGCCTCGTGGGCGTTCTCCAGCTTGATGTTGTAGTGCTGCGACATGTCCGTCAGGGTGCGGCGGCCCTTGCGGTAGCGGTCCTTGATCTTGTCCACCACGAACGGGTCGAAGACGGGCCCGGTGACGGTGAAGTCGCCGGTGAGTTTGCGCAGCACCGACAGGTCGTAGCTGGCGTTGAAGACGATGAGGGTGAGCCCGTCCTCCCACGCCTGCCGGATGGCGGTGACGGTGTCGGCGAGGACCTCGTCGTGCGGGCGTCCCTCCGCGCGGGCCTTGTCGGTGGTGATCCCGTGGATGCGGGAGGCCTCCTCGGGGATCTCGACCCCGGGATCGGCGAGGTGCTCGACGGCGTTGACCTCGCGACCGTCGATACGCACCAGCGCCGAGGTGACGATGCGCGCCTCCGCCGGGAACTTCGACGTGGTCTCCAGGTCGAAGGAGAGCATGCGGGAGGCGTCAAAACCGGGCGAGTTCGTCATGCCTCATACCCTAGACGCCCACCCCGACACCGTTCTCCTCATGCCGGTGACCAGTGAGAAGACGGTGCGTCACCACCCCGGCGAGAATGCCGAGCAGGCCGGCCAACAGCCACCAGAGCGCGACCGGCACGGTGCCGTTCCAGATGGTCGGAATGAACCCCACAGCGAGGATGAGGATGGCGGTGGCGAGGAGATCCGTGACCATGTTCCGGCCCGATACGCTCCGGCGCCAGGCGCGACGGATGGACGGGACGGTGGAGATCAGCGCGAAGGCCACGAGGGCCCAGGAGATGATCGTGGTCATCTACTGCTCCTTCCAGAGGTGGTCGGCGACGGCGTCGACATCGTGCATGGTGTCGCCCACGGTGAACACCGCACGCTGCTGCTCCGGATCGACGATGAGGGTGGAGGAGTAGCCGTAGGTGCCGCCGTTGTGGGAATGGGAACCGTCCGGCCCCTCTCCCCAGGTGATTTCCGGTACCCCGCTGTCCAGGAGGAACCGGGCCCACCGTGCCATATCGGCCGGGGTGGAACGGAGGCCACCGGTGGGGCCGTACCCGTCCATCTCCCAGGGCTGCGCCACTCGTCCGGTGGTGAGCAGACCTCGCGGGGCATCAGCCGGGACGGTGCCGGTCTCCATGAGGTAGGTGTCCGTCATCCCCAGGGGTTCGAGTATCTGCTCGTCGAGCAGGTGCCCGTAGGTGGTGTCGGCCTCGACGGCCAGCAACTGGCCGAGCAGGGCCACGCCGAGGTTGGAGTAGTCGAACTCACCCCGGCCACTCAGCGAGGCGGTGAGGGCATCGTCGATGACGTCCTCCGGGCTGGTCCCCTCGTAGGGGTTGGCACCGGTGAGAGAGGTGACCACGCTGGTGATGATCCCGTTGCTGCCGCCCAGCCGGGGCAGGCCCGAGGTGTGGTCGGCCAGTTCCCGGAGGGTGACGTCGGCGACCGCGGCGTCCCCGGCGTCGATGATCTCGCCGACCGTGGTGTCGAGGGTGACTCGGCCGGCCTCGATCTGGTTGATGAGGATCTGCGCGGTGAAGGTCTTGGTCACCGAGCCGATCTCGAACTCGGTGTGCTCGTCCGCGCCGAGACCGGCGAAGGTGACCTCGTCGCCGGCGACGGTGAACGCTGCGATGTTCCGGTGACCGGATTCGGCGTGCTCCGCCAGCCGGGCGGCGAGTGCCTCATCCCCGGTGCGTTCATCGGAGGGGGTGATGTGGTCGGGGCCGAGCACGAGCGCGGCAGCCGCGACGGCGAGCCCGACGACGACGGCGACGGCCAGTGCGGTGGTGGTCTTCGTCTGCATGGTGGGACTCCTAGTGGTCTTCTAGTGGTCTTCGCTGGCGGCGATGATGGTGAGCAGGGGAACGACCCGGGCGGAGCGTACCGAATGCCGTCCACCGGATTCCTTGGCCACCCAGCCGCCGGCCTGCAGTGCGCCGAGATGGTGGTAGGCCGTGCCGGTGGAGGAGACGACGTGCTCGTCGACCAACTCGGTGACTGTCGCCGGGGCGCACAGTAACCGGCGCAGGATCGCTCCGCGGACCGGGTGGGCGAGCGCGGCCAGCCGGTCGAGGTTGTCATCCCAGGGTTCGTCGACGAGGACATGGGTTGGCCGGTGCCACTGGTAGACCGCCCGGCGTCCGCCGATGGACACGTCGCCGGCGAAGATGACGGAGCCGTCGGGGAAGTCGCCGCGGCGGGGGAGTTCGTCGAGCAGCCACAGCGCATCGGCGTCGCCGGTCGGCGCGCCGGGTCGGGTGGGAGACGCAGGTTCCGTGGTGCCCGGTGTCGGAGTGCTCTGCGTCGGGGCGGCCTCGAGGGCGGATTCGAGTGCGTCGAGACGTGCCTCGACGGCGGCCAGCCGAGCATGCACGTCTGTGTCGGTGCGGTCGGAACGGGATTCCATAATTCCAAAACTACAGAACAATGGAATCGGTGGCAACGTCTAGAATCGCCGACGTGACTGAGCAGCAGCAGAACCCCGAGGTCGACACCGATCTCCGCCGCCAGTGGAACGACCTCGCCGAGCAGGTCCGCCACCACCGCGACCTGTACTACAACGACCAGCCGGACATCCCGGACGCGGACTTCGACGCCCTGTTCCGGCAACTGCAGGAACTTGAGGCCGAGCACCCCGAACTCGCGGTGCCGGACAGCCCGACGATGGAGGTCGGCGCCCCCGCGGTGGTCAGCTCCACCTTCGCCAACGTCGAGCACCTCGAACGCATGATGAGCCTGGACAACGTCTTCGACGACGAGGAGCTCGCCGAGTGGCTGGCGCGCACCCCGAGCCAGACCTACCTCACCGAGCTCAAGATCGACGGGCTCTCGCTGGCGCTGGTCTACCGCGACGGCGTTCTCGAGCGGGCCGCCACGCGTGGCGACGGCCGGGTCGGCGAGGATGTGACCGCCAACGCGAAGGTCATCGACGACATCCCGCACGAGCTCACCGGCACCGAGGAGTTCCCCGTCCCGGCGCTCGTGGAGGTCCGCGGCGAGGTGTTCATCGCCGTCGAGGACTTCGCCGAGGTCAACGAGCTGCGTCAGGCCGAGGGCGGCAAGCCCTTCGCCAACCCCCGCAACGCCGCCGCCGGTTCGCTGCGGCAGAAGAATCCGGCGGACGTGCGCAAGCGACGCCTGCGCATGGTCTGCCACGGTATCGGCGCACGGGAGGGCTTCACGCCCGCCACCCAGCACGAGGCCTACACGGCACTCGCTGCCTGGGGCCTGCCCGTCAGCCCCTACACCGAGCAGGTCCATTCCCCGGAGGAGGTCCGCGAGAAGGTCGCCTACTGGGCCGACCACCGCCACGACGCCGTCTTCGAGATGGACGGCCTCGTGGTCAAGGTCGACTCCTACACCGAGCAGCGCGCCCTGGGTTCCACCAGCCGCGCACCGCGCTGGGCCATCGCCTACAAGTACCCGCCGGAGGAGGTGACCACCCAGCTCGTCGACATCCAGGTCGGTGTCGGCCGCACCGGCCGCATCACCCCCTTCGCCATCATGGAGCCCGTCTTCGTCGCCGGCTCGACCGTGTCCATGGCCACCCTGCACAACCAGACCGAGGTCCAGCGCAAGGGCGTGCTCATCGGGGACACGGTGGTCATCCGCAAGGCCGGCGAGATCATCCCCGAAGTCCTCGGACCCGTCGCGGACAAGCGCGACGGCAGCGAACGCGAATTCATCTTCCCCACGCTGTGCCCCTCCTGCGGCACGCGCCTGGCACCGCAGAAGGAGGGCGACGCCGACTGGCGCTGCCCCAACACCCGCAGCTGCCCCGCCCAACTCAGCGCTCGCCTGACCTATCTGGCCGGTCGCGGCGCCTTCGACATCGAGGCCCTCGGCGAAAAAGGCGCGCAGGATCTCATCCGCTCCGGCATCCTCGTCGACGAATCCGGCCTGTTCGACCTCACCGCCGAGGACCTGCTCGCCTCGAAGGTGTACACCACCAAGGCGGGCACGGTGAACGCCTCCGGCGAGAAACTCCTGGCCAACCTCGAATCCGCGAAGCAGGTGGACCTCTGGCGGGTCATCGTCGCCCTCTCCATCCGCCACGTCGGCCCGACCGCCGCCCGCGCACTCGCCGCCCGCTACCGCTCCCTGCCCGCGCTTATCGACGCCCCCGTGGACGACATCGCCGACACCGACCGCGTCGGCACGATCATCGCCGAAAGCTTCCGCGCCTGGTTCGAGGTGGACTGGCACCGCCAGATCGTCGACCGCTGGGCCGCCGCCGGAGTCACCATGGCCGACGACAGCGAGGACCTCGCCGAGCAGACCCTCGAGGGCCTGACCGTCGTGGTCACCGGCTCGCTCGAGGGCTTCACCCGCGACGGCGCCAAGGAGGCCATCCTCGCCCGCGGCGGTAAGGCGTCGGGCTCGGTGTCGAAGAAGACCTCCTACGTCGTCGTCGGCGAGAACGCCGGCTCCAAGGAGACCAAGGCCCGCGATCTGGGCCTGCCCATCCTCGACGAGGCCGGCTTCGTCCGCCTCCTGGAGACCGGATCACCGGAGTAGCAGCCGAAAACCCGCCCGCCGGAGTGTGAGGTGCATTACATTTGATGAATGACGCCCATCACACGCCCACGCTCCGTCCTGGTCGCCGTGTCCCTCACGGCGCTCGTGCTCAGCGCCTGCACCACCGCCGACCAGGACTCCTCCGACACCACCGAGACCACCACCGACACCACCACGGCGACGACCACCGCTGACGCGGCCCCGGCCGCCGAGGTCGCCCCCATCACCGCCAGCAACTGCGAGTTCGACGAGGCACCCGCCGGCGACGACGCCGGGGGAGAGGCCACCGGCGGCGAGAGCGACCGCGACATCACCACCAACCCGGAGATCGCCACCGGCTACCGCTCCGGCATGCAGGCGGTGCAGACCCAGTCCTTCTCGGTCGCCACGGCCAACCCCGTGGCCACCCGTGCGGCCTGCGACGTCCTGCTCCAGGGCGGCACCGCAGCGGACGCCGTCGTCACCGCCCAGTTCGTCCTCGGCCTGACCGAACCGCAGTCCTCCGGCATCGGCGGTGGCGGGTACATCCTCTACCATGACGCCGCCACCGGCGAGAACGTCGCCATCGACGGCCGCGAGGTCGCCCCGCTGGCCGCCGACGAGAACTACCTCATCCACGTCTCCCCCGAGGACCAGAGTGCACCCGTCCCGGACGCCCGCCGTTCGGGACGCTCCATCGGCGTGCCCGGCATCGTCGCCGCACTCGGCACCCTCCACGAGCGCTTCGGTGCCCGCGAATGGTCGGAGAACCTCACCCCGGCCAGTGACCTGGCCACCGAAGGTTTCGAGATCTCCCCGCGCATGGCAGCCTCCGTCGAGAGCTCCGCCGAGGACCTCGCCCGCGACCCCGAGGCCCGCGCCTACTTCCTCGATGCGGAGGGTGCGGCGAAGCCGGCCGGGACGGTGCTGCAGAACCCGGAGTATGCCGCGGTCGTCGACACGCTCGCGACAGACGGGCCCGACGCCCTCTACACCGGGGAGCTGGCCCAGTCCATCGTCGAGGCGGCCACGCGTGACGACGACGGCATGACCCCCTCGCTCATGACCACCGCCGACCTCGCCGGCTACACCCCGATCGAGCATGAGGTGCTGTGCGCGCCCTACCGCGAGACCGTCGTGTGCGGCATGCCCCCGTCCTCCTCCGGCGGTGTCGCCGTCCTGGAGACCCTGCGCCTGCTCGACGGCTTCGAGCTCGCCCAGCACGCCCCCGGCGAAGCCGGGCCCGACGGCGCACTGCCCACCCCGGCGGCCGTGCACCTCGTCTCCGAGGCCGAACGACTGGCCTACGCCGACCGCGACGCCTACATCGCCGACCCCGCCTTCACCGAGATCCCCGGCGGCGTCGGCGCCTTCCTCACCGACGGCTACATCGGTGAGCGCGCCGGACTCATCGACGAGAACGCCTCCATGGGTGTCGCCGAGCCCGGCGAACTCGTCCCCGCCATGGCCCGCGGCGCCGATCTGCCTGAACAGGGCACGACCCACATCAGCGTCATCGACGCCCAGGGCAACGCCGCCTCCGCCACCACCAGCATCGAGGCCGGCTTCGGCTCCTTCCACATGACCAACGGCTTCCTGCTCAACAACCAGCTCACCGACTTCTCCGCCGAGCCCGTCGGCGAGGACGGCGAGCCCGTGGCCAACCGCGTCGAGGCCGCCAAACGCCCCCGCTCCTCCATGTCGCCCATGCTCGTCTTCGACCGTGCCGACGGCGATGCTCCCGGCGACCTGCGCATGGTGCTCGGCTCCCCGGGCGGCTCCCTGATCATCCAGTACGTGGTGAAGACCCTGCTCAACATCGTCGACTGGGACATGAACCCCCAGCAGGCGGTCTCCGCCCCCAACTTCGGCGCCCGCAACACCGAGGACACCACCATCGGCGGCGAACACCCCCTCATGTCCGACAGTGACTCCCTCGTCTCCGGGCTGGAGGACCTCGGCCACACCGTGGACACCGAGGACCAGTCCAGTGGTCTTTCGGCACTCGTGGTCACCGAGGACGGCATCATCGGAGGAGCCGACCCGAGACGGGAGGGCATCGTCCTGGGTGGTTAGACGCTCAGCGAGTACGGACAGGAGACCCGGCCCGGAGCACCGACATCACGCCCGGTGCGGCGGGCCGGGAATGAGCGCCGCCACGAGAAAGATGATGGGCGCAAGTGCCGGGAAGAACACCGCCACAGGGTCCGGCAGACGGGTCTCCCAGGTCGTCGTCGTGGCCACGAACCACAGGCAGTTGCCCCACCCGACCAGCGCGAGACCCCCGGCCGTCAGCGCCGTGACGAGCGCACCCACCCGCAGATCACGACGTCGTATGACGACGAACCCGACGGCGAGGAGTCCGGCCGCGACCCCGATTCCCGCGGCGATCGGCAACAGATCGAAGGAGCGGTAGTCCTCGAACACGATCCAGAACATCAGGCCGTGGAGGAGAGCCGAGGCACCCATTCGAACTGCGGGGTCACGGTCGGCTTTCCCGGGGAGTGTCGCGGGCGGCCTTTCTGGCTGCGCTGACATGGAGAATGACACCGACGACGGCCAGGAACCAGGTGATGTTGATGATCGACCCGTCGAGGGTGCCGTACTGCCACCACGCGACGATCCAGGAACCCCAGCCCACGAAACAGAGAAGGCTGGCCAGCAGCCCGAGGAGACTGCGCCAGCGATCGCGCCTGAGATGGGGGATGAGCAGGACGGCGGCGAGCAAGGCGCCGAGGGTGGCCATCCACGCGGTGATGATCAGCGAGTGGTGCGGGACGAGGAATCCCAGCAGGACGAACAGGCCGAACATCGCGGCCTGGAACCAGGCGGAGAAGCGGAGCAGTCGCTGACTGCCGGGGATCCCGGGCAAGTGGCTCAACTGAGGATCGCGCCGACGATGCGGCCGATGTGGCCGAGATGCTGGACTTCGCTGGCGAGGAAGTCCGGGCCGCCGGTACGCCCGACAACGAGGACCAGGCCGGTGCCGACCAGGGGAGTGGCAGCCAGGGAGGAGTCGAGCAGCCCCCACGATTCCGGGACCCAGTCCTCGGCCTCCGCGTTGAGCATGCGGGCCTGGGCGACGTCGATGCTCACCGGGCTGGAGCCGTCATCCTCCGGCGCCGCCAGGGACGCGGCGACGCGGGTGATGGGGGAGTCCACGGCGTCGTCAAGCACGATGGCCCACGACGCGGTCATGGACTGCGGGGTGACGGTGACCAGCTCCTCCATGGCGCGGGGGATGGTGCGGGAGAACGCGGCGACCTTGGCCAGCATCTCGATCTGGCCGCGGCGGTCCACCCGACCGGAGAAGGGGCGGATCGAGTCGACCTCCACGCCCTCGATGGAGTTCGCGGCGGTGATGAGCGTGTCCGCCATGACCGTGTTGGGCAGGCCGACGACGATGTCATCCATCACCGTGCCGTCGGGGAACACCTCCACGATGTCGACCGACTGGATGTTTCCGCCGGCGTATCCGATGGCCTCCGCGAGTTGTCCCAGGCTTCCCGGGACATCGGGGAGCAGGACGCGGATGAGAAACGACATGGTGAGGAAGACTCCCTTTCAGTGGAGCTCGTGATCGTGCGGGGGTGGTACCCGGGGAACCCGGTATAACACTGCTGACGCTGCCTTCATCATAGGCAACGCTTACGGTCATGTGTGCGAACTCGAGGGCAAACCCTCACAATCTCCGCTTCCGGCCCCTGCAGTAGCATGGGACGAGTTCATTCGTAGACGTGTAAAGGATTGAGCCCGCAGTGTCCGAAATTTCGCGTGACGAGGTCGCCCACCTCGCGAAGCTGTCCCGCCTTGCGCTCAGCGACGACGAACTGAAGAAGTTCGCCGGCCAGATCGACGAGATCGTCGCCAATGTCTCCGCCGTGCAGCAGGTCGATGCCGACGGCGTTGAGCCGATGAGCCACCCGCACTCGATCACCACGTCCATGCGTGAGGACGTCGTCGTCCCCACCCTCACCGCCGAGCAGGCCCTCGACCAGGCCCCGGCCGTCGAGGACGACCGCTTCGTCGTCCCGCAGATCCTCGGGGAGGAGCAGTAACCATGACCACCTACACCGTCCCCGAGACCGGACTGACCTCGCTCACCGCCGACGAGCTGGCCGAGAAGATCCACTCCCGTGAGATCACCTCCCGGGAGGTCACCCAGGCGCACCTCGACCGCATCGCCGAGACCGACGAGACGATCAACGCCTTCCTCCACGTCGGTGCCGACGAGGCCCTGGCCGCCGCCGACGCCGTCGACGCCTCCCTGGACCAGGGCGAGGCCCCCGCCTCCGCCCTGGCCGGTGTGCCGCTGGCGCTCAAGGACCTGCTCACCACCACCGACGCCCCGACGACCGCCGCGTCGAAGATGCTCGAGGGCTGGATGAGCCCCTACGACTCCACCGTCACCCGCAAGCTCCGCGAGGCCGGCATCCCCATCCTGGGCAAGACCAACCTCGACGAATTCGCCATGGGCTCCTCCACGGAGAACTCCGCCTACGGCGTCACCCGCAACCCCTACGACCTCGACCGCACCCCGGGCGGCTCCGGCGGCGGTTCCTCGGCGGCACTCGCCGCCGGGCAGGCTCCGCTGGCCATCGGCACCGACACCGGCGGCTCCATCCGCCAGCCCGCCGCGCTGACCAACACCGTGGGCGTCAAGCCGACCTACGGCACCGTCTCCCGCTACGGACTCATCGCCGCCGCCTCCTCCCTGGACCAGGCCGGGCCCACCGCCCGCACCGTCCTCGACACCGCCCTCCTGCACGAGATCATCGCCGGACACGACTCCTTCGACGCCACCAGCGTCGACCGTGAGGTCGCCCCAGTCGTCGCCGCCGCCCGCGACGGCGCCACGGGCGACCTGTCCGGCGTCAAGGTCGGCGTGGTCAAGCAGTTCGATCGCGACGGCTGGCAGCCCGGCGTCATGGACAACTACCACGCCTCCCTCGAACAGCTGGTCAACCAGGGTGCCGAGCTTGTCGAGGTCGACTGCCCCCACTTCGACGACGCCCTCGCCGC
>Ga0123328_1005102_pt1 | contig 10423 bp, 9 predicted proteins | sample BioC12SIPDNA_2_FD_89702 | JGI IMG/M metagenome (GOLD analysis project Ga0123328, IMG submission 89702) | Anaerobic biogas reactor microbial communites from Washington, USA - Biogas_R1_A C12 SIP DNA | ecosystem: Engineered > Bioreactor > Anaerobic > Unclassified | place: Washington, USA...
CGCGACGGTCGATTTCGTCGATCTGGAGCGCTACGAGGGGCTCTGGTACGAGATCGCCAGCTACCCGACCTTCTTCAATCAGGACCTGGTGGCCACCACTGCCCAGTACACGCTGCGCGAGGACGGCCGGGTGGACCTGATCAACCGGGCCCGCGTCGGCGACTTCGACGGGCCTGAAACCACCATCGCCGGCGTCGCCCGAACCACCGACCCCAATTCCAACTCCCGACTCGCCGTCCGGTTCAACCAGTTCCCGGTCTGCCTCTTCGAGGCCCACTACTGGATTATCGAACTCGATCAGGAGAACTATCAGTACGCGGTCGTCTCCGATCCACGACGCTCGACCCTCTTTATCCTCTCCCGCACGCCCACGGTCGATGACCAGTTCCTCCAAGCCCTCATCGACGACCTGGCGGCCCGAGGCTTCGACCCCAACGAAATCCAACTCACACCCCAGCCGCCTCAGTAGCGGCCGTCGTCTCTGTCACCTTGACTCCGCCGCCGCCTGCCGATAGGCTCGTCTGTAAGCCCAAATACAGGACCATTCCCATGTATGACATCGCTCCTCCAGCCGTCTATGCCCACGAATCCGTCATGTCGACTCCGACTTACCGCGCCCGCGTCGAACGCGTCGTTGCCGCCCTCCGCGAACCGCAGCCGATCGTCACCTACACCGACCGCGACCTGCCCGATATGGTCCGGAATCGGAACCTCTTCGCCGGCCGAAGACCGATGGGTACTCTCCAGGACGTCCGCGACCCCATCCTGCTCTTCAACACCTTTCGATTCGACAGCCGCGAAAGCGTCGATGCGCGCCGCAAGCAGCTCATCAAGGCCGGCTGGGATAAACCCACCGACGCCTTGCTCGGCGACGCCGCGTTCGTCTGGTTCGACGCCAACCTCGAAACCGACACCCACCGTCACGACAAGGTCTGCCGCCCCTGCTGGCGCATTCACCTGCAGGAAGGCTGCCTTCACAAGTGCCAATACTGCGGCCTCGGCGGCCTGCTCGTGGCCATGGTCAACGTCGAGGACTACTGCCGCCACCTGGCCGAACTGATCCGCCGCCACCCGTGGCAGACCACCTACCTGCTCGACGACGACGCCGACCCGCCCGGCCTGGAGCCCGAACTCGGCGTCCTCGGCGAACTGATCGAATTCTTCGGCACCCTCGAAGACCGCTACCTCATCATCCACACCAAAACCTGGAACACCCGCTGGATGCGCAGCCTCAAGCATAACGGCAAGACCATCATCGTCTGGAGCATCTCCGGCCCCACCCAAAGCCGCCTGATCGAACCGGACACCGGCACCACCGAACAGCGCATCGAAGCCGCCCGCATCGCCCAGGAAGCCGGATACCCGGTCCGCTACAAGTTCAAGCCGATCATCCCCATCCGCGGCTGGCGCGACGATGCCGCCTATACCGCCGAACTGATCTTCAAACACACCCGCCCGGATGTGATCAGCCTATGCGTGTTCATGTGGCACACCTACGACGCGATGGTCCGCAGCGTACCCGCCGACCTGATCGATCCCGAATTCCTCGACGCCGCCCGCGCCGGCCAGTCGGAAACCGAAGACACCATGACCAAGCCGTTCCCGCAACAGGCCCGCCAGCGGATCTACGAGCATCACCTGGCCGAAATCCGCAAGCACGACCGCGACGTGCCCGTCTCACTCTCGACCGAGAACTTCAAGATGTGGTCAGCCATGAAGGATCAACTCGGCTGCACCGCCACCAACTACGTCTGCGGCTGCGGCCCGCAGTCCGATCCCGGTCTCAGGAAGCTCACCTGCCACCCCTTCCAGATCGCCGTCCGCAACGACCACGGCATTCCCGGCGTCGTGTGAGGTCCGTTGCCTCTATTCTGGCTTCTCGCTATCATTCATCCGCGCCATTCTTTCCGAACCACTCCCGCAGCAGTTTCTGCCGCTCGGTCAACGCCTTCGCCGGATTGTCCTTGTCCTCGTTGAGTTCCGGATCCCAGTATTGCGCCTCGCGGAACGCGTGGTACGTCCAGTCCCAGCCGTTCTCCTCACACACGTCGATCACGTCCCGGATATACTCAAAGGCGCCCGGCGCCCAGCGGACGGCGCTGAACTCGCCCACGTAGATTCGCGCGCCCCATTTCCGCTGGAAATCGATCACGTGCCCAAGCTCGGCCCGGATGCGCTTCCGGTCCCAGATCAGGCCGCCCCACTCGAATCCGGGATAACCAAGCGTATCGGCAAAGAACGGGAAAATGTGCTGATGGGTGTATTGGTACGGCATGTACATGTGCGGGCTGTACACGACGTTCGGAACGTTCAGGGGAATGTACCGATGGAACCCGTAAGGCGTGCACGGCGACGGTTCGATCAAAATCAATCGCTCCGAGTCGATCCCCCGGATGGCTCGCGCGATCCGATCCGCCAGTTCCCACCAGTTGTACACGTCCGCTGGAACCGTGTCGTATCCGACGTTGTCGATCCCCAGAATGTCGCACGGCTCGTTGACCGGGTCGTATCCATAGATGCCCTCGACCCCCTTGTAGTGCTTCGCGAGCTTCCGCCACACCTCGATGAGCTTCTGCTGGCACGCGGGATTGGTGTAAAGCGGACTGCCCGACCAGCCCGCGCCGTTGCCGGGCGCGCCGAACATGGCGATCGCCGCATGGATCCCGTACTTCCGCAGAACCGGCAGCATGCCGTCCAACCGCGCGATCTCGCCGTCGAGCCACTGGTCGTAGGCCGCGTCATCCGCGGCTGAGGCATAGGGGGGCGCCGCGTGGAAACACCAGCGCACCAGGTTGCCTCCCCACTCCCCGCCCAGCACCTTGTAGTCCTCTTCACTCAATCCTCGCGGATCGATCATGGTTCCGCGCAGCCGCGGGAACTTCCACGGTCCCATCGCCACTTTTCCCTTCGGGAACGCATCGACCTGCCGAACGCGGATCTCCACGTCGTCGAACCACACCTTCCCACTCACGCCGGCCTCAAGCCCCAGCGCGATCGTCATCCGCTCGGCATCCCACGGAACAAACGCGCGAACGGCGGCCGGCTTCCAGTCGAATGCTCCGCCCGTCTTGCCCGCTTGGTCGTCCTGGTAGCCCTGGTCGTCTCGGGGCGAGTCCACGCCCACGGCCACCGCGGCTTGGTAAGTCTCGCCGCCCACCGTCACCATGAACTTGACCGCGTGATAACTCGTTTTGATCGTTTCGCTCGTCAGCTTGTTCTTGACCGTCGGTACCCCGACCGTCACATTCTCGCCCTTGACCATCGCGGTCATCATCAGCAGGCATCCGCGGTACTTCTCGCAGGGAATCGACAGTTGCGAAACCACCGCATCCGCAGCCGGACCCGCGGGTCGGCTGATGCTCAGGGCAGGACCTCTCTCCTGCGTCTCCTCCAGCGTGCCCGGCCCTTCCCATCCGGCCGCAACCTTCTCACCGTCAAAGGCAGCCTGATAGACCACGTCGCCGGGACGAACTCCGACGTCGGCCAGGCCAAACACCGGAGCCTGGCTTCCGACAAGAAAACACAACGTCAGGACAAAGAGCATCCGCTGAATCACGACAACACTCCCTTCAGGAAAACACTCGTTCGCGCCGGCTATTCGGCAAAGGGGTCCCAGTAGATGTTGTAGGCGCCGTTATGAAGACGCCCCGCCCGATAGCGGTCCAGCCATCCGACGTGCCCGTCGAAGAAGCAGACATTGAAGTTGCCGCTGTGTCGATAGGCCGGGGAAGGCCCCACCGGCAGTTCCTCATCCGACCACCAGGAATGCAGGACCCAATCGTTCGCATCGCCGAAGAATATCTTCATATCCGGCCTGACAACCTGGGAACGTTGATGCGCGAGCGTGTAATAGGCCGAAGCATTCCAGAACGTGTCCCAGTCCGGGCAGCCCGAGATGTTGGCTCCCCAACAGGTATTGTACTCGTTTGGACCGACGGGATTCTTCAAAGTCTCTGTAGCCATCGGGCAGATCAGCCCGCCCGGAAAGTTGTACGTGCCCGGAGCCATACCCAGGAGACGCCGGAACAGCGTGTTCTTGTGCCACGTCGCCCATATCTCTCCCGTCTCGCGGTTCGCGTACTTGGCCGGCACCAACCAATCGCTGCATTCATCGGCGTACATCTCGTTGGCCACGCCGAAGTTCTTGAGGATCCCCTGACACGTCAGCGTCTGGGCCGCCTCCCTCGCCGAGTTCAGCGCCGGCAGCAACATCGACACCAGCACCGCGATGATCGCCACGACCACCAGCAGCTCGATCAGCGTAAACGATGTCGAATTGTCGAAGACTCGAACCCGATGATTCATATCTGTGCTCTTTCCCAAATCAACAATCAGCAATCGGCAATCAACAGTTCCCCCTATTCTCTCCGTTTCATCCCAATTCTCACCACGCCCCGCTCGCATGAGCGCTTCAGCACCCACTCCTGAAGCAGGTCGGCGGCGGTCGAGATCATCCCCGGAAAATCCATCACCCACCGCACCACGTTCGATTCGTTGTAGCGACGCGTCCGCGTGTTGACGATCGGGTCGGTCATCGACGCCAGTTGCAGGTCGGCGAACTCATCGTACAGGCCCGTCTCGACCACCACGTAATCGAGAAACTCCTCATGCATGCAGAACAGCGCGTCGTACCCTTCGCCGATCAGATGCTCGCGCACCACCTGCCGGCGGCCGTCGACCTGGGAAAAGTCCGCTGCGTTCACCCGGCGGATCAGCTCAATGATCGGCCAGTTCCGCACGGTCAGGTCGCCCGTCCGGCCCAATTCCCGCGCCTCCTCCGCGAATCCCCACGCCAGATCTCGGTTCGGGCTGATCTTCTGCGTGTCCATCGCCACCAGCACCTTGCGACGGCCCAACACCTCGAACAGGTGCCGGCAGATCGACCGGCCCGCCTCGTAGAAATCCAGCACCACCGCCGGCAGTTGCGCCCCATCCAGCAGCCGGTCCACCTGCACCACCGGAACACGCCGCGAAAGCTCCTGAAAAAAACCGCCGTTGGGATTGTCAGCCACCGGCCACAGCAAGATCCCCTGCACGCCGTTATTGGCCAGGTGCTCAGCGATCCGACGCTCCTGCACCGGGTCGCCCTGCGACGAGCGGATAATCATCAGGTTGTCGCGATTGGTGAACGCCTCCTCCGCGTACAGGAACACCTGCTGTTCGAAGGCCTCACGGGACGAAAACGGCTGAATGAACCCGAACGTGATCGCCGTCCGCCGGCACCGCTCCGGATCGGCCACCGCCAACCCCCTGCCCTGGTGCGGAACCAGCACCCCCTTCTCCGACAACTGATAGACCGCCCGCTGGACCACGTTCAGGCTGACCCCAAACTCCCCCGCCAGCGTCCGAAGCGACGGCAGCAACCCGCCGCCCGGATAGACCCCACAGCGAATCCGCTGCTCAAGCCTCGACGCCACCTGGCGGTGCAGCGGAACTCTTTTGCCCGGCATCACTCCTGTCATAGTGTATGATATTACAGTATTACATTCCAAATCGCAAGACATTTTTCGCATCACCCTTTACAGCCCAAGGCGGCCATGCTAAACTTCAGCTAATCTTCAGGCTTGCACTGTCCGGGTGAAATGTGGTAAAGGTAACGCAGAAACAAATTGCGGAGGCGGCGGGAGTTTCGCCAGCGGCGGTGTCGGCGGCGCTGTCGGGACAGGCGGAGGCGCGGGGGATTTCGCCGGACACCGCGGAGCGGATTCTGGAGGTCGGCCGGTCGCTTGGGTATGTGCCGGCCCAGCGGCGGGAACGAGCGCTCGCCCGGACCATCGGGTTGGTGCTTCGCCAGCGGGTGCGGTTTTTTCTGAATAACCCCTTCTACGCCAGCATTTATAGTGGGATTGTCGAGGAGTTGGCCCGCCACGATTTCCATGTGCTGTTTTCCCTGCCGCAGGAGGAGTTGGTGGATCGGCTTAGCCTGCCGCGGGTGGTTTCGCAGCGGAAGGTGGATGGGTTAATCCTGCTGGGCGAGTTGCCGTTCGATTACGTCGGTCGGCTGGTCGACTTCGGGGTGCGGCTTGTGTGCGTGAACTTTGAGCATTCGCCCGAAGTCACCAGCGTGCTGATCGACGGCCGGGCGGAGGCCACCGCGGCGATGGCGTATCTGCATCAGCTCGGCCATTGCCGGATCGCCTATCTTTGCGATCAGAACGGTTCGCAGCACAGCCTGGGCCGGCTGGAAGGCTATCGGGCCAACCTACCGGCTGACGTTGCCGCGTGCGTCATCGAGGCCGACGGCGGCGATATCGAAAACGGCGAACGGGCGATCCGTGAGTATCTGGGCCGGCACGACCGGCGTGCATTGCCGTTTTCGTGTCTGCTGGCGGAGAACGATTTCCTGGCGATGGGCGCTATCCGGGCGTTTCGCGAGGCCGGGTTGAGCGTGCCGGACGACGTGGGCGTGATGGGCGGCCAGGACTTCGATCCGCAAGGGCGGTTCGATTGCGCGTTGACCACCACCGGTGTGAGCAAGACGGCGATGGGCCACCTGGCCGCACGGGCGCTGGTCGAGGCGATCATCGAGGATCGCGACCAAGCGGTCAAGATGGTCGTGCCCACGACGATCGTCGAGCGCGGATCGGTGCGGCCGGTCAGCCCGGAAGGCGAGTCATGATGGACTTTACCCGGATCGCACTGTCGGAGACGGAGTTTGAGGAGGATCGTCTTGAGGTCCTGCTGGAATGGGCCAAGCGGTTCGGCATCGGCTGGGTGGAGTTGTGGCTGCCTCAGTGTCTCAACGGCGGCCGCACGTTCGACGACGTCAAGCGGCTGCTCGAAGAGAGGAACATCAAGGCCTGCTGCGTCTCGACCTGGACCCAGCTCAACATCGACGAACGCCTCAGGGAGAAGCAGGAATTGATCCTCGAGAGCATTCGGCTCGCCAAGTTTTTGGGAACCGACCTGGTCAACACCTACTCCGGCCACACCGAGGGGAAGAATCTGAAATCCGCCATCGATACCTATGCCCAGCGGATCAAACCCGCCCTCGACGCGGCGGAGCAGACTGGCGTGACGGTCGTGCTCGAGAATGAGTTCGACACCACCGGCACCGATTTCACCCGCCGGGCCGATACGACGCTTGAGCTGGTTGAACGGATCAACCATCCGCGGTTCAAGCTCAACTTTGATGCCAGCAACTTCTACATCGCGGGCGAAGAGGCTTTCCCGTACGCCTACGACCGCCTGCGGCCGCACATCGCGTACGTGCACCTGAAGGGCGCGGCCCGCCGGCAGCCGGGCCAGGGTCAGGAGAAGAGCAGCCGCGTCTGGCAGGACGCCAGCGGCGATTACCTGTGCGTTCCGTTCGGCGAAGGGGCGGTGAATTTCGACGGGCTGCTCCGCCGGCTTGAGGCCGACGCGTACCACGGCTTCCTCTCGCTGGAGCCGCACCTGTCGCGGGCGTACCTCGATGAGGGCATTCGCAGCGCACTGGATTACCTGAAGAGGATACGATGATGAAAGCCGCCGTTGTCAAAGGTCCGAACCAACTGGTCGTCGAAAACGTGCCCGATCCGGCCTGCGACGCTGATAGCGCGATCGTCAGGACGCATCGGGCGGCGATCTGCAACGCGACCGACTGCGAGATTGCCGAGGGCGTGTTTCCCGGGCACCTGCATCCGCCGTACCCGCACGTGCTGGGCCACGAGAGTTCCGGCGAGGTGGTCGAGGTCGGCTGCAACGTTGAGGGCATCAAGCCAGGCGACCGGATCAGCTACTGGTGCAAGATGTCCGGAGCGTTCGGGCAATTCAACAAGATCGAGCCGGCCAAGCTGGCGATCGCGAAGCTCGACGAGAGCGTTTCTTTCGACGAAGGGGCGGTGCTGGAACTGGTCGGCGGCACGATGCGGCTGATGTGGGATTCGGGCATCCGCCCGGCGGACAAGGTGCTGATCCTCGGGCAGGGACCGGCGGGGCTGATTTTGCTTCAGGAGGCCAAGCTGTTTTCCCGCGGCACAGCGGTCACGCTGGACCTGATCGACTGGCGGCTTGAGAAGTCGCGGCAGCTCGGCGCGGATTTTGCGTTCAACCCGGCCAAGGCCGCCAAGGAGGAGATCCTCGACCAGGTCGGCGAGGTTGATCTGGTGATCGACGCGGTGGGCAACAGCCGCGGGATCAACCTGGGCATCGACCTGCTGCGCCCCGGCGGGCGGTACGTGATCTTCGGCCACGCCACCGAGGACCAGGCCATCGCCATGCGGGAGATCTGCATCAAGGACCTGAAGGTCACCGGCTTTTCCTGCCCGGATGAGAAGAACATCGACCTGATCAATCTCGGTCAGCGGCTGGTGGCGGCGGGCGAGATCCAGCTCAAGCCGCTAATCACGCACCACGTGCCGCTCGACGACCTGGAACAAGGTCTGGCCCTCTGCCGGCGGCACGAGAAGGTCCTGAAGGTGATCGTCGATATTGCCTGAGACGCACGCAACGGATGGACTTGAGGCGGTGCGTCCGGAGGACGGGCGACGCTACGGCGGTTTCCAGTCACTGATGACAGGCCCGCCGCCCACTCAATACCGCATACGCCGAAGGGGCGGAATGCAGGCGGCCGCCCGTGGTTCCCGCGGACGATGGCGTGCCGGCTTTCAGCGGTTCTGAGTCATCGCATCCACGATTCGGCGGTTGTTTTCTTCCCGGCTCCTGTTGAGGTCATCGATGAGTCGGTCGACCTCTTCCGGCGTGGCCAGCCGATCTTCACCCGTCAATCCCTGACTCGCAGCCGCTCCGGCCAGGTCGCAACCGGCCAACGGGATCAACAGGCTTACAATCAGCAGCACAACGCACTTTCGAATGGTCATCATGGCGTCACCTTTCCAGTTGAAGTCACACCCTTTTAGGAAAATCCGCCACGCATGTCAAAGAGCTTTGAGACAAAAAGTGGTTTTTCAGAAAGAATCTCATCGCAGCGGCCGGGGCAGAGAAATCATCGGCAATGAGGGCGAGGAGGCGTGTTATCAACACAGCCGGGCGTTACGCAGAATCGTTCGGTTGGCCGTGCCTGCGGCGGGATGTCATGAGCGCCGCTGGGCCGATTGACGCACTGGAGGGATGTCCGAAGGACGCGCCTACTTAAACGGTCTGGGCTGGAATTCGCAGGGCTCGGATTTGGCGGGCGACTTGCTGTCGCTGATTCCGCCGCCCCATTCGATCCAGCCTTTGCGGGCCGGTTCGTCGCCGTCGGTCGCGATTCCGTCGCGGTACGGCACAGACCAGTTTTCCGGATGCGCGCTGAAAGCCCGTGGGCGAAGCGGAACGAGGATGATCTACATGTCAGGGAAGAACTTGCTTACCTGCGCGAGGTCCACAAAATCGGCCCACATCGCGTGTTCGGCGTGGCCGTCGGCGTGGAGCGAGTTGGTCGCCCCGGCGTGGCACCAGGGAATCTGATACTGGAAGTAGTAAAATCCGTTGAAGATGTCGGTGACCAGGATCATGACCTGGGTGGGCTCCGCGTATTCAGCCAGCACGACCTTTTCGCTGGGATTCGCAACGTCGGCGAAGCGGAACGGGCGGCGCTGCCAGCAGTGCGCGTCGCCGAGGGTGATCCAGTCCTGGTATCGGAACGCATAGTGGATGGTGATCGGCTGGGCGTAGTTGGCCAGCCTGGCCCCGGTTACCTGATCGCGGAAGGCGAACTCGTTGGTCGGACAGAGGGTGACCTTCGGCTCGACCCGTGCGTCAATCTCGGGCGCGCTGGTCGCGAGGTAGTCGTACCACATCCAATCGGCATACGGCGCCGGTTCAAAGAGCCTCAGCACGCGGGAAGCCACGAAATCGTTGTACATTTCCGCATAGAAGGCGAAGCCGGCGCCGAGCTGCCGGAGGTTGGACTGGCACTGGAGCGACCGGGCCTGCTCCCGCGCCGTCGCCAATGCCGGAAGCAGGATCGAGACCAGCACGGCGATAATCGCCACGACGACCAAGAGTTCGATCAGCGTGAAGGATTTCGAATTTGCGGATGGGTTTTCGCAGCGGCTCATATTCGTCCTCTTATTCCAGTCAATTTGTCACTCGTTTCGTTGACTTTCTGACGATCAGTTCCGGCGGGACCAGCACCTGCGGTGGATCGACTTCCTCGGCGGCTGGCTCGCCCGCGTCGAGACGTTCCTTGAGCATTTGCCACGCGGCCTGGGCCAGTCGGTCACGCGGCTGACGGATGGTGGTCAGCGGAACGGCGGCCTCGGCGGCGGCAGTGATGTCGTCGCAGCCGATGACGGAGATGTCATCAGGAACGGCCAGCTTTCGCGCCCGCAGGGCTGAGAGCATGCTCAGGGCCAGGCGGTCGGTGCCGCACGCAATGGCGGTGGGGCGCTGGTCGGCGGCGAGGCTACTGACAAACTCCGCCGCATCGAGCGCGCCGCTTAGTCCGTCGCCCACCGTGAATTGGCGCAGCGGCAGACCGCGGCTGATCTGCTCCCAC
>Ga0123328_1005105_pt1 | contig 10415 bp, 8 predicted proteins | sample BioC12SIPDNA_2_FD_89702 | JGI IMG/M metagenome (GOLD analysis project Ga0123328, IMG submission 89702) | Anaerobic biogas reactor microbial communites from Washington, USA - Biogas_R1_A C12 SIP DNA | ecosystem: Engineered > Bioreactor > Anaerobic > Unclassified | place: Washington, USA...
GCAGTGGACCGCGCGGTGTTGGCGGACTCTGACGAGGCCGACCGCACCTATGCCTTTCACGCCAGCGAGCGGCCGGTGGCGATACAGCTGCTATCCCGCGAGCCAGCCTTGCTTGCCGAGGCAGCCAAGCGCCTGGTCGAGATCTTTCAGCCAGACCTGATCGATCTGAACCTAGGCTGTCCTTCACGCCGCGTTGCTGGCGGGGGGCGCGGCGCCGCTCTACTGCAAAGGCCGGGCCTCATCAGTCAGCTGATGACCACCCTGGTCAATGCCGTGCCCATCCCCATCACCGCCAAGATCCGCCTCGGATGGGATGCCCCATCCCGCAACCACGTCGAGGTGGCGCGCACGCTCCAGGATGCCGGCGCGCAAGCGATTGCCGTGCATGGCCGCACCAAGGAACAGGCGTACGCCGGCCAAGCGGACTGGGATGCCATCGCCGAGGTGGCAGCGTCCGTCCAGGTGCCCGTTATCGCCAACGGCGACGTTCGCAGCGTCGCCGATATCGACCGCATCCTACGGCACACCGGGGGTCGCGCTGTGATGATCGGCCGTGGCGCGGTGGGCAACCCGTGGCTGTTTTCCCGCCGCGACCTGGATACCGTCTCCATCCTGGAGCGGTTGGCGGTCATGGAAAGGCACCTCCGCATGATGGCAGAGCTAGCCGGCGAGCGCCACGGCACCATCTGCTTTCGCAAGCATCTGGTCAAGTACATGCGTGGGGTCCCCAATGCCGCTCGCATGCGCGGCGAGCTGATGCGCCCCGAATCGCCGGATGAGCTCGTGGCCGCCTTGCACGCCTGGGCCGCGAGCATCTAGCCTCTCTCTGGATTGACGCCATACGAGCGTCTGCCTATAATCGCTATATGCAATGTGCATATAGGCGAAGCGAGTATACTAGCTCTATAGGAGGCCAGCATGAAGATCGGTGTACCGGCCCAAGATGCGGGGTTGCAGGCAGCGCCCAGCGACATTTTCGGGCGTAGCCCTTACTATGTCCTGGTAGACAGCGAAACCATGGAGGCCGAGACGGTCGCGAACCCGGCCACGGGCGCCTCTGGCGGCGCGGGCGTGCAGGCGTCGCAATGGCTCATCGGCCAGGGTGTCGAGGCGGTCGTCGCCGCCAACGTAGGCCCGAACGCCAGCTCGGTGCTCCAGGCCGCGGGCGTCAAGGTCTATCAGCTCGAGGGCGCTACCGTGCAAGCGGCCGTCCAGGCGCTGGTCGCCGGTCGGCTGTCGCTCCTGGCCGGCCCCACGGTGGCCTCACACACGGGCACTGGCGGTGCGGGCACTGGCCGCCGCAGTCGCGCCACCGATCTTGCCGAGGAGGCGGCCACCTTGCGCCAGCGTCTCAGCGAGGTTCAGGAGGAGATCGAGAAGCTGGAGGGCACCGATGAGTAGCTGCCGCGTCGCTATCTCGGTCGACTCTGATCAGGGCCTGGACGCGCCGGTGGCCATGCATTTCGGCCGCTGCCCCTTTTTCCTTGTAGCCGAGCTCAAGGATGGCGCGCTGGTCTCCAGCCACACCGTCGCGAACCCGTTCTTCCCGTCCCATGAGCCCGGCCAGGTTCCGAGCTTTATCGCCAGCCTCGGGGCTAACGTGATGCTGAGCGGCGGCATGGGCGGGCGAGCGGCTCAGCTCTTTGCCCAGTCGGGGATCGAGGCCGTCACCGGCGCCGCTGGCACGGCAGCGAACGCCCTGAAAGCCTATCTGGACGACGACCTGTCTGGCGCGACGCCGTGTGAGCATCACTAGATAGCTCGCATCGACGAGAGGCCAGCCAACCATGTCCCAAGCGCCGAAAGACTCGGTCCAGATCCGGACCGCCACAGCCGTCGACGCCGTCGCTCTGATCGCCGCCATCGACGAGGTGGCGCAAGAGGGCAAGTTCCTGGCGCGAGCTGCCTTTCACCAGGATCCGGCCGTGGAGGCAGCGCACATCGAGCTAACCATCCGGCACGGCGGCACCGTCCTGGTGGCCGAGACGGATGGCCGCCTCGTCGGTTGGCTGACGCTACAACGAGACAAGACGCCCTACCGCCGGCATGTTTGCCTGCTTGGTATGGGCGTCTTGCGCACTTTTAGGGGTATGGGCATAGGCAAGCGCCTACTGAGCCAGGCACTGCGCTTTGCTCGCGACACGAGTGGGATCGAGCGCATTGAGCTGGTCGTTCGGGCCTCCAACACGGCGGCCATCGGCCTGTACCAGTTTATGGGCTTTTGTTACGAGGGGCGCCGGATCGGGGCCATCCGCGACTATGCGGGCGACTATGATGACGAAATTCTGATGGCCTACCATCCGACCACTGACGCACAGCCTAGAGCCAGGTGATCAGCCCACGCAGAACCGATCCCAAATAGGCTATGATCAGCGCCTTGAACGTCTTGCCAATCCAGCACGCCAGCAGGAACTTGGGCACGGGATAGCGCAGCATGCCGGCCGCCATACCGGCCAGGTCAAACAGGGGATTGGGCACCGCCGAGAGCACCAGCAGCGTCACAAATCCCCGCCGCTCCATCCAACGCCGAATCCGCTCATACCGCTCGCGATTCTCAGCCACGGCCGAGCCGCCATAGCCAGCCAGATAGCCCGTTAGCTCGCCCAGCGGTTCGCCCACCCCGGCGACTAGACCCACCAACAGCGGGTTCAGCACCCCCCCACCAGCAAACACCACCGCTAACCCTGGCACCGGCAGAATGACCGTCGCGTTACCCAGCACGGCAACAACGAACACGCCCAGATAGCCGAGGCCCTGCAGGTCGGCCAGTCGGCCACCAAAGCGGAACACCAGCACGGTAATAGCCACCGAGAGCAGCAGCGCCACCGCCGGCTTCCAGTACTTGGCCACGACTGCCCGCACCCGTGCTATGCCCTCCCAGCTCTCTAGGCTTTGCTTGAGGCTCCGCGGTGTCATCGGCTTTCGGCCTCTTGGGGATCGGGGTCGCCGGACGCGACATCGCCCACCTCCGTGGCGCGAGGCTGCTCAGCTCGCAGCAACCAGACCAGCGCCGCCGCCGCGAGGAGAGCCACGGCTGCCCCCACCACCCAGGCCTCGGCCAGCCCAGCCTGGCTCAGGTAGATGGCGGCTACGCCCAGACCGCACCCCACCAGATAGAGCGTCAGGACGGCCTCGCGCTGGGTATACCCCAAGCCAACCAACCGATGAGACGTGTGATCCTTGCCGGCGCTGGTCAACGGGTTCAGCCCGCGCCGAAGCCGCGAGACGATCACCAGGCCGGTATCGAACAGGGGCACCCCCAGCACCAAGACCGGGATCATCCAGGTGACCTGCACGACGTTGGCGGGAAAGCGCAGCTTGATGGCCGTCGCTCCCAGCAGGAATCCCAGGAACAAGGTGCCCGAATCGCCCATAAAGATCGACGCTGGGTTGGCGTTGTAGAGCAAAAAGCCGACGCAAGCCCCCAACAGCGCGGCGCTGAGGGCGCCCACCAGGTACTGGCCGCTCATCGCCGCCAGCACCAGGAAAAAGGCTGCGGCCACCGCCCCGACGCCCGCTGAGAGCCCGTCCATGTTATCCAGTAGATTCATGGCGTTGGTAACTGCCAACATCCAAACGATCGTGAGGAGCATATCCAGCGCCGGCAGGGAGGCCAGCCGCACGCGAACGTCGGTCAGCAGCAGAACCGCCACGGCCGCCATCTGCGCCACCAGCCGGATGCCCACACCCAGGCCCTGGCGATCATCCAGCAGGCCGGTAAGCGAGCAGATGGTCGCCCCCACCAGGATCCCCACCATCTGCCGCACATAGAACCGATCACCAAACAGCAAGAGGGCCGCAAGGAACGCCACATAGATGGCGACGCCGCCCATGAGGGGTGTGGGGCGCGCGTGCACCTTGCGCGGCGCTGGCATGTCCATCAGCCCCAACGACGCCGCCGCCCGTCGAGCCAGCGGCGTGGCGCCTGCCGCCAGCACAAACGCCGTGATCAGCATCAGCGAAAGCCGCTCCACTAGCGCTCCTCCTGCTCGGCGATAAAGGCCTCCAGGGCAGCTACCTCTGCGTCGGGCGCGATCTCTAGCGCCATGCGCCCAAAGCGCACAGCCTCGTCGGCATCACCGAGCTGCGCATGGATGATGGCGAGGTTCTTGATGGTATTATAGTCGTCAGGCGCCCGACGGTACACAGCCAAGTTGGCCTCCAAAGCCGTCTCCCAGTCGCCCTGCTGCGAAGCCGCGTACCCGAGGCTGCTCCAGACCGCCACCACATCCTGATCAAGATCGATGGCCCGACGGTAACGGGCGATGGCCGCGCCCCAAGCGCCGTCCCGCGCATACAGGTCGCCCAGGTACACGTACGTCTGCGCATAGGCGTCATCCAGTTCCAGCGAGCGCTCAAATGTCTCCAGGGCTGCGTCGCGCTCGCCCAGGTAAAGCAGCGAAAGACCCCACTCGTTTAGGAGCTGGGCATTCTGAGGGCTCAAAGCATGGGCCTCGGCATAGTAGGCCTCGGAGCGCTCCCAGTGCGCGCGGCGAAGCGCCTCGCTGGCTTCCAGCTCGCCCCACATCCGATGGAGTCGCGCCAGGTTGGCCGTGTGATCGGTGTTCAGGGGATTCAGCTTCTTGGCGGTCTCCAGCGCCTCCTGGGCCAAGCTTAGGTAACGCTGGCGCTGCTCTGCATCCGCCTCTCGCCTGGCTATCTCCAGCGCCACCCGCCCAAGATACAGCCGGTACCGATCCTCCTTGGGCGCCAGATCGCTTGCCCCCCCGTACTGGCTCAAGGCGGTTACAAAGTCGCCCTCGGCCTCAAACCGCATCCCCTGCTTGAAGAGCATGTCTGCGCGAATCGGCTGAAGGTTATGTCTATTCGCCCAGGGTAAAGCCACCACCAGAACCAGCAGGGCCAGCGCTCCCCAGCCAACTCCCCGGCCAGCCGTTGGCCACCCACCCGATGCGGCCAACCCAGCCGCCAGTAGAAGCCACAGAACCAGCACCGCGCCGATAAAGTGCCCAAAGAGCGAAAGCACATCCACCGGCGGCCTCATGCGGGCTGCATGCAGCACAGCATAGAGGCCCGCGCCCATCAGGGCCCCCGCCATGGCAATTAGGCCGCCCTGCAGCCTCTGGCGCCAGGTCAGCCCGGCCAGCTCTGGCATATCCAGGCAACAGCTGAGGACGCCGACCGCCAGCCAGGAGTAGCCCACCAGGTAGGCGACGCCGGCGCTTGCCAGATCAGGGCGACCCAACGCCTGCTTGGTAGTCAGCGATTGCCACACGATCGTCCACACCGAGGCATGCCCGGACGCGTTGGCCGTCAGGTTCCACGCCAACGTGCTCATGATGGCGGCGCCCAACAGACCGATGACGCCGGACCGCACCCAGGCGAGCCGTTGAGCGGTCCTGCCTGCGGCACGTCGCCTCCGCCTGCCTCGACTGGCACGGCGGTTCGCCTCCTGAGCAGCCAGAGCCAGCGCCGGCGCCTCCCAGTCGACCCAGCCCTCCGCCATGACGCCGAGCATCGCCGCCAAAACCCAAAAGTAGGTCCGCGTGGCGCCAATGGCGATACCAAAGTGGATCTCGCCAAAGTGCGCCACGATGGCCCCTAGAAAGCCGGCCACCAGCAGTACCACGTCGGGCTGCCTGACGATGCGATCATCGCCCTCGCGAGGCGCGACCAAGGCCCCTGCGCCAGACGGCAGCGCCTTGACGAGGACGTACACCCCCACGCCCGCCACCATGGCCAGCGGCATGGTGATGCCCACGTAGCGCCACTGCCCCTCCAGCACATACGGTGCCACGGCGCCCACCAGCCCGCCGCCGGCCGTCAAGGCCAGGAAAAGCCACTGATCTCTCTGATCGCAAAGCAGGCCCGTCGCGCGCATCGCCAGCCGGTAGAGCGTCCAGAAGAGATACATGTATGCCGCAAAGCCGAGTACGCCCGTGGTGATGAGGGCGTCATAGGTTTCGTTATGCGACCGATCCGGCAGGGCCGAACGTCGCTCCAGATGGGCCAGCTCTGGCGCATAGTAGGGCGCATAGGCCACGTACATCGATTCCGGCCCATAGCCCACCACGGCGCGAAGCGGATCGTCGGTGATCATCTCGAGAGCGCCCTGCCAGATCAGCACACGCACCCGCCCCGTGCCCGATTGCACCTCAAAGATGCGCCCCAGCCTCCCCACATAGGGGAGATCCCGTAGCCGCTCCAGGGGCCCGTTCTCCACGTTGAGCACCCCCAAGAGCCCGGCCGCCACCAGCGCACCCGCGCCAAGCGCCAAGGCGATTCGTCGCCTTCCGCTGGCCACCAGCGCCACTACGAAAAGGAGGGCCAGCCCCGCCGCCAGGCCCAACCACGGCCCTCGGCTCTGGCTAAAGACGATGCACACGACCTGGGCGGCGAGCACGGTCTGGTAGAGGCCCAACATCGCCCAGCGACGAGGCGAACCGCCCAATCGCCACCCAAGCCCCGCCGCCAGCGCCCAGATCGCCACGCCCAACCAGATCCCCGCCCCCAGGCCGACGGCGGCCCACAGGTAGGTTTGCGCAATGAACAGAACCAGGAGGATCGCCGCTGACAGCGCCTGGCGTCCTCTGGACCAGGCGGCAGTCTCTTGGCGCCAGACCCGCAGCCACTGCGCCAGGGTCACCGGCACCACCATGACCAAGTAGGCGGCGATAAAGATGGCGTTCCCCAGGCTGCCAGCCACGCGCTCGGTGACGTCACCGCCCCAAGGCAGAGGGTCCAGACCATAGTGCTGCGCGATGCCATACAACGCCACCGGCAGGCTGGTCAACACCATGGCCAGCAAGAGCCGCTCCACCTGTTGCCTCTTGCGCATCAGAAACAGCACGCTCAGGCCGATCACCACGTATGCTAACAGGGAGTAGGTGCCCTGGAGCCGCTCGTACGAGCCCCAGAAGCTGATGCGAGGCGTTACCGAAAGAGCCGTGGATAAGAGATAGGTACCGACCAGGAGCAAAGCCGGTACCACGAGGCGCGTCTCGCGCAGGCGCTGCCACCACCCGCCCTGTCCTTCCCCCTGGCCTGGGCCGGGGTTGACTAGACGCTCCACCAGCCACACGACCCAGAAGGCCGCCATGATGGTGGCAAGGCTTCGAATGAGACCGATCTTGTCGGGCTCAAAGACGCGCTGCGAGTAGACGTTAAAGAACAGCGGGGACAGGATCACGGCCAAGAGCCATCCCGCCTCGATAACCGCTTCACACGCTGCCGTTAGCCTCGTCCGCATTGCCCCTACCTTACCGCTGCCGCCGCCCGGCCACTATCATCGCTACCGCTCGCTACCAGCCAGGGCCGCTCGGTAGACGTCCGCCACCGCAGCGATCATGCGCTCGGCCGACAAGGCCTGCGCCCGCTGCCGCGCCCCCAACGCGAGCCTGTCGCGCAGAGCCTTTTCGCCCAGCAGCGTGTTGATGGCGTCGGCTAGGGCCCGCGCGTCCTTGGGAGGCACCACCAGGCCCGTCTCGCCATGCCGGTTCACAAAGGTGGTGCCGGTGCCCAGCTCTGTGCCCACCACGGGCAGGCCCGCCGCCATCGCCTCTAGCTGCGACAGACCGTACGCCTCGCTGCGCTCGCACGATGGCAGCACGAAAAGATCCGCCGCATGATAGTACGTGGGCAGATCCTTGTCAGATACGCGGCCCACAAAACGCACCCGATCGGCCAGGCCCAGCCGGTCGGCTTGCGCCCGCAGGTCGTCCTCCAAGGGTCCGCCGCCTACCAGCCACAAGGTCGCCGGCACCCACTGCATCGCCTCCAGCAGATAGCTGAGCCCCTTGTAGTAGCGAAACACGCCCACAAAAAGCAGCACCGGCGGCGCGCCGGCCGCCGAACGCAGCTGGGCCACCGCCTGGGGGTCGACGTGGGCGAAACGCTCCAGGGGGATGCCCAGCGGCACCACTACACAACGCACTCGATGCTCGCGCAATGCCTCCCACGTTAGGGCGGCGGGGCTAGAGACGAGGATCCGATCCACGCTCCGCAGCACTCGCCGCATCAGGGGACGGTACAGCTTGGCAAGGCGCACCTGTCGGACGACGTCGCTGTGGTAGGTCAGCACGGTGGCGCGGCTCTTGCCCAGTAGATGCTGCAGCAGCTCCCCCGGGGGATAGGGCGCGTGCACGTGCGCCACGTCGGGCCGCTGCCGCACCAGCTCCCAGCCCAGCCGCAAGCTCAAGGGGGTGGACGCGAGCTCCACCAGCCGTCCGGCCTTGATAACCTCGACGCCGTTCAGCAGCTGGCGCTCGCCCCGAAAGCTTGGGCTGGTGACTAGCACGGTCACCCGATGCCCAGCCCGCGCCTGCCCCTCAGCCAGCAAACGCACATGGTTCTCGATGCCCCCCACAACGGGGTGATAGGCCTTGTAGATGTGGAGGATGCGCACCTACCGTACCTCCCCCGCCGCCTGCCCCAGCGCCTGCCGAACCAACGCGGCTGTGCGCTCCCACGTGTAGGTGGCGGCGCGCTCCCGGCCCGCCACTGCCCGGCGCTGCCGCAAATCGGCATCGTGCATCAGCGCAGCCAGTGCCCCAGCCATGGCACCTCGGTCGGCGGGGTCAAAGAGCAGGCCCGCATCCCCGATCACCTCGGGCAGTGCGGAAGCGTTCGATGCGGCCACCGGCGTGCCCGCTGCCATCGCCTCCAGCGCCGGCAACCCGAACCCCTCGTAAAGCGACGGCACGATGCAGACCTCTGCAGCTGCATACAGCGCGTGTAGATCGGCTTCGTCTACCGCTCCAAGCCTCCGAACCGAGCGCTCGACGTCCACACGACGCGCCGCGTCGAGGGGGTCCTCCCAGCGCGCATCCACGGCCCCGGCCAGGACCAGTTGCCAGCAGTTGCGGTCGGTTGACGGTAGAGAGGCCCAAGCCCTTAGCAACGTGGGCAGGTTCTTGTGAGGACGGTTGGCGCTCACGCAGAGCACGAACGGGGTCCGAATACCCAGCCGCGCCAGCATCGGTGCGCAAGCTGACTGGTCACGCGCAGCAAAGGCCGCATCGACGCCCAGCGGGGCCACGGTGATGGGCGGCGCTGGGGCCAGCAGCCGCTGGACATCGCGCTCCGTCGCCCGAGAGCTGACCAGGGCGCCGGCCGCTCGGCGTAGAGCGCGCGTCACCATCCACTGGTAGAGGTGCCGGCGCCAGCTTGGCCCCTCTGAAGAGAGCACCAGAGGGGTCAGGTCATGGATGGTGACCACCAAGGGGCAAGGCAACCCCCACGGAGCGCTCCAGTGCGGCGCCCAGAAGACCTCGGTCCCCTCCTGGCGCAACAGCCTGGCTATTGGCAAATGCCCCCTCGGGTGCGTGGGACCAAAGGGCACGGCCGAGAGCGTCACGTTGGAGCAACGCTCCAGGCGCGCCAGGTCAAAGCGCGCATTGGTGGCCGTGGGATCCCACAGGACGAGGTACTGGTCGTCGGTGGCCAAAGCCAGCGCTAGCGCAACCTGGTAGGCATAGCGCCCCACACCGGGATAGTGATCCTGGATGTAGCGCCCGTCGATGGCGATCTTCATAGGCGCCGTCCCGCGCCGCGACCTACCTCCACCAGCAGGTCCTGCACCTGCCGGGCCGTTGCCCGCGCGTCATAGTGACCTGCGGCCCTGGCACGCCCCGCGGCCCCCATCGCCTGTCGCTTTTCTGGATCTCGCAGCAAGCTCAGCACAGCAGCGCTGAGGTGGCCGATGTCGCCAGGGGGCACCAGTAGGCCCGTTTCGCCGGGAACCACGATCTCGCGAGGCCCACCCCAGTCATAGGCCACCACCGGCCGGGATGCCGCCATGGCCTCGATGACCACCCGCCCAAACGGCTCGGGCTCCACCGAACAGTGCACCACGACGTCCATGGCGGCGTAGGCGGCCGCCACATCCTCCACCTGCCCCGCGAACACGGTCCGATCGCCCAGCTCCAGCGAATCGGCCAGATGACGCAAGCTCGGCAGAAACGGCTCGCGTTCCTCAAAGATGGCCCCACCAACCAGCACGAACCAGGCGTCAGGCTGCTGCGCGGCCACCAGGGCCATGGCCCGCAAAAAGTGCTCCTGCCCCTTCCATGGCCGCAGCCGCCCGACCATGCCCACCAGAAGAGCATCGCGGGGCACGCCCCAATCCGCCCGCGTCGGCAGCGCCCTGGCGGCGTCCGTGGAAAAGGCGTCGCCCAGCACCCCGTTCGGCACGACGACGGCCCCAACCCCTAACGGCTCAGCCGCCGCGCGCGAGACCGCCACCACCGCAGCAGAACAACGCCTCATCGCCTGGGTGTAGAGGCCAGGAGTCAGGATGTCACGCACATACCAGACCAGCGGCAAGCGCGCCAGGCGGGCCGCTAGCGCAGCATAGAGCGACGCTCGAACGGTGTTGGCGCAGAGAAGCTCGGCTGCCTCGCGTCGGGCCAACCGCGCCAACGCCAGTGCCCCACCAAGCAGACGCCCTGGCCCCA
>Ga0123328_1005107_pt1 | contig 10411 bp, 9 predicted proteins | sample BioC12SIPDNA_2_FD_89702 | JGI IMG/M metagenome (GOLD analysis project Ga0123328, IMG submission 89702) | Anaerobic biogas reactor microbial communites from Washington, USA - Biogas_R1_A C12 SIP DNA | ecosystem: Engineered > Bioreactor > Anaerobic > Unclassified | place: Washington, USA...
CGGACGATCATGTGATGGAAAATGTCCGCGATGCGTATCTGCTGGGGACACTTGGGTTCGCAGTACCGGCAGCCGGTGCAGTAGAGGTCGGCCAGGCCCTTGAGAGCCTTCATGGCCTCCTCGGTGGCCTTCTTCTCGGCGTCGGTGAGCGGCTCGCGCCGCGAGGCCGTGCGCAGGTTCTCGTCCACGTCGCTCATGCACGTCATGCCGCTCAGGGCGACCGACACGCCCGGATTCGCCAGCACAAACCTCAGGGCCAGCTCCGGCGTCGTGGCGATGCCCGTCGGCAAACGCTCGCCCAAGGGGCCGGCCGTGACGCTCAGACGTCCGCCGGCCACCGGGCCCATGATGATGATGCCCATGCCCTTGGCCAGCGCGTGGGCGATGGCCGGCTCGTTCTTGCGGTCCAGCAGGTTGTACTGGCAGGTGGCGAACTCGAACAGGCCCGTGTCGATGACCTCGATGAAGTGCTCGGGCGTGTCGTGCCAGCTGAATCCGATGTGGCGGATGAGGCCCTGATCGCGGGCCTTGAGCATCTGCTCGTAGTGGCCGCCGGGCCCCTGAACATGCTCGCTGAAGCTCTTCAGGCTCATGAAATGGTGGTGGTAGCAGTCGATGTAATCGACCCGGAGCCGCTCGAGGGAGTTCTCCAGGTTCTTCCACCAGGTGTCGGGATCGGCCTTGTTGTAGTGGGGATTCTTGGTCGAAACGACGATGGAATCCCTGGGATGCCCGTCGGCGAACCAGTCGGCCAGGGCTTCGCCGAGGGCCCGCTGCGAATCCTCGTTGCAGTATCCGACGGCCGAATCGACGTAGGTGACGCCGCCCTCGAAAGCCCGGCGGAACATCGGCAGGGCCAGCCGGCGGTCCACGGCCTTGTCGTCGGCGGTCATCGGGAGCCGCATGGCCCCGAACCCCAGCGCAGACACCTTCAGTCCGGTATTTCCCAGTGTTCGATACTGCACCCGAAGTCCTCCCAAGCCGCAGCGCGATAGACGTGCGTCCGGCCCCAGCGATGGGGGCCGTGAGTTTAACACCCCCATTCTATGCGGGTTTCGCACGATGGCAAGGCGGACTCCGGCCAGGGCGCGGCCCCCGGAGGCCGTCGGCGCGTTTCGACGGGCGTCGTCTTAAACTCTTGCATTGCGTCGATCATTCGCTACACTATGGGCGCGAGCGGTCGATGGATAGGGCGACCGCTCGTACTTCTAGGGGACTCTAACGAAGCCCATGGTGACCCGTCATGGGTTCCGTTAGCCTCCCCCACGATGGAACCCTGCCCGGGTGAGGAGTCAGGCCGATGAGATTGCGCGATTTGCTGGATAGCTCCACGGTCAAAGTGTCGATGGTCTCCACGGAGAAGGACGAGGCCATCGAGGAACTGGTGGACGTTCTGGTTCGTTCGGGCCGCATCACCGACCGCGAGGGCGTGATCGACGCCATCATGAACCGCGAGCGTCAGCAGACCACGGGCATCGGCAGCGGCGTGGCCGTCCCTCACGCCAAGCACGAGAGTATCACGGAACTGACGGCTGCGCTGGGCATCTCGAAGTCGGGCATCGAGTTCGATGCCATCGACGACAAGCCGGTTCGCGTGGTGTTCCTGATCATGGCCCGCGTGGACGATCCGGGCCCGCACATTCAGGCGTTGGCCGAGATTGCCCGGTTGCTCCAGATTCCCGGGTTCTACCGCAAGATGACCGAAGCCGAGTCGGTGGCCGACCTGCTCGCCCTGATCGAGTCGGAGGAATAGCGTCGGCCGTCCTGGTTCGCCGCGTCAAGCGACGGCCGCTGGGGCAATTGTCATGCAGGAAGTCATTCAGAAGATGCTCGAAGTGGAAGACGAGGGCCGGCGGCTGGTTCAGCAGGCCCGCAAAGACGCCCGCGAGGCCGTGCAACGAGCCCAGCAGGAGGCCGAGGCGCGCGCCCAGCAGGCCATCGAGCAGGCCCGCCGCGAAGCCGCCGACCTGGTCGCCAAGGCCGAAACGGACGCCCAGCGCGAGAAGCAGCGGTTGCTGGCTCAGCGGCTGGAGCACCTGCACCAGACCCTTCAGGTCGCTCCGTCCGACGCGGACCAGGCCGTCGAGGCCCTCCGCCGAGCGGTGCTCGGCCTCTAGCAACGCAACGATTTTCTCGGAAGACGACTGTCGTGCTGACCAAGATCGAAACCGGTCTGGATTTCCTCATCGCCAAGGCTCGGGCCCTGCACTCGCAGGCCTACGAGGGCGACCGGCTGATGGCCCTGCTCAGGCACCGCACGCTCGTGGAGCTGGCCGGCGAGCTGTTTCCCAACGAGGCCGTTGCCGGGCACATGGGCCTTCAGCGGCGACTCGTCGAGCGGTACGCCGCCTCGATCGCCCAACTGTGGCGATACCTGAAGGCCCCGCGCGACCGGTTTTTCGCGGCCCTGGTCGCGCGGCTCCAGATCGAGAACATGAAGCTCTGGCTTCGCATGCGACTGGCCGGCCGCGAGGACCTGCCCGAGCAGTTGCCGCTCATCCGCGTTCCGGAACCGTTCCGCTGGCTGGAATTCGTCCCCGGCCGCACCGACAGCGTCGGCGAACTGGTCAACGGCATTCCGGATCGGACGCTGCGGCAATCGGCCCTCGAAGGGCTGTTGCTGTACAACGAAACCGGGTTGCCGATTCACCTCGAGGCGGGCCTGGACCGCGGGTACTTCCGGTTGCTGGCCGAGAGCATTGCGGTCCTGCCGTCGGCGGATCGCAAGGCGGTCGCGACCCTGGCCGAGTTCGAGGCGGCCCTCTACAACCTGATGTTCGTCCTGCGTGGTCGCGTGAACTACACCCTGGAGGCCGGGTCCGTGGCGAGCCTGGCGGCGCCCGACCCGATGACGGGGCACGTGCCGTCGTGGGTGCGCGCCGCGGCACGCGAAGGGGGCGTCCGCGACATCGTCGCCGCGGCCCCGAGGCCCATTCGCGATCGCCTCGGCGAGGTGCCGCCGGAATTGCCGGCCATCGAGCGGCGCCTGTGGCGGCGGTACTACGCCATGGCGAATCGCACCTATTTCGGATCGTTGTTCGACATCGGGTGCCTGTACGGCTACGCGGCCGTGCGGCGCATGGAACTGGCCAACCTGATTACGGCGGTCGAGGTCGTCCGCTACGGGTTGTCGCCGGAGGAGGCCAGGCAGCGGTTCGTGTCGCCCGAGGCCTGAGTGGGAGGACGGTCGGATGCTGACGCCCGCGCGCATGAAGCGGGTTAACCTGTTCATCCTGGAAAAGGATGAGCCCGAGGTGACGCGCGCGCTGGGCGAACTGAAGACCATCCACCTGGTGCCGGCGGCGGAGACGGATGTGCCGCTGTCGCATCGGCCGCAGCAGGACCGGCACGTGGACGAGATTCGGCAACTGCTGCTGCACGTGGAGCGTCTGTTGACGGAACTGGGGCTGGAGGCCGAAGGCCCCGAGGCCGTGCTGCCGCACAAGACGCCGGACGAGATTTCCGACCGGTTGCACCAGATCGAGGTCCGCGCCGACGAGGCGTCGCGCCAGGCCGCGAGGTGCGAGGCCGAACGGACGCAACTGGACAGCATGATCCGCAACATCGAGTCGTTCGTCGGCCTGGGCGTGCCGATCGAGCGGCTGAACGAGTTCTCGTTCCTGCATTTCGCCATCGGGTCGATGCCCGAGACATCCCTGGGCGACCTGGAGGCGAAGGTCGGCGAGAACGTCGTGCTGTTGCCGCGCCGCCCGAGCGGCGACAAGCAGCGGATTGTGGCCGTGACGAGCAAGAAGGGGCGATTCGCCCTCGAGACGGCCCTGGAGCACGCCGGGTTCGAGCCCGAGCCGCCCGGGGAATCGATGACCGGTCTGGCCGAGCAGCTCAAGGCCGACGCCGACCGCCAGATCGACCGCGTCGAGGTGCAGCGCGACATGGCCCAGCGCGTCCTGAAGGACATGGCCGCCGACTGCGGCCCCGAGCTGCGCACCTATCGGCGCACCATCGTCAACGAACTGCGCATGATCGAGGCGCGCGTGAACTTCGCCTACACCGAGGCGGCCTGCTACATCACCGGGTGGGTCCCCGCGGCCCAGGTGAACCAGGTGACCGAGGTCGTTCTGGAGAAGACCGGCGGCCGCGCGGCCATCGAAATCTACGATCCGCCCCCCGGCAGCGAGCCGCCCAGCAAGTTCACCACGCACCCGCTCCTGCGGCCGTTCGCGATGCTCGTCGCCGGCTACGGGTTCCCGAAGTACCGCGAGATCGAGCCGACGCTGTTCGTCGCCATCACGTTCCTGGCGATGTTCGGCTTCATGTTCGGCGACGTCGGCCACGGGCTGGTGTTGACCGTGATCGGCCTCCTGGTGCGACGCAAGGGCCGCAAGGAGAAGACGCGCGACATCGGCACGATCTTCCTGGCGTGCGGCCTGGCGTCGATGGTCATGGGCGTAGTCTACGGCAGCTACTTCGGCCTGACGGTGGAAAACACCGGGCAGACGTGGATGGCGCCGCTGTGGCAGGAACCGTTCGGCGAGCACAGCGACCCGCTGATGACGCTGGAAGTGGCCGTCGTCGGCGGCGCGGCAATGATCTCGATCGGCCTGATCTTCAACATCATCAACCGCCTGCGCAATCGCGACTTCATGCACGGCATCTTCGACCGCGTGGGCCTGGTCGGGGCGCTGATGTACTGGGCGGTCCTGTGGGTGGCGCTGAAGGCCCTGGTGTTCGGCCCGGAGAACCTGCCCGTGGGGCCGATGCTCGGCATCATCGCCGCAGGCGTCGTGGTGCTGTTCATCCGCGAGCCGCTGCTGGTGTTCCTGAAGCATCGTCGCGGCGAGCCCGCGGAGAACCTCGGCGAGGCCCTCATCACCGCCTGCGTCGAGGTCATGGAGGTCTTCATCGGGTACCTGGCCAACTCGCTGTCGTTCCTGCGTCTGGCGGCGTACGCGTTCAGCCATGCGGCCCTGCTGCTGGCGACGTTCGAGATGAGTCGCGTCCTGGCCGATCTGCCGACCGTGGGCAAGCCTCTGGCCGTGGTCATGTTCGTTGTGGGCAACGTCATCATCATCGTGCTGGAGGGCCTTGTGGCGGCCATCCAGGCGGTGCGTCTTGAGTACTACGAGTTCTTCGGAAAGTTCTTCTCGGGTAACGGACGAGCCTATCGCCCGTTCGAGGTCGAGTAGGCTCGGCAGACATGTGGACTTGGAGGTTGACCATGAAGCATCTGGCGATGGCGTTGGTACTGATGACCCTGGTGGCTGCCCCGGCGTTGGCCCAGGAGCAGGCTGCCGCGGACGGAACCGCGACCGGCAAGGGACTGTTGCAGGAGCATCACGGCATGGTGGCGTCGTTCGTGGCGTGTGCGATTGCGTTTATCACGGGCGTGAGCGTGCTGGGCGCCGCCTACGCCGTGGCCCACGTCGGCTCGGCGGCCATCGGAGCCGCCAGCGAGAAGCCCGAGATGATGGGGCGCGGCCTCATCTTCGTCGCCCTCGGCGAAGGCCTCGCCGTGCTCGGCCTGGCCGTGGCGTTCCTGATGATGTTCATGATTCTGAGGCCGTTGATCTGACATGAAGTTCGTGTGCATTGGCGACTACGATACGGTGATGGGCTTCCGTTTCGCCGGCGTTGACGGCGTGGTGGTGGAAAGCCCGAGCGAGGCCCGGCGCGAATTCGAGCGCGCTCTTGGCACCGCCGACGTGGGCGTCATCATCCTCCCGGACCAGATCTCCGCCGAGCTGCAGCAGGAGATCAACCAAGTCCGGTTCACGCGGACGCGGCCGGCGATCGTCGAGATTGCCGGCCCCGACGGCCGCCGCGCAGGACGACCGCGCCTGGTGGACCTGATCCGCGAGGCCATCGGCGTCCGCGTCTGACGCCCGGCGCCGCCCGTAGGGTGGCTGCTTGGCGGCAGGCTCCGAGCCTGTCGAGGAGCGTGTAGGGTGGCTGCTTGCAGCCACGCGAATCGACAAGGAGACTCGCCCATGCCTGACGGGGCAGGCATGGCACCCGGCTGCTTGACGCGGCGTGTAGGGTGGGTCCTCCGGACCCGCCTTGGGATGATAGGGTGGGCCAGCGGGCCCACGCGGAGGCTGTCGTAGGGGCGGCTCGCGAGCCGCCCGTGAATGTGTAGTCCGCAGGGTGGCTGCTTGCCGTCAGGTTCCGAGCCTGTCGAGGGGCAGCCACGCGGAAGGTCAGGCAGGGACGAGCATGACGCAGACGACGAACAAACTGTACGACGAAGTGCTGTCCGACGCGCGCACGAAAGCCGAGCGCGAACTCCGTCGCGGCCAGAAGGACGCCGAAGCCGAGGCCCGGAAGATCGAGGACAAGGCCCGTGCGACCGTCGAGGAGATCCTCGGTGCCGCACGCGCCGAGGGCGACCGCCTGCGGCGGCAGGTCCTGGCCACGGTCGAGGTCGAGGCCCAGCGCCAGCGCCTGGCCCGGCTCGAGGAAATCCTGCGGTCGGTGTACGAGCGGACCGAGCGGCGGCTGGGCGAATTGAGCGACCAGGAGCAGTTCGATGCCCAGTGTCGCCTCACGTTGGAAGCCGTGGCCCAGATGCCGCACGACAGTCTCCAGGTGGCGTTGCCGGCGTCGAGCCCCGCGGGCCGCGTCGACGAGTTGATCCGCCGCGCCACCGCCGAAGCCGACAAGACGCTGGACCGCAACGTGGCCCTGCGGCCGGCCGGGTTCCCGGCGGCCGTGGCCGACGGCGTCGTGATCCGCAGCGAGGACGGATCGGTCGAAGTGGTGCAGTCGCTTCGAGAGCGGTTGCGGCGCATGTGGCCCGAGCTGCGGCTCGACGTGGCCCGGCGGTTGCTGCCGGACGAGATGAACCTGACGCAGACAAAGGAAGGCTGATCGCCTATGTCGCAGACTGTGCTTGAACACGGCGAGATCGTTCGCGTGAGCGGCCCGATCGTCACCGCGCGCAACATGCGGGCCGCCACCATGTACGAAGTCGTCGAAGTGTCGGACCTGCGGCTCATCGGCGAGGTCGTCCGCGTGGTGGACGACGTCGCAACGCTCCAGGTCTACGAGAACACCTCCATGGTGCGACCGGGCGACCCGGTCTACCGCACCGGCGGCCCGCTGACGGTGCGCCTCGGACCGGGGCTCATCGGCAACATCTACGACGGCATCCAGCGCCCGCTGAAGGACATCGAGGCCCACAGCGGCGCGTTCATCCGCCGCGGCGAGAAGACCGATCCGCTGGATCCCGACAAGCGGTGGCGATTCGTCCCGAAGATCAAGGCCGGCGACGCCGTGACGGCCGGGCAGGTGCTCGGCACCGTGCGCGAGACCGAGGCCGTCGAGCTCCGCGTCATGGCGCCGCCCGGTCTGCGGTCGCCGGCCCGCGTCCAGTCGATTGCGCCCGAGGGCGACTACGCGGTCAACGATCAGATCGCCGTCATCGAGGATGCCGACCACGCGTCCGTCCCGGTCCAGATGGCCCAGTCGTGGGCCGTCCGTGAGGGGCGACCCGTGGCGCGGCGGTTGCCGGCCGACCGGCCGCTGATTACCGGCCAGAGGATCATCGATACGCTGTTCCCCATCGCCAAGGGCGGCACCGCCGCCATTCCCGGCGGCTTCGGCACCGGCAAGACCATGACCCAGCACGCCCTGGCCAAGTGGTCCGACGCCGACATCATCGTCTACATCGGTTGCGGCGAGCGCGGCAACGAGATGACCGACGTGCTGACGGACTTTCCCAAGCTCATCGACCCGCGGAGCGGCCGGCCCCTGATGGAGCGGACCATCCTCATCGCCAACACGAGCAACATGCCCGTGGCGGCACGCGAGGTGTCCATCTACACCGGCATCACGCTCGCCGAGTTCTACCGCGACCAGGGGTACCACGTGGCCGTGTTCGCCGACTCGACGAGCCGCTGGGCCGAGGCCCTTCGCGAACTGTCGGCGCGCCTGGAAGAGATTCCCGCCGAGGAAGGGTTCCCGGCATCGCTGCCCACGCGGCTGGCCCAGTTCTACGAGCGGGCCGGCATGGTCGAGCCGCTCTCGGGCGGCACCGGCAGCGTCAGCGTCGTCGGCGCCGTCAGTCCGCCCGGCGGCGACTTCGCCGAGCCCGTCACCCAGCACACCCGACGCTTCGTCCGGTGCTTCTGGGCCCTGGACCGGCAACTGGCCGACGCGCGACACTACCCGGCCATCAACTGGCTCACCAGCTACAGCATGTACCTGGAAGACGTCGAGCCGTGGTGGAAACGCACCGACCCGGCCTGGGCCGAGCTGCGCAACCAGACGATCAGCCTGCTCCAGCAGGAGGACAAGCTCCAGCAGATCGTCAAGCTCGTCGGACCCGACGTCCTGCCCGACAGCCAGCGCCTGGTCCTGACGGTCTGCGAGATCATCAAGACGGGGCTGCTCCAGCAGAGCGCGTTCGACGACGTGGACATGTACTCGACGCCCGGCAAGCAGATGGCGCTGCTGAGGGCGATGCTGCACTTCTACGAGCGCGGCAAGGCGTTCATCGGCAGCGGCGGCACGCTGGCCGAGGTGCGCTCGATGGCGATCGTGCAGGAGCTGGTTCGCGCCAAGAGCACGGTTCCGAACGACGACGAAGAGGGTCTGCGCGGCCTCACGAAGCGCGTGGACGAGCAGTTCGACCGATTGGAAAGAAGGTAGCGGCGATGGCAGTTCGCGACAAGGCATTGACGTACGTCGGCACGCGGCGGATCGACGGGCCGCTGGTGGTGGTCCACAAGCCGCACGACGTGGGCTTCGACGAGACCGTCGAGATTCAGGATCCCCAGGGCAACTTCCGCCTCGGCCGCGTGCTGGACGTGGGCGACCGCGAGGCCGTCGTGCAGGTGCTCGAAGGCACCTCGGGCCTGTCGAACCAGGCCACGCGCGTGCGGTTCCTGGGCAAGACGCTCGAACTGCCCGTGTCGGCCGACATGCTCGGCCGCATCTTCGACGGCCTGGGCCGTCCGCTCGACGGCGGGCCCATGCCGCTCTCGACCACGTTGCGCGACATCAACGGCGCGCCGATCAATCCCTACAGCCGCCAGTATCCCCGCGAATTCATCCAGACCGGCGTCAGCGCCATCGACGGCATGAACTCCCTCGTCCGCGGCCAGAAGCTGCCCATCTTCTCCGGCAGCGGCATGCCGCACGACCGCCTTGCCGCCCAGATCGTCCGCCAGGCCACCCTCCTGGGCGAGCAGACGCAGTTCTCCATCGTCTTCGCCGCCATGGGCGTCAAGTACGACGTGGCCCAGTACTTCACCCGCACCTTCGAGCAGAGCGGCGTGCTGGCCAATGTGGCCCTGTTCCTGTCGCTCGCTTCGGCGCCGAGCATCGAGCGGCTCCTGACGCCGCGGTCCGCCCTGACGCTGGCCGAGCATCTGGCCTTCGACCTCGGACGCCACGTGCTGGTGCTGATGACCGACATGACCAATTACTGCGAGTCCCTGCGCGAGATCGGCACGGCCCGCGGCGAGATTCCCGGACGCAAAGGTTACCCCGGCTACCTCTACAGCGACCTGGCCGAAATCTACGAACGCGCCGGCCGCATCAAGGGCAGCGACGGCTCCATCACCCAGATGGCCATCCTCACGATGCCCTCCGACGACATCAGCCACCCGGTGCCCGACCTCACCGGCTACATCACCGAAGGTCAGATTGTGCTGGAACGCGAGCTGTTCCAGCGAGGCGTCTATCCGCCGATCGCCGGCCTGCCGAGCCTGTCACGACTCATGAAGGACGGCATCGGCGAAGGCTACACCCGGCCCGACCACGGGCCGCTGGCCAGCCAGCTCTTCGCGGCCTACAGCTACGTCAAGCAGGTCCGCGGCCTGGCCGCCGTCATTGGCGAAGAGGAACTCAGCGTCCTCGACAAGCAGTACCTGGAATTCGGCAACACGTTCGAGATGAAGTTCCTGGGCCAGGGCGAGTACGAGAACCGGTCCATTGACGAAACGCTCGACCTGGGCTGGAAGGTGCTCAGCCTGCTGCCGCGAGGCGAGTTGCACCGCCTGAGCGAGGCGCTGCTGGACGCGCACTACGTCGGCGAAAAGGAATCCGAGGTCCAGACCGTGGCCCTGGGCGACGAGCCGGCCTTCAAGCCGCTCGTGCCGCCCGAAAAGTGAAGTGATATCGGTGGCTGCCTCGCCGCCTGTAGGGTGGCTGCTTGACGCAGTTCCCGAGCACCGTCGAGGCGCAGCCACGCGGACGAGAGGGTAGGGCGGGTCCCCCGGACCCGCCGTCGAACGGCAGAGTGGTTTCGTAGGGGCGGCTCGCGAGCCGCCCATGGAAACGCAAAAGCATGGCCAAGCTGGAAGTGGCGCCGACAAAATCGAAGTACCTCGAGCTGAAGCGCGACCTGGCGACGGCCACGCAGGGCTTCGAGCTTCTGGACCAGAAGCGGACCATCCTGACCATCGAGCTGATGGGCCACCTGGACCGCGTCCGCAAGATGGAAAGC
>Ga0123328_1005109_pt1 | contig 10410 bp, 9 predicted proteins | sample BioC12SIPDNA_2_FD_89702 | JGI IMG/M metagenome (GOLD analysis project Ga0123328, IMG submission 89702) | Anaerobic biogas reactor microbial communites from Washington, USA - Biogas_R1_A C12 SIP DNA | ecosystem: Engineered > Bioreactor > Anaerobic > Unclassified | place: Washington, USA...
CCCCGACACCTCGTGGATGCAGGGGCTCTCCTCTGCCGCCTCCCGGACCCGGCCGTAGGTGCCCATGGTGTCATCGTTGTTCCCCTCGACGACGACGGAGTGCCTGCCCGCCCCTGCGATCTCGCGGAGGAGGCCGAGGAAGAGCTCCGTCTCGTCGAGCCCGGACCGGGAGCACCGGTCGTAGGCGGCGGCGCCGGCAAAGGCGACGATATCGGGCTCGGCCTCCCCGATCCGGCGGAGGAACGAGGCCGCATCGACCTTCGTCCCCCGCTCCCTCGTCCCCCAGGCGAGATCGCTGAACGCGAGGATCCTTGCCATGGGCCGGGGTTGAGTGCCCGGGGGTAATAGGTCTCGCGGTCGTCCAAAGATTGATGCCGACGGCGGCCAAGAAGGGGGCGCAATGCCGCGCACGACGAGCCCATCCCCGAACGCTACGGCGGGTCCCGCCCTGATCTCATGGAACATCACCCTCCGCTGCCCGCTGAAGTGCGCCCACTGCTACGCGGATGCAGGCGAAAGCGAAGCAGAAGGAGTCCTCTCGACAGAAGAGGCGTTCTCGGTCATCGACCAGATCGCCGCGGTCGGAAGGCCCGTCGTCGTCCTCTCCGGGGGAGAACCCCTCCTCAGGGAAGATATCTTCGAGATCGCCCGGTACGGGACCGAACGGGGACTCGTGATGGCGATGGGCACGAGCGGGTATCTCCTTGACGCTGAGACGGCGAGACGGCTCGCTGCGTCGGGCGTCCGGTCGGTGGCAATCAGCCTCGACTCGGCGGATCCGGATACCCACGACGCGTTCCGCGGGGTTCCCGGCGTCTGGGAGCGGGCGGTCGCGGCGATCGGGCACTGCCTTGAAGCGGGGCTCGCCGTCCGGATCAACATGACGGTCATGCGCCCCGTCCTCGCCGACGTGGAAGGGGTGCTCGCCCTGGGGGAATCCCTCGGCGTGCGCGACTACCAGATCTTCTTCCCCGTGGAGACCGGGAGGGGACGCGAACCCGGCCAGGGCGGTCCCCGCGAGTACGAGGACCTGATCCGGGACATCCTCCTCCGGTACCGGGAGAGCGATCTTCGAGTCCGGCCGACGTGCGCACCCCAGTTCCGCCGCATCGCAGAGGAGGCCGGGATCGAGGAACCATCAGGCTGGAGCCGGGGCTGCATGGCCGGCATCAGTTACTGCCGGATCTACGCGACCGGGGAGGTGACGCCCTGCCCCTACCTGCCGGTGAGCGCGGGCAACCTCCGCACCACGACGTTTGCCGGGATCTGGAACCATTCGGTACTCTTTGACGTCCTCCGTGACCCCCAACGGCTCACCGGGAAGTGCGGCCGGTGCGGCTACAGGGCAGTCTGCGGCGGGTGCCGGGCACGGGCCTACCGCGGGGCCGATGCCGTTCCTGCCCGGTGGTGTGACGGCCTCATGCGGCCCGACAACCCCTGCGGGGAGGTCTCGCGCGAGGACCCGTGGTGCCCCTACGAGCCCGGCGGCATCGACCGGACCGATCTCGCAATCCTCGATGCCCTCCAGGACGACCTACCCCTGGTGCCCCGGCCGTGGGCCGCTATCGCGGCGAGAGTCGGGATCGCGGAAGACGACCTCCTCGCGAGGATGCGGCGGCTTCAGGCCTCGGGCATCCTCCGCAACGTCTCGCCGGTCTTTGAGTCACGGAGGTTCGGGCTTGCCGCCGCGTCCCTGATCGCCCTCCGCGTCCCGGAGGACCGGGTGCGGGAGGTGGCGGAGATCGTCAGCGGCTACCCGGAGGTCTCGCACAACTTCCGGCGGGACCATCCCTACACCCTCTGGTTCACCCTTGCCGCCCCGACAGAGGAGCGGCTCAGCGAGGTGCTTGCGGAGATCCTCTGCCGGGCCGGCATCCCCGAAGAGGACGCGCTCGACCTGCCCACCGTCCGGGCATACAAGATCGATGTCCGCTTTCCCCTCTCCGGGGAGGAGGTGACCCGTGGACCCGATTGACGTCCGCCTTCTTGCAGAACTGGAGAAAGGAGTCCCGGCAGTCAGCGAACCGTTTGCCGGGATCGGAAGGCGGCTCGGCATACCTGAGGCAGAGGTGCTCCGCCGGGCGCAACGCCTCCGCGACGATGGGGTTATCCGGAAGATCCGGGCCCGGATCAACCAGCGGCTCGTCGGCATCACGGCAAACGCCCTCGTCGCATGGCGGCCGCCGGTGGAGTGGGACGAGGAGGCGCTCTCCCTCCTCGCCTCCTCGCCGGGGGTCTCCCACTGCTACCTGCGCCGGCCGGTGCCGGGGAGATGGGAGTATACCCTCTACACCGTCCACCACGGCAGGAGCCGGGAGGAGGTGCGCTCTGCGGTCGAGGAGATTGCGCGGACGGTCGGGTGCCGGGAGTATATCGTGCTCTTCAGCACCAAGGAGTACAAGAGGGTGCCGAACGTGCGTATCGGCGAGAATGGAGGAGATCTGCAATGAACAGGATTACACAATGCATGCACGGGCGGGGAACGGTCAGCAGCGTCGCCCGCCACCGGGATAGGCTGCTTACAGAAGTGCCGGGGAAGTACCTCGCGTTCGTGCGGGAATACCGGCCGGTCGTCTTCTGGAACCTCACCGACCGGTGCAACCTGGCCTGTGCCCACTGTTACGGCAGGTCCGGACCGGACTCGCGGACGGAGGGCGAGCTCTCGACCGCCGAGGCGCTCGCGCTCATCGATGACTTCGCCGAAATGGGCGTGCCGCTCATCCTTCTCTCCGGCGGCGAACCCCTCCTCCGCGATGACCTGCCGGAACTCGCCCGTGCGGCGGGCGAGCGCGGGATCCGGACCGCGCTCAGCACGAACGGCACCCTGATCACCCCCGGCGCCGCCCGGATGATCCGGGATGCGGGGATCGGCTACGTCGGGATATCGCTCGACGGTGCGTCCCCGGAGACCCACGACGCCTTCCGGGGGACCGCGGGAGCGTTCGAGCGGGCGACGGAGGGGTTTGCCCGGTGCCGGGAGGCCGGCATCCGGACCGGCCTCCGGGTCACCCTGACAAAGGAGAATTATCGAGAGCTCGCGGCCCTCATCGACCTCGCGGCGGCCGAAGGCGCCTCCCGGTTCTGCCTCTACTGGCTTGTTCCCAGCGGGCGGGGGGGCGAGGTCTACGACCGGCTCCAGGTAGGCCCGGAGGAGGTCGACGCGGCGCTCACCCTCCTCTACCGGAAGGCCAGGGAGACCGATCCCGGGTCCATGGAGTTCCTCACCGTCGACGCCCCGCAGGACTGCGTCCACCTCCTCCGGGCCATGGAGCGGGACGGGTCTCCCGACGTCCACGAGGCCGAGGCCCTCGTCCGGTCCCTGAACGGCGGGTGCAGCGCGGGTACGCGGGTGGCGAACGTCGACCCCCGGGGGAACGTTTACCCCTGCCAGTTCGCCCGGTCGCCGGAGTTCCTCATCGGCAACGTCCGCAAGCAGCCGTTCTCCCGGCTCTGGCAGGATGCCCAGAACCCCGTCCTCTCCCGGTTCAGGGCGACACCGCGGGACCTCTCGGGGAAGTGCGGGCGGTGCGGCTACCGGGACCTCTGCGGCGGCGGCTGCCGTGTGCGGGCGTATGCCGCCGGCGGGGACCACACCGCTCCCGACCCGTTCTGTTTCGTCGAGGAGTAAAAAAGAGGGGTGGCGGCTCCGCCGCTACTGCACCCGGTCGAGCGGGATGCCGAGCGCGTCCGCGACACCCTTCCCGTAGGCCGGGTCGGCCTTTAAGCAGTTGCCGATGTGCCGGATCTTGATGAAGTCGGGCGCATCACCCATGGCGCGAGCGGTGTTCTCGAAGAGGACCTGCTGCTCGCCGGGGCTCATCAGGCGGAAGAGTTTGCCCGGCTGGGTGTAGTAGTCGTCGTCGTCCTCGCGGAAGTTCCAGGCACCCGCGTCGCCGGATATCTCGAGATACGGCTCCCGGTACTCGGGCTGCTCCTGCCACTCGCCGAAACTGTTCGGCTCGTAGCCGACAGCGGAGCCGGCGTTGCCGTCCACCCGCATCTGGCCGTCGCGGTGAGAGGGGTTCGCGTAACATCTCGGCCGGTTGACCGGGATCTGGTGGTGGTTGACGCCCAGGCGGTAGCGCTGCGCGTCGCCGTAGGCAAAGAGGCGCCCCTGCAGCATCTTGTCCGGCGAGAACCCGATCCCCGGCACCACGGCGGCGGGGTTGAACGCGGCCTGCTCCACGTCCTGGAAGTAGTTCTCGGGGTTCCGGTTCAGTTCGAGCACGCCCACCTCGATCAGCGGGTACTCCCCGTGGTACCAGACCTTAGTGAGGTCGAAGGGGTTGTAGGGCATCTTCTTCGCCTGCTCCTCGGTCATCACCTGGATGTACATCGTCCAGCGGGGGAAGTCGCCCCGCTCGATGCTCTCGAAGAGGTCGCGCTGGTGGCTCTCGCGGTCTTTCGCGACGATCGCCTCGGCCTCCTCGTCGGTCAGGTTCTTGATGCCCTGCTGGGTCCGGAGGTGGAACTTGACCCAGACGCGCTCGTCTCCCGCGTTGATCATGCTGAACGTGTGGCTTCCAAAGCCGTGCATGTGGCGGTAGGAGAGGGGGATCCCGCGGTCGCTCATGGTGATCGTCACCTGGTGCAACGACTCGGGAAGGGATGTCCAGAAGTCCCAGTTGTTCTTTGCCGACCGCATGTTCGTCTTCGGGTCGCGCTTGACGGCGCGGTTGAGGTCCGGGAACTTGTGGGGGTCGCGTATGAAGAAGACGGGCGTGTTGTTGCCGACCAGGTCCCAGTTCCCTTCCTCGGTGTAGAACTTGATGGCGAAGCCGCGGATGTCGCGCTCCGCGTCGGCCGCACCGCGTTCGCCGGCGACGGTCGAGAATCGCACGAAGACCTCGGTCTTCTTGCCCACTTCCGAGAAGATCTTCGCTTTCGTGAACCGGGTGATGTCGTGGGTGACGGTGAACGTTCCGAACGCCCCGGACCCCTTGGCGTGCATCCGCCGCTCCGGGATCACCTCCCGGTTGAAGTGGGCGAGTTTCTCCTGGTACCAGACGTCCTGCATCAGCATGGGGCCGCGTGGACCGGCGGTCATGGCGTTCTGGTTCTCCGGCACGGGTGCGCCGGCAGCGGTGGTCAGTTTCTTCCTATCATCCATACGTTATGCCTCGTTTCTCTGTGGTTTATGGGTAGAGCAGGGTTGGTGGTTTGCTGTAACCTTACTTCAGGCAGATTTAATTCTGTCGGGGCAGTCTGCAACCCGAGATCGGGAGGTCCGGGCCGTAAGACGCCCGGTGTCTCCGGATCTCCTCAGGAACCATCAGGCTGGTTCGTTTCACCTCTTTGCGGCAGAATGCCCCCTCCGCAAAGGCGGGGTAGTTGACTCTACCGCCAACGGCGTCACATTAATCTTCATCCTTGAAGAGATGGTATACTGAAAAACCCTCTCGTTTCCGCTGAACGATCGAGAAAGGGGCAGCTCCTGCCGACGCCGATCGCTCGACGGTCGTCCGCTACACCCATGAACGTCAACTGGCGAGCCATACCCCAGGCGAACAACACCCTCGCCGTCTTATCCGCGGCGTGCGAAGGCTCCGGGTACCACTTCGAGATAACCGATGCGCCGCAGCGCGACGTCACCGTCTACAGCCTGAACTCCATCAACGAACGCTTCTATCGTGACGAGATCGCAGGAGCCGACTGCATAACGATCGCGGGAGGTCCTCATCCCTCCGCCTGCTACCGGGAGGTGGCGGAGTACGCCGACTACGTCGTCGTCGGGGAGGGCGAGTACACCCTCCCGGCGCTTCTCTCTGCCATCGAAGAGGGGAGGGACCCGCCGCCCGGGGTCGCCACCGCCGCCGGCTACACGCCTGCCCGGCATACCGTCCTCCTCGACGGCTATCCGCCGTTCTCGGACCTCAAGGGGTTCGTCGAGATCACCCGGGGGTGCCCGTTCTCCTGCGGATACTGCCAGACCCCCCGCCTCTTCGGGCGGTGCATGCGCCACCGTTCCGTCGAGGAGATCGCTCGCTATGCGTCACGTCACCGGGATATCCGGTTCGTCACCCCGAACGCGTTCGCCTACGGGTCGGACGGCGTTCACCTCCGGCTCGATCGCGTGGAGCGGCTCCTCGAGAGCCTCGATGGGCGGATCTACTTCGGCACCTTCCCCGGCGAGGTGCGCCCGGAGTGCGTCTCGCGGCAGTCCGTCGAACTCATCCTCGACCACTGCGCCAACACCCGCCTGCACTTCGGGGCCCAGTCCGGGAGCGACCGGGTGCTCCGCCGCCTGCACCGGGGGCATACCGTGGAGGACGTCATCCGTGCCGTCGAGATCTGCCGGGAGCACGGGCTCGTCCCGGTCGTCGATTTCATCCTGGGGCTGCCGTTTGAGAGCGACGACGACCAGCGCGCGACGCTCGACCTCGTGCGCCAGGTCACCCGGGCGGGGACGGCACACATCCACTACTTCATGCCGCTGCCCGGGACCCCCCTCGGGAACAGCCGTCCTCGCCCGCTCCTTCCGGAAACCCAGAAAGTTCTTGGCAAACTGGCGCTCGGCGGCAGGATAACCGGCTCCTGGATGGATCAGGAGATAAGGTTTTTTAGACGCACTCCTCATCTATAGAGCATGACGGATGTGCTACTCTTAGCAGATCTGCACGGTAACTACGGAAAGCTTGACGCTTTTCTCAGCTACGACTACGATGCAGTCATCATTGCAGGCGACATCACCAACTTTGGTCCACTTGAGCCTGTAGATTCGGTACTCTCCAACTTCGAAGTACCGTGTTTTGCAATCCCCGGCAACTGTGACCCCCGTGAGATCGTCGACGTGCTCGAACGCTCAGATGCAGTCTGTCTGCACAACTCCTGGATAGCGCTCGGAAAGATAACGCTCGCAGGTCTTGGGGGTTCGAACCAGACGCCTTTCGGCACGCCGTTTGAACTTACCGAGAAAGAGATTGATGGTGAACTCACCCGGATCGTCAACCACATGGACAAGAACATCCACAACGTCCTGATCAGCCACGCCCCGCCCTACGGAGCCCTGGATTCCATCGGCGAGGAGCATGTCGGCTGCCAGAGCATCCGAAAGCACATGACCCGGTTCGACCTGGTCTGCTGTGCTCACATTCACGAGGCACGAGGGATCGCCGAGATCGACGGCGTCACCGTCGTCAACCCCGGGCCCGCATCAGAGGGCTACGGCGCACTCATCCACTTTGGGACGGAGCCAAAAGAGATTCAGATCGACCTTATCGCTGTTTAGATAACAGCATCTCAAGATACGAGGTGTAGATCGGTGGACCGTCTACACCCAACCCTTTTGCAACCGCTCCTATCCGTTCGGCAGCGTCCTTTGTATCATCCTCGGTCAGGATCTCGATCTCGATGAATCTCCCGAGCCCCTCGACGTCGTCGAGCGTCACCGTCACATCCTCCTTCTCGTAGAACTCCCGCACCTTTGAGACCGTGGCGGCCCGCCGGAAACCGAGGCGGGAGAGGATCTCTTCAAGGGTCTCTCCCGAGGCCACCGCGAGGTTGAACTCCTCGCGGGCCTTTGCGCTCCCTACCCGGATCTTGGGGGCTTTGTAGGTCACGGTGACCCCGGTATCGTCGTACCTGACCCGTAATGCCTCGTCAGTCTCTCCGAAATCACGGTGGGGGGCGTTGTAGTAGACGTCGCGCTCCTGCTGCCTCCTCGTCATCCGCACTCCCTGCCGGTTGAGCCGGGCCCTGATGCGGGAGGTATCAGGGACCGCAAACTTCGCTTCTACTTCGAGCATGACAGTCGCGTCAGATCGTCTCTTTCGGAAGCATGATAAACCCTCACTGCACGGGCCGGACCGGGCCGGTGATCGCCTGCCGGACAAGGTCTCTCTGGTTCCGTGCGGCGGCAAGGAGAGCACCGTCCCCGAGATGCTCCGCAGAGACGATCGCCCGCTCTGTCATCACCAGAGCCGTGTCGTGATCCTCGCGGTGATGGAACCGGAGCCCCAGCTCCAGGTTCAGGTCCGCCGCCTTTCCGTACTCCCGCGCGTGGAAGTAGTGGCAGGCAAGCGAGAGGAGGACGTGCAGCCTGCCGGAGAGGCGGTGCATGGAACGCTCGAAGCAGTCTGCCGCACGGGCATTGAGCGCTACCCGTGCACCCGGGATGAGTTCGCGCCTGCAGTGCTCCTGGAGGAGGGGGTGCGCGAAGGCGTATTCGCCGCCGGGGAGCCTCCGGAATATGCTGCTCCCCTGCAGCCGGTCCGTCACACTCGTCCCCTGGATGTCGAGCATGCAGCCCATGACCGGCACCGGGAACGGGGGGTTTAAGACAGAGAGCCCCTCCGCCCATGCCCCCTCTGGCCCGGGGAGCGTGGCGAGGGCAAGCCCTGCCGGGTCTTCTGCCCCGGCAAGCACGTCTGCGATCGTTTCTTTAGAGGGTGTAATGCCGCGGTGGCGCAGGGCGTTGAAGCAGGCCATGAGGCTGAACGGGTCGCCCCCGGTCTCCTCGAGGAGGGCGGCTGCTGCTGCGTCATCGATGGAGAGGTCAAACCGCCTCTCCGCCAGTTCCCGGATCTCGTGGGGCTGCATCCCTGATAGCGGCACTTCGGGGATCTCAAGACCCTGGATCTCCTCCTTCCCCGGGCCGGCCGCATCCCCCGTCCGGCAGGTGAAGGCAAGGAGGATGCCGGGCGGAAGATCGCGGACGGTGTCCAGGAGGAGGCGCCGGTCGAGGCTCGAGGCGAGATGAACGTCGTCGAGCAGGACTGCCGCGGCCCGACCGGTCCCGGCCATCAGTCCCCCGAGTTCCCGGAGCAGCTCCTCGAACGCCTGGCGCACCCGGTCGTACCCGACCTCAGGCGACCGGGCGAAGATGCCGATAATCTCCTCGCCGGTCTTCGAGAGCAGGCCGACCGGCTCCACCGGGGCGGCATACTTCTCCAGCACGTCGTCGGCATACCGGACTGCCTCCTTCATCCCCTCGGTACCGAGGATCTCCCCGAATCTCGCGGACGCGGCGTGCCCTCGCAGGTCTTTCAACAGGTCGCGGAAGACCGAGAAGATCATCCCCGGGAGGTCGAAGACCTCACCCCTGAGGACAGGCTCCTCGCCCCCGGCGGGGTTCTCCTGCACCTCGTATGCGAGCAGGTTCAGGAGCGAACTCTTCCCGATGCCGGGCGGGCCGGAGATCATCACCGCCTGCCCGTGCTCTGTTGCCCGCGAGAGGATGGCCGAGAGTCTCTCTCGCTCCTTCTCTCTGCCGCAGAACTCTCCAGGGGGAGAGGGGGCGTACGAGACACTCTCCGCCTGCTGCTCTCCCTCGTCTATGATCCTGTCCGGTCCCATTCCCCTTCCTCACCCCCGCAAGATAAATACCATTCCATCCAAATAAAGTGGGACAACGAGACGCAGGTATGCGGCGGGCCTGTACGCGTCCCGTATCGGCCCGATAACGCAGCTGCTATTCAAAGGTGAATGGAATGGCACTTCAGGAAGGAGATTTTATCAGGCTCAGATACACCGGCCGCGCCGGTGAGAATATCTTCGATACCACGGATGAGGAGAGCGCAAAGGAAGAGGGGATCTACAACCCGCGGGCGGAGTACGGTCCTGTCACCGTCCGCCTGGGGAGCCACCACGTCATCATCGGCCTTGAGGACGAGCTGATCGGGAAGGAAGTCGGCGCCGAGGGCCAGGTTGATATCCCGCCCGAGAAGGCGTTCGGGCCGCACGAGGAAGACGGCATGAAGTCCGTCCCGACCTCGCAGTTCCGCGAGAAGCCGAAGCGCGGAACGCGGATCGAGGTTGAGGGCCGCGAGGGCGTCGTCATCGACGTCATCGGAAAGCGCGCGGTCGTCGACTTCAACCATCCGCTTGCTGGCCAGACCCTGACCTACTCCTACTCGATCCTGGAGAAGGTCGAGGACCCGATAGAGCAGATCAAGGGTCTCATCAAGCTCTTCTCGGGCCGAACCGACATCGGGATCAGCATCGCCGACGGCGTGGCCGAACTGACGCTTCCGCCCGCGATCACATATGACCGGCGCTGGATGGTCTGGCGGGGCACCCTCGTCCGCGAGATCTTCGAGAACTACCCCGACGTCAACGACGTCGTCATGAAGGAGACGATCTCGCGCCCGGCCACGCCGGAGGCGGCGCCCGAGATCGAAGAGACGGAAGAGTCTGAGGAGTAACCTCCTCCGCTCTGACTTTTTGCTTTTTTTTGAAGAGTAGTTTTACCCTAAGGTTTTTCCTCATCTGGACATTTGCTGTAACTGGTGGTGGGAAAGACGGGGATTTGAGCACCGTGAGTCTGCTTTACGGCGACGTAGTTGAAAGTGAGGACAAAGCCCCGTAAACTGGACCGTGGTGGATATCGCGTCTGGGGAGGGGTTTCAGAGGGGGGGGGGGGGGTGGGGGGGGGCGCGGCGGCCGCGCCCCCCCCCCCCCCGCCCCACCCCC
>Ga0123328_1005111_pt1 | contig 10409 bp, 8 predicted proteins | sample BioC12SIPDNA_2_FD_89702 | JGI IMG/M metagenome (GOLD analysis project Ga0123328, IMG submission 89702) | Anaerobic biogas reactor microbial communites from Washington, USA - Biogas_R1_A C12 SIP DNA | ecosystem: Engineered > Bioreactor > Anaerobic > Unclassified | place: Washington, USA...
CGGATGTGGTCCCAGACCGCGTTCAGATTGCGGTCGCGAAGATGCTCGTACAACTGGAGGTGGACGTTGCAGTAGCCGTCCAGAAAGGGTTCAAATGCTCTCATGACACAACAGCCCCCCGTTGGCTGGCCCGCGGGCGCCCGGCCCGCCTGCGGTCAGCATACCCTCCCGCCGGCTCAGGCCAACTGGTCCAGGGGAATCGCCTCATCGATCAGCATGATGGGAATGTCATCGCGAATGGGGTACATGTATGCCCGGTCTTCGCGCACCAGCCCGCCCTCGATCTTCTCCTCGATCGTCTCGCCGGCACGGTTCGCGAGCGTGCCCGCCTCGATGGCGCCGTTGGCCTTCTCGATGAGGCCCGGGTCCGCCAGCGTCACTTTGGTCTTGTTCTCCGGGCACACCAATATGTCGAGCAATTCCTGGTCTACCATGAATGGGGACTCCTTTTCTGTGTCGCCGTGTCGGCGTTATTCTAGCCCATCCGCGCCTCAACTCCAACGCAGACCCGCTGGACGGGATGCCGGCCGGCCGTGACGCGGGTTCACCGGGCCTGCCGGGGGTTCTCCCGCCTCGGCCGGTTGACTGGGCGCGGCGGGGCGCGTAGGCTGACCGTGAACCCGCACGCGGTCGCCGCGTGCGGGACGGGAGCCCGATTCATGAAGCCATGCCATCACTGCGGCGCCGCGTGGGACGGCGGCGGCAAGAGACAGCCGGGGCCGAGGGACATCTGCGGCGCCTGTTCGGCCTACCTGCACTGCTGCCTGAACTGCCGCTTCTACGAGCCGGGCGCCCACAACGAATGCTATATCCCCAACACCGAATGGGTCGGCGACAAGGCTGGCGGCAATTTCTGCGACGAGTTCGAGTTCGCCGACCGTGAACCGGGCCCGTCCGGGGCCGGGGCGGGAGAACAGGCGCGCACCGCCCTGGACCGCCTGTTCGGAGATGCCGGAGACAGGGCCCCGGAATCGGACCGCTTGGACACGTTCCGGAAACTCCTGGACGACGAATCGCGGAATTCTTGATTTGTTGGGGCCGTTTTCCCGCAAATCACGGTCAGCTATTTGACCCCGCCCGCGACAAGTGATACAAAATAGGGGAGTTAAGCCGCTGCAAAGCGGCGGGCTCGGGTGGTGCGGCAGGGTGGTCAGCGCGTCGTTACGCCTGTCGGGGAAGCACGCCCTTGCGCGACAGGGAACCCTATCCGTCCAGAGTCTAGGAGCCTGAGGTGACCCGAACGGAAACAAAAGCGCGGATGCTGGTCGTGGACGACGAACCGGGCATTCGGCAAGTCCTGGAAACCGCGTTTACGGACCGGGGTCTCGCTGTGACCACGGCGTCGAACGGCGACAAGGCGATCGAGCTGCTTACGGAGCAGCAGTTCGATGTGGTGATCACGGACTTGAAGATGCCGGGACGCGACGGGATGGCGGTGTTGCGGGCCGCGAAAGAAGCGGCGATTGACGCGGGCATTATCGTTATCACGGCGTACGGCACGCTGGAAACCGCGGTCGAAGCGATGCGGCTGGGCGCGTTTGACTACATCGCAAAACCGTTCAAACTCCAGGAAATCGAGCTGAAGGTCGACAAGATTCTCGGTCGGCGCAAGGAAAGCGGGCCGCCGCGGGACAAGGCGGCCGAGCTGCCCGACGCGCGCAAGATCATTGGCGACAGCCGGTCGACGCGGCAGTTGCTGAAGATGATCGAGAAGATCGGGCCGAGCCGGAGCAGCGTGCTCATCACGGGGCCGAGCGGTACGGGCAAGGAACTGGTGGCCCGGGCCATCCATGAGGCGAGCCCGCGCCGTGACCGGCCGTTTCTGGCGTTGAACTGCGCGGCCCTGGCGCCGGGCGTGCTCGAGAGTGAATTGTTCGGGCACGAACGCGGCGCGTTCACGGGAGCCACGGGCCAGCGTGCGGGCCGGTTCGAACAGGCCCATACCGGTACGCTGTTTCTCGACGAGGTGGCCGAGATCGATCCCTCGATCCAGACCAAGCTGCTGCGGGTATTGCAGGAGGGGGAATTCGAACGCGTGGGCGGGCAGCAGACCATGAAGGTTGACGTGCGGATCGTGGCGGCCACGAACCGCGACCTGCGCGAGGCCATCGAGAAGGGCGATTTCCGCGAGGATTTCTATTACCGCCTGAACGTGTTTTCGCTGCGCACCGAGCCGTTGAAACGCCGCCGCGACGACATCCCGTCGCTGGTCGACGTGTTTCTGGCGCGGTTCAGCGCCGAGACCGGCAAGAACGTGACCGGCGTGGAAGACGAGGTCATGAGCTTTTTCATGCGTTATCCGTGGCCGGGCAACATCCGCGAGCTCGAGAATATGCTCGAACGGGCCGTGGTCCTGTGCGAAGGCAGCGTGATTACCGTCGAGGAACTGCCCCAGGAGCTGTTCTTCATCCAGGAGGACGACGAGCCGGAACCGGCCGAGACGCCGGAGCACGGGTCGCTCGTCGAACGCACCGACAAGCTCGAGAGCGAGATGATCCAGGCCGCCCTGGAGCGCTTCCGCTGGAACAAGACCAAGGCCGCGGAACATCTCGGCCTGAAACGCACCACCCTGCAGTACAAGATCAAGAAATACGGGCTGGAATAGCGCCAGCGACTGACCGGCCTTTTCCTACGCCGCCGGGGACGCAAGCAGGCGAAATCCGTTGCGGACGGCGCACCAGGCCCGGCTGGTGCGGATGCGGATGGTATGGGGGCCGCCCGCGAGGTCGAGGGGGGGCGTCTGCGCATAGCCAAACCAGGCATTCCCGGTAGCGGCGGTGTTCAGCGTAACCCAGTCGAGGGCCACCGGCGTGCCGTCGATCTCGAGCGCGTAGGCATCGGTCAGTTCGCGGTCGTCCGGGCCGCGTTCACTGTGCCGCAGCTCGAACTGCACCCGATAGACGCCCGGCACCGCCGCAAGGTTGCGCCACGTGAGCGCCGCCGGCTCGGGCATGAACACGGCCGCGAACGAATTGACGAACTCCGGGCCCTCGCGTTCGAGCACCGGTCCCCGCGCCGAGAGGGGCGCGCGTTCCGCGGCAAAATCTCCGGCGGCATCGCCCAGCGGGGCGAGGGTGAACGTCACGCGCAAGGGTCGCGGTTCGACGGGCTGCAGGCCGGCGAGCCGCCACGGCTGCCGGCTGCCGAGATGCTGCACCTGCGGGTGCAGGCTGGTGTCAACGGCGAAAAACTGTAACGCGGGCAGCGCCGCGGTCCCGTCGTCCGCGCCGCTGCCATCGTGCAACACCACGTTCATGGCGCTGGTCTGGATGTGCCGGAGCGCCAGGCCGCGCCCGGTCTCCTGGAGGAACGCCACGGCAGGCGCACCCGCGTGAAGCGGTTCGAGCAGGCTCTGCCAGAGACGGCCCACGGGGAGCACGCCGTCGTACAGGGTGTGTGGAAGATACCCCCAGACGTCGGAGCGCCGCCAGACGTATCCGGCGTCCCTGGGGAACGGATGGCGGCGCGGCACAAACCAGTCGGCAAGGACGGCGCTCTCGCCCGACACCTTCCATCCCCGCGCGTTCGTCGCCTGCAGTGTCAACGGCGTGCAGGCCGCCTCCGCGCCGATTTCGCAGGTCACCGCGACGCCGCCGGGCCCCTCGCGGCACTCGATCGCGCCCGCGGATGACGTCAGCCGCGTCCCGCCCGCGCCGTCATTCTGGATTTCCCAGGCCACGCCGGGGACGCTCAAGATGGCTTCGACGGCGCCGCATCGCAACGTCAGCCCCTCGCGACGGGCCTGCCAGCCGGGCGTTTCGGGAGGATGGGATGCGTTCGCGGCGGGGGGCGTGAATCGCAGGGCCGGCGCGCGTTCTTCCGGCGGCGCACCGATGCGCAGAAAGGCCGTTTCGTAGGGTTTCAGGACCCAGTCCACGGCGCGGTCGCGCACGTGCGCGGTCCGCGGGGCGCCCGTGCCGTCCCCGGGGGCCACCACGGCGGCGGCATCGTACACCGTGGTTTCGTCGGGCACGCCGCCGGGCATGACGGCGCGGCCCGCGACCGGTTTGCCGGAGAGGTTGACAAGGATCAGGGTCTTGCGCCGCGCATCCCTGCGCATCACCGCGAAAACCTCGGGCGCGAAATAGCCCGGGGGCAGAAATTCGGCCTCGCCCGCGCCCAGTTCGGGAAGCAGGCGCCGGGTCCAGTTCATGGCGCGCAGCGCTTCGAAACTGCCCGTTTCCTCCTCCTGGTACATCATGGGCAGGCCGGGCGCCGCCAGGCAGACGCCGTACAACGCCCGCGCCAGGCCCGCGCCGAACCGGTTCTGCACGCGGCCCCGCTCGACCACCGTGTCGTGGTTGTTTAGCGTCCGGATCACCAGCGCGCCGGGCGGCATCGCACCCTGTTCGGCCCCGAAAAAGGCGTGAAGCCGGGCCGCCATCCGCGCGGGCGCATCCAGGGCCAGATCGGTGTGGTCGCGGATGAAATTGACGAACTCAAAGCCGTATCCGACGACATGCGCGCCTGTAACGCCGAAGTATTCGCGCCGGAACGGGCTTTCGGGAATCAGCACGGGCCGCGATGCCGGTCCCTGCGCGATGCCGTCGCGAATGGCCCGCATCATCTCGAGTCCCCCGCCGACGGTGGAATAAGACGCGTGAGGGGTGCGCGGCGACCCCCAGTTCGCGCCTTGCCCGTCGGCCACGTCAATCCGGGCGCCTTCAATGCCGAATTCACGCGCGAGCATGGCCATGTGACCACCGATGACGGCCTGCCATTCGGGCGAGGCGTTGTCCAGACCGTATCCGCCCCAGGGGTGCCGGGGCCGGCCGTCGCGGTCGCGTGTCCACCACGCTTCGAGGGCGGCGGCCTGCGTGCTATGGCCGCCGTGCGGCACGGTTTCGCCCAGGAGATGGATGCCGGCGTCTTCGAGCGCGTCCGCGAGCCGGGCGAGCGCGGCGGGTCCGCCGAGGATCGGATCCACGACGTCAAAGTCCAGCGGATCGTAGTGGTTCCAGGCGCCGTCCGTGGGGTTGGGCGGGCGTTTGTGCGCATGCACCGCGTTCAGCCAGAGGACATTCACGCCGAGGCCGGCCAGGTAATCCACCTGCGTGCGGAACGCGTCGAATCCGCCCGCATCACTGAACCGCGAATCGACGTGGCCCGCGGCCGACGCTTCGTACAGGATGCCGCGCGTGAGCCAGTCGGGATACTCGAGCGGCTCGGCGAACCCGTGTGCGCGGAACCAGCGCCCGGCCTCGACGGGAAACCCCTCCGGGCCGGGGCGTCCGAGCCAGACGCTCATCTGGCCGATGGCCGCTTCCGCGCCCGACGCAAGCCGCCACTGGCTTGCGATGTCGACGCCGTCGTCCTTGACGGTATAAGGGTCCGCATCGCTCCAGTACGAGAAGCAGAGGCTCCGTCCCGAAGGCGTGTCGGCCATACGGAAGTGCGCCGTGTTCCAGGCTCCGCCGTCTTGCGAAAACACGGGCGCAATGTGCATTTCCGCTGACAGGATGTCCTGCGTTTCGCCCGAGGTGTTGGTGTAATGCAACGACCGGCGCCACGCGCGCTGCCCAAGTTCGGGAAAGGGGATGCAACGGTCGATCAGGATGCCCCGGCCCGTCGTGTAGAGGGTCTCGAACCCGCCGTACGCCGGCTGGCGCATCTCGATGCGGGGCGGCTCCGCGCCGGTGAGCAGCGGTCCGTGGTCCGCGATGTGGAGGTTGGCCGCGAACCCCTCACCGGGCCGCGCGGTGTCGTCGCGAACCAGCCAGCCCGCCTCGATGCGCCAGTCGGGCGAGCCCGCCGGGTGTTCCGCCCACGATGCGCTGGTTTTGACCGCCAAAACGAGCGCGGCGATAACCACGCCGGGCAAAAGATAGGTCATGTGCATGAAGCGCCGTGCCTTTTCTGATGATTACACCGGGATCAATCGCGGTTACCATGGCATATCCCCGGGACGGCGGCAAGCTGGTGGACCTCCTCCCATGGACGAAATGGACCAGGAAGGCCGGGATAATACCTGCCTGACGCCGGGTTCAGATCCAAACTACCGCGAACTCCCCCCATCCCCATCGAAATCGCAATCGGGATCGGGATCGCAATCGTCCTCCCCGCCACACCGGTACTCCGCCGGTTGTTCCCCAACCTGGTAGCCTGTGCCAGCCAGCCGGCTGAGCACGGCCGCGATGCGGTCCAATTCATGTTTATGGCGCTCGCTCTCCGCTCCGTCCAGGGCCTTGCCGACAACCAGGACATCCTGTATCGCCGCGCATTCCATCGCCGAGCCGCGCGCGATTTCAACATACCGGCGGCGATCCGCGCCGGCGGTCTTCCCATTCCCCTCGGCGATACTCAACGGAATCGACTGGCTGGCGCGAAGCCACTGGTCCCGCGCTGAACGATGGATGCCGTTCAGCGTATCCGCCTGCTGCTAGACCCATGCCACGTAGCCGAGGGAGAGCCGGTAAACGTCAAGTTTCTCGTGGCCGAGGCTCATGGAGGTGCGATCCCGATTTCGATCCCGATCCCGATAGCGATCCCGATTGGGATTGGGATCGTGGGTACGATAGCGGGCGGGGCAGGGAGAGTCAATCGAAGTGCCGCGGAGATGCGGCCTGTAAACGCGCAATCAAAATCGGGATCGGGATTGCTATCGAGATCGAAATCGGGCTCGCAATCATCCTCCCCGCCTACAGTCCGTACTCCCTCAACTTGTAGATGAGGTTGCGGCGGCTGATGCCGAGCAGGTCCGCGGCGCGGGTCTTGTTGCCGCCGGTCTTTTCGATGGCTTCAAGAATGGCCCGCCGCTGGATCTCGCGCATGTCGCCCACCAGCACGGTGCCGGAGGTCCCGGCGGGTGCGGCGTCCTGAAGCTGCGGGGGGAGGTCTTTCGGCAGCACCAGGTTGCCGTCGGCCATGATGCCCGCGCGTTCCATGGCATTGCGCAGTTCACGGACGTTCCCGGGCCAGTCGTAGGCCATCAGGACGCGTTCGGTGGCCGGGGCCAAGCGGCGCTTTTCGTCTTTGAGAAAATGCGCGGCCAGGGGGAGGATGTCGTCGCGCCGTTCACGCAGCGGCGGCACCTCGAGCGCGAACACGTTGAGCCGGTAGAAGAGGTCCTCGCGGAACCGCCCTTCCCGGACGTCGTCTTCGAGGCTGCGGTTGGTCGCCGCGATGACGCGCACGTCGACGGTCAGTTCCCGGCCACCGCCCACGCGGCGCATGGCCCCGTTTTCGAGGACGTGCAGCAGGGTGGGTTGCACGGCAAGCGGGAGCTCGCCGATTTCGTCGAGAAAAATGGCGCCTTCGTGGGCCTCTTCGAAGCGACCCCGGTGCGGGGCGTCCGCGCCGGTGAATGCGCCTTTCTCATGGCCGAACAGCTCGCTTTCGATGAGGTTGGCGGGCAGCCCGCCGCAGTTTACCCGCACCAACGGCCGTTCCGCGCGCGTGCTGCGCTGATGAATGAACTCGGCCACCACTTCCTTGCCCGTGCCGCTCTCGCCGAGCAGGAGGACGGTCGCTTCGGAGGACGCCACGCGCGCCGCCTGCTGAAACACCCTGCGCATGGCGTCGCTCTCCGCGACGATGCCCCGGGGGATTTCGGGGGCCTCGCCCTGCGAGACCGCCCGCCCGATGGCGCCCAGCGCGTCGTCTACGGCGGCGATGAGCTCATCGAGGTCGACCGGCTTCTCGAGATAGTCCAGCGCGCCCTGTTTCATCGCGCTGACCGCGTCGCGCACGTCGATGTACGCGGTGAGGAGGATCACGGGGAGCTGGGGCCGGTCGCGTTTTACGCGTTCGAGCACCTCGAGCCCGCTCATGCCGGGCATGCGCACGTCAAGGAGCATGAGCGATGCGTCAGCGGCTGCTGCGAGCCCCTGAGGCCCGTCTTCACACCGGAGGGTCTCGTATCCCGCGCGTTCGAGGGCGTTGGCCAGCAACTGGCGCTGGCCCGGGTCGTCGTCGACAATGGCAATGCGGTGGCGTTGTTCCATCATGTCCCTAGCGTACCTCAGACAGGCCTTCGAGCGACACCTGCGTAGGCGACCCAGGCTCGGAACGGAATCTGAGCCGCCAGCCATGGGCCCGGGCGATCTGGTCCACGATCGACAGTCCCAGCCCCGAGCCTTCCTCGAACCGTCCGAAATAGGGGTCCGTGAGACGCGTCAGATCTTCCGGGGCAATGCCGCAGCCGTTGTCTTCGACCACGATGCGCACGCCATCGTGGGCGCGGTCCGCGCGCACGGCGACCGTGCCCTGGCGTTTCACCGCGCGGATGCCGTTGATCACAAGGTTCAGGAGGGCCCGGCGAAGCATCAATTCATCGGCCCGGACGGTCGACTGATTGCCGTCGCAGACAATCTCGACGCCGCCGCCGCGCGCTTCGGCTTCAAACAGGGGTTTCATCTGGTCGAGCAGGCGCGACAGGTCCACGGGCCGCAATTCGGGTTCCAGCGGACGCGCGAACCCCAGAAACGAGTTGATCTGCCCCACCGTCCGGTCGGATTCATCGACGATCTGCTGCGCCATGCTGCGGATGTCGCGATTGGCTTCCGGCGCTTCGAGGATCGACTGGGCCAGTCCCCGCACCACGCCCAGGGGGTTCTTGGTTTCGTGGGCCAGACCCGCCCCCAGGCGGGCGAGCCGTTCACTTTGCGCGACCCGCTCTTCGGCGAGCAGCAGGCCGGTCATCAGCCGGCGCTGGTGCAATTGGGATACGAAGGCCCACGCGCCCGAGCCGATCGCCAGCAGCACGACGATCGCCCCGCCGGCGAGTCTCAAGCGCGCGTTGCGTATCGCCAGCCGGACTTCGCCGGTGTGGAGCACCACGGTCAGGACGTGCGGTCCCTCTTCCCACGGCGTATCGCCCGCGTCGGGATCGTCCGCCCGGTAGCCTCCCCCGAAGCCGCGTCCGCCGCCGCGCCGCGGTCCCAATCCGAGACCGCCCTCGCCGCGGCCCCGTCCCAGGGGCCCCATGCCGGGTCCGTCATGCGTGAACTCGGCCGAGGCCGTCATAATCAGCGTGTCCGGGCGCCAGAGTTCGGTCCCGGGGGGCAGGTCGGGCACGTTTACGAGCTCGCCGCCCGCCGCCACGAGGGCGCCGCTCGACGAACGGAGCTGGAGCGCCAGGATACCGGGCGTCTGGGCCAGCTCATCAAAAATCGCCGTCAACCGTTCGGACCGGTACATCCCCCGGCGGCTCTGGGCGCGAATGCCCGCCGTCAAGGCATCAAGCGTGGTGTGGCCCTTTGCCAGCAGCTGGACCTGCGCATTGTCCACTTCAATGCGGTATTGCCGGAGCAGCAGGACAATGCTGGCAGCCGCCAGGACCGCGGCTGCCAGCACCACCAGAATCACTGGGTTGCGTGTGTTACTCTTCGGTTCCATGACCTCTCAGTGTACCATTAGCGGGCATTGGGGCAATCCGGGTCGCATCCCCCGCCAAAGCCGAGGCCCCGGCCGGGACCGCTGCCGTCACGGGCGCCACGCCCGTAACCTTGGCCCTGGCCCATGCCGCGCCCGTAGCCCTGGCCCTGACCCATGCCGCGTCCGCCGCGCATGCCGCGACCCTGGCCCATGCCCTTGGCGCAATCGCCGCAGCTGCCGTCACACTGGCCGCGCCCGTAGCCCTGGCCCTGGCCCATGCCGCGTCCGCCGCGCATGCCGCGCCCGTAGCCCTGGCCCTGACCCATACCGCGTCCGCCGCGCATGCCGCGACCCTGGCCCATGCCCTTGGCGCAATTGCCGCAGCTGCCGTCACACTGGCCGCGCCCGTAGCCCTGGCCCTGGCCCATGCCGCGTCCGCCGCGCATGCCGCGACCCTGGCCCATGCCTTTCACCTCACACCCCTCGCAGGAGTCGCAGCCATACCCTTCGCCCGGCACGTTTTCGGCAAGGCGGCCCCGTCCCAGCCCGGGCCCCTGGCCCATGCCGCGCCCGTCGCGCATGCCGCGGCCACGACCGGGCACGGGCGGTTCGGACTGAGCGCCGGCCTCAGCGGCAGGGGGGATGTTCGGGCCGACGCCCGGGTTTTCCAGCATCGTGTTGGGGTTGCGCGGCGCCTGGTCGTTTTGCGCAAAGACAGGCATTACCGCCAGAGCAAACAGCACGGCCATCGCCGGAATCGCGAATCGTTTCATCGTCTTCATGGTGGGTCTCCTTTCAGGCGCCCCGTCGGGTCGCATTCCCTCTGGGGGTGGGCCATTTCGTGTTCCACCCAGGCAATGAGCAAGACCCGTGCCATTCATTCCAGGGCCAGTTGCGGTCCAGGGCTGTGCAAAAGGAGCGCATTCGGGGGCGTACTGTGCATTTCTTGCAGCCATGCCGGGCGGCCGGTCCCGCCGCCCACGCGCGGGTCAGGCGGTGAACGCTTCCGCGGTCAGATCCATCAGACGCATCAGGAAGGTATGATAGGCGGTCTTCGAACGTTCCAGCTCGAGTCCCGCGCGCCGGACCAGGTC
>Ga0123328_1005115_pt1 | contig 10407 bp, 5 predicted proteins | sample BioC12SIPDNA_2_FD_89702 | JGI IMG/M metagenome (GOLD analysis project Ga0123328, IMG submission 89702) | Anaerobic biogas reactor microbial communites from Washington, USA - Biogas_R1_A C12 SIP DNA | ecosystem: Engineered > Bioreactor > Anaerobic > Unclassified | place: Washington, USA...
AAGTCAACATCAGGCACTGCGGCGTCCAAATTGACATCGGGCAGTGAAGCATTCAGGCCAACATCGGGCACTGCAACGCCGAGATCAACTTCGGGAGCAGCTGCCCGCAGGTCGACATGACGGACCGCGACGCCCAGATCGACCTCAGGCACAGTGGCTCCCAAGCCAACATCAGGCACTGCGGCGTCCAAATTGACATCGGGCAGTGAAGCATTCAGGCCAACATCGGGCACTGCAACGGCGAGATCAACTTCGGGAGCAGCTGCCCGCAGGTCGACGTCGGGGACCGCGGCGCCCAGATCAACCTCAGGCACAGTGGCTCCCAAGTCAACATCAGGCACCGCGGCGCCCATATCGACATCGGGCAGTGAAGCATTCAGGTCAACATCGGGAACTGCAACGCCGAGATCAACTTCGGGAGCAGCTGCCCGCAGGTCGACATCGGGGACTGCGATGCCCAGGTCGACCTCAGGCATAGAGGCCCGCATGTCGACGTCGGGGACTGCTACTCCAAAATAGGCGTCCGGCACAGTGGCTTTCCTGGATGGGTCTGGTGCACTGGGTCTGAGCGCGACGTCAGGCATTGCCGGCTCCAGCGCGATGCCCTGCACAGCCGTTCCTCGCGTTCCACTACCCATGTCGCCCCTGGCAGTCAGCCTCGCTGCTTCGGCCTCAAGCGTCTTGATCCGAGTACGAGCACGACTAAGTTGCTCCTGGCGCTCAACCAGGGCAGCCTCGAGGTCGGAGAGCCGGAGCTGGCACTCCAGACGCTGGCGCCGGAAGAAGAACAGCTCTAGCAGCCACTCCAGCACCCAGCCGATGAGGATGCCCAGAACCAAAGCAATCCACGGACTCATTGGTGTAGCCATGGCCTATTACGTTTCCTTTCTACGCGTGGTTGGAACCAATTCTCATTCTACAACCCCCGCCTTACAGGCCGCATTACGCGATGCGAAGCGCAACGCACGCGTCGGCGATCCGGCCACAGTCCGCAGCGCTATGCCAGTTGTGCAGACGGCCTGCCGCCCTCGCCTGGACAGACTGGTCCAGGCCCACATGCCGAGGTTGACGCCGATAAGGTTGATGCTACCTTCAAGAATGGTGTCCTGACCGTGACGTTGCCAAAGACTGCCGTCACGGTCACCAAGAAGATCGCGATCAAACGCGATTGACGTAGAATCAACGAATCAGCGAATGGAGAATCAGCGAATCGGGATGAGATCCCTGATCCGCTGGTTCTCCGATTCTCGATTCTTTCATTCTCTGATTCTCTATTCTCTTATTCGCTGATTCTTGATTCTCTGATTCTCGATTCCCTGATTCCAGGTCCCTTGATGCCACACCGTAGACCACGCACACCCCGCATTGGGTTGGCCCTGAGCGGCGGAGGCATCCGCGGGCTCGTCCATCTGGGCGTGCTGCGCACCTTCGAGGAGGCCGGGCTCCCTATCGACTTCCTCGCGGGCACGAGCATGGGCGGGCTGGTCGCGGGCGCCTACGGTGCCGGCGTGCCGCTCGATGACATCATTGCCTTTGCTGTGAAGACCAGGATCCTCGACGTTGCGTCGCCCGACCGCTCGCGGCACGCTATCTTCGACCAGCGCAAGATGGTGTCGATGTTTGCCAGGCTCCTGGGCAGCGAGACGATTACGTTCGAAGACCTGCGCACCCCCGTCGCACTGACCGCCGTGGACCTCCAGAGCGGGGAGCTGGTGATCCTCGATCGAGGACCGCTGCTGCCAGCGATGATGGCCACGGCTGCGTTGCCACTTTTCTTCGCGCCGGTGCGGCACGAGGGACGGTGGCTTATCGACGGCGGGATCCTCAACAACGTCCCCTTTGATATCGCGCGCCGCCACGACGTGGACCGGGTTCTGGCGGTCTCAATCGCGCCCCATACAGGGTTTTCATTGGACCCACAGCCCGACACACACCGGTCGCGCGGCCTGTCTATCGGAGGGCTTCTGCGATTTGGCGGCGACGGGGCCGATTGGCATACACCTTTCCTGGTAGCCGAAACGGGCATCAACCTCACACAGCAACTCATCAACCACACGCGGATGGACCTCTGTCCCCCCGATATGCTACTAGAAGTCTCGCTGCCGGGCGTGGGGATGCTCTCCACGGACGGCAGCCAGGTCGCGATCGACGCCGGGTACCGCGCGGCGCAGGAGCACCTCGATGAGCTCAGGGCTCTGGCCGGCCCACTGCCTCCCACGTGGCGCGAGCGCTGGCGCCGTTTCCGCCGTCGTGCTCAGATCGCGTGGCGCGTCATGCGTGGCCCCGCCTACCCGCTCTATCCCGAGCCCCCGCGGGAATAGCCGCCTCCGCGGTGCCGGGGACCTGATGAGCAGACCTGGCCGACCTCGCAGCCACCCCTCCAGCCAACCCTCGGTCCCCGCCACGTGCCGGTCGCCCGGTTGCCATCACGGCGCACTCCTGTAGACTGCGGCTTCAGGAGCTGTGTGCCCATCTTCCTAGCACCGCTGCTTCAGAAAGGACCCATGTGCAGAATAGATCCCATCCTGCGTCACCCAATCGTTCCCAGGCCCCGCGCGACGACGCCAACGGCAACGGCAACCGTATCGAGGAGTTCTGGTCAGCCCTCCGCAACACCCCGCAGGCCTTCCGATTGGTCTGGGCCGCCAGCCGGTCCGCCGCCCTCGTGGGCGTCGGGCTGACGCTCGTCTCCGCCGCACTGCCAGCCGCCCAGGCCTGGGCCGGAAAACTCATCATCGACGCCGTCGTAGAGGCCGCGAACGGGGCCATGGGTATGGCCGGCGGTCTGCGCTACGTCCTGCCCTTCCTGATCCTCGAGCTCGCCCTCGTGTTCATCAGCTCGCTGACCAACCAGGTGCGTTCGCTCTCGGACCGCGTCCTGCAGTCGCACCTGACGAACCACATCAACGGCATGATCATCCGCAAGGCGATCAGCCTGGACCTGCAGTTCTTCGAGAACCCGATCTTCTACGACACCCTCCAGAACGCCCGGCGTCAGGCGGATACCAGCGCGCTCTCCATCGTGAGATCGACACTGCAGATGGTTCAGCAGGCCATCACACTTGTGTCCCTCATCGCCCTCCTCCTGCGCTTCAGCCCCTGGCTCGCGGTCATTGTCTTCGTGGCAGCAATACCCTCCTTCCTATCCCAGTCGCAATACGCCGAGCGCGCATTCCGTGCCGTCAGCCGCCGGGCGCCAGAGTCGCGCCTGCTCAACTACCTGGAAATGCTGCTAACCGGCAACGAGACCGTCAAGGAGATCAAGCTCTTCGGGCTGGGCCAGACGCTGCTGGAGCGCTATCAGACTCTCTTCACGAAGTTCTACGAAGAAGACCGCGCGATCGCCCAGAAGCGCACGATCGCGGGCCTGGGATGGGGGATGCTCTCCAGCCTGGTCTACTACGGCAGTTACGCCTGGATCGTCCTGAGAACGGTCGCCGGCCTGATCACCCTGGGCGATATGAGCATGTTCCTGTCAATCTTCCGGCAGTCGCAGCACTCGATCTCATCGCTGCTCGACAGTCTGAACCGCCTCTACGAGAGCAACCTCTTCCTCGACAACTTGATCACCTACCTGGAGCTGGAGCCCGTGCTCGTCGCGCCTGTAAATGGCCCGATGGCGCCCGAGCCCATCCGCCACGGCATCGAGTTCAGAAACGTCTCGTTCCGCTACCCTGGGTCCGAAGCCCTGGTACTCCGCGACATTTCCCTGCACATCCATCCCGGCGAGCGCATCGCCCTGGTCGGGCTGAACGGAGCGGGCAAGACCACGCTGATCAAGCTCCTGACGCGCCTCTACGACCCGACGGAGGGCCAGATCCTGATCGATGGCGTCGACTTGCGCGAGTATGACCTGGCGAGCCTGCACCAACGCTTTGGCGTCATCTTCCAGGATTTCGTGCGTTACCAGTTCAGCGTGCGCGAGAACATCGGATTCGGACAGATCGATGCGCTGGACGACATCGCACGCATCCAGACCGCCGCCGATCGCGGTGGCGCCACTGAAGTCATCGAGGCGTTACCCCAGGGTTACGAGACCGTGCTAGGGCGGCGCTGGGAAAAGGGGGCAGAACTCTCGGGCGGGCAGTGGCAGAAGATCGCGCTGGCGCGCGCCTTCATGCGCAAGGCCGAGGTGTTGGTGCTCGATGAACCGACCTCGGCACTGGACGCCGAGGCCGAATACGAGGTCTTCCGGCGCTTCGGCGAGCTGATGGAGGGGCGGATCGCCGTGCTCATCTCGCACCGGTTCTCAACGGTACGCATGGCCGACCGGATCGTGGTTCTTTCAGAAGGGCGAATCCATGAACTGGGGACACACGCCGAACTGATTGAGCTCAACGGCGCCTATGCGCGTCTGTTCAACCTGCAGGCAGAGGGTTACCGCTAGTGGTCAGCCCGGTTGGTTCGTAGGTGCCGGTTCAGCGGTTCTGCGACCGCCCAGTCTGCTGGGCGCGCCTGCTGGGGCGCCAGGACGACTGAAGTCGTACCCACGAGCCCCGAGCGCCAGCATATCCAGTGCCTGAACAGCCGGGAACTATCGGCGACGAAACACCGATAGTCCCCGGCGCCACGAAACAGTCTAGCGCTTGGAAAGCACCTCGCGCTCGTAATCCATGATATCGTGCACGTACGTCGGTCCCACGGGCACACCTTGCTCCATGCAGTAGAAATCCCATACGGCACTCCAGGGGAGCGCCTTGGCGGCCTCCATCAGAGCGAGCCGCCGGGTGAAGTCGCCCTCGGCCTCGAACTGGCGCAGGTTTCGAATCGGCTCCAGGAACGCCATCAGCAGCGCCTGTAGCGTTGCCCGCGTGCCAATTACCCACGCCGCCACACGATTGATGCTGGCATCGAAATAGTCGAGCCCGATGTGCGTCCGCGAGAGGTATCCGCCGTGGACCAGCTCGTGCATCAGCAGGCGCAGGTCATCCGACAGGATGACGACGTGATCGCTATCCCAGCGCACGCCACGGCTCACGTGGAGCAGGATCTCGTCGAGGAAGAGCATCACCGACGAGATCTTGTCGTAGATGTTTTCGGTCGGGTGGAAGTGGCCCGAGTCGAGCGTAAGCAGCTTCTTGCGCGAGATGGCGTACCCCAGATAGAACTCGTGCGACCCCGTGACGTAGTTCTCCGAACCGATGCCAAAGAGCTTCGATTCAACCGCATCGAGGTTGTGACGCGGATCGATCACCTCCGCAAAGACGGCGTCCAGCGCGTCGCGCAGCCAGACCCTGGGCTTCTCACGATCGACGGGCAGATCCTTATAGCCGTCGGGGATCCAGACGTTGGTGACAGCGGGGGTACCCAACGCCTGACCCATCGCGGCGCCGATCTTGCGGCAGGCGATACAATGGTCGATCCAGAAGGCGCGAATGCCGGCGTCAGGGCTCGAAAGTGTGAAACCCTCATCCGCCAGGGGATGCGCGAACAGCGTCGGGTTGAAGTCCAGGCCATGCCCTCTTGCCTTCGCCCAATCGATCCACGCCGCGAAGTGCTCGGGCTGCAGTTGGTCACGCGACACCGTCACACCGCCGGTCTCGGCATAGATCGCGTGGAGGCTGAGCCGGTGCGCGCCGGGGATGAGACTATACGCCTTGTCGAGGTCGGCCCGCAGCTCGTCAGGGTTGCGTGCCTTGCCCGGATAGTTGCCGGTCACGGCGAGCCCGCCGCCGACGTCACCGCCGGCTCGTTCGAACCCGGCGATATCGTCGCCCTGCCAGCAGTGCAGGCTGATCGGCACCGTCGCCAACGCTACCAGGGCCGCATCCGTGTCGACCCCTACCTCGGCATAGCGCGCCTTGGCCATCTCGTATACCGTCGTCAGGTCTTTCTCATCCATCTGTATGACTCTCCCTCCGGCTAATAGTCAGAGGGCTCCAGCACACCAGCCCTCTGTCACGTCCTTCTTACTCCGCTGGCTCGACGAAACCGAACGTCTCTGCCACCTCGGCGTGTAACGCCGGGATCGCATCGGACCCGAGCGCCCGCACCCGCAGGACGTACAACGTGTGATCGGCGCCCTGGATCACCCACGAGCGTCCCGGACCCCCGGCGCTGCCGGGCCAGACCTCGGGAAACTCGAACGCCGGCGCACTCTGGATCGTCGCCGGTACAGCCTCAGAGGGCGCGGGTGGCGCCTCAAAGCGACCATCCGCAGCGTGCGTTGCCTCCAACAGCACGAGTGCATTGCTCACCGTCAGCGCCTCGGCAGGTCCTGGCGCCCACCAGAGCCCCACCTCACCGCGACCATAGGTCCAGACGCGACCGCCCGCGCCCACATCACCCTGGGACACGGCCTCGGCGAACGCCTGCGGCACCTGCAGGGTGATCGCTGGGGGCAGCATCCCGCTCAGGTCACGCAACAGTACAGGCGCGGGTTCAAAAAAAACCGCCGGGTCACCCACGATAGGCAGATCGGATTCTACGTGCACGATCAACCACCAGTAGCCCGGCAGCGGTCGGAACGGCAGCAGCAGCCCTTCCGGCGCACTATAGCGGACGCCCCGGCGCTCCGTCAGCGCGAAGGTCCCATAGACTCGCGCATCGGGATCCATCACCGTGGCCGTGATCGTTGCGTTGGCACTCATGCCTGCGGGTGGCATCAGCGATACCGCCAGGGGCACCGGGCTGAGCGGCGAGACGGAGGCGGGCCAGTCGATCGTCAGCCGCGCAGGGGGAACCGGCGTGGGTGTGGGCGATGGAGTCGGCGTCCAGGTCGGCGCTGGCGTCACCGTAGGCGCCGGTGTCGTGGGCAACGCCGTGGGCACTGCCGGCACCGCTGGCGCTCCGCACGCAGTGAGCACGAGGATGACCAGGATGACAGGAACGACGAATCGATTGTGCATGCCGGCCAGTTTAGCAGCGAAGGCGCGAAAAGGCGAGTGAGGTTTGACTAGGGCGTCGCTTAGGCTAGAATGCATAGTCCGAGATACTGACCTGCATGCTTACGAGGAGACCCATGACCGAGAACTGGACCGCCGACCGAATACGACAGGCCTTCCTGGACTTCTTTGCCGAGCGCCAGCACACGATCGTGCCCAGCGCCAGCCTCGTCCCTCAGGACGACCCTACGCTGCTCTTCACGAACGCCGGCATGAACCAGTTCAAGGACGTCTTCCTCGGCACGGGGACCCGCGCCTACTCGCGGGCCGTCGATACCCAGAAGTGCATGCGTGTCTCCGGCAAGCACAACGACCTGGAGGAGGTGGGCCGCGACGGCACCCATCACACGTTCTTTGAGATGCTCGGAAACTGGTCCTTCGGCGACTACTACAAGAAGGAAGCCATTGCCTGGGCCTGGGAGCTCCTCACCGGGGTCTATGGCCTCGACAAGAGCCGCCTGTGGGCCACGGTCTTCGAGGACGACAAGGGCGATCTGCCGCGCGATGATGAGGCTGCCGGCTTCTGGCGTACCGAGACGGACATCGATCCAAGCCACATCCTGTACTCAGGCCGCAAGGACAACTTCTGGATGATGGCCGATACGGGCCCCTGTGGCCCCAACAGCGAGATCCACTACGACCGCGGGCCCGAGGCCTGCGACAAACAGGACGTCCCCGGCCACGTCTGCGAGGTCAACGGTGACTGCCCACGCTACACCGAGTATTGGAATCTGGTCTTCATCCAATACAACAGCCTGGGCAACGACCAACTCGAGCCGCTGCCCGCCACGCATGTCGACACCGGGCTGGGATTCGAGCGGCTGGTAGCGCTGCTACAGGGCAAGAGCGTCAACTACGATACCGATCTCTTCTGGCCCATCATTCAGCAGACACAGGCGCTTGCCGGGCACACCGATGCCGAGCGCGAGGCCAACCTTGTGGCTTACCGCGTCATCGCCGACCACATCCGCTCCGTCACCTTCCTCATCGGCGACGGGGTGATGCCCGCCAACGATGGACGGGGCTACGTATTGCGCATGGTGCTGCGCCGCGCGGTGCGCTTTGGGCGGACGCTTGGCCTCAGCGAGCCGTTCATGGCCACGCTGGCCGATACCGTGATCGAGCGCATGGGCCACGTCTTCCCCGAGCTGCCCGCACGCGTCGACTTCATCAAGGCGACCATCCTTGGCGAGGAACAACGCTTCCTGCGCACGTTGGACCAGGGGCTTTCGCGGCTTCAGGAGATGATGGACGCCGCCCGGAATGCGGGCTTGACCACAATCTCAGGCGAGCAGGCCTTCTTCCTTCACGACACGCTCGGCCTGCCCTTCGAGGTCACGCGCGACATCACCCTGGAACAGGGTCTCACGGTCGACGGAGCAGGCTACCGCGCAGCGCGTGAGGCCCAGCGCGCCCGGGCTCGGGCCGCCGGTGCCTTCGAGATGGAGGCCGATGCCCACGCCCAGGTCTACCCGGCGCTGCACGACTGGATCCAGACGCAGCGCGGGACGTGGGATCTGACACAGGATCCCTACAGCGGCACCCGCCGGGAGACCCACGTGGTCGCGCTGCTCAAGGGCGATGACATCGTCGAAGAGGCCGAGACCGGCGAGGCAGTCGAGGTCGTCCTGCAGGATACCTGTTTCTACGTCGAGTCCGGTGGTCAGGTGACCGACATCGGGCGCATCACCGGCACCGGCTGGGAAGTGTGCGTGACTGACACCCGCCGGCCCGTCGAGGGCCTCGTCGTGCACATCGGGCAGGTGATCTCCGGCGCTCCCCGTGTGGGAGACGCTGCGACGGTCGAGGTCGATGCGGTGCGGCGGTGGGACATCCGCCGCAACCACACCGCCACGCACCTGCTGCACAAGGCACTTCGCCAGGTGCTCGGGAGCCACGTCCAGCAGGCGGGTTCCGTCGTTGCTCCCGACCGGCTGCGCTTCGACTTCAACTACAGTGGCTCGATTACCGCGGATCAGCGTGCCGAGATCGAGCGCATCGCCACCGACGCCATCCTTGCCAACTACGAGGTGAGCGCCCGGGAGGAGTCCTACCGCGACGCGCTCCAGCAGGGCGTGACCGCGCTCTTCACCGAGAAATACGGTGATGTCGTGCGCGTGCTGCGGGTAGGGCCTGCCGACGCGCCGTTCAGCCAGGAGCTATGCGGCGGCACGCACGTTGACCGCACCGGCGATATCGGCGGTTTCCTGATCCTTGCCGAGTACGGCATTGGCGCTGGAATTCGGCGCATCGAGGCAACGACGGGACGCGGCGCGCTCCACGCACTCCAGACGCTGCGCGCACGGCAGGAGCAGGCCGCGGCACTCCTAGGTAGTGGCGCAGACGACGTTGTCGACCGCATCGCGCGTCTGCAGGATGAGCTCCGGGCAGCCCATCGCGAGATCGACCAACTCGCGCACAAGCTGGCCCGTGCTGACTTCCAGTCGGCGCTCGACCAGGTGAGCGATGTCGACGGCGTTCCCGTGCTTGCCGCGCTGGTGAGTGCGCCCGACGCGGACACGCTGCGCGAGATGGCCGACTGGTTCCGCGACAAGGTCCAGGACGGTGTCGTGGTTCTCGGCACGGTAGTGGACGGCAAGCCGCTGCTCATCGCTGCCACGACCAAACGACTCGTGACGGAGCGCGGCGTCCACGCCGGAAACCTCGTGCGCGACCTCGCGAAGATGGTCGGCGGCGGTGGGGGTGGCCGTCCCGACATGGCCCAAGCCGGCGGTCGCGACCCCGACAAGCTCCCCGACGCCCTCGCCCAGGTCCCGGCACTGCTCAAGGCCATGCTGCACTAGAGATCGCTCACGGATCCCCACGGATACCCACGGATCAGAGCTCAGACGTCGCTCTGCTCCGATCCGTGATAATCCGTGCAAATCCGTGAGCCATCAGCACTGGCGTAGGCACTCGCGTCCTTGCCCGAAGACGGGGCTCGCCTATACTCGGCAGCATGAATCCTAACCCAAGTCACCCACAGAGGTAGCCAGGTGAGCACACTTGATGAGGCTTTGCAGGCGCTGCTCGTCAGAGTACTGCAGTTCATCCCCAACCTGATTGTCGCCCTGCTCACGTTCGTCGCGACGTTGCTCGTCGCCGGACCGGCGGCGCGCACGGTGCGCCGCGCGCTCGCCCGGCGCATCGAGGAACAAGGGCTGTTGGATCTACTATCCAAGCTGGTGCGATGGACGATTCTCGTCATCGGCCTGACCATCGCCCTCGAACAGGTCAATTTCAACGTCACCGGGTTCCTTGCCGGGCTGGGCATCGCGGGCCTGACCATTGGCTTCGCGCTGCAAGACATCGCCCGCAACTTCGTCGCCGGCATCCTCCTGATGATCCGCCAGCCCTTCGTGATCGGCGATGGCGTGTCGGTGGCAGGGTTCGCCGGCACCGTCGTCGCCGTCAACACCCGTGACACCGTCATCCGCACCTGGGACGGCGAAGTCGTCATCGTCCCCAACACCAAGGTCTTCGAGAACCCCATCAGCAACTACACCCGCAGCCAGAAGCGTAT